>OJNH01000178.1_pt1 | contig 56145 bp, 30 predicted proteins | sample 1597361 | NCBI WGS metagenome assembly OJNH01 (sample SAMEA2452136, study PRJEB22498) | human gut metagenome | biome: human feces; feature: human gut; material: feces | place: Australia | collected 2012
TGCCGCTTACATGGCCTTTTATCTGTTTTTGTCAATAAAAAGTATCGGATCAGACTAGTCGGCTTCGGTAGACTTTGGAAAAAGTAAGGCTTACTTTCAAAAAAGTAAAGCTTACTTTTTAAAAAGTAAACCTTACTTTTTTTTAGATGTCAGGATCTTTGAATTTCGTTTTTTTGTTCTGAAATCATGAAAAATCAGACGTGAAGGATAAGGTGAAGGAGTGGTGAAGGATCTGCATCACCTTTCAGCCCGCATAAATAAAGGGTGGTGAAGAGGTGAAGGAGTAAAATGGAAAAAGATCAGTATAAGGAGTCAGTAAGGCTTTTGATAATCGAATAATGATTTTTTTGTCGTAAAAATATTTTAAGTGTATAAGAATGGTTTTAACTAGAAAGTCGATATAGTCCAATAAATAGTCTGAAAAGTCCTATAAAAGTGAAATGGAATTAAGTATTTTTGTATGCGAGACGAATAAGGGTTTGCGATCTTTTAATAAACATATCCGATTTTGGCTTTGGGACTGCTGCTACTGGTTGTGACTGGATAGAAGATGAGAGCGTAATGAAAATATTGTTGAAAAAACAGGTATAATCAAATAACAAATGAACAGATAAAAGAAGATTTTATGGTAAGAAATGTTTTTCTATTTTTGACCTTATTGTTTAGTACGGCTATTTATGCACAAGAATCCTGGTTGGCATCTCCTAATGAAAAGATTCAGGTGGATTTACAGTCTGATGAAAACGGAGCTTGGTATTTAGAAGTCGGTTATTGGGATAACGGAGTGAAACAGATTGTTTTTCCATCGGTGTTCTTGGGATTAGACCGGCAGGATCTTATTTTTAAGGATCATCTGGCTCTCATTGAAGCCAGTCCGGTAAAACCAGTGCATGAGGATTATACGGTCGTACATGGAAAGAAAAAGCACTGTGTGAACGATGGCAACGATCGGGTTGCGTCATTTAAGAACAGTAAAGGAGGCGTGTTGAATGTCAGGGTTCGGGCATATAATGATGGTTTTTGTTTCAGATATGAGTTTCCCGAAAAAACGGCTGGCCGGTTTCTGATAAATGACGAGTTGACTTATTTTGAGATTCCAGAAACGGCAGACCGCTGGTTACAGCGTTTTATAACCAGTTATGAAGGTGAGTTTCCACATCAGAAAGACCAGATTCAGCAAGGAGAGTGGGGATATCCGGCATTGTTTCAGTTTAATGATCAAAATTGCTGGGCTTTGATTACGGAGGCTGGAATAGATGGTACGTTTTGTGCGACTAAATTGAATAATAAGGAAAATGCAAACAGGTATAAACTGACGTTCCCTGCTATGACGGACGGAAACGGAACAGGAGAGGTTTGTCCTACTGTGGGGATGCCATGGCGTTCACCATGGCGTGTGGCAATAATAGGTCAGCTCGGAGATCTGGTGTCTTCCACATTGGTGGACGATGTTTGTGAACCGTCGAAGCTGGAATCGACGGATTGGATAAAACCCGGAGTGGCATCGTGGATTTATTGGGCCTACAATCACGGAACAAAGGATTATAAGAAAGTTTGTGAATACATTGATTTGGCCGTGGAGATGGGATGGCCTTATGTCCTCTTTGACTGGGAATGGGATGAAATGAGTAATGGCGGTGATCTGACGAAAGCTGTAGCCTATGCCAGAAACAAAGGTATAGCGGTTTGGATTTGGATTAATTCCGGTGGAGCTCACAATCGGGTTTCTGCGACACCACGTGATCTGTTGATTACCCACGAAGCCCGTATGAAGACTTTTCAATGGTTGTCGGAGTTAGGAGTTTGTGGTGTCAAGGTTGATTTCTTTGAAAGCGACAAGCAAGATATGATGCAATACTATATCGGAATCCTGGAAGATGCAGCCCAATATCGTTTGATGGTCAACTTCCACGGATGTACGATTCCTCGTGGATGGACTCGTACCTATCCTCACTTAATGAGTATGGAGGCTGTTTATGGAGCGGAACAGTATAATAATTCTCCGCGAATGACAGAAATAGCTGCTCAACTGAACACGGTATTGCCATTTACCCGTAATGTGGTCGGTCCGATGGATTACACGCCTGTGGCTTTTACAGATTCCCAGCATCCGCATACCACATCTTATGCGCATGAACTGGCATTATCCGTTGTCTTTGAGTCTGGAATCACGCATATGGCAGATCGTCCTGAAGGATTTGCTGCTTTGCCGGCGGCAGCAAAAGAATTTCTCAGCCATGTTTCAGCAGATTGGGATAATACCACTTTACTTGACGGATATCCTGAGAAAAATATTGTGATTAAGCGTGAAAAGAATGATACACTGTATATTGCGGGATTGAATGGTACGGACGGATCATTGACCAAAACCGTACATATTGACGGCCTTGACCAGGATAAATGTTACAAAATGCTCCTGATATCAGATGGTGCAGATTATGATAAGATGAATGTGACTTATTCCTTAATGAAGGGTAATGATATCACTGTGACCAGTTTGCCGCGGGGAGGTTTTGCTATGCGTCTGACACCTTTCTCAGACCGTGACTTTACCGATTTATGGAATGAAGCAGATAAGGAATGTAAGTTATTGGAGGCTAAGGTTAATGTTTTATATAAGTCAGATATAGACAGATTGAGGTTGAAAATGGACCGGATAAAAGCTTTGGATGTTTCCGCTGCGCTTAAATTTGAATATCTGGCTTTGGCTTATGCCGAATTTTGTAATGGTAGGTAAAAGGTAGTAAGTTTAAGTTTAAAAGGATTGTATTGAAGGGATCAGGAAGGGTGGGATCACTCTCCTGATCCTTTTTAATTTATATTTCAGTATTAGGGTAGTACTGTGATCTTCCTGTCTGCATGATAGAAGCTGTTTTATATCTTATTCCTTCAAATAGGAATACCGGTCGGATTTCAAGGTGTTCGTTGTTTAGGGGAGGATGAAATAGATACAGGTAATATTAAAGTCCAGATTGTCTGGTGCAGATAATGGTCAGAAGGCAAAACCTAAGCAATGATGGGAACAGAAGAACAATAATACAGATTATTTGCGGGTTCAGACTGTAGGTCTAAAAGATGCGGTAAAAGAAAATCCCCTTGTCGGCTTGGGTAGAATTTGCCGACAAGGGGATTATTGTTTTTTCTTATTCTTGAACTGTGTCTGATTACCAGAAGTAGATATAGAATGCAACACAGAGTGCGACAACACCAATAGAGGTGATCACGTCAAGTGTGCTCCAGCTAGCACGTGTAGCAGCTTTCTGTTCAGCGCTCTGGGTAAGGAATGTAATACCTTTGAGCTTTTCTTCGCTGGCCTGTTTGGTGAAGAAACTTACTACAACCATTAACAGCATCGTGAAGATGAGCAGATAGATTTCAAACCACAACCAGTTGATGCTTAAGAAATCCTGAATGAACTGAGGATATGCCAGGAAGTCAGCGCTGCCGACTTTTGCCGGGAATATAGCCATAATAGCCAGACGGACCATACCAACAAGGAAACCTACAATAATACCGACTTCACCTGCTTTCGGAGTGATTTTCTTGGTGAATACACCCATGATGAATACGGCTGCAATAGCCGGTGCGATCAATGACTGCATTTCCTGAAGAATACCGTAGAGGCTCTTTCCCATCATCTGCATAACCGGAATCCAAAGTACACCGAATACAACGACTGCCAATGTAGCCATACGACCCATCCATACCAGTTTCTGCTCGGAAGCTTCCGGATGATAATGTTTGTAGAAGTCCATGGTGAACAATGTGGCTGAAGAGTTGAAGTGAGCAGCCAATGAAGTTACAAGAGCTGAGATGAATCCGATGGTTACAATACCTTTCACACCTACAGGGAGGACGTAGCGAACCATGGCACTGAAGGCCTCGTCCGTTACTTTATTACCAGATGCATCTGTCATCAAAGCTGCAAAATCAGGTCTTGCATACAAGGCAGCTGCAATCATACCCGGAATCAAGAACATGAATACGGGAAGCACTTTCAAATAACCGGCAAAGATTGTACCGCGACGAGCTTCCTGCATATTCTTGGCAGCCAGAACTCGCTGTACGATGTGCTGGTCAGTACACCAGTACCAGAAACCGATAATTGCAGCACCGATGAATACACCGAAGCCCGGGAAACGGCCATAAAGAGGATCGCTTTCATTAAAGTGCATCAAGTGGTTGATACCGTATGCTGTGCCGTCTTCACCTTTGTTCATGGTCTGTGCATGAGCCAACATGTTTTCCCAACCCTGCACGATAGAACCGTCACCCAATGCATTCAAACCGAGGAATAAAACCAAGAACGCACCGACAATCAGGATAGGAGTCTGAATGGCAGAGATTGTCATCACACCTTTCATACCACCGAAAATGGTGAATACACCTGTCAGGGCAACCAAGCCAAGGGCGCCATACCAGAACGGCAGACCAAGCAAACCTTCAAAGAATACACCACCGGTAATGGCTGTTACAGATACTTTGGTCAATACATAACTGATCAGGGTGATGAGTGACAAAGCCGAGCTGGTGTTACGTGTAAAACGACGGTTCAGGAATTCCGGCATGGTAAAAATCTTACTGTGTTCGTAGAAAGGAACAAAGAACCATCCGAGAATAAGGATCATCCATCCCTGCATTTCCCAGTGAGCCATACCCATTCCGGTTTCTGCACCGGCACCGGCAAGACCTACAAGGTGCTCTGAACCGATATTGGCTGCAAAAATAGCTGCACCAATAGTAAACCATGTTTCACTACGTCCGGAGAGGAAGTAGTCATCACTTGTTTCGCCGCCAGTCTTTTCGGCTTTACTCTTTTGAATTGCACGGTATACGAACCATGCAACTGTTGCCACACCGACTACAATAATAGCCCAGTCCAGCATCTCAAATTGTGTTGAATGCCAATTCATGATTTTTTGTTATTTTAGTTTTTTGGTATTTGATTTCACAGGTTAGTTATATTAAAGTGTGTACTTTACACGATATTTTGGTGCAAAAATACTTATTAACGTTGAAATATTTAAGTATATTGGTATGTTTTATAACATTTTTTATAATACAGATAGAGTTTAATGATGTGAATGGGTTATTTTAAATCAATTTTACGGGTTTTATCATAATAGACGAGGTCGTTTTCGTCTATTTTACGCAATACTTTACATGGATTGCCTACAGCAATTACGTTGGCCGGGATATCCTTGGTGACGACACTTCCTGCTCCAATTACGGAATTGTCACCTATATTCACGCCAGGAAGAATGACACTGTTTGCACCTATCCAAACGTTATTTCCGATATGGATGGGTAGATTATATTGGGCCTGTCTGCTTCTCAGTTCCGGATGAATGGGATGGGTTCCGGAAGCCAGTATCACGTTCGGAGCAAAAAGTACATTATTGCCTACATATATCTCTCCATCGTCAACCAATGTCAGGTTGAAATTGGCATACACTCCGTTACCGAAATGTACGTGCTTTCCGCCCCAGTTGGCGAAAAATGGTGTTTCAATATAGCAATCATCGCCAATTTCTGCAAACATCTTTTTCAACAGATCCATTTTCTCAGACAAATGGCTGGGTGGCAGCTGATTATATTCATGTACTAAATCCAGACGTTTGACTTGTTCATTGATTAATGTCGGGTCATTACAGAAATATAGCTTTTTCTGAAGCATTCTTTGTTTGATTTCATCTAATTCCATGATGGTTGGATTTAAGGAAACAATATGCAAAAAACGGTAAAAAAAATGAAAGAAACAAATGTAAAGACCAAATTTTCAACCAACAGGTAGTTTTGTTGGAATATTCTTCCTTTTAATGGTCTTTTTTTCTTCTCTAAGAAAAGATTTTCCATTCTTTTTTGTATATTTGTCTCTATAGTCACTAACCTTTAAATTAATACTGTTATGAAAGCTCGATTTATGATAAGTGCTCCTCAAAGTGGAGGTGGTAAGACAACCTTTACGATGGGGTTACTGCGTGCATTGCAGCGCAGGGGTAGTGTCGTTCAGCCATATAAGTGCGGTCCGGGGTATGTGGACACGATATTCCATAAGTGGGCCTGTGGCAATACGTCTGTTAATTTGGACCGCTGGTTACAGTCGGAAAAGCATTTGAAGGATCTGTTTGCCCATTATGCCAAGAATGCCGATACATGTATAGTTGAAGGAGTCATGGGACTGTATGACGGTTTTAATAGGATGAGAGGAAGTAGCGGTGAAATAGCATCGATATTACAGCTTCCGGTCATTCTGGTTGTGAATGCGAAAGCGACGGTTTATTCCATAGCTCCGGTCATTTACGGCTACAGGCATTTTAATGCAGAAACCAATCTGGTCGGTGTGGTATTCAATCAGGTGGAATATCCTGATCAGATGGATATGCTCCGCAAGGCCTGTGAAGATGTGGGAGTAGAGTGTTTTGGTTATATTCCCCACATGGAGGGTGTGACTATTCCTTCTCATCATATAGGTTTCTCTTTGGAAGTTAATGACGGCATAGAGCAGGTTATTGACAAACTGGCTGATGCTGTGGAACAGACCGTCGATATTGACCGTTTGCTGATGCAGACTTCCATTAAGGATGATAAATTCGAGCAGATTTATTCTGAACGGAAACATAAGATAGCGGTGGAGACCGGTAACATGAAGATTGCTGTGGCTTATGATGAGGCTTTCAACTATATATATGAGGACAATCTGAACAGCCTGGCACGATTAGGTCAAATTGCCTTTTTCAGTCCGATGAGAGACAAAGTGCTTCCGGAAGCCGATCTGGTTTATTTCCCGGGTGGCTATCCTGAATTTTTCCTGAAAACGCTTTCGGCCAATAAGCCGATGCTGGAAGCAGTAAAAGAATATGCGGACAAAGGCGGTCGGATTTTTGCAGAATGTGGTGGTATGGCTTATCTGAGCCGGTGTATGGTCGGAATGGACGATATCGTTTATCAGCTGGCCGGAGTGTTGCCGATAGATACGACAATGAAAGACAAACGGATATACGTGGGATACCGGAAGATGAAGCTGGGAAAGGAAGAGTGGTATGGTCACGAATGCCACTATTCACGTATAATGGATGATTCGGATCTGACGGTTATAGGAAATCAGACGAACGCCAGAGAACAGAAGGTGGAAACCAAAGTCTATAAATGGAAGAACGTCCGTGCGGGATATACACATTGGTATTGGGGTGAACGTGATATCATGGATTGGTGGAAAATCTAGACCAAACGTGAGTGAAGTATAGAGAAATTGAATTATAAATAAGAAAATAAAGGTTACGATGCTTTTCGAAAGCTTGAAATACAGTAAGAGGGTTCGTAACCTTTTATTATGCGGTTAAAGTAAAACATGACAGACAAGAACAAATTGAATCAGAGAAGACATTTGCATCATTTTATGTTGGCCGGCACAGGCAGTGATGTAGGTAAAAGTGTGTTGACAGCGGCTTTTTGCCGGATTTTGAAACAGGACGGATTCCATCCGGCACCTTTCAAAGCACAGAATATGGCTTTGAATTCGTATGTCACTCCCGACGGTTTGGAAATCGGACGTGCCCAGGCAGCCCAGGCTGAAGCAGCCGGAATACCTTGTCATGTGGACATGAACCCTTTGTTGCTAAAGCCTAATTCAGATTGTCAGTCACAGGTGGTTTTGAATGGCAGGCCGATAGGCAACAGTTCGGCTTATGAGTATTTTAAGCGTGAGGGAAGGGAATATTTACGCAAGGAAGTACATGCGGCTTTTGACCGTCTGTCAGCCAGATATAGTCCGATTGTACTGGAAGGTGCTGGAAGTTTGGCTGAACTGAATTTGCAGGATGTAGATCTGGTGAATATGCCAATGGCACGTTATGCTTCGGCAGATGTTTTTTTAGTGGCTGATATTGACCGTGGTGGTGTCTTTGCGAGTGCTTATGGTTCAATCATGCTTCAACGGCCTGAATATAAGTCGCTGATCAAGGGTATTATTATCAATAAGTTCAGAGGTGACATTAAGCTGTTTGAGGATGGGGTTTCCCTTATGGAACGCATTTGTGGCGTTCCTGTCCTTGGCGTGATTCCTTATTTTAATGATATCCATATAGATGATGAAGACTCTGTTGTCTTGGAAGGTAAGGCAGACCGGCATATGGATGGTAAGGTCAATGTAGCTGTAATACGATTAAAACATTTGTCTAATTTTACGGATTTTGACGTTTTGGAGCATGATCCGGGCATACATCTTTTTTATACGGATGACAGTGCAGAATTATCGTATGCCGATTTGATTATTGTTCCGGGGAGCAAGACCACCTTGGAAGATTTGGCTGAGATAAAACGCAATGGTGTGGCTGATGCAATTGTCAGTGCCAGCCGGAGAGGTGTCAAGGTGTTGGGTATATGTGGAGGTTACCAGATGATGGGTGAAGAAGTGACCGATCCTGATGGTGTGGAAAGCGGGATCAGCAGGATAAGCGGACTGGGACTTTTGCCTGTAAAGACTGTTCTGACCGGTAAAAAGGTGACCAGACAGGTGACCTTTACATTGTCCGGTTCAGATGCGGTATGCGAAGGATATGAAATCCACATGGGACAGACCGTATTTACGGATTCTGATGCCCAACCGCTCTGTCGTCTTTCGGACGGGCAAGCGGATGGCTGTATGGTCAGTACAAATTGTATGGGGACATACATTCATGGCATTTTGGATAATGCGGCGTTCCGGAGCAGGTTGTTGGGATCGCTTCTGAAAGACGGCCTCCATGTGCAGACTGATTATCATTCGTATAAGGAACGGGAGTATGACCGTCTGGCCCGGTTTGTCCGTCAGCATATTGATATGGACTTGTTTTATCGTATCATTTCAGGAGAACAGGAATAGCAACAGGCAGACAGCCAGCATGATGATTTCAGAGTATTGATTGATGGCAATTGCGCATTTCATGTCATCGGAATGAAGGGGACGGTTGTTATGGCCGATATAGGGCTTATAGAACCGTTCCTGAAAATAATAATGTGTACCTCCGAACCGACAATCCAAAATGCCTGCCAATGCTGCTTCCGGATAGCCGGAATTGGGACTTGCGTGGCAACGTCCGTACTGAAGAATAAAGCGCCATTCTTTTCGGAATGAGCGTGAGGTCTTTGTACCTTTATGTGGAATTTTGGAGGAAATGGCCATAAGCAGGGCGGTCAGGCGTGCCGGCAGATAATTGGCCAGGTCGTCTGTTTTGGCTGCCAGGTAACCGAAGTCCTTATAGCGTTTGTTCTGATAACCGATCATGGAATCGAGTGTATTGACCATCTTGTAAGCCATCATACCGGGTACTCCTAAAACGGCAAGCCAGAAAAGTGGTGCTATTACGCCGTCACTCAGGTTTTCGGCCAACGTTTCCAGAGCGGCGGTGCGGATTTCCTGGTCACTGAGTTGCTCGGTGTTACGTCCTACAATACGGCTCACTTGTTTTCTTCCTTCTTCCAGTGAACGGTCGGCTGCAGCAAATACCATTTCAACTTCCTTGATGAGTGTTTGACCGGCCAGACCATAGAAAATGAGAATTGCCATTATGCCATAATATAAGTAACATCCTGCGGAATGCCATAAACGGCAGAGATAGAGTAATCCATGTTGCAGCATTAACGTCAGGACATAAACCATAGCAATACTGAACAAAGTACAGACGGCTCCTTTAAATTTCCTGTGTCGGCCTTTGTTGGTTCTTTTTTCACAAAAAGCAATCCAGCGTCCGAACCATACGACAGGATGCGGCAAGTAGGAAGGATCGCCCAGACATTTGTCGAGAAACCATCCAAGGAGTAAAGGAAAAAAATTCGGTGTCATGTGGTGTGGTTTATAATTCAATCCATTCTTTAATCGCATCAATAAGCTGGTCATTTTCTTTTTTTTCCTGTATACAGATGCGGAAGTAGTGATTGTCGAGTCCGGCAAAATTGCCGGCATCGCGGATGAGCAGGCCGTGCTCCTTGACCAGATAATCCTTGAGGGCTGAGGCTGTGCCGTTTCTGAGTCTGGACAGTAAAATATGAGTGTGGCTGGGCCATACTTCAATGGAGGGTATGGAAGTCAGACGTGAGGCCACTCTTTGACATTCTTCGATCAGTGGTGTCGGATCAAAAAGGAACTCCTCCGGATGTCCCAGGATGTAGTGAAAGGCTTCAAGAGCCATACTGTTGACAGACCAGGGAATACGGCGAAGGTTGATTTGTCGGATCAGATCCGGATTAGCCGTGACATAGCCTAACCGTAGACCGGGTAGGGCTGCTGATTTGGTCATGGAGTGTATTTGGATGACATTAGGGTAGGCTACAGCCTTCTGAGGTGAGAGAACGGAACGGTTGGTGAAATGTTCATAGCTTTGATCAATAATGAACAGGATGGAAGGATTCTTCTCAATCCATTCCTGTACTTGTGAGAAATCCCTGGTTTCTCCTGTCGGATTGTTGGGATTGCAAAGCCATATCATATCTACATCAGAGGGAAGTCGGCCTGAATAATATATCGGTACGATTTTATGGCCGTGCAGCCTGCACGCATCTGCATATTCGGAGAATGTAGGTAGCAATATGCCTGATTTTCTGGATGAAAAAGCTTGAGCGATAAGATAAATCGCTTCAGTTGCTCCATTGGTAATGCAAGTTTCGTCAGGTCGGATACCCAAGTGGCCGGCCAGTTCTTTTTCCATTGTGAAGGGAAGCGGTTCTGGATATGAACAGCAGTCAGACCAGCATAAGTTCAGATGGTTGAATAAGTTTTCGTGTCTGATGTTGTAGTGAACATTACTGCTGAAATTGCAGTGGATAGGGTAATCCTTATACAGATAGAAATCGTCGCCGTGTCCTTGTATCATGTGTGATGTGCTTTAACAGGACAAATATACGGAGTATTTTTGTATAATAGGAGCATGTTTGCTTGAAAAGGAAATGAAATTTTGCAAGAGCCCGTGCTGATTTTGACATTTCAATTGTTCTGCCGGATATTAGTCTGAGGTAAAAAAGATTCTTATTGATTGCTTCTTGATGTGTTTGATATATTATTAAACAAGTGATAGTCAGTGAAATATGGTAATAAGTTATGTGAATATTAATATAAGAACAGGTCGTATTGTTCTTGATTTATAATCGGTAGATTTGAGATTTTTCCGTATATTTGTGTTGTTTTTAGGATAAAATGATATAAGGTATGAAGAAAATTTCAACGGTTGTATTTGATCTGGACGGGACTTTGCTCGACTCCTTACAGGATTTGGCTGATAGTACCAATCATGTGTTGGCGCAATTCGGTTATCCGGTGCATACACTGGATGACATAAGACGTTTCGTCGGTAATGGGGTTAAGGTTCTTATGGAACGTGCTTTGCCTGATAATCTGTCTCCGTCAGAGTTTGAAAAGGTCTTTAGTGAATTCAAAGCCTATTATGTAGATCATTGTATAGTCAAGACCAAACCTTATCAGGGTATATATGAATTACTTGAAAAGCTGAAAGAGAGACATTATAAGGTAGCGATTGTTTCTAATAAACTGCAGAGTGGTGTGGATGAATTGTATGTCCGATTTTTTAAGGATCTGGTGCAGGTGGCGGTAGGAGAATGTCCTGAAATAAAACGTAAACCAAGCCCAGACATGGTCAATAAAGCATTGCAGATATTGGGCAGTACATCGGATGAGGCTGTCTATATCGGTGATTCGGATGTAGATATAGCTACGGCCCGTAATTCGGGATTACCCTGTATTTCAGTGTTGTGGGGGTTCCGAGACCGGGAATTTCTTATAGAGAACGGGGCCACTCACTTGGTAAGCAGCCCCGATGAAATCTTGTCTCTGTTAGATGGAAATCTCTTGAATCAGTCTTCCAATGAATAATCGATAGTGGTCACGACCCGTATGCGCTTGATGTAAGGTGTATTCGGGTCGCGGTTTTCTATGCTGAACTGACCCTGATAAGCCCGTTGTATGCCGCCCAGTCTGCTGTCGGAATCTTTTGCAAATTTCTCTGCTGCAGCACGTGCGTTTTTAGTAGCTTCCTCGATCATTTTGGGCTTGATATCGTTAAGACCGGTATAATCGTATGTGATATTGTAGCGATAGTCCCCCGCAGTAATAGCAACACCTTGTGTAAGGAGTTCACTCTGCTCATTAATCATTTTTCTGACGAGATCGACCTGATTGGATGTAACTGTAATGACCGTAGTGACATTATATCTGTATGGTGATTCGTTAGAGTTATAACGTTCGGCCTTGTTGTCAATGATTTCCGGTGCATTGATACTGATTTCGTCATCTTTGATGCCTTTGCTTTTAAGGAAATTCACGATCTTCTGGTTGGAAGTCTGGATTTCGTTATAAAGAGCTTTCATGTCATTACCCAAAACCTTATAGGTTAAAGGCCAAGTCACTTTATTGGCCGGCACTTCCATTTCTGCCAGTCCTTTTACTGTTACTACACGATTTCTTGCAGAAAAATCGTTTAATCCGTTTTTAATGAAAAGTCCGGCTAAAGCCAGTCCTACGGCTAAGATGATAGCTTCAATACTCCAGTTTTTCATAAGTCATCAGTTTAGAATTGATAATGTGGCAAATATAAATAAAAAAGTTACAAACCGTTTCCTTATAATGATAAAATTATATAAAGAAGAAAAAAGAATCCTTTTGGATTCAAATCAATTAGAGAAGGTTTATGAAGTGTTGATACAAAAGAGATGATTGAATAATCAGTAAACCGGTCCGGAACATAATCAGTTCCGGACCGGTTATTCAAGTCAACTTAATGAGTGTAGATGGTCTGTGTATTACAGACCATACTTGCTGGTGTTATTTGAGCATGATTTTATAGGTCTTGGTTGTACCATCGCTCATCTCGTCTTTACGGATATAGAAACCACGATGTGACGGTTTGCTGATTTGTGCACCGTCGATGGTGTAATAGGTTGAGCGTATGATTGCAGCTGTACCTTCACTGATGTTTTCTACACCGTCCGGACGGTTTTCTTCACCGCTGCCGTAATAGTAGAGACGGAAGTTGTCGAATATTGTCCAATCGCCGTCTACATGCTGATTCTTGCAGATACCAATGAATGTGGCGTCTTGTCCTTCTTTGACTTCGAAGTAGAGCTCATTATAGTATAATCCTTTATTGAATGCCGGTCCCGCATCTTCCATGGCATTGGGGATGAACCAGTAATCTATTGGATTCTCTTCAGTGGTCAGAGAGTCGGCTACATTGATGTTTTGAGAGGCTGTAGCTTCAGGTTGACCGTCTTCGATTATGGACATGATAGGGGTATAAGCCCATGCATCTTTCGGTCCGGCATATAGCAGGGCGTTCAGAGATTCCACTTCACGACGGTGTTTTCCGGCAGCATCAGCAGGCCAGCCTTCACGATAAAACGCATTGCAGGTTACTTTGTAGAAACCAGGTGTCAGACCGTAGAGAACCTGATGAATGTCGAAGCTGTTATTATTATAGAACTCACCGGCAGAAATACGGAAATTGACGTCACCACCATCTCGTTCCTGGATCCAGCCTTCGCCGCTGTCACTTTCAACACCACTTTCTTCATCGAAGACTGAGAATCCCGGATTGACAATCAGGTCCATCATTTCTACTGGATTGTCTTTGGATGCACCGGCAATTTGTGAGCTCTGAATTGCTTTCGTGAGCAGAGTGTTCAGATTGGCTATATATTCATTAGCCTTGTCTGCTGTCTCTATTTCGTTGACTTCTAGAAGAATGGCAATCTCATCAGCAAGTGTATAAACTTCACTCAGATCATATCCGGCTGTTTCCAGATCCAGTCCACGTTCACCATAAATGTCATCAATCAATGTTGATAATGTCGCTACAGTATTAATGGATTCCTGTGCGAAGGCTATAGCTTCAGTCAATTCACTGATCGAAGCTTTGGCATCTTCCAATGTGGACGCTTCTGTAATTTGATTGCCGTTGGTCATGGCTGTTTCAAGCTGGGTAACAGCATCTTTTGTGGCATAAACTTCGAAGCTGGTGATTTGGGTGTAAAGAGCATTGGCATCAGCAAGCAGGGTCTGAATCGTAGGCAGATAATAAACTGCTTCATTTCCCAAATAAGTTACACGGAATTCGTCGAAAGCAGTCCAGTTGTTGCCTAGTGCCTGATCACTTTGCATTTTGACACCGAAACGCAGTTTGCCGTCAGTTACAACGCAAGTTACTTCGTTAGAATAGTTGCCTTGTGAGAACGCAACTTCAGCGCTGGCCATATTATTGGGAATATATTTGCCTTCCAATGCAGCGAATGAATAGTCGTTGGTTGTGCCGTCTTCGTTTTCAATGTATGGAGTTTCTGAAGCATAATCACAGATGTGGTGCAAAAGTGCAGTGTTGTCATTACCATATAAGTAAGCATATACATTATTGGTTGATCCGTCACCCCAATATGCATCGATTACGGTGTTGTCGCCGGGACGATAATAACCCTTGGCCGTAATCTTATAAGCACCTTCAGGAAGTCCTTCCAGTTCCTGATAAATATCGTATTTCTTATTGAAGGCCTCGGCAATGTGATTACCGGTTGTTGGTGAGCCATGCCATCCGTTTGATCCATCTGTAAAGTCAGGAGAAAGCAGCATACCATAGAGGTCATCAGTCAGACCGGCATTGACCATATCAACGATATCTTCGCGGAACAGACTGTCGATATCCGTACTGATCTTGTCAAAATTGGCAGGATCGAATGTACCGTTATTATAGGCATCTTCAGTCTGGTCTGTGTAATCATAAGTCTTCATGAAAGATTCTGGATTATTGGACAGTTCCAGATAAGGCTCGTAGCTGTTGATAAGCTGATCGAGTTTGTTGTCAACAACATCCATAATCTTGGTATAAATCTCAACATCGTTTTTCATTGCATCCATGCTGGCAATCAGGGTTTGCCGGATAACGAGTACGCTGTCATCGTCTATGCTTTCATTGACCATTGCTTCTTCAGCCAGAGACAGTGTGGAAGTCAGTTTTTCCTTACCCATATTGCTGCATTTGGTCTGATTGTCTATGAGTTGCTGAAGATAAGCGGAAGCTTCGTCAATGGTAGTTTGAAGTCCTTCTCTAACGGAACTTTCTGCTTTTCCGTAATAAGTCAGCTTGAAATTGTCTACAGCACTCCATTGGCAATTAGGATTAATAGCCCGGAATCCGATAGTAGCCGTATTTTTCAATACAGTGAATTCCACATCATAAGGACGGGCCGTGGCGATACCATCAACAAGGCCTGTTTCGGTTGCTTCTGTCCTTTCTTCTCCCAATCCACCGTCTGCAACCAGATAAAGGCCTTCTGGAGTTTCGGCGTTGGTAAATATATGGGCAGACAGTTTATATTTACCTTGTGGTAATCCGGTGATTTGTTGGGTAATGGACCAGTCCGTCTGGGGAGGATTGGCCACCCAGCGTTCGAAGAAGTTTTGGAACGTAGCACCGTCGGTTGTCGGTTGTGTAGATGTCTGTCTTTGGAGATTATCCCATCCGGTAGAAGGAGATGTTACCTTTTCATAAACCCATCCGTCTGTACTGTTTTCAAATGAAGGCTGGCTGATACGACTGGTCAGATCCACAGGATTGGTTTCAGAAGCACTGGCAAGCAGATATTCTTCGATGGCAGCTGCCAGTTCTGCAGAAGCATTGGTGATTTCTTCTGCAGTGGCAGAAGCCTGGTTGTAGATTTCTTCGTATTTAGAATAGTCGGTGTAACCTTTTTCTACTGCATATTCCAATGTGTTTTTGAGTTCTTTCTTTGCTATGAATTTCTCGTACTCATCTACGGTTACAAAAGCCCAGTCAAGTTGTGCGTTTTCGTAGCCGGAAGTAGTCGGATCTACTAAAGGCATGACGGCAGTGGTGTTCATGCCACCTTCTTCATTTAGAATGCCATCCCATCCCATATAGGCATTGGCATAGAGTCCGTCCTGAGCCTCGGTACCGAATACCGGATCTTCATCTGGCATTTTAATCCTATAGGTATCATTATCCGGATTCTTGGTGATTTTCCAGATGAAATGGTCTGTTGATCCCATGTTATAATCTACGTAAGCTCTGGAACCGTCTCCCAAAACAAAAATGTAATTAGGCTTTCCACCGTTGTTGGAGGGGGCATCCGGCATTTCCAAAGTCCATCCGCTTACACCGAATCTGGGGTCTTCTGCTTTCTTGACATTGATTTTTAATCCGGTTTCTCCAAATGACAATTGTGTATTGGCATCATTTCCGTTTATCATGAACATTTGGGTTGCAGGGTGGTAGACGAAATAAGTTCCGCCCGCTTCCAGATCTATGGTTGTAGTTTGTACTGTAGGGTCTTCCCACTCAGTGGCTGCCCAAATAGGAAGCGTTGACATTGTTGCGCCGCATAAGGCGACGAGAGTTAAAAGATTGCTTCTCATTTTTAATCAATTTAAGTTAATAAAATAGGTTTGTAGTGTTTTAATCCAAAGATTATTTGATAATTAAATGTTGATTGACGCAATAAATACCCTTATTAAGGTTTTGAGGCAATTCGCCATTGACGGTTGTTCCGTAATAAATGCCTGTAAGGTCATAGATAGGCGATTCTGTTTTTTCTGCAGACATGAAGTTCGTCTTTACATCAGTTGGAACCGAGTCGAGATGGTAGAGTTCGAAGTTGTCGAAGCAACACCAGTCGGAAGATGTTACTGTCGTAAGATCCCTTTTTAAACCAAATTCTATTCTTCTGTTGTCTACATATAAAAGAATGTAGTTACAATAGTTTTTGGAATCTTCTTTGAATAGTTGAGCTGCGCCTTGTGCATTGCAAACGAAGCCGTTCTGGGAGTTGTTGCCGTTATAAGGAATTTCATATACAGAACAGATTTCTGTTTCGGTACCGTTGGCAAACAAATGAAAGTTCTTTTTTTCAACTCCTTCTATGTGGTTACGGCCACTTCCGTCATTATCTCCGTTTTGTTCGAATGCCTGGCATTTCAGAAGATAATAACCGGTTGTCAGACCACTTCTCATTTGGCTGATGGAAAGACTGTAGTTGATGCTTTTTAATGCTTTGGCTTCGGCTAATCCGTTATTGATCTTGATGTCGCCTTCTATGTCCCAACCGTTTGTGTTGGAATTAAACGTGCCATTACTTATCCATATTTTTTTTCCGTTGGATACCAGTATGTCATAGTAATTGTTGACAGCATCGTCAAGTCGGTCAGCCAGTTCTTCTAGAACAGCAGCGGAAGCTTTTTCTGCGGATTCTGATGCTTCGGTTATACATTTTCCGAGGTTGCCGTTATTGAGATAGCCGTCTACTACACCAATGGTCGTTTCGTGGTTACCCAAATTGGCGAGTACGGCCTGGTAGAATGCTTTTTCAAATCGGAACCGTGCATGGAGTGTGGTGTATGCAGCATCTAGTTCTGCCAATCTGTTTTCAAGAACCGTAGATTCTTTTTGGTCGTTGTTTATGGCCTCTTTGGCAAGTTCAATGGCTGAAGTCAGTGCTGTGCTGTTGATTTTGGAATTCAGGTGTGTACCGTCCTCAATCAGTGCATTCAGGTCACTCCAGGTTTGAAGAATCCGATATTCGGTTTCGTTGATCATGACGAATGAACCGTGCTGTGGTGATACATTTCCCGTCATGCTGTTTTCGCGTTGTAGATTGCGCATCATGCCGTCTGCTTTGTAGAAGTGATATCCCAGATTGCCTGCATAGACGACGTAGCCAATGTTCCATACATCATCATTAATGCGACGGAACGCACTTGGGGCTTCATATCCACCTTCATCCTTTATCTTGCTGACGGGATCGCTCCATGACGGATTAAGCAGGTCGGCTGTAGTGATATCAAAAATACCGTCTAAGGCGTAATCACGATAGTACATGTGGTACAGGCTGTCTGTTTCCAGAAAGTTAATATCTGCATCCAATACATTATTGAGCTTGTTGTCGCCATAAAGAAGGCTGAATGAGGTTATTCCAGTGAAATTTTCATTGGCTTTAGATATGTAAAAATGATCACAGTTGCCATTGTCTGCATTGCCTGCTGCATAGTAGATGTATGGATCACCATTGATGAAAATGATTTGCGGTGCCCAAATACGGGTAATCTTGTCCCATGTGAACAAATTAGTTCCGTTATTGTCGTAAATGTTGTTTACGGGATTCTCTTTCAGATAATCTTTTATGTCGCAACGAGAATAACTCCAGTTTATCAGATCGTAGCTTTTGAACATGCCAATGGAATAGTTGCCCAGCATGCTGGTACCGTTATTTTCAGAGCCATACAGGTCGGTCGTAACGATATAGTAACATTGCCGTTTGGAGTCTTTGGCCATAAAGGCATCACGGCACCACGGGTAATCTGTTCCGATCTGTTGGATGATGCTGGATCCTCTGTTGAGCATATTGAAGACGAGTCCCTGGTGTTCTTCTTTTCCTAAGGCAAATGTAATGCACTGAGTCTGAGGATTGGGTTCCGGGACCAGATTGGGCATGTGACAATACAGATATCCGTATGCATTGTCATCAGCTGCTACATTGACATTCAGCGGTTTGTCATACAGATTGAATACTTTCCCGTTGTAGGTGACAATTCCCTGAAGAGAACCACATAATGTGGTTTTACTTCCACGTGAAAGAACCGTAAATATATTGTCAGTGAAATCCAGACAGCCATTAGCTTCTTCAGAAGGAGTATATACCCATTCTACCTTTCCGTAAGTACATGTTGTGGGAAGAACCAGTTGTTTTCTGATACATCTGGCTGCTTCTGCAAGATAGAGGTCTTTCCTGTTTGTTTGTCTGAAATAGTTTTCATCCAATACAATTTCAGATGATTGGGGTTTCATGTTGGCGATTTCGGCTACCTGTGTTGCTGAGAGCGCTGTGTCGAATATCCTGAAATTATCAATCAGGGTATTTTTCATATAGGCATCATTTGCAAAAGGAGATTTTCCCAAATAGTTATCGGTCAGCAGATGGGCGAATGATCCGGGCTGGATATTGGAGGCTTGTCGGGATTTTAGTTGTCCGTTGAGATAAAGCTGCATTTCTCCTTCGTGACAGACAACAGTAATGTTGTGCCAGTAATTAGCCGGTAATCCTGTTTCACTGTTCGTTCTTTCTGCAACATTGTTTTTTATTTCATAATACCAATTGTGGTTTCCAGCTGTATTGATCAGTCCCATGTATTGGTTTGTTCCGTTTGAAAAGGTCCAAGCCCAACAATACTGGTTAAGATTGTTCTCCTCCTCGAAATTGATGTCAATGGAAATGGTGTAGTCGTCTGTCAGTTTGGAAAGTATAGCCTGACCTATTTGTCGGTTCAGCTTGAGATAACCGTTGTTGTTGCCTAACTTGAGAATATGGTTTTGATCGGTTGTTGTATGTATGAAGGCATCATTCATCAGAACAGCAGGATATTGTCCACTATCGTCTGTTGGAGTGCCCTGCTCAAAAGAATAGGACAGAATAGGTTTGTTGATATTCTGGGAGTTGGTATTGATTGATTTGAAAGCCATCAATGTCAGCCAAATAAGAAAATGTATCCGGTTGTTCATATATTAGTTTTATCAGGTTCTTAATAATTTTTTATTCTTTTGGAAGTATACCGTAGAGGCGATTTTCGCCTCTACGATGATACTGACTGTAGAAATGAGTGCTTATCGGGTTCTAATGGCGGATGATGACTTTTCTGCTGTCTTGGCTTGATCCGTCTTCCGCATTAAGAATATATAAGCCTTCAGGTTGTGTGCTGATGTCTATAATGACGGTTTCATTTGTTTTTCCTGTGGTTTCCAGTCTGTTTTTTCCGGTAAGATCATGCAGGCTGAATCGGACTGTTTTTCCGTTATCTTTGCTTTTATATGATACCATAAGTTCCCGGTCAACAGGATTTTGAGGAAGGTTTAATCCGTGATCCTTATCACTTGCGGTTTCCTGCAGGCTGGTGGCCTGGTTGACGATAGATTTGAGTGCTTCACTGCTGAGAGCATAGTTGTAGATTCTGAAATCATCAATATCACCATTGAAAAGCGGATCTGATGCGGACTGTCCTCTTCCTATATAATTGAGCACAGGTTTAAGGTCTGATGGATGAATAGTTATGTCTTTGGAAGTTGCAATCTGCTCGCCGTTAATGTAAAGACAGACACTGTCTTTGGAGATTGTCACGGCCAAGTGAACCCATTTGTTGCGGTAGGCTGTCAGTGATACTCCATCAATGTGTTGTTCGATTTCTCCTAATTTGAAGATTAATCTCATCATATTATTGCTGCTTCTTGGGGTGAGTCCCATATATTCATCTTCACCGTTGCCAAAATTGAAAATGTATTGTCCGGTATCACCTTGTCTGGTATAATAAATCCAGGTGGCTATAGTCATTTCATTGTGTTGTCCCACGTGTGTAGGCAATTGTATGAAGTTGTCTGTTCCATCCAGTTCAAGTGCATAGTTTCCTGTTTTACCTTCAGTGTAAACCGTAGAGGAGAGAGACACACCGTGATTGATGTTGCAGGTCGTGTCTTTAAGCATCTGTTCGAAATCGTACAGAGCTACAAGGCCTTTTTCTCCATTTGAAGAGGCTTTTACGGCTGGTGTGGCCTGTGATGTGTTAAGTGAGGGGTCGGTTGTCTTTACCTTATAATAATAGGTAACTCCTTCTTCTGTTTTGTGGTCAATGAAGCTGGTTCCCTCTACGTTACGTGCAATAAGATCATACGTTCCGTTTTCATCTTCTGACCTGAGAATACTGTAAGTGGCAGAGTTGACTTGCGGGGCCTCCCATGTCAGCATGACGGATGCGTTTTGTCCGATGGCTTTCAGATTGTTTGGGGCATCGATATCTTGTATTCTGGGTCTTACACCTTTTGGTATAAATCGCCACAATTGGGTATTGTCTGTCTTGTCTTGTGTACGTTGTACTACCTCGCCGTTGACTAAAGCCAGACATTGTGCACTATAACGGCTTCGGATATAGAACCATCCGTCACCGGCATATTCCAGATACCACTGTTCGTTGGCTGTTTTGAGATTATTGTAAAGTATGATATCTGCTTTGTCTTCCAACGACCAGTTCAGAATATCCAGAGTCTGGTTCCCATTGGCTGTGAGGATCTGTACGTAACTGAAATCGCCTCCGATACGTGAATCTACCGGGCTGACATTCCATTGTTGTTCCTTTCTTGTGCTGGAGTAGTAATCCGTTACCACATTATTATTTACTACGTCCAATACTCTGTTGTTGCTCTTGTTGATGAGGCTGTAGGTTCCGTCTATAACGGGACGGATATCTTCCCCCCAAGTGATATTGATGCAGCGTTCGGCATTGCTTTGTCCGTTCCCATAGCCGTTTCCGCCTGGAAGTTCCAGTAAGAATTCTCTTTGTGGGCCGTGTCCGTCAAAGTATACGTCTCGTTCTTTTGAAAAGAACCGATAGGTTGAGGTGACGGCCTGACGTTCGGAAGTGCCGCCGAAAGCTTGTATTTTTCCGTCAGGTGCACGGTAAACTGATGCTGCTGACCAATTGTCACGATGTTCGGCATAGGCAAGCCTTTCGCCATGACTGGCTTTACAGAACTCACCTCGTGCATAATCTGCTGTACCCCACCAAATACCGGTTTGCAATCCGTATTCCAGACCCACCATGGCTTCCATCACGTTGTGCATTTCATCATTGGTGGCATGTTTGCCGTCAGCTCTGACTGTAGTGAAGAAGTTGGCATAGTTCATGAAATTACCGGCCAGCTGGTGGGTATTACCTTCATCAACTACGGGTTTAAGCTTGTCATACCAAGCCATGGCACAATCTGTATTTAATGTATTACCACCGCTGATACGGATGTTGTCAAATCGTGGGTTTTCCTTTAGCTTTGCGGCTATGTCATAGAATTCCTGCTGTCTTTTCTGAGTGTCTTTGGAGCCTTGTGAAGACAATAGGTTGTCCGGCTCGTTAAAAGGAGCTACACTGACTACATTATAACCAGCCTCTTGATAATATTTCATGGCAACATCTATCAGCTGTGCCCATCTTTCTGCGTTGGCTCCTTCCACGGGATCAACGAACCAGGAACTCATGTGGGGATCATCGCAATTTAAGAACAGTTCGATATCTGGATTGGCCCATCTTAACATGTGGATGCGAGCCTGTAAAGTGTCTTTCTGTTGTTGTTGAAGATCGCCGTCAACCAAAGGATAGGTAGGCTGAAATGATGTCCGTACGACTTCTACATTGTCCTTGCCCATAAATATGACGCAACGTCTCAGGTTGTTTTCGTCAAACCAAGCTAAGTCGCCTCCCCACTTAACATCTCTTTTAATACCTTCGTCTGATATTTTAAAAGAGACAGTGCGATCCGTAAAAGGCAGAGCTGTCAAGTTACTGCTCGCACTATAGGTTTGAGCCATAGTATATATAGGTTGGCACAGCATACCGGTGGTAGCAAATGATAAAATAAGTAAGCGTTCAAGTTTCTTTTTTTTCATACTATTAGTTTTATTCAAATGGTTTCTTTTTGTTGTTTTAAGTGTGTATTCGCCGCTTAATAGCGTTCCAAAGTTAGATATTTAAGGCTTTTCCAATTTGCCTATATTTGTCATTTATTTGCCTGAGTTGTTCAAATTGCTTGATTTTGAATATTTTATGTTAAAGTGTAAAGGTTTGTTCTAAAACGGATATAATTATGAAGTTTGAAAAGTATAAAATTATACCGATAATGCATTTTGTTATTTTGGGTTTGATTGGATTTAAAGTCTGATTATATGATTTGAAACAGTATTTTTACTATATTTGTATTACTTATAATTAGATAAATATGAGGTTTCCTTTTTTGTTTTTTATATCCCTGTTTAACGTTTTGGTTTTTTCTTCTAACGTGAAATTCAAAAGCTACGATATTCGTAGCGGTCTTTCTAATAATACGGTGTATGGTATCTGTCAGGATCGTAGAGGATTCATTTGGATGGCTACGGATTTTGGGTTAAATCGTTTTGATGGAAACAACATGAAGCAGTATCTTACTGATGAAGCAGGAGGGATATTAGGTTGTCATGCAGTATATTGTATTAAGACCGATCCTCGTGACGGGAAAATATGGATGGGTACAGATCGGGGACTTGCTCAGATTGATCCGGAGACCGATTCTCTTAAACTGTTTGACCGTACAACTGCAGAAGGGAAAAAATTACGGGTGCTGTAAAAAACCTTTGTTTTGATCGAAATGGCAATTTATGGATACACAATTATCCCCATATTTATGTTTTTCGGTGTGAAAGAGATGATCTTGAACAAGTGGATTTGGGATATCATGACGAAAAGAATGGAATCATACCTCCTGGTGCAATCTGGATAGATTCCCAGGACAATACGTTATGGGTGGCTTGGCATAATTGGGGAATAGGTTGTCTGGAAGAGGGACAGACAAAACCACATCTTGTGGCACGAGCACCTGGAGCACAACTGGTTATGAAGGGATATGGACGTGATAGTCTTATTGTTGGGACGATTAGTAATGGACTGTGGGTAATAGATAAAAAGGGACGTTCCATCCGTCAGATTAAGGCAGTAGATGGAATAGATGTAGGTCATATTTATGTGAATGATATTTTGTTTGACAAGGAACAGGTAGGGTGGATATGTACACTTACAGGAATATATCTGTTGGAAAAGGGACGAATAACCCAACATATCAGCCATGAAAGAATGAACCCCTATGCATTGGCTGATAATCATGTACTTACAGCTTTTGAGGATAGGGATGGTAACATGTGGCTTGGATTCAAAATGTCGGGAGTAGGGTGCCATTTTAAAAGAGCAGATAATTTTATGTTATATCATCCGTATAGAGCATTTTATGACCGGCAGAGTGTGAAGGCTTTGGAATTTGATTCTCAGGGTCGACTGTGGGTCGGAATGGAAGAAGGAGGATTGGGCTGGTATGAATTAAACACTTTACGTACGGATGGTATCTATGGTCATTCTGCGGTATTCAATATACTAAAGATGCCCGAGTTGCAATGTAAAGTGTATGCTTTGAAAGTTTTGGATGATGAACTTTGGATTGGAACCTATACCAAAGGACTATATGTTTATAATATGAAACATCATAGTTTCAAGCATTATTTTAAAGATAATCAGCCATATTCGCTTTATAATAATGAAATTTACGAAATTTTTATAGACTCACACCAACGGGTATGGGTCGGTACGACTACAACATTGTTTGAGTATGATCGTCAGACTGAAAGGTTTAACGCCATAATGGATGGACTTTTTGTAAAAGCCATAGCAGAAGATACTCATGGTATGATCTGGATTGCTACGGCAGATCGGGGATTGGTCCGGTATAATCCATCAGATAGTCAGACTCAGTTTTTTAATTATAACCCGAATAATTCAAACTCACTTTGTTATGGAGCACTTTCGGATATACTATGTGATAGTAAGGGATATTTGTGGATCAGTTCAGAGAATGGTGGATTTTGTCGTTACAACTCTGAAAAGAAGACTTTTACAAGAGTAATGCAGCGAAACGGTTTACAGAGTGATGTGATCTACAAAATGCTAGACGATGGTAATGGGACAATCTGGTTAAGTACCAATAGGGGACTCGCTGCATTGGATATGACAGATATGCGTGTTAAGGCAACTTTTGATGAACATTCTGTATTGCCAGCCAAACAATTTATGACTGGATCGGGCATATTGTCTCCTTATGGAGCACTTTGTTTCGGTAGTACTGATGGGATTGTAATATTCAAGCCCGAAGATGTGATGCCCGAAGATAAATGTTTCAGGGTATATATTACGGATATATACCGTTATAGCACGGGAGGAAAGATAGAGACGATTATGTCTGAAACAGAAAACAAAGGAGATGGCCAGAAATTAATCAAGATGTCTTATGACAAGGCTTCATTTACAGCTAGATTTTCTGCGTTGGATTTTGAGAGGGCCAATACGGGTTATTATGCTTATATGATGGAGGGACTTGACGAAGGATGGACGGTACGTAAGCATATTGATGAGTTATCATATCATCGTCTGGCTCCGGGCCATTATATCCTTCACATCAAGTATTCTCCGGATGGGCTTCGTTGGGAAGCTCGCCCTTCCGTATTACGAATAGTAGTTACGCCTCCGATATGGTTGACTTGGCCGGCCTGGATTTTTTATGTTATGATTGCAGTAGCAGGGTGTTGGTTGGTTTTGAAAAAGATAAATGAACGTCGGAAACGTAAAGTACATTATCAACGTATGATGTGGGAGAAACAGAAGAATGAGGAACTGTATAATGCCAAACTGGACTTCTTCACTGCGGTGGCGCATGAAATACGTACGCCGGTGACATTGGTGAAAGCACCGGTAGAAAGTATGATGGCCAGACCGGATTGTCCGGAAGCCATAAGAAAGGGACTTGATGTGGTTGCACGTAATATCAGGCGTTTGAATGTAATGACAGATCGTTTATTGGATTTCCGTCGTTTGGAATCAGGTTCCTGGAATTTAGTTCCCAAAAAATTAGATATGAGAGCAATGGCGAGTATGGTATGTGCTCCTTTTATTTATACGGCAAGGGAACGTCAGGTGGAACTGTCACTTGATACAGGTACAGATCCACTTATGGTTTGGGCAGATGAAGAGGCTATGATTAGTGTGATGGATAATCTGGTGGGAAATGCAATGAAATATGCGCGTAATCGGATTCTGGTAGAAGTTGGAAAGGAGCCCGGTAACGTGGAAAGTGTTTGCTTTAGAGTGAGTAATGATGGTGAATTGGTGGCTGAAAATATCCGTGACCGAATATTTGAGCCTTTTGTCAGGGGAGAGCATGCTACAGTGAAAGGGTCTGGTATAGGGCTTGCGTTGGCTTCTGCTTTGGCAATGAGAATGGGTGGCAGGTTAGGTCTGGAGGTAAAGGATGGATTAAATGTATTTGAGTTACGTCTTCCTTTGGTCATGGCTGATAATCAGATAATAACGGATAAAGGTATGGTTCAGGAAATTGAAAAACAGGCAGATGAAGCGATTGAGGCTAATGATAAACCTGTAATTCTGATTGTAGATGACCAACTTGAACTTCTGGATTTTATGGCAACTGAATTGTCGGCGGATTATATAGTCAGAACGGCAGCAAATGGTGAAACGGCTTATTCCATGTTACTTCAGGAGGAAATGGATTTGGTGGTTTCTGACGTAATGATGCCAGTAATGGATGGTTATGAGTTGTGTCGAATGATAAAGCAAAATGTACAGACCTGTCATATACCGGTTATACTTCTTACAGCTAAAGTGTTGGTACAAAACAAAATAGAAGGTATTGAGAGCGGTGCTGACGCTTATGTGGACAAACCGTTTTCCATGGATTGTCTGAGAAGTTGGATTAAAGGACTTATAGAAAACCGGCGACGCGTAAAGGAGAGAATGCAACACGAACCATTAGGGGATGTTATTGCTTCAGGAGGCTCGCCCGTTGACCGTCAGTTTATTGAACAAGTTAAAGAACTGGTTCGTTCTGAAATGGATGATGATGATTTCAATGTAGACCATCTGGCAGAATCAATGAATATGAGTCGGTCTAGTTTCCATCGTAAAATCAAGGGATTGACCGGGCTTACACCTGGTGAGTTCGTTTTGTCAGTACGTTTGGATTATGCAGCTTCATTGCTGGCTGATGGACATTGTCGTGTGACTGAAGCTGCTGAAATGGCTGGATTCAAGTCATTGTCACATTTCTCACGTAGCTTTCTGAAAAAATTTGGTGTGTCTCCCAGTCATTATGTCACGGGGAAGTAATACTTTCAGCAGACTGAAATAAACGGTCGTAAACAGGTTTTCTCGTATTCTGTATAGAAGTCTGTTTCGGTAAATTCTGAAAATATGATTGAGGTATTGCCTTTGTTTACTATAAATGACGGATAAAAAAATCCGCCGCTCGACTTGTTTGTCGGTTGGCGGCGGATTAAATCCTGAAAAACTACCTTATAAATTCATATCCCATATTGATTTATTGGCATCTGCTGATGTAATGTTATGGTCGTCTGCATCGCCTCCGTTTGTAATGCCAATGTTGGAATTGAGTGAACTGGCCAAAACTTCTTCACATTCCGTAGTCATAGTTGTTATGACTGGTGAAATATATGTTTTTTTCATCATAGCCTGAATTGTAAACGGTTACTTTTTTATTATTTTTTTACCGTTGACAATATAAATGCCTTCGGGTAGTCCATCGAGTGCATTAGTTAATTTTACTTTACTCTTGAGGGTTATTCCTGACAGATTGCAAACGTTAACAATGGATTGTGCATCTGCGATGGTTTCCACACTTGTAGGATTTCCGTCAATACTGATAAGGAGTTTGTTGATTTCCTGCGTGTCTTGTCCGTTTAACGTAATGTATGCCCGGTAACCTTTTACGCTGACATCCTGACTGGCACGATAGAATGCATTGTCATTGATGAAAAATTCGTTATTGTTAATGGTAACCGGCGAATAGACACCATGCATATTAACATCATCTACAGTAAGCGGTGAGGGTTGTGAAGCCTTGATCAGCATATCTCTGAATGTTAAAGCCGTGGTAGTTGTGTTGACCTTAACCAAATAAGGTACACCTGCTTCTATGCCGGAAGCATCCGTGAAATTCAGAGTGATGCCTTCTTCTTTTGCTTCCACGTTGTTCAGTTTCTTTACATCAGTAAAACATGCAGCTGCCTGTTCTCCTGTCATGTCAAACGGGATGCACAAGGTATTCCATTTATCCTCTGCTTTGAAAGAACGAATCAACTCCACATCAGTCAGTAAGTTCGTTTCTACATCGAATGGGTTTTCTTCATTCAGAATCTTAACGGGGCGTGTGACACTGTAAAGACGGAAATTATCTATCTTGTACCAAGTCTGATCTTTGGCACCGTCAGTAGTTACACCGATTTTTACTGGGGTATTGTCATTTTCGACATCAAATTCCAGGCGGATGGTCTGCAACGGTTCATTGTCTGTGCTTCCGTATGTCATAACCTGATCTTTGAAAAGAGCAGTAGCATCATTGGCAAAAAGACGCTGGTTGCCTACGCGCATTTTTTCTCCCTGGTTGGTAGCCTGCATGTCGACTGTCAATTCATAATGACCAGCTGGCAAAGTAATAGTCTGGCTAATCTCACCGTTTCTGTCATTAGTACCTGACCATACACCAAAGATATACTCACCGTCTGTAGCTGCAGGATCACCTTTTCCACCACCACGATTTACACCCCACCACTCTGTATTACAGTTGGCAGTCCAACCCTTTGGAGCTTTGCCTTGCAGTGTTGTGCCATCAGCCTCGAAACTTGGATTCTGGATCAGGTCGGTGAGTTCCTCTCGTGAAATAGTCTCTTCTGTATCTTTCAGACTAACCGTAATTTCTTCACCGGTATATTCAACAGTGGCATGGTAACGGGTTTCATGTGCATCTCCTTTACCCATTCGTGTAGAAACTTTGCAGATATTGAATGTGCGTGTTTCAAGCATACCGTCAAAGTTTCCTTTTCGTGCGCCGATGGTCAGACTTTGTGTAGCTTCATCCCAAGTAAATGGAATTTCAGTGTATTTACCATTTTCGTAGTTGTAATTATCGTTTTCGTCTTCATAAAGGGTAAAGCTGCCGTTTTCACCGGGATATACGCGAATTTCCAGATTATCCCAGTTCTTTTCTGTAGAATACTGTACGTCCGGTCCCCACGGTAAAATACTACCAGCTTTGACAAACAAAGGTATTTCGTCGGAATGTCCCTTGTTGACAATGCTTTGTCCGCCCTCTAAAGTCTCGCCGTTCCAGAAGTTGATCCATTTATGTCCGGCAGGCAAGTAAACAGAGCGCTGGCTGTTACCTTCTGTAACTACAGGAGCTACAAGGAATGATTCACCGAACATGTATTCATCATTTATTTCATAGCCGTTGGGATCTTCATTGAAGGCAATAGGAAGAGCCTGCATGAAAGTTTTATCATATTGGCTTACCTGCCATGCTGTACTATAGAGGTAAGGTAGCATACGATAACGTATTTTTACGTATTTCAGGATCTGGTCGAAATCTCCCTTACCATCGTTAGCTGAACCAAACTGATAGATTTCACGTGGTGTTCCGGTTCCGTGGAAACGCATCATCGGTGTGAATGTACCGAATTGCATCCAACGCAGATAGAGTTGACGCCATGCAGCATCATTGACACCGTTTGGATATTCCCATGTGAAGAAACCACCTATATCGCTATTCCAGTACGGTATACCGCAGGCTGAAAGATTACAAGCTGCAGGAATCTGTTTGGCCAGATTGCTCCAGTTGGAAACGACATCGCCACTCCATGTGTTGGCTCCATAGCGCTGCTGTCCGGCAAAGGCAGAACGTGTAAGGATAGCCACTCGTTTGCCGGCAAGATATGGATCATTGGCTTTTTCTGCGGCGCGATGATGATCGTATACACCTCCTACGTGTGCCAACGGGAATGCATTACGGACGCTTCTCCATGTTTTGCCATCTTCGGTAATATAGTCAAAGTCATTAGCCGTAGTCTGGTAATAATCCGGTTCGGAAGAATCCATCCAGTAGGCATCAATACCCTTGCTTACCAATCCGTTATAAAGATAACTCCAGTAAGTGTCGCGGGCTTTTTCTCCATAAACGTCATAAGGGTGTACGCCCTTGCCGCTAGGATAGGTTTCTACCGGGATTAATCGTCCTTGTGCTTCCAAGTCTTTGAATGGTTTGGTTTCAGGTCCGAAGTTAGCCCAAATGGAAATCATTAACTTGGCATTGTTGTCGTGTATGGTTTCAATCATCTTTTCATGGTTGGCAAATGTCGGATTGAGGAATTCCAAAGCATTCCAATGGTAGTCGTCTCCCCAGTATTGCCAATCTTGTACAACGCAATCCAAAGGTACACCCAGTCGTCGGTATTCTTTGACTACATTAGTTGTTTCTTCTGCACTGGTATAACGTTCCTTACTTTGGTAAAGTCCGAAGTTCCAAAGAGCAGGCATCGGGCTCTTTCCTGTCAGTTCACGCATTTGTTTAAGGACATCATCACTGTTTTCACCGCAAAGTACGTAATAGTCAACGGCAGTACCTGTTGACTGGAAGCTGGTACCCTCATTGTTGTCGGTAAATGTGGTCGGTGAGTAGTTGTCCCAGAACAATGCATAATTCTTGCTGGACTGGAAATAAGGTATGCAGACCTTCATGTTTTCCTGATGCAGATAGATATTTTGTCCTCTTTGGTTAAGCAGTCCATTTTGTATCTGTCCAAGTCCGTAGATGGCTTCATCTGTGTCGAGTTGGAAGGTATGCATGATCTGATATTTGTCATACGCATTGTCTTTGTAGGGTAAGAAAGTAGTGCTATGTTCCTTTTCCTTGATAAGAGGTGTCGCATCTGCTTTCTGAACCTCTACCTGACCAGTCATGAGATGATAAAGTACTTTGACTTTGTCCGTGCTGACAGTGACAATATTACCATCATCTGTTACATCAAATGCAACATTACCTTCTGGTTTTTGTATGACAGAAAGGCTTTCTTTGTTGATTTCTTCCTCATGAGATTTGTATACACGTACTACATCGTTACCGTATAGCATGACATGAATGTGCATGTCATTAAGAGTGGCATGAATACCATTAGCTGTTTTTTCATAGCCGTAAGCGTAAACACTCTGTTTGAAATCCTCGATAGCCTGGTTCAGCTTGTTGAGACTTTCAAAAACGGTTGCGTAGTCATTTGTTCCGGCTTCTCCCAAGATTGTTTTTGATTGGTTAATGGCATCAGTCAGTTTGGTTTTGCTCTCTGATTCTTGAGCCTTGTCACACAGCGCTTCTGCATCAGCAATACGGCTTTCCAATTTGTTTTTAATCTCTGTAGTGAGACTTTCTTCCGTATAGTTCAAAGTGCTGATCAATACAGGATAAGTAGCAGCAGCCTCATAGGGAGCATAGTAGGCTATATTCTTGATCGTGGATTTACCGCTTGATCCAGCAGTCATTCCCATGGCCTGGAAAAATTCTGCTCCTTTGGCAGTAAGCAGAATGGTGGGACTGGAAAAGTCCATTCCTTTATTCAAGTCACTGTTATTCTTGATATTCCAAAGCAGGATAGTATTGCCGTCCGTATTGGTGATAGTGTGGTCGGGTTCACTTCCCGGATAACTGTTAATACCATTGAACCACCAGATGTTGCTTTGTGATTTGTCCAGTTTGAGATCGCTACCTTCTACCAGAAACCATTCTTGTTGGTTGTTGATATAATAGGCACCGTCTTTGCTACTGCTCATCTGGAAAGCAATGTTCATATTGCCAGGAGCATTGATGGTGAATGTATTGCCTGTTTCGTCATAACTGAAAACCGATTGAGGCGCACGGTTATCGTCTGTAGACACGTAATCCTGACAATGGAACTTGTACACTTCCTGTGCAATCAGCTCATTGGCCGTCAATCCCAGAACACCGAGCGTAAAGCACCGGAACAGGAATCTTTGAGGTAGAATGAAATGTTTCATTTTAGTTAGAATTATAGTTAAAAATAAATAGGTTAATGTGTTAGTTGGTATCTTCTCCAAGTCCGCCCACACCACAGATACTGTTCGGAACCAATTCCAAATAGTCCATCATAAAGGCACATGAATTACCTGATGTATAGACAGAGCGCACCCTGATAGTGTGGTATTCGTTGCTGGTGATGTTGACTTTGCAAAGTACACGGCGGTAGATGTCGCCTGCTGCATCGAAGTTGTGGCATTCGCCAGGTACATAAATAGGTGTCTTGTGGCTTTGGCCTCTTCCTCCATAATAGGCATAAAGGCTGGATGGGCCACGGTAATATCCGTTACTTTTGAGCATCTGGTTGTTTTCAATCAGTTCTTCTTCTGTCAGATTACCGTATATGGCACCGATTGAAGGATCTGCTGCACTCAACCGCATGTCAATGGGAATACCTTGTGGTTGTCCGTCAAAATAGAACTGTGCGATTCCTCTGTTGGGGAAATTACCGGTAAATCCAAGACGTACTTCATAAACGCCGGGTGGAACGGACGGGATGCGGAATGTGAAGTCATAAGTAGATCCGAGCAGATTGACCTCGTCACCTCCCATGTTCCAAAACTCATTATGTGGACGCATGATAAAGAAAATACCGTTTTCGTTAAGTTGGGCTGTGGAAAGATAACCGCTAGGAATATAGTAATTGGTACCATAACGATATTCTTTGTCATTATCCCATGAACCATAATTATACCACGGTTGACCGTTCATACGGATACCGTTGGTTGTCAATTCTGGGAAAAGGGTCATGAAATCTGTTCTGATGCGGGTATTCATGACTGTATTTTGCATGTCTTCGTCATAAGCGATAATGTCATCAAGATAATAAACAGCACAATTGAGAGACAGATTATTGACAGGGGTACTGACAAGTGAACCTCTAACACGAGGCAGATATTCAGTCTGGGTAGCATGGTTCAGATAAATATTGCCCGGGCTTTCTACAAAAGGATCTGTACTGGCGTAGACTGCTTCTATTTTAAGAGTTGAATATTCCAGCATGGTAGAAATCCATTCAGTAGGATTGGCCTTGGCTGTATTGACACCCCATCTGTTGACAAACTGGCTCTCACCTGTAAACATGCGATCCAGCATATGGTAGGAGATAAACATGTTGAGTGGATTTTTCCGGCTATGGAATGATTCCGGGTTATTGTTCCAATAAAGTTGGCGGTCTTCATCAGTAATACCAAGTCTAGAGGCTACCGGATTATAAAGTTCAACAGCCATGTCATATAGTTTGTTGATGCAGGCATCCATGTCTGTTGGGTCAAATTGGTATTTCTGTTGTAAAATTTTGTCAGGAACAGCAAAAACAGTATATCCCATCAGCCGTCTGTCCGGACGTTTGGCTGTGTAGACATTGCCGGCACTACCAGAGTCGAGTGTACGGGTTTCCGGAAAATTATTCTTGGTCATTTCATAGTCTGCATCCAGATAATGATAAAGAGAATCCAATAATCCGGTAGCTTTCATAGCTTCGTAATAAATGGTGATATCTTGGTGGTTTTCATCCAAAAGCTGTGAACCTAAGTCGGTATTGGGGACGATAACATGGTCTACCGGATGAATGATTCCGTTTTCAACACTGTCATTTTTCAGTGAATTGATGATGGCTGAAGTGGAATTGATAACACTGACACGCAGATTGTTGCTGTCCAGTGAATCTGATGCAATAATGTTGAGTGGAAACTCAAGCATGTTCAGATAAGTAGTATTATCAGAAAAATCGCTGGTTGTATAAACGAAATGTACTAAATGTGAAAACGCCAGAGTGTCGCAGTATTCAACAGGAATATCTTCTACCGTAGCGTAGTGGTTTTCTGCCAGATAAAGCTCAATTGCTTTGTTGGTAGGAGGAAATAGTGTGTATTCGCCGCGGGCTGAGAGTAAGTCCATAACGCCTGCCCGTTCAACGATACGTGAGAAATGACTGAAATTGGGGTTGTTTTTAAGAAAATCGCTCATCATTTCTCCTGTAAATGTGTAATAACTTTCAGCAGGCATATCATCATTACAACTGAATGAAGATAAGGTTGCAATAGCAGTAAGAAAACCGACCAATAGGTTAAAGGTCAGTTTTTTAATTGTTTTGTGCATGTTTTTTTTCATAATATCAGCAGTTAGTTATTAGATTCAGGATGAAAGGCTGCCGGCTTAGAGGAGTATCCGTCTGCCAGCAACCTTTATTGTTTTTTAGAAGCGTATGCTTTGAGCCTTACCGTTATATTTAACGGTTTTATTTACATTTACTGCAGCTTTGTCACCGGAAGGAGACTGCTTGTCAACAATAAGAATACGGAACTTGCGTGATTTCAGCATTCCTTTGTATGAACCTTCGCGGGCTGCAATTTCCAAAGTACGTTGTTTGTCGTTCCAATGGAACTTGATTTCGGTGAAAGCTCCCTTTTCATAATTATAATTGTCGCCTTCGTCTTCGTATAAAGTGAAATCACCGTCAGCACCAGGATAAACTCGGATTTCCAGATTGTCCCATTTCTTTTCGGCTGCATACTGTACGTCCGGACCGAAAGCCATGATAGAACCTGCTTTGACAAATACTGGCATGATATCAATAGGACACGGCATACTTATTTCCTGTCCGCGTTGATTCATTCTACCGTCTTGTTGTTGTCCAAGTCCGTAGATAATTTCGTCTGTATCGAGCAGAAAACGTTGGCTGACACGATAGCTCTTGTTCGGGCCATCCTGTCGTGGAATGAAGTTGATTCCAAATTCCTTTTCCTGCAACAGCAGGTTGCCGTTCAAGTCATAATAGGCTATTTTTCCGGTCTGCTTGTTAACTCTTACTTCCATGCAGGATGTTTTCATCGAAAGTATATTTCCGTTATCCGTATAGTCCAGTTTTACTTCCTCTGGAGAAAGAACGACAGGATAACTTTTCTTTTCCGGACGAGTCTGTCCCGGGTAAGCGATCACCCTTACAATGTCCGGCGAATAGAAAATGACCTCTTGTGAAAGGCCTTGTTCCTGGATGATGTTTTTCAGGCCTTGTGCAGTGCGTGTTGTTTCCTGGGCATTTATTGACCAGCCGCAAATACAGCAGAAGACCGTCAGAAGCATTTTTTCATGATCATTAAATTTGAAATAATTTTGTTGATTAGGTTATCGATACAAAATTATTCCAAAAATGCCTCTTTATAGTAATAACTATGTTGATTCGAATGCTACTGATGATGATTTTAGCTGATTATGCACTTGTTATTCAACATGATTATCCTGTTGAATACTTTTTCTGCTGTTCTGACGGGCATATTCCGAAGGTTTGCATCCAAATTCTTCGACGAAGCATTTACTCATGTAACTTGAAGAACTGAAACCGACATGTTCGGCTATCTCAGCCATAGTCATCCGTCCTTCTATAATAAGGTCGGCAGCTCTTTTCAGTCTAATACTGCGGATGAACAAACTTGGAGATTTATCAAGCAGTGCGGTCAGTTTCTTATAAAGTCCGCTACGTTCCATGCATAGGTCTTTGCTCAATTGTTCTACAGAGTATCCTGGGGTATTCAGATGCTGCTCTACCATGGCAACTGCTTTATTCAGGAATATGTTGTCGGCTTCTGAAAAATCATTGTTGTCAGTTTCCTCAGAAGGTATAGCCGGACAGACTGCCTGCTGTTCATACTGATTGCAGCGTTCAATAAGTGAACGGATACGTAAGATGAGAATTTCTTCTTTATGCTGTTGTTGCATGCGTTGTCTTGAAGTTCTGTAATAGATACAGAAAGCTCCGGACAAAGCCAATAATGTTACTATTATATAACCGGCATAAGCCCATGGCGTTTTCCACCATGGAGCATGAATAAGAAAGCTTATTTCTTTAATTGGGCCTTTCCAATGTTCTGGATGTGTGGAAGCCATAACCTGCAGACGGTATTTTCCAGGGGCGAGTTGTACAAATCCAAGATGAAGCATACCTTGTTCGTCTACAAGAGATTCTCCAGGATAATGGCGGGCAGTTTGCCATACGGAATCGGCATCGTGGATGAGCCGATACCTGTAATAGGTCTGTTCCGGTGAAGCATAGTTAAGCGCTGAGAATCTAAAGGATAAAGTATTATCCGTCCATTCAAGTTCCACATGATCAGTATAAGGTACGGCTTCGTTGAGAGACGGACTGGCTTCTGATGAATCTGTTATGATGGTCAGTGGACGTCCGTGTACGGAAATCCCGGCCAGTAAGGGCATGAAGCATTCTTTTTTCAGATCAGCACTGTCTGGATGGAATACTGTCCATCCTTCGATGCCTTGCATCAGAATACGGCCGTCAGGCAATCTGAATGCTTTATTATCAAGGTATTCTTCTTTAAGGGTTCCGTCATTTTGATTATAACTGTCCAAACGAAACTTGTTATTTTGTTTGTTGTGTTCCAGACGTGAAATCCCATGGCTTGTACTGACCCATATCCTTCCTTTGTGATCTTCTATGATGGCATGTATAAAATTGTTTGAAAGACCGTTCTCTGTGTAGAATATGCGTGATGTTTTCGTTTCTGGCTGGTAAAGTTTAAGGCCGTCACATGTTTTGGTCCATATCCAGCCGCGAGAGTCAGTCAACGGGTTTTGTGTCTGCTCATGCAGAGTTTTGGATGAGGTATTTTCCTGTAAGTCTCTTAATCCAAGTTCTTTCAGTGAGGTTGCTGAATGAAATCTTTGTCTTGCAGGGTGTGCGTATAGAAGTCCTTGATTGTATGTGCCTAGCCAGATACCTTGTTGTCTGTCCTGATAGATCGTATTAATGTCTGTTGTTAATAATTGCCCTTCGTCTGTTATGACAGATGGATGGTAGATGTTTTTTCTTGCTGCCAGATCAATATGCCATATTCCTTTTCCACAAGTGACATAAGCCTGCTTGTCGGGGGTGACGATGATCGTGTGAAGGGTATATGGGGTAAGAAGCAGTTGCGTCCATTCTCTTGTTTGCAGGTTGAATTCAAATACAGCAGCCATCTCGCCATTGCATACTTGATATATGTGATTCTGATCACCGTTGATAGCTAATGACATTCCACCGAACAGCCTTTTGTATTCTTTTACGGGTTTGGCAACGGTGTGTAGTATTTTATCTTTTTGAATATCATATATGATGACTTCTCCAGTATCGTAGAAAAGAAGGAGTTGATGATCCTGCCGTATGATGTCCAACAATGAGTTCTGGTGAACAGTTGGCTGTAACCTTAGATAACAGTGGCGTTGTGCATCCCATACACCTTTGGACGTGATAACCCAAAGATCTTTCTGATGATCAGCAAAAATATCAGTCACTTCCTCTTGAATGCCCATTTTGAGGAAGAGGTTTTCCAGTTGGTTGACGTACCGTTCATGTCTGAGATCCAGACACCATAATTTATTCCAATCCTTGACCCAAAGCAGGTCATCATGCCCAATATAAACATGATAGGCTCCAGCATATCCTTTAAGTTTGTAAACAGAGCCTTCTTGTTGATGGATATATCTGAACTGTTTACCATCGTATAGATTGATGTTTCCTCTAGTCGTAAAGATCATCCGCCCGTCTGGCAATTGCAATATGTGTTGAACCTGATTGTCACTCAGACCATCTGAAGCATTGAGGCGAGTATAGGTCATGCGGCAAAGATCTGTTGCCGTTGAGGTAGCAGACAAGACCATTGAGATAATCAGATACAGAAGGAAACGCAATTTCATTTTGATGTGTGAATATATTATAGAATGTAGAGACAGGTAATATTTAGATATTAATCTTGATGACTCCGCCGTAGGGCGTAAGATGTGCCATTCCTTTTTCGATATCAATTTCTCCGGCGAATACTTGCGCACAAATCAGTACTCCACCGTGAGCAAATATGGCAACGCGGTGTATTTCGTCATGTGTGCGAAGTTCGTTTAAAAAATGGCTGACGCGATGGTATAGATCGCGGAACGATTCGCCTCCGGTTGTCGGTGTATCAATATAATGATCGTACCATTTCTGAAGCTGAGGATCATTGATTTCATCGAATTTTTTCATTTCCCATTCGCCCATGTTCATTTCCTTAAGCCGGTCGTCTGGAATTGCATCCGGATATCCGCAAAAATGGGCCAGTTTGGTTGCTCGGCTGAGCGGACTGGTGAATACACGGTCGAAAGTTATACCTTCCAGTTGTTTACGGGTTTGTGAAGCCTCTGATTCAAAGGATGGTTGTAGGGGAACATCTGTAAATCCGTAACATGTTCCTTTGGGAACGTCTACAGAAGTATGTCGGATAAGATATATTTCCATAATGATCAGTTTTTTTGTTTAATTTAAGTATTGACTTTTATTATAATGTATGAAAATCAGTTGTTTAATGCCGCTGCAAACAGATAAAACGAGAGTTCGCAGATCAGAAAAGCAGCTCCGCAACAGTCACCGGTATAACCACCCAATTTGTGTTTAAACCATATTCTCAATGACATGATCGTGATAATCGGTGCTATAAAAGCCCAAAGATAAGAAATACTTTCTTTATGAATGATCAGTATAAGTATAATGGCAGGGATTAATGCGACTAAACATCGTAACAGGTGTTTGATGATTTCCATGCCTTGCCATGAAACGTATATGGTTTTCATTTTAGCCTGTTCTGCTGTACGTGCATAAGGCATCTGGTAAATGATCCAACTGGCAGAAGCTTTACCGGCAATATCTGCTGTTAACATAATGACGGGTATTAAGTCGGGATCAAACGAAGTCCCTAAACCATGCAGTAACGCAAAATGGATAATCAGAGCAATAACGCCAAAAGAACCAATATGAGAATCTTTCATGATCTGTAGCATACGTTCTTTAGATCCCCCGGATCCTCCTGTTGCATCGGCCAGATCGGCCAGACCGTCTTCATGAAGTGCTCCTGTGAGACAAATACGGGCAGCAATAGCTATCCATACAGCTACGGAAACAGGCAAAAAAAGATGACTGACAAAGAAAACACTTGCCATAAATCCACCTGTAAGCCAACCGGCGATAGGCCAATAGTCCACGACGTGGGCAAAGCAACTGCTGTCCACGCTTTTGATGCGCCATAACGGCAGGCGTGTAAAGCACATCAAGGCAGCCCATAAACGTTGTATAATCATTTGCGCTATTTTTTGTCGAAGTGCTTAAAAATATTTGATAATGCCGGCATGTTCAAAGTTATCCATTTCATTAAGCATTCTTACGGCAGAATCAACCAGTGGAAACGCGCAAAGTGCTCCGGTACCTTCACCCAGACGTAGTCCAAGTTTCAGTAGTGGACTGGCATGTAGGGCTTCCAGCATCAGTCGGTGTCCGGCTTCGTCACCTTGATGTCCGAATATGGCATAGGCGGTTGTCTGAGGGTATAAGGCATGTGCCATGAGCATACAGGCTGTCATGATGAAACCATCCACGAGTATGATCATTTGCAGTTCGGCTGCTCTGAGCATTGCTCCGACTGCTGTTACCATTTCAAATCCGCCGAACCAATACAGGACCTGCAATTCGTATGGGATATTAGGCCATAAACTATCTTTTTTTTGATTAAAACAGTTCACGGATTCTTCTATGACTTCCAGTTTGTGGCGGATACCTTCTTCGTTGAGGCCGGCACCAGCACCTACACATTGTTTCAGGGGTAGGTGAGTGAGCAGATGCATCCAGGCTGCCGCAGCTGAGGTGTTGGCTATACCCATTTCTCCAATGGAGATAATGTTGCAGCCTTTTTCATGACATTGGTCAACAAACTGTTCGCCGCATCTGATACATTGTTCTGCTTGTGAGGGAGTCATGGCTGGTTCTATTTTGAAATTGGCCGTACCCAAAGCTATTTTATGATTGATAATACCCGGAACACCGGTAAGGTCATGATCTACTCCCATATCTATGATCATGAGTTCAAATCCATGTTGACGGCAGAACATGTTGACGGCAGCTCCGCCTCGTGTGAAGTTGATCATTTGTTGCCAGGTGACATCACGTGGCGATATGCTGACATTTTCGCGTTCCACTCCATGATCTGCTCCTAACATCAGATGACATGGATGACGCAATACTGGTTTATCTGTCTGTTGTATGAGGGCTATTTGTAGAGCTAGAGTTTCCAGCATGCCAAGAGAACCTTTGGGCTTGTTGAGGTGATCTATTTTCTGCCTTATGGCTTTTTCTACATGGGTATCGGGGCTTGTTATATGGAAGTGCCTGATCATAATATGAGTGAATTTATCCTTTTATTTTGACATTGATGCCGCTTACCATCAGTATGACTTCATCAGCCATTTGGGCTGCAAATTGGTTGAGGCGTCCAAGTAAATCTGTAAATTGCCGTTGTACTGGGTTTATATTTGTACCTCCGGAACCTATTTCATTGGTTACACAGATGAAGACGGCATCTTGCTGGACAAGTAAGGTGAGTTCCTTCTGAAGCTGCTGTAAAGCCTGATCCACTATATTGGGCTTTTCTGTATTACAGTCTTGAGAAGCAGCCGGTAGTTCCTGACCTGGTTTCGGGGTACTGCAGTCGTAAAAGAAATTGGTAGCCCATAGGGTAAGACAGTCTACGACTACTACACGGTCGGTAAACTGATGTTGACTTAGAAATTTTTGTTCTTCAATGTTGGTCCATTGTGGTCCTCGCCGAGATTGATGCTTGATGACCCGCTGCCTGAATTCCTCATCCCAAATACGTGCCGTAGCCAGATAAACCGGATTAGGCGAGAGACTGAGGGCAAGCGATTCGGCGTAACGACTCTTTCCTGAGCGTTCACCGCCTGTGATAAGAATGAATTTTTTCATAGGAAGCAAAGTTACATATTTAATCGGAAAAAGATCTAAAATTTGAAAGATAATTGTGATAATTATATGTTCGGATAAGATAAAGAAGACGGTGGAAAAATGGATAATAAAAGACTATTGATTGGGAACAGTGAAATAAAAATGGCATTTACAAGTCCGAAGAATGTAAATGCCATTATATAATCTTATGATGAATGCTTATTTTTGCAAATGGTCAATAAAGAAGTTGGTGATAGCCGTAAACAGATGATTACGGGTATTACCTCCAATGATGTTATGATTACGGTTGTTATAAGGCAACATCATGAAAGGTTTGTTGGCTTGAACAAGTGCTTCTGCATATTCCATGCTGTTGCGGAAATGAACGTTGTCGTCGGCTGTGCCGTGGCAGATTAGCAGACTGCCGTGAAGCTGGTTGGCTCGACTGATAGGTCCTAAAGCATATCCTTCAGCATTTTCTTTTGGTGTACGCATGAATCGTTCCGTGTAAACAGTATCATAGTATTTCCAACAGGTAGGAGGAGCTACAGCCACACCGGCAGCAAAGACCGGACGACCTTCGCTCATACTCATCAGCGTGTTGAAACCACCGTAACTCCATCCCCAAATGCCAATACGTGAAGCATCTACATAAGATTGCTGTCCCAGATAGATGGCGGTTTCCACTTGATCCTTGGATTCCAGATCGCCTAGTTTCAGATAAGTGCATTTTTCAAAATCAGCTCCTCGTCCGCCTGTTCCGCGACCGTCTACGCATACAGCTATGAAACCTTTTTGGGTCAGATATTGTTCATAAAGTGTGCCTCCCATGTTTCCAGCTCCCCATGAGTCGATAACTTGCTGTGAGCCTGGTCCGCTGTATTGGAACAGAATTACTGGATATTTCTTTTGAGGATCGAAATTGGCCGGTTTGACCATATAACCATGTAACTTGATTCCTTCTCCGGTTGTAAATGAGAAGAATTCACGTGATCCAAGACTTATGTTTGCCAGTTTTTGCTTGAGAGCAGCATTGTCTTCTAAGACTTTTAGCGTTTTACCTTTATTATTGCAGAGTGCTGTGACGAACGGCGTATTGATATTGGAGTATACGTTCATGTAATACTTCATGTTTTTACTGAAAATTGCACTGTTTTGTCCCTTTTCTGAAGAGAGTTTTATTGTTTTGCCGTTCTTGTCTGTGCAGTATACGTCCGTGTGGATAGGATCATCTGCCATGTTGGCTGAATAATAATAACTGCCAGTGCCTTCGTCATAACCATAAAAATCGTTGACAACCATGTTGCCCTGTGTGATTTTTTTGATTAATGAACCATTGAAATTATAGGCATACAGATGATTGTATCCATCGCGTTCGCTCATGATGATGAATCGGTTTGGATAGAACTTCAGGTTCATGTATACTTTCTCTGAAATATATTTGCTAACCTCGTCACGGAGAATTTTCTTGCATTCGGTAGAACGGGGATTAGCCATGTATACTTCAAGACAATCCTGATGGCGGTTGATGGTGAATACAGCAAGCTTGTTAGGGTCATTCGTAAAATGGATGCGAGGAATATAGCCTTCTTCAGGAAGAGGTAATTTCATGTCGCGGATGACACGGCTTTTGATATCGAAGGACTGTACGCTGACTGTAGAGTTTGTGGTACCGGCCATGGGGTATTTATATTCATAGCGTCCGGGATATTCGGTATATTCTTCTTTGGCCGGATGACTGCCTTTATACCAAGGGAAGGAAAATGTGGCAACTTTGCTTTCATCATAACGGATCCAGGCCAGCATGGTATTGTCTGCATTGAAGTCGAATGAACAGTTTGTGGCAAACTCTTCTTCGTTTACCCAGTCCGGAATACCGTTGATGATTGAATTGAACTCGCCGTCTTTTGTGACTTGGCTCTCACTGTTGTTGAAAAGTAACTTGACCAGGAAAAGGTTATTGTTGCGTACAAATGCAATAAGGTTACCGTCAGGTGAGAATTTTGGCATTTGCTGTGGTCCGTTTTCGGAAAGTGGAGTCAGGATACGGTTTTCTATATCGTAAATGTAGTATACTGCGGTATAGGAACGACGATAAATAGGTTTTGTTTCAGTACGTATGAGCATCTTTTTTTCATCCGGTGACATAATGTAACCGTCGATTTTGTCAAGTTTGACTTCGCGGGCGGTGGCTACGTCAAAAATAACCCGTTGCTGGGCACCGTTTCTGAAAGAGTAGGCAATGACCTGTTTCTGGTCAGAACTTAATTGGGAATAACTTTCCCCGTCGTTTAGTGGGTTGACGCCATAGATCCTTTTGGCACTGTATGTACCGTTGCAAAGGTCTTTTAATGATAAATCCTCGGCATGAATCTGGGTAGGAACAATACAAGCCAGGCAACCGAGGAGCAAACTGGTGATTTTCTTCATCTTTTTCATATATCTATCTTTGTGATTGTTTCCTTTTCAGCAGGCATTCCGCAAAGATAAGTTTTTTTTCTATCTTTGCACCGACAAAACAACTGAAAAAGCATGCAACAGCCTTTTTTGTATACTGAACTCGGGCCTTATTTACGTGCCCAATTGGGGTGCAAGGTGCAGAAGATATCTTTAAATGCCGGTTTTACCTGTCCTAACCGTAATGGTGAAAAAGGTTGGGGAGGCTGTACCTATTGTAATAACCAGACTTTTAATCCTGATTATTGCCGGACTGACAAGTCGGTGACGCAGCAACTGGAAGAAGGTATGCGGTTTTTTGCGAGAAAATATCCGGAAATGAAGTATCTGGCCTATTTCCAGGCTTATACCAATACTTATGCGGAATTGGAAGAGCTTAAAAGCAAATATGAAGAAGCTTTGTCCGTACGTGATGTTGTCGGATTGGTGATAGGAACAAGACCGGATTGTATGCCGGATGATTTATTGAAATATCTGTCAACTTTGAATAAGCAGACTTTTCTTTTGGTGGAATATGGTATAGAAAGTGCGGATGATGCAACTCTTAAGCGTATAAATCGCGGACATACTTTTGCCGACAGTTGTCGGGCTGTAGAGCGGACAGCTTCAGCCGGTATTCGTACGGGAGGGCATGTTATTCTCGGTCTTCCAGGAGAAAATCATGAAACTTTAATGAAGCAGGCCGGGCTTATTTCCAGTCTTCCGTTGACTACATTAAAACTCCATCAGCTCCAGCTTATACGCGGAACCCGGATGGCGCACGAATTTCAGGAATGTCCACAAGATTTTCATCTGTTTACGGCAGAGGAATATATTGATTTGGCTATCGATTATATCGAACGTCTTCGTGCAGATATTGTGTTGGAACGGTTTGTCTCCCAATCACCCAAGGAGTTGTTGATAGCACCGGACTGGGGGCTGAAAAATTATGAATTTACAGAAAAAGTGAAGGCCAGAATGCGTGAAAGGGGTGCATTCCAAGGCAGATTGGCAAAAACCGGGCTCTGTTTATAATGCGATTTCAAGCTTTTTTCTTACATTTGCAATAAAATATATGAAAAACAATCTTTAATAATTAACCGTTATGACCAAATTAAAAATCAGTATCGTGTGGGTATTGGCGTTATGGTTGGGGTTAGCCTCGGAAATCAAGGCCCAGAATACGTCTTCATCCGCAAATGTTCTTCAGTTGATTGAAAAAGTAAATGACTATTGGCAGGCGCATAATACGCCTTATTGTCGTGCTTTCTGGGATAATGCAGCATATTATACCGGAAATATGGAAGCGTATAAGATGACCGGTAAAGCAGCCTATCTGGATTATAGCAGCAAATGGTGCTATCATAACGACTGGAAAGGAGCACGCAGTAATGACAAACGTAATTGGAAATACAAGACCTATGGTGAAGGACATGATTTCGTGTTGTTCGGTGACTGGCAGATCTGTTTTCAGACCAATATCGACATGTATATGATGAATCCGGATGAATTCAAGGTTGCCCGTGCCAAGGAAGTAATGAGCTATGCATGTCACATGAACGAAACCAAATTCTGGTGGTGGAGTGATGCACTTTATATGGTGATGCCCGTCATGTCAAAAATGTACAAGCTTACCGGTGATGAAATGTATCTTGACCGCATGTATGAGAATTTCCTTTGGAGTGACAGTCTGATGTTTGATAAGGAAGCCCAGCTCTATTATCGTGATGCCAAGTATATTTATCCAAAGGTAAAAACAGCCAGCGGTGGAAAAAGTTTCTGGGCTCGTGGTGATGGCTGGGTATTGGCCGGATTGGCTAAGGTTCTTGCAGATATGCCAAAGGACTATAAACACCGCGACTTTTTTGTAGACCGTTTCCAGCAGTTGGCGCAAGGCGTAGCCCGTTGTCAGCAGGATGCCGGATATTGGAGCAGAAGTATGCTTTGTGAAGCAGATGCTCCGGGCCCGGAAACCAGTGGTACTGCTTTCTTTACTTATGGTATGCTTTGGGGAGTGAACAATGGTCTTTTGGATCGTGCAAAATATGCTCCGGTTATAGATAAAGCATGGAATTATTTGGTGAAAACTGCGCTTCAGCCGGATGGTAGCATCGGATATGTACAGCCTATTGGTGAGAAGCCGGATCCCACAAAGAATGTAGATGCTAAGTCACAGGCTCCGTTTGGAACCGGTGCGTGGTTGTTGGCTGCTTGCGAAATGGTGCGTTACATGGATGGTACCGTTGGCAGTTTCAAGCCGTCAATGACTGTAGAGGTGAAGAATGCCACTTCTGAGATGCGTCGTGAGATCATTGAACTGGATGCCAAAACTGTATATGGCAAACTGAACATTGGCGGTGGCCGCCAGTTTATTGTTCGGGATGCTTACCGAATGGAACTGCCTTATCAGCTGACTTATGATGGAAAGGTTTTGGTTGAAGTGAATGTCCGTCCGCAGACCACTTCTACATTGACTATTGAGAAAGGTATACCTTCCGTTTATCGGAATGTTGCTTATGGACGAATTTACCCTAACCGTCTGGACGATATGGCTTGGGAGAATGATAAAGCGGCTTGGCGTGCTTATGGACCTCAACTTCAGAAACAAAATCAACAGGCGTTCGGCTTTGATGTCTTTACAAAAAATCAGGCATATCCTGTTGTAGAGCAATTCTATGCCAATGAATTGGAATCTTATGCTATTCATGACCGTTTACGTAAAGCCGGAAGAGGTAGTGAATGCGATGGAGTAACCCGTATGTTGGGTTATCATTTGGATCATGGATACGGAATGGATGCTTACACTGTTGGTGCTACGTTGGGTGCCGGCACACCAGCCTTAATGGATGGTGATCAGTTTATCATGCCGTGGTGCTGGAAAGAAGCCACTATTTTGGATAATGGCCCGTTACGCTTCACTGTTAAACTGGTATATAATGCCTCTAAAGTCGGGTCTGATGAAAATGTGGTTGAAACCAGAGTGATAACCTTGAATAAAGGAACTCATTTCAATAAATGCGAAGTAACTTATAGTGGCTTAAGTTCAAACCGTCAAGTGGCAGCCGGCATAGTTGTTCACAAGAGTGATGCGGAAAGCTATGTCATTAATAAGAAAAACCGCTTTGTCGCTTATGCCGATCCGACTGATCATCCTGAGATGATGAACGGACAGATTTATATCGGTTGTCTTTTCCCAAATGCCAAGACCGTGAAATACTTGCCATTGGAAAAAGAAACGGCTGGAGGTGTAGGACATGTCGTAGGTATTGAGAATTATAAACCTGATGCTACATTTACATACTATTTCGGTATGGCATGGAGCAAATACGACATGCCTGATTTTAATATCTGGCAGGAGACTATTTCAAAATATGCAGAAGACTTGAAGACACCGCTTTCTGTGACCATCAAATAATCAGGATTTCCTGATTGAATAAAACAACGGCATAATCTGATCGGATACTTCCACAGATTATGCCGTTTCTGGTATATGTGAGCTTATGTTTTCCCTTTTTCAGGATTATAAATCTCATAGGGTGATTAGGATGGTGATTGCTTATTGGTCAAAATATGATTGGGCTCCAAAATAAAAGAGGCTGTCTCAAAATAGAAAATAGAGATAGGTTTACTTACAATCTATAAGCTACAACATAAAAATCTCCTGCTTTTAGTCCTATAATTGCAATAAACAAGGGCTAAAGCAGGAGATTTTTTACTTCTAGGTTTCAATCTATAAGATTTTTACTTTTGCAATTCTATTTTGAGACAGCCTCCTGATATTATGTTCTCTTATACGACGTTTTTATTTCTTCTCCAAATCCTGCCATTTAGGAGGATCTATACCCAATAATTCCTTTACGAAAAAGTCATAACGTTTATGTTCGCCAAAGCGTTCACCCATTGAATGGCCGACGCCCGGAAGCACAACCAGTTCGAAGTCCTTGTTTGCCTTGATAAGAGCATTGACAACCTGCATGGTAGAGGCTGGATCCACATTGTCATCCAGTTCACCGACGACAATCATCAAAGGACGTGTCAGTTTATAGGCATTTTCTACGTTTGAACATTCAATGTAACTGCTATCTACAGGATAACCCATCCATTGCTCGTTCCACCATATCTTGTCCATACGGTTATCGTGGCATCCGCAGCTTGAATATGCAGCTTTGTAGAATTCCGGGTGATTCAGTACGGCAGTCAATGCTTCCTGTCCGCCGGCAGACGCACCGAATATACCTACGCGTGAAGCATCCATGTAAGGATATTTGGCTGCAGCTGCTTCTATCCATTTGATGCGGTCGGGGAAACCTGCATCTTTAAGATTCTTGTAACAGATTTCTTCAAATTTCTTTCCGCGATATGAAGTGCCCATACCGTCCAGTTGTACGACGATAAAGCCTAGTTCGGCCAAAGCAGTCATATATCCGTTGTATGAGAAGAAGCTTTTAGGCGTGTAGGCATCACCAGGACCGGAATAGATATATTCAATAACAGGATATTTCTTGTTTGGGTCAAAGTTGGTCGGGCGTTGGATGATACCCCACATCATGGTCTTGCCGTCGCGGCCGGGGGCGCTGAAAATTTCCGGTGCTATCCATCCATTGGCTTTCAGACGGCTCAGATCGGCTGTGGCCAGTATTTTTTTGTCCGAAGCTTCGCCGGCAGTGCTGCGCAAGACAGTGACAGGAGCCTGGTTTACTTTGGAATATTTGTCTATCATTAGGGAGAAGTCTTCATTGAATACGGCTGAATGGTTTCCATCTTCGGGAGTCAGGCAGACCATGTTTTTACCGTTGAATCCAATTTTGTAATAATGTATCTGGTATGGATCTTCATTTGGATTGACTCCACTGGCTGTGAAATAAATGGTCTGGTTGTCTTCATCAACCTTCAGTACCCGGCGCACAACCCATTCCCCCTTGGTGATCTGATGGTCAACCTTCGCTTTCTTCAAATCATATAGGTAGAGGTGAGTCCAGTTGTCCCGTTCACTCATCCATATCATTTGACGGCCACCTTTAAGGGTGTGACGGAACATACGGTTGTAATTGACAAATGTAGGGCTGGTTTCTTCAATCAAGGTCCGTACGGCTCCTGTTTCTGCATTCAGTTCCAAAACCCTGTAGACCTTATGTCCACGTTCGTTATATTCAAACGTCAGCGTCTTGCTGTCTTCACTCCAGTTCGGTCCGTACAAGTCATATTGTTTACTGAACAGTTCGGTGGAAGGGATTGCCGCCTTTCCTGTCTGGACATTGAATGCACAAGGCACTTTGAAGCGTAATTCATCCCCGGGTTTGGCATATTCCTGTTTGTGAAGAATGGGTTGGAGCTGGTTTTTCGGCGAACTTTCCACATAATAGACATAACGTTTTTCTGCAGGTCTGATGCGTGTGGAGGCTACATAGCGACTGTCCGGACTCCATCTGATCCAGCTGGAATAGTAATTTCCAGGTGTGCCGTCATTGCTCAGTGCCCGTTCATTTCTGCCGTCAGCATCGCTAATATAGATATTGTCATTTTTGATATATGCTTTTAGTTTTCCGTCAGGAGAGAAAACTGGGCCGTTTCCTTTTTCATCGTCCACTTCCATCCAGTGACGCTGTTTTCTATGTGGGGTAGGTTGTAGCTTTTCCTTTTTGAGCAGGGTGACCGCATTTTGGCAGGCTTGTCCTATTTCCCAACGGTATCCGTCAAAATTAAACGTAATTTTTTCGGTGTCTTCTTTGTCCGGACTGAAACGTTCCAGTCTGAGATATTGTGCTTTTACTTCTTTACCGGTTTCCTTGCTGAGGATTTGGGCCACTCCATTCATGTTGACTGTTTTCATAGTGGCTCCTTCTGCTTGATTTCCGTTTACACAGCCGATATAATAGGCTGGCCCGTTTTCGGTAAAGATCATATAATGGAATGTAGAGGCATTGCTCCAGTTGATCTGTTCAGGATTCTGGAAAACCTGGTCTGCCTTGAACTTTTCATAAAGCCCGTAGGCTCGCTGATAATCTTCCAGTTGTCCTTGTGCCAGAGCCGGAATGGCAGGACAAAGACAGGCTGAAACCATCAGCCATTTCATTAATTGTTTTTTCATTTGCTGATCATTGTTTTAGGTTAATATATTAGTTTCGTTGTCGTGCAGGTTCTATTTTCCCGTTTTTGATGATGTCTGCAAAATCCTGGGCGGAAATATTGACAGGGCCGTTCATGAATTCCGGAATGTTGTAACTGCGCATGAACTGACGGTGCATGTCTGGATCTTCCTGCGGCAGTTCAAAGGCTTTTCTGCCTTTTCCGTTCTTATCAAAGTAAGCGATAAACGGGCGTGTGAAATTACCGTCAGTACGTCGGCTGCTGAAGATAACCCATCTGCCGTTGCTACTCCATGAATGATAGCTTTCCACGTTATCGGAATTCATCTCGGTCATGGGGCGTGTTTGTCCGGACTGTAAATCCATCAGATAAAGATCGGCATCGGTATGCCAGATATGGAACACGCCGAAACCGCCTAATGTGAACATCAGGTAACGACCGTCGGGAGATATACGTGGCAGAGTGGCGCTCTTTTGCAGGGCTGCAGCATCAAATACCAGTTCGGCAGAATCTACCTGAAGCGTCTGTGGGTTGACTTTACGCCGGTAAATATTGTATTTGACATCTTTGTAATTCCTGATCAGTTCACTTGTAATGTTACCGGTGTCTTTGCGTTCGTAATGTGCTGAGCAGTAGTATAGACAGTCTCCTTTGGGACTCCACCAGGGGAACACCTCCATTTCATTGTCATCTCCTTTGATACGAGTCACTTCATTTTTATCTACATCGTAGATAATCAGGTCGCTGGCCATATCCTGAACCTCGATTTTTTGTATGTCAAGTGTGTGAAACGTTTGTCCGGTAGTGTTGACGGAATAGGCGATCAGAGGTAACGTCGGATGCCATGAGGGATATACACCGGATGAGATAAGAGAGTCTGTCTTGGCATTGACTTTCCGTAACTTGCCGTCGTAAGCGATGACCGTACCGCCGTAGCCTTCCCTTACATGAAATTGCATGCGTTCCGGGTTGTAATTCTGGTAGGAATGGCAATTAATGCATTGGCCTTTATCGACAGATGTGTTCATCATGTTGCCATAGATGACAGATTCATCGTAACTGGTCAGGTCACGCTGGTTGATGGTCAAATCTTTGTAAGTGACATAAGAAGGCGAGATAAGACGGTAAGAAATATAAGGGTCAATATCCTCTTCTGCTACGTACAGATTGAAAGTCTTGAATTTGGTCCATTGCTTTCCTTCTTCTACGTACACTTCTACCTGAAGGGATTGACCTTTGGCATCAGCGGTCAGTTCGCGCCACTGTTTCAGTGACGGCATTGCTTTTTGTCCTTCTCCTGTCCATTCCTGATGAGGACTGCTGATTCGGGTGATATAGTGGTCTCCCTTTTCATCTATCATGAAATGTAGCGGAGCAATGTTGGGAGGGATTGTCACATTACAGTAGTCCGGATAGATAACCGGCAGGTTTTGGTTCTCGTTGAATGATTCGGGCACTTTGGTGCTGCAGGCTGCGCATAACAGGGTCATGAGCAGTACAAATGAGTAATATATGCTTTTTTTCATATTCGTTATCAATAAGTTTGAAGTCCTCTGACCAGGAAATAGTAGTAATAGAACGTTTGTCCGAATTGCGGGTAAAAGGCGGTAGCCATTTGTTCTTCTGTCAATCCGGCACATTGCTGGGTAAATTCCATGAAGCGGTTGTATGAATCGATGACACCCTGCGAGAATGGCATGTGGCTGATATCCACTTTGTTTTCCAAGTGGCCGTAGAGATAAGCCGCTTCCTGGTAATGTATGGGCATTTCCTCTTTCGGATGGAGGGTGGCATATTTCATGAATCTTCTCCAGAACAGGTCTATGTCTTTCATCTGCAGTGCGGCAATCAGGGTTTGTTCCTGATAGACAGGATCATCACTGTCGTCATAGGCGAAATGTTTGAGAAGGTACATTTCGATGACATTCAAGTCACTGGCCAGTTCATCACGTTGTGGTTTCAAACTGAGGATTGCTTTCAAAGCCGGATCTTTTTTAATATTTTCGGGATGTTCCAGATACGTTTTATATCTTTCCGCCCACTTCTTGTGGAACAGAGTCTGGCTAAGCAGGTTGAGATATTTTTCAGCAGCTTTCATTTCGCCGTTGAGAAGTGAAGTACGGGCCATAAATTTATAGTATTCAGCTTTCCAACCAAACACAACGCCGTCTTCCATACACCAGCGGTAGCAGTAGTTCAACTGGCCGTAATTATAATAAAGTGTTTTACCACCGACCTGAACCAGTCGTACGGGAAATGGAGCATTAGGTTTGGCACCTCCTTCACGGTAATGGAACATTTCGTTGCCGGCTCGTCCCAAACGGAATAAGGCCAGATTTCTGTACATGACGATTTGTCTGGTCGGTTCAGCATCTCCTTCTAAAGATTCCCGGATAACGGCTTCCCAGTTCTCTTCCTCTATGGCCCGGTTCATGCGCAGCTCTTTCTTGAAATTCTCATCATGATACCAGAATGGTTTGATCAGATAAATTAAAATACCTAGGGCTGCTACTTGTATGATGGCGTAAGTCCAGGTTTTGGGCTGCAGGTTGATACGGTGTAGTAGAGTGAATACCACAGGGCTGAAGAACAGAATTTCAAAAGGAAGGCGGTATTCCGTATAAGTTTGTCCAGCTACATCGAAACTGGGAAGAGCAGCTGTATAAATGGTTGATAAGGAAGTCTGTGAATAGAATTGATAGGCAATCAGAGGAATACCCGCTACGAGTAGCAAGGAGATGATAAGAGGAACTATTCTGTCCTTGAGCCAGCTTCCTTGCTGGAATATGGCCAGAAGTCCCATGTAGACTGTACCCAAAAGGGCATAGGTACCCAATAACGGATAACCGATAACAGTCCAGGCTACGATCCAAGCCAGATTATAAGGACGGCGTATGCGGCTGAAGAGCCATACTGCATATATGGCAATCAGGAAACCGCAAGTACCGGCGAAGAAATAACCCTGTAACTTAATGTAATAGATAAAGTATCCCATCTGTGTGATACTGGCCAGCAGGCAGGCCGGAGCGGCTGCTGACAGAATACTCCAAATGTTGGAGAGACGGTAAGTGTTTTTAATTGCAAAGAACAATAATATCCAGAGAAGGGCCAATATACAGCAACCTGTTGCTGGATAATAGAAAAATTGAGTCAGGAAACAACTGATCCACAATAGTACACCACCCGGATATTCTGTCAATGATTGCCAGAATACTTTTGTGGGTAGAAAAAGGTTAAGTTCTTGAATGCGGTATAATGTATCCGATTCAAAAAAATACAGTAGAAAAGCCATAATTGCCGGTAAGACAATACCCGCAATCCAGGGCATCATCTTTTTCAGCCTTATGCTTAGAGAGCCTTCATTACCGTCGGGCATAGAGGTCTTCTGATTAGGGTTAAAAGGCGATGAAAAATCGGTTTTCATGTGTTAGTAGATTTGATTCGTATATAATATAATGTTGTTTTCGTGACCAAAGTTAATGATTATTAAGGCGAGATTATAATATTTTTTTGAAAACTTGTAGAAAAGTAGAAATTTAAAACAAAAATATTATCTTTGCACCATACTAATTCAAGTTTTTAACCGCGTGGAAACGCACAATTAAGTTTTTAATTCCATGATTAAACAATTAATGCTGTCTTGTGCATGTTTGTCGGCTTTTGCCGTATATGCACAAAAGGAAAAGGCTTATTGGTTGGATCCTCAGGTCAACAAGGTGAATACCGAGACGCCGCGTGCTGCTTTTTTTGCTTATGAATCAGATAATCTGGCAGAAAGAGGGCAGAAAAATGAATCAGAACGTTATCTCTCATTGGAGGGAAAATGGAAATTCCTGTTTTCAAAGGATCATGACAAAGCACCAAAGGAATTTTATTCTCTGAAATTCGATGATTCACAGTGGGGGGAATTTCCTGTACCGGGTCTTTTTGAAATGAATGGCTACGGAGATCCCATCTATTCCAATAACGGTTATGCCTGGAGAACCCAGTTTGAAAGCAAGCCACCTTATATTGAAGAAAAAAACAACTATACCGGTTCATATCGTAAAGAGATTACCGTTCCGGCTGACTGGAAGGGTGAGCGGATTTATTTGCATGTCGGTTCTGCAACCTCCAATTTGTATGTATGGGTAAACGGTAAGTTTGTCGGCTATTCAGAAGACAGTAAGACTGCTGCCGAGTTCGATTTGACCAAATATCTCAAGCCCGGACAGGAGAACCTTATCGCTATGCAAGTGATGCGCTGGTGTGACGGATCTTATCTGGAAGACCAGGATTTCTGGCGTTTTACGGGAATTGCACGTGAGGTGTATCTTTATGCCCGTCCGCAGGCTCATGTACAAGATCTCTTCATAACTCCTGATCTGGTCAATAATTATCAGGATGGCCAGTTGAAAGTCAAGTTGAACTTTGCCAATGCCAACGGAAAGAAGGTCAGCCTTTCTTTGAAAGATCAGAATGGTAAGGAAGTGGCTTCACAGGAAGTGGAGATCGGCAAGGCCGGACAGGTGGAATTTAATATGGAAGTCAAGAATCCTCAGAAATGGACTGCGGAAACTCCTGACCTCTATATGCTGTATACCACTCTTTCTGACAAAAACGGTAATGTCATTGAAGTTATTCCACAGCGTGTAGGTTTCCGTAAAGTGGAAATCAAAAATGCACAGGTATTGGTCAATGGTCAACCTGTATTGTTCAAGGGTGTGAATCGCCATGAAATGAATCCGCGCACGGGTTACGTCGTGACTATGGATGATATGTTGAAGGATATCAAGGTAATGAAGGAATTGAACATCAATGCCGTACGTACCTGCCATTATCCTGACGATCCGCGTTGGTATGAATTGTGCGACATCTATGGTATTTACCTTGTTGCTGAGGCTAATATCGAGAGTCACGGAATGGGATACGGTGACAAGACGCTGGCTAAAGAACCTACTTATGAGAAGGCTCACATGGAACGTAACGAGAGCAATGTGAAGATTTACAAGAATCATCCTTCCATCATATTCTGGAGCGTTGGTAACGAAGCCGGTTATGGTCCTAATTTCGAGAAAGCTTATGACATGATCAAAGCTTATGACCCGAGCCGTCCTTGCCAGTATGAACAGGCCGGACAGAATGGAAAGACAGACATCTTCTGTCCGATGTATTACGATTATGGAGGTTGTGAGAGCTATGCCCAGAATAATAATCCGCGTCCTTTGATTCAGTGTGAGTATGCGCATGCTATGGGTAATTCAATGGGAGGTTTCAAAGAATATTGGGATCTTGTCCGTAAATATCCCAAGTATCAGGGCGGTTTTATTTGGGACTTCGCCGATCAGGCCATCCGCGCAACCAATAAGGCCGGCAAGACAATTTATGCCTATGGTGGTGACTTCGGACGTTATCCGGCCAGTGACCATAACTTCAACAACAATGGTATAGTCAATCCAGAGCGTGATCCGAACCCGCATGCCAATGAGGTTCGCTATTACTACCAGAGCATCTGGGTTACTCCAAAAGATCTTGCAAATGGTCTGGTAGAAGTTTATAATGAAAACTTCTTCAAGTCTATAGACGATGTAGAGTTGCTTTGGACAGTGGAAGAGGAAGGCAAGGTGGTAGCCAGCGGACACAATTCTGTTGACGATATTAAGGCTCAGCAGAAGAAAGTCATTAAACTCAACGGTTTTACAGCACCGAAGAACCAGAATAAGGAGTATGTTCTGAATATTGATTTCGTACTGAAACATTCTGAACAGATGCTTAATGCAGGTTATGCGGTAGCTCGCGAACAGTTCGTGCTTAATCCATATCAGTTCCCGACAGCTGAAAGTGTGATGAACGCTGCTCAGGATCCTAAGGCACATAAGAACAAGAAAGCCAATAAGGTTGAGAAGGATGAAATGGTTGCTTGTCTGACTCTGACTGCAGGAAATACATCAGTTACATTCAACAGATGGTCTGGTTGGATTGATTATCTGGATGTAAATGGCAAGCCGATGCTGGAAGAAGATCATGCCGTGAAGCCGGATTTCTGGCGTGCACCGACGGATAATGACTACGGTGCAGGCTTGCAGAGAAAACTGGGAGCATGGAAGAATCCGAATATGAAACTTGAGTCTTTTGAATGTAAGGACGTCAATGATTGCAAACAAGTGAAGGCTGTCTATAAGATGAATAGCGTAGAAGCCGAATTGGTTATGACCTATACTTTGACACCGGAAGGAGAGTTGATCGTGGATGAGGCTATGACTGTCAACAAGGATGCCAAGAACAAACCGCAGCTTATGCGTTTTGGTATGCAGTTTGTCATGCCTGAAGAATATGCCACAATCAATTTCTATGGAAAGGGTCCTGGAGAGAACTATATAGATCGTAATAATGGTGACCGCTTAGGTGTATATACTCAGACTGTAGCTGACCAGTACTGGCAGTATGTCCGTCCTCAGGAAAGTGGCAACAAGACGGAAGTACGCTATTGGAAGGTTCTTAACGAACAAGGTGAGGGCTTGGAATTCTATGCTACAGCTCCGATGGAATGCAGCACTTTGAATTACTTGGCAGAAGATCTTGACGATGGTCCGGATAAGAATTGGAACCAGAGTCATTCAGGTGATCTGACACCACGTCCGTTTACGGTTGTGAAGCTTGCTGCTCGTCAGATGGGTATGGGCTGTGTTAACAGCTGGGGAGCTTGGCCACGTGGAGAATATCAGATGCCTTATCAGGATTATCAGTTTACATTTGTGGTGCGTCCTGCCAAATAAGAGAGAGCACATTGATTGGAAATCTGATCTCATAGGAGATCTGGTTGAAATAGAATTAAACGGGTCGTCTTTTAAAAGACGGCTCGTTTTTTTGATAAGTATTGGTGATGTAGTGACATTCTGTTCTTCTGTGGGGAATGAGATCTATTTGTATGCAGATAATGGAATTGAATGATAGAGTTAAGTGGATGTTTATCCAAAATATCTTTTCTGTTGATTGTTTGCTTATTTTGACAACTTTTCCCCGAATCTATTCCCTATCATGTTATTCCCCTTTTTTATCCTTCACCTCTTCACTATCCTTTGTTTATGCGGGCTGAAAGGTGATGCAGATCTTTCACCGCTCCTTCACCTTATCCTTCACGTCTGATTTTTCATGATTTCAGAACAAAAAACGAAATTCAAAGATCCTGACATCTAAAAAAAGTAAGGTTTACTTTTTAAAAAGTAAGCTTTACTTTTTTGAAAGTATGCCTTACTTTTTCCAAAGTCTACCGAAGCCGACTTGTCTGATCCGATACTTTTTATTGACAAAAACAGATAAAAGGCCATGTAAGCGGCA
>OJNH01000186.1_pt1 | contig 55103 bp, 36 predicted proteins | sample 1597361 | NCBI WGS metagenome assembly OJNH01 (sample SAMEA2452136, study PRJEB22498) | human gut metagenome | biome: human feces; feature: human gut; material: feces | place: Australia | collected 2012
CTGGCTGTCCAAGACGACGCAATGGAATTCTTTCAATCATAGGTTCGATAACTTCCTTTGGCACAGCTTTCATCATATCAGTTTCTGTAATCCCAGGTGCAACAGCATTAACACGAATACCTTTCTCTCACAATTACTTCGCTCATTTACTTCTCCTTTCGCACAAGAGATATTAGAAATTTTAATAAATAAAAATACAAAAGGCTATGACCTGCGAGGCATAAAATATAACCGGAATTAGTGTTCCAAGTCGCCATAAACAATTATTTTTGTCAACCTGCGTCGCCCAAGTCGCCAATATTTCACTTTCCACGTCGCCAATAATTAAATATGGCGACTTGATGGCAGCGTGCAGCTATTTTTACACCAAATCCAGAAAATGAGCTAAAAAAAGAGACCCATACCAAAAATGATATGAGTCTCCAAAAAGCCTATAAAATCAAGCTTTCTATTTAGAATTTGCCCTCATCTGAAGCCTGCTGAACAGAAACGGCAACTGCTACTGTAGCACCAACCATTGGGTTATTACCCATTCCGATAAGTCCCATCATCTCAACGTGAGCTGGAACTGATGAAGATCCTGCGAACTGTGCATCTGAATGCATACGTCCCATTGTATCTGTCATACCGTATGAAGCTGGTCCTGCTGCCATGTTGTCTGGGTGAAGTGTACGTCCTGTACCACCGCCTGATGCTACTGAGAAGTACTTCTTGCCCTGCTCGATACACTCTTTCTTGTATGTACCTGCTACCGGATGCTGGAAACGAGTTGGGTTTGTAGAGTTTCCTGTGATAGAAACACCAACGTTCTCGTGATGCATGATTGCAACACCTTCCTGAACATCATCTGCACCGTAACACTTAACTGTTGCACGGAGTCCATCTGAGTATGCATGCTCAGAAACGATGTTGAGCTTAGCTGCCTTGTAGTCATACTGTGTCTCTACGAATGTGAATCCGTTGATACGTGAGATGATCTGTGCAGCGTCTTTTCCAAGTCCGTTAAGGATAACACGCAGTGGTTTCTGACGAACCTTGTTTGCCTTCTCAGCGATTCCGATAGCACCCTCAGCGGCTGCGAATGACTCGTGACCTGCTAAGAAACAGAAGCACTCTGTCTCCTCCTCGAGGAGCATCTTTCCAAGGTTACCATGTCCTAAACCTACCTTACGGTGATCAGCAACTGATCCAGGGATACAGAATGCCTGAAGTCCCTCTCCGATTGCTGCTGCAGCGTCTGCTGCTCTTCTACATCCTTTTTTGATTGCGATTGCTGCACCAACTGTGTATGCCCAGCAAGCGTTCTCGAAACAGATTGGCTGGATTTTCTTTACCTGATCGTAAACATCAAGTCCAGCGTCCTTTGTAATCTTTTCAGCTTCTTCGATTGAGCTGATACCATAGCTGTTAAGTACAGCATTGATCTGGTCTATTCTTCTTTCATATGCTTCAAATAATGCCATTGTCGTTCTCCTTTCCTCTTATTCCTGTCTTGGATCGATGATCCTAACAGCACCCTGCTCTGGAGTTACACGACCGTATGATCCTGAAGCTTTCTCCCAAGCTGTGTTAGCGTCATCACCCTTTTTGATAAAATCTGTCATTTTTCCAAGAGAAACGAACTGGTATCCAATTACTTCATCGTTCTTGTCAAGAGCGATTCCTGTTACATAGCCCTCAGCCATCTCAAGGTAACGAACTCCCTTTGCCTTTGTTGCGTACATTGTACCAACCTGTGAGCGAAGTCCCTTTCCTAAATCCTCAAGTCCTGCTCCAACAGCAAGTCCATCATCAGAGAATGCAGACTGTGTACGACCGTAAACGATCTGTAAGAATAACTCTCTCATAGCTGTATTGATGGCATCACAAACTAAGTCTGTGTTTAATGCCTCAAGAATTGTCTTACCCTGTAAGATTTCTGCTGCCATAGCTGCAGAGTGTGTCATTCCTGAGCATCCGATAGTCTCAACTAATGCCTCTTCAATTACTCCATTCTTTACATTGAGTGAGAGCTTGCAGGCACCCTGCTGTGGTGCACACCAGCCTACACCGTGTGTAAATCCTGAAATGTCCTCAATTTTCTTAGAATGAACCCATTTTCCTTCTTCTGGGATAGGAGCTGGCTCATGTTTTGCGCCCTTAGCTACAGGACACATGTTTTCAACTTCCTTAGTGTAAATCATCTTAAGACTCCTTTCGTTATGGTTTTAACATACCCGATTTATTCTCTCATATTTTTTGTCATAAGTCTAGAGTATCATCGACAAAAAACAACAAAAATACAATATTTTTTCAAACAACATTACTATTTTTTAAGAACTACGTTGTCCTTGTCCTTAAAAATGTGGTTTGCAGGGATGACTCCGCGTACTCTTGAAAGCGGATAAATGTTTGAATTTCTTCCTATTACTGTTCCCGGATTGAGTACCGAGTTGCAGCCCACCTCCACATGGTCACCAAGCATAGCGCCAAATTTCTTGCGGCCGGTTTCAATCTCCTCTTTTGTATCGTAAACATCCTTTACGACTACAAGAGTCTTGTCACTCTTTACATTTGATGTGATAGAGCCTGCGCCCATATGTGATTTGTAGCCCAGGATTGAATCTCCTACATAGTTGTAGTGTGGCACCTGTACTGAATTGAAGATGATTACATTTTTGAGCTCTGTGGAGTTTCCCACTACTGAGCCCTTTCCTACAATTGCACTGCCACGGATAAAAGCACACTGTCTGATTTCTGCGTCCTCGCAGATGATGAGCGGACCGTGCAGATATGCGCTGTCAAATACTGTTGCGCTCTTTGCCACCCAGATATCCTCGCCTCTTTTCTCATAGATTTCAGGGTCGAGTGTTGGTCCTATCTCCTTGATGAAATCACTTATTCCGGCAAGTGCCTCCCATGGATAAGTGAACTGCAATAAATACTCCTTTGCGATTGTTTCATCCAGATTATAGAGATTTGTTATTTTTGCGTTTTCCATTTTTCTATGTCCTTTCTTTTATGTAAAAATTATTGACTATTGTTTTAACTGTCATTTTAATATTTAAACTTAAATATAAGTATTAAACATAAATATAAAATTCATATTAATTATAGATTTAATAATTAATTATAAGCAGAGCTACTCACCGAACAGCTCATGTGCCGCCGCAAGTGCCGCCTCCGACACATCATCTGCCTGTGCACTATCAGCTGCCATATCAAATCCTGCCAGAAATTCCTCTGGGATTCCCATCTCATCCATGGTTGTATTATTCATGGTTGTCTCATCCGGCGCATCATCTGCCGTGATCTGTACTTCAGCATTGTTCTGTGCATCAGCATTGTTATGTACTTTAGCCGTGCTCTGCACTTCTTCCTCGCCGGGGTTATCAAAATCAAATGATATCTGGTCATTTTCAAACTTAAGACATGTATCGAATACATTTCCCGCCTTGGAGGTGAAGCCTATGACCTTCTTTTTGGTCTTTCCTGTGGTAAACAGCTCCGTGAGAATTTCCTCTGAAAGCTCCACCTTTGCCACAGTATGCCAAACATTGAAGCCGCACTCACACTCATATTTCCACTGTGTCTTTTTGAGAGGTCTGCCACACTTTGGACAGAGTACATTTGTCTCGATTGGCTTAGGCTTTTCGGGGAAATCAAAGGCTATATCTCCGTCCTCTGTGAGCTTTAGCGGCGCATCAAACTTCATGCCTGTCTTTGAGACAAATCCTGATATAACTTCTGTCTTTTTCTTTGTCAGAAGCTCCTTAAGGACTGATTCCTTTATTTTGACGCTTGCGACCTTGCCCACCATAAAGCGGCAGCTCTCAGGATCATCACGCCTGTTGTTCTCGCATACAAAGCCAAACGGTGCCACCTGGATTTTGCCTCCGCACTTCGGACATACTACATCCTTCACTGTCTTTGGCTCTACATGGTCAAAATCAAACTGGACAGAAAGCTTTTTGTTTTCATCCTCCTTAAGCACCAGGCACGCATCGAAGCGTTTCCCGCTTTTGGATTTAAAGCCTCGTATGGTCTCGGTCTTTTTATCATTAAGAAGCTGCTTTAAGTTTGCGGCTGTGATTGTCTTTCCCGCAATCTGTCCCACCGAAAAGCGGCAGCTTCCCGGCTCATCACCCTTGTAGTTCACACAGCCATAGCCAAACGATGTCTTTTTTATCTGACCACCACAAAGCGGACAGACGACATCCTTTATGATTTCGTCCTCCACATTGTCAAAGTCAAATGCTACGACGGTGTGCATTTTCTCACTTCCCTCTGTGACCGGCTCCTTCTTTAAAACGAGGCATGCGTTGAAGCGCTTTCCCGATTTTGATTTAAAGCCCTTTATCGTCTCTGTTCTGCCGTTTGCCATGAGCTCTAAAAACTGTACCTGTGACAGCTGCTTGTCTGCTATCCTTCCAACGAAGAAATGGCAGCCATCCTCTGTCTGTCTGTTATAGTTTGCACATCGGTAGCCGTATGGCGACACATATATATCGCCTCCACAGTCCGGGCATACAATGCCTTCGACCTTTTGCGGCTTTACATTTTCAAAATCAAAGGTGGCTGATACCTTGTTCGTCTGTTCATCCTTGTTGAGCTTTAAGCATGCATCAAAGCGTTTGCCGCTCTTCGACTTAAACCCACGGATTGTGTCGGTGATTCCTTCTTCAATCAGCTTTTTGACCTGTTCCTCCGGAATATCCAGTCCTGCCACCTGTCCGATATTAAAATTACATCCTGATTTATCATTTTTGTAATTGGCGCAGCCATAACCAAACGGTGTGGTCACTATCTCGCCGCCGCAAACAGGGCACTTGACACCTATCTTTCGTCTGGCCGCCGCACCTCTGGCATTTTTGCCTGCAAAGCTGCTGATACGGTCTGCAATCTCAGGGCGCAGATTCTGCTCAATCATCTTTTCTGTCTCTTTGCGGATAAAGCTCTCAAGCTTTCCCCTGTATTCCCAGAAATCCACCGTGCCCCTTGTAATTCCGTCCAGTCCCTTTTCCCAGTTGGCTGTCATCTTTGGATTAAGAAGTGCCGGAACTGTCATGTATACGACCTCAAATACCATCTCGCCAAGGCTTTCTGGTGTGAGTATCTGTGTCTTTTTGTTCAGATTCAGATATCCTATACGGACAAGCTTCTGGATTATCTCCGCTCTCGTTGCTGAGGTGCCTATTCCTGAGCCCTTTATCTGCTCACGAAGCTCCTCGTCCTCGATAAGCTGTCCTGCATTTTCCATGGCAAGCACCATGGAGCCTGATGTATATCGCTTTGGCGGAGATGTCTTACCAAACTTGATATTATAGCCTTGGCATGCTATCTCATCCCCCGCCTTTAGCTTATCGGCAAGCTCAAGCATCACCTTGGGATTTACGACTATCTCATCATTGCTACCGTTTACTGTGCTGTTTTCATCTGTACTATCTGCAGTTTCACTGTTTTTACCAAGTATTCGTGCGTTTGATTCCTCAAACGACTTCTTTTTCGGCGGATTCGCCACCTGTAAATAGCCCTCGCTCTTTAGTACCTTTGATGATGCAAAAAAACTTTCCTTATCCACATCTACGACAAGCTTCACATTCTCATACTCTGCCGGTGGATAAAAAATACTAAGGAAACGCCTGACAATCAGCTCAAATACTGCTCTTTGAAGCGATGTAAGCCCCGAAAGCTCTGTAATCTGACCTGTCGGAATGATAGCATAGTGGTCTGTTACCTTGCTGTCATCCGTGTACTGCGTATCAGCTATGTTGGCATATAGCCTCTTTTGCATAATATGCTCCACAAAGTCTGCTGTCGGTTCAAAACCTTTAAGCCTGCTTATATTTTTTCCAATCTCCTTTGCCACAGCGCTTGAAAGCACCCTGGCATCTGTTCTAGGATAGGTGGTGAGCTTTTTTTCATACAGATCCTGAGCCACCTGTAATGTCTCATCAGGGCTGATTTTAAACTTCTTTGAGCACTCTGCCTGCAGCTCCGCCAGGTTGAAAAGAAGCGGTGCTCTTTTTTTAGCAATATTCTTAACTATAGATTTAACTTTCGCCTGTTTGCCGTTTAATTCTTCAATTAAAGCGAGTGCATCTTTTTCCTCCTTGAAGCCGTTTTCCTTGTATAAAAGCGGTGATTCAAAGTACCTTGAGCCTTCTACAGCCTTCCACTCTGCCTCTACACCGGCATCCGTAAACCTGCCGATTACCCTGTAAAACGGAGTCTCCTTAAAGTTTCTGATTTCGCGCTCACGGATTACTACCATTCCAAGCACACAGGTCATCACTCGTCCAACCGCGATTGCCGTGTACGAGCGTGTACCCGCTGCATCGTTTAGCAGATTGCCGTATTTGACCGACATGACACGCGAAAAGTTGATGCCCATCGCATAATCCTCGATGGTACGCATGATGCCGCTCTTTCCGAGGTTTGCATACGCACTCATCGGCTTTGCCTCTTTTATGCCTCTTAGGATTTCCTCCTCGGTCTGCGAATCTATCCAGACTCGAAGCTCCTCCATGCCTTCCCTGACACCACCAAAGTTTCTGATATTCTCCTCGATGGTCTGTCCTTCTTTTCCGGCATCACCTGCCCAGTAAACTCTGTCAATGTCCTCTCTCTGCAAAAGAGCGTGCACAATATTGTACTGCTTGCGCACGCTGTCTATCACATCATATTTGTATTCCTTTGGCAGAAACGGCAGATCCTCAAGACGCCATTTCTTATATTTCATGTCGTAGGACTCAGGGTAGACCAGCCCGACCAGATGTCCCACGCACCATGAAATCACATATTCTCCATTTTCTATATAACCGTCATTGCGTCCGCTCACCCGCAGCACCTTCGCAAATTCCTGTGCCACAGATGGCTTCTCTGTTATTATCAGTGATTTTCCCATAAGCTCCTCTATAATTCATTCATGTTGATGAGCTTGAATCTAGGGTCTCTGACTACATAGCTTTGCAGTGCAGGTTCAAAATCCGTTGCCGAAAACAGATAATAGTCATCAGATGTAAGCCTTGCCTGATCCATAGCCATAGCCATATTCTCGCACATATCCATGGTCATCATTGGCTTGTCCCAGTTGCAGAAGCCGATGATACTCCTTCTATCCTCGCTCTGAGCCACGATGTCTATGCGGCCTGTCTTTCCAATCCATGTACCCACACGCTTTATGGTAAACGGAAGCTGTCCCATCTGATTTAATATAAGCAGATACTCTGTGCAGACCTCCCTGAAATATCTCTCAAGATACGCATCAAGCTCTTTTTCTATATATGTATCATAAAACTCTTCCGGTGAAAGCAGATACAGATTAGACATATTCGGATAGACAAACTTAAACCAGAAATTAACAAATGTGTCTTTTATCTGATATACTCCCTTCTTTGCATTTTCCCATCCGCCGGTCTCAAATGAAACTACTTTTTCCACGATATTGAAGGTGGCAAGATTTTTTAAATATACGCTGATTTTGGCACGCGAAAATCCTGTCGCATGGAAAATATCATTGAGCTTGTTCTCACCTCTTGCGATTGCTGCAAGTATTGTGCTATATGCAGAAAGCTCTCGAAGCTCTGAGGATATAACAGCATCCGCCTCACCATACAGTGCTCCCGATGGTGTCAATACGAGCCTGCATATATTTTCCTTAAAGGATTTAGCTGCATCCCACTTATCCAGATATGCCGGAACTCCACCGATTGCTCCGTAAATCCTCACGATTTCCGCGACCGGAAGACTTTCAAAATGTCTTACAACCTCAAGGAAATTGAGCGATTCAAGCTTCATTTCGGCTCCCTTAAACTGCTCTGATGCCTCTTGTGTTGCCCAGACTGTAGATGATGTGGCAAGTATTATAAGTACAGGTCCCGGATACAGCTTGTGCTTTTTAAGCTTTGCAACTGCTTCCATAAATGATGTATCCCTCTTTGCCACAAACTGTGCCTCATCGATTATCACGACAAGCTTGGAAGGGTCACCTGATTTGATTCTCGCGAAGTACTCCTCATATGTCTGTCTGCTCAGGCTCACCTTGTACTGACGGCTTATCTCCTCCCCCATCATCTCAAGCTGATGCTCTGGCGATGCCTGTCTGCATCTGTAGTAAAAGAATTTCTTTCCGTCACAAAATTCCTTTATGAGCTCCTCCTTTTGACAGCCTCTCCTTCCGTAGAGCACTACGAGCTGGTTACCCGACTCTTTATAGAGCTGCTCAAGTTTCTCTAAATCTGTGTGTTTTGCTTTCATAAATATTCCTCCAAAATAATCAACTGGAAATATTATATCACAATTTAACACATATACAAATAGATTTTAATTATAATTTCCGAGCTCCTATTGTAGCTTTCACTTTATTTCTGACAAACATATAGCAGATAGCCTGCATGATGATTGTCGCTATCCATGAACCGGGATATGATATAAACAGGAAAAACAGCGATCTGTGGCTTGGAAACAGACCATATATCCAGATGATTCTGACTCCGACTGTTCCTATTATAGAAAGTATCATAGGTACTGTTGAGTATCCCATTCCTCTTAGTGCTCCCGGAAAAAGATCCATGATTCCACAGAGGAAATATGGGATTGTTGTAATCGAAATAATCTCAAGTCCTGATTTAATTACCTCGCTATTACTTGTATATATGCCAAGTATCTGTGTTCCAAATATGTATGAAGCACTTCCCATCACAAGTGCTACCGCTGTCGTGAGGAACAGACAGTCTATCAGTACCCTGTCCATTCTCTTTTGTTTTCCTACCGCATAGTTCTGGCTCGTGAAGCTCATGCAGGCCTGTGTGATTGAGTTGACAGATACATACAAAAAGCCAAGTATATTGTTTGCCGCCGTATATCCAGCCATGGCTATTGAGCCAAAGGAATTGACTGATGACTGAAGCATGGCATTTGAGATATTTATGACTGTACTCTGTATGCCGGCCGGAATTCCCACCTGAAATATCTGAAGCATATATTCCTTATCAATCGCAAGCTTATTAAAGCAGAGCTTATAGCTGGTATCTGCTTTGCTCAAACAATATAATACAAGTACGCTGGAAACAAACTGCGAAACAATTGTACCGATTGCAACACCTGCAACATCCAGTTTGCACACTATTACAAAAAACAGATTGAGCAGTGCATTGATACAGCCTGAAATAATCAAAAAGATAAGAGGTCTCTTTGTATCACCGACAGCACGCAAAATTGCCGCACCATAGTTATAAAGCATAAAAAACGGCATACCGCAAAAATAAATCCTCATATAAATAGTAGAAAGACCTATGACATCATCCGGTGTACCCATGATTTCCAGCGCACCCCTTGCAAAAATAACACCGACCACACCCATCACAATACCGCTTATGAGTGCAATCATAATAGCGCTGTGCACCGTCTTAGACATCTCCTTCTCCTTGCCTGCCGCATAAAATCTGGCAGCGAGCACATTCGCACCAAGCGATATACCCATAAACAAATTGACAAACACATTGATAAGTGCCGTAGTCGAGCCAACAGCCGCAAGTGATTTGCTGCCACTAAACTGTCCCACGACAATAATATCCACCGCATTGAATGCCAGCTGTAAAATACCCGAAATCATAAGCGGCAACGCAAATGAAATAAGCTTATCCATTATTGAACCGTTCACCATATCAATTTCATACTTATTATTCTTCACTTATCTCTACCTCTTAAAAAATATTCTCCTCAGCCTATCTATTTTACCACGATAAAATATAAATTCAAGCGTAACTATTTAAAACAACTGAGAATAAAAAAGCCCAAAAAAGAGAGCCTCTTTTAAGAGGCTCGACTTTTGCATAATAATTAATTCACAGAGTGAGGATTTTCCGTTCAATACACTGCCTTCACCGGAGAGTACACAGTATGTTCCGAAGAAAAAATATGAACTGCCACGGGTTTCCAACAGGTCAAATGACAGTTTAGACTTGCAAACTGCCATAACCTATCCGTAAATAATCCCGTGGCTGACTTCATATTTTTTCTGAGGAATACTACTGTGTGCTACACCGGTGCCCACAGCCCACAAACGGAAAATCCGCCCTCCTTAATAAGAATTGAATCTTTTGCCAACTCTACTTCTTTGTGATGTAACCCTGTGCCTTAAGAAGCTCTGCACAAAGCACTGCTCCACCGGCTGCACCACGTACTGTGTTGTGTGAGAGTCCGACGAACTTCCAGTCATAGACTGTATCCTCTCTGAGACGTCCGACATTGATTCCCATACCATGCTCATAATCCACATCAAGTGCGACCTGAGGACGATTATCCTCTTCACAGTATCTGATGAACTGCTTTGGTGCGCTTGGAAGTCCAAGCTCCTGTGGTACTCCGCTGAACTTCTCGAGTGCCTCGATGAGCTGCTCCTTTGTAGGGTTCTTTTTGAACTTGACAAATACAGCTGCTGTATGACCGTTTAATACAGGAACACGGATACACTGGCATGTGATAACCGGTGACTCTGCAGGAACAATCTGTTTCTTCTCATCATCCACATATCCCCAGAGACGAAGTGGCTCTTTCTCGGATTTTTCTTCCTCTCCACCGATGAATGGAATGATGTTTCCAACCATCTCAGGCCAATCCTTGAATGTCTTTCCGGCACCTGAGATTGCCTGATATGTTGTAGCAACAACCTCATATGGCTCAAACTCTTTCCATGCTGTAAGAACCGGAGCATATGACTGGATTGAGCAGTTTGGCTTTACTGCTACGAAGCCTCTCTTTGTACCGAGACGCTCCTTCTGATATTTGATAACCTCCATGTGCTGTGGGTTGATTTCAGGTACAACCATTGGCACATCAGGTGTCCATCTGTGGGCACTATTGTTTGAAACTACAGGAGTCTCTGTCTTTGCGTAGTCCTCCTCGATCTTCTTGATCTCGTCCTTTGACATATCAACGGCTGAGAATACGAAGTCAACCTGTGAAGCAACCTCTTCCACCTCATTGACGTTCTTTACGATGATTTTCTTAACTGCCTCAGGCATTGGTGTGTCCATTTTCCATCTATCACCAACGGCGTCCTCGTATGTCTTGCCTGCACTTCTTGGGCTGGCTGCAATTGTTGTTACCTCGAACCATGGATGATTCTCTAAAAGAGAAATAAATCTCTGTCCTACCATTCCTGTTCCACCGAGGATACCTACTTTAAGCTTTTCACTCATTACTCTAATCTCCCTATCTTCTAGAATTTCTTCGACCATGTCATACACTATACTTTGACATTAAAATCAGGTTTTGTCCGTCTGTCGCGTACAACTGTCTTTATAGGAAATATATTACTTGAAACTCTAATGAAAAACAAGGAAAAAACTATATTAAATTAATAATTTTTCTTCCTGTTTTTTATAAAATATGCACAAAAACTACACTTCATCCTGCCAATTTGACTTCATATACTCGTCGTAAACGGCAATTACCTTGTCCATTGATGTCTTTGATGGTGCTCCAACTGTACACCTTGTGCTGACACAGGTCTCCATTGAAATGGCATCAAATACATCCTCCTCAAATACCGGAGAGATAGCCTTGAGCTCGTCGATGCTCATATCGTCGATTGCAATGCCCTTGTCGATGCAGTAAAGCACTATTCTTCCTACAATACCATGTGCATCCCTAAACGGTACACCCTTTTTAACGAGATAATCAGCTGCATCTGTGGCATTTGTAAAGCCATTGTTTGCACTCTTTCTCATCACGTCCTTGTTAAACTTCATTGTATCAATCATTCCTGTAAAAAGTGCGATACATCCCTTTGCAGTGTCGAATGCATCAAATGCCAGCTCCTTATCCTCCTGCATATCCTTGTTGTACGCAAGCGGAATACCCTTCATGGTGGTGAGAAGCGACATGAGCGCACCGTATACACGGCCTGTCTTTCCTCTGACAAGCTCTGCTATATCAGGATTTTTCTTCTGTGGCATGATTGAGCTTCCTGTGCTGTACGCATCGTCAATCTCAACAAACTGGTACTCGTTTGAATTCCATATGATAATTTCCTCAGAAAAACGTGACAGATGCATCATGATAGTTGAAAGAGCCGATAAAAACTCAATCAGATAATCTCTGTCTGACACACCATCCATACTGTTAAGTGTCGGTCCGTAAAAATCCAGAAGCTGTGCTGTATAGTCCCTATCAAGCGGATATGTAGTGCCTGCGAGTGCTCCTGAGCCAAGCGGACAATAGTTCATTCTCTTATATATATCGCACAGTCTTGATCTGTCTCTCTTAAACATCTCAAAATATGCGCCCATATGGTGAGCCAGAGTGATTGGCTGGGCCTTCTGCAGATGTGTAAAGCCCGGCATGATAGTCTGTGTGTTTTCCTTCATAATCTTAAGGATAACAGCTAAAAGCTCCTTAAGCTCATTATCAGTCTCCTTCACCGTCTTTCTGGTAAAAAGACGCATATCAAGAGCGACCTGGTCGTTTCTGCTTCGGCCTGTGTGAAGCTTCTTTCCTGTGTCACCAAGCCTGTCTATGAGTGTAGCCTCAACGAAGCTGTGGATATCCTCATACTTTGAGCTGATTTCAAGCTCCCCTGACTCTACCTCCTTAAGTATCTGCTTTAGGCAAGCCACTATATCATTGCTCTCTGCCTGTGAGATGATGCCCTGCTTTCCAAGCATCGTGACATGTGCGATGCTGCCCTCTATATCCTCTTTATAAAACTTCTGATCAAATGAAATGGACGCATTGAAATTGTAAACGAGCTGATCTGTCTCCTTTGTGAAACGTCCTCCCCATAACTGTGCCATGAGATTCCTCCTTGATTATTAAATGATGATTTATTTTCATGTATCACAATGTATTATATGAAAATAAGATGTGATACCGCCGCCTGCTCTAAACAGCCGCTTTACTGTGCTAAATTATATAATAATTTTTGCTGTCACGCAACCACATTTTCACCCACGTGCTGCAATCTCTCTGTCACGCTGCTCCTTGGAAAATACACAACCGCAGTAGTACTGCCTATACATATCATACTGCTTTGATATTTCCGTGGACTTTTTATAGCCCTCTTTCTTCTTAAAATCAGAGAAAAGATATCGCACTCCATATTGGCTCTCTAAGTCTTTTCCTATCTCATTGAGCTTTTCGGCATTCTTCAACGGGCTGATGGAAAGTGTCGTAGTAAAAAAATCAAAGCCATGCTCCCTTGCATACTGTGCACTCTCCTCAAGACGCAGCCTGTAGCACTTAAAGCACCTCTCCCCGCCCTCAGGCACAGCCTCCATGCCGCGTGCCATATCGTAAAAGCGCCTGGTGTCGTACACACCCTCCACAAAGTGAACCGGATTTTTCACCGGAAACTCATCTATAAAGCGCTTCTGTTCCTGTGCTCTCATGTGATATTCCTCTGGCGGATAAATGTTTGGATTGTAATAAAATACCGTCACCTTAAAATACTCCGAGAGCGTCTGTATGCAGTATGTGCTGCACGGCCCACAGCAGCTATGAAGCAAAAGACGTGGAGTGCAGTTATTGTCCATGCAATTTTCTTTTATTAAATCTTCCATTAATTTTTGATAATTTATTTTGTTTGCCATATTATATTATTTCTTTCTCAAAATTCAAAAATTTTTGACATATCCCCAAATATTATTTCATGTAACTATTCTGCATATTTACTATTCTGATTAATTACTATTTCTGATATAAGCCGCATAATACGAACAAGGGCCGGAAGTCTCCTCCCGGCCCGGCTCATACTAATCCTCTTCTTCATATCCGAACATTAGTCTAAAAATCTTTTTTCCTGTTTCAGTCTTGAATATGTGCTTGTATGCCTTGTCGATTGCACGGTTTCCCGCATCATCCTCATACAGATTTACGAGGAAATCAGCCTCAACGAGTATCTGATAATCAAGACCATCTATATTGTCATATGTGTGATGGTGACCTATGAGAAAACAAATTCTTTCAACTATGTAATTCTCAAAGCCAAGCTGTGAGAGCATCTTCTGAGCGATTATCGGTCCCTCCTGCTCCTGAAGCTTTCCATCGCACCTGCCATACTTCTCCTCCGCCACACGTATGCCAATATCGTGTGTGTAAGCCGCTGCCTCAAGTATAAAGAGCGAGGCATCATCAAGCTCCTCTCCTATACCGATAAGCCTTGCATAGCTGTGCACCTTGGTGAAATGCTGGATTCTCTTTGGATCGCCATCATAGTAGGCAATCATATCCATAAACAAGTCGTCTAACTGTTGTTTACTATAACTGTCACTATCCATTTAATATATTTTTCTCCTGAATAATATGTTAATTAGTCTCATTGCCGGCTTTGCACCGACAATGATAACATACTACAAAGCAATCATTTTTTCAATATTTTTACACAAATTTTTCTTATTTTTTGAAATCACTATGTTGTTTGTCACACTGTTATGCGGGAACAGTAACATCACTACTTTGCATCACGGAAAAATCCCCTGAATGCGAATTCTGACAAAGGCTTCTTGTAAAGCAGCTCTCCTATCAATATCTCAAACGCCCCACCTGCCAAAATAGCAATATAGCCTAGCAATGCCACCACCGGGAGTCCAAGCTTAAAAACAGCATTAAAAACCGGCACAAACGCCACTCCTGAAAACACAGTAAAAACGCCCATAAACAAAACCATGAATATGATAAAGCCAAGCACATAATACTTATAGCATATGCTTGTGTACAGATATACTGTCAACAGCACAACATCGAGCGTAAAAAGTGTGAAGATAAGCTGTTTCTTATCTGCTACGGAATTCTGTATCAGAATGACTCTTTCTATTACCAAAAATGTGAAAACAACAAGATTGATTACCGTGCTTGACATCACCGGAATGTATATCTGCAGCTTCTTTTTCAGTGATGTGGACTGGATAAGCTCTGACACATCCATCGACATAATGAGCTGAAATGTGAACATCCCGCACATCATAAAGTATACACCACCTATGATTGTAGTTCCTTTGCTCATTATATCGGATGCAATTCCGATTACTGCAAGGAATACAAGCATGATCACATTCAACTTCAGTTTGTAGCCATATCTCAACAATTTAAATCCTAATTTAATATCTTTCAGCATAATATTTCTCCTTTTCAAATATATTTCCAATTTAAAATACCTCTACACATCAAAATATGATCTGCGGATACGCACCATCATATGATAATATGTCGCTGCTATCACGCCTACAAGCACCACTGCTAACACAGGTGCGATAAACCACATTCTCCCGCCATAGATCAAAACAGCTATACTACCTGCAATTGCCGGGAAGATAACTATAAGCGCCAGCAGATAAATATACATTCCCATATCCATGTATCTGAATATATTTAATGAGCCAACCGAAACAATTGAAGATATCATAATAATGTCAAATATCGGCCAGATATTAACTCCAAATTTAATAAATGGTATTGAAGCAATGAGTATTGTAATTCCAATACGCAGCGGTCTTATAAGTATATCCACAAGAACTGCATTCTCAAAGTATCTTACTCCGTTAAAACCTGTCTTTAAAAAATGCATGCCAAATGCATTCTTCTTGCACATACAGCCGAAGCAGAAATAGTCCTGCACCACCTCGCACATCATATAAAAATCATAAACAATTACTATAACTCCAATCCATGCCCAGATTGTTTTCGAACAGGCAATTAGCATTGATGTAAAAATTGCTAAAAACGGAATCAGTATATTTGTTATAAGCCGATACTTGAGATTAGTCATAACACGGTAATCCCTGATGTATGTTAGAACTTCATTCTTTGCTTTGTTATCTTTTTTATTAATTGTTCTTTCAGTATCATGTTCCTGTGAAAACATTTTTTCATTCATACTTCCTGACTTATTTTCCATAACACCTTACCTCGCACTAGCGCATCACAATCTTTGTGTTATTTTTCATAACCGCAACGCTTATCTGGTAAAGTGTCGGAATCTCCTTTGTCACATTAAGTCCTGCAAGCTTATCTATGTTTTCCGCCAAGCATATGCCCTCAAAGCCGTACGGGTTTTTGGTCATTGAATAAAGCACCTTACCGGCAGCCTCTGTATCTGCTGCATCGCCTTTAATCAGGATATATTTTTCCTTCAAATCCTCAACAAAGCCCTGCTCCACAATCTGTCCGTTTTCCATTATAATGGCATAATCGGTGATATTTTCCATATCTGAAATGTTGTGCGTAGAGAAAAATACGCTGCGCTTTCCGTTGCCCTCATGGATATACTCGCCAATCATCTGGCACAGCTTATCTCTCATAAGCGGATCAAGCGGCGATGCCGGCTCATCCAGCAAAAGAAGGTCTGTCTTTCGCGCCATGACACCTGCCAGCATGAGCTTCATCTTCATACCATCCGAAAATGAACTGTTAGCTTTCTTCATATCAATGCTGCCATGTGAAAATATTGCAAGCTCCTCACAATATCTGTGAAAATCCTCTGCAGAAAAATCATCAAACATCAGCTTGCTGATTTCCTCGATATCCTTAACTGTCCACTGCGGCAGATAGTATTTACCCGGACCGGTGTAACCTATGCGGTTTTTAATATCTCCCGAGTTTTCCTTCTGTTTATCAGAATACTGTCCGAAATAAGTGATGTCACCTTTGTAGTCAAGCCTGATTCCTGCCAGGATATTTAAAAGCGTTGTCTTTCCTGCTCCGTTTTCTCCGATTAAGGCTGTCGCAAAGCCCTGTGGTATTGCGAAATTCTCCACATCCAGTGTGAAGTTTTTAAGCTTCTTTGTGATTTTTGCTGCCTCAATTGCATTCTTTGTTGTCATCTTCATTTCTCCTTATTCATTTTCATATCTTTATTTATCCACCTCAAGCAACGCCTCAAGCATTCCCTTAAGCTCGTCGTTTGAGATTCCGGCCACCTCAGCCGCGGCTATCGCGTCTGTCAGCGATTCCTCCACCTTACGCAGGTGCTGTTCCTTTATCATCTCACTGTCCTGTGCATTGACATAAAAGCCCTTGCCCTGCGCCGCTGTGATGAGTCCCTCATCTGCAAGCTGCTCATAAGCCTTCATCGTGGTTATCACACTGATTTTCAGGTCCTTTGCCAGCCCTCTTATCGACGGAAGGAACTCCCCCTGCTCATACCTGCCGGCCAAAATATCTGTCTTGAAGCTGTCCGCTATCTGCTGATAGATGGGCACTCCTGAATTTTGCATCAGCTTCATATGCTACCTCCGTACTGTATTTATTAACTGTTTATGTGTTATATATACACTATATACATTTTATTGTCAATACCTTTCTATAATTATCTCTCTAAAAATTTCACCTCAAAATTTTGATTTGACATACACTCTTATATCTGATACTATAATATAGCTTGCCGATATGGCTCAGTAGGTAGAGCGACGCACTCGTAATGCGTAGGCCACCGGTTCGATCCCGGTTATCGGCTTCTCAAAAAACACCTCATTAAAAAATGAATGAGGTGTTTTTTTATTACAAAAATTCCTCTTGACATTTATAAAAAATATATTAGAATTATCTCGTTGGTTTATTTTTAGTAAACAAAAAATCTATTATTAAACCTACAGTAAATATAACATAAAATGTATTAGAAAAGGAAGTAAACATGGATATCGGACATCGTATGAAGGAGCTTCGTATCCAGTACGGACTTACCCAGCAGGAGCTTGCTGACAGGGCTGAACTGACGAAGGGATTTATCTCCCAGCTCGAGCGAAATCAGAATTCACCGTCAGTCGGCACCCTGCTTGATATCATCCAGTGCCTGGGTATGACACCGGCGGAGTTTTTTACGGATTCGGAACCTGAGCAGATTGTATACAAGGCAAACGACTATTTCGAGAAAATTGACGAGGAAAAAAACAGCAAGGTGGAATGGATCATTCCAAACGCACAGACCCGCTCCATGGAGCCTGTCAGGCTCACTCTTCATCCGGGTGGCAGTTCTGAAATATATCTGCCTCAGGAATGTGAGGAGTTTGGATATGTGATAAAGGGCACAGTGAAGCTTTGCTATGGTGGCAAAGTGCACACCGTAAAGGCCGGTGAGTCCTTTTATTTTAAAGCCGGTAAGAAGCATTTTATTGAAAATAAGTCTTCAAAGGATGCCATGCTCATATGGGTCAGCAATCCTCCAAGCTTCTGACGCTTCCACTGCAGAAGCTCTTTTATAGGGCTGTAATTACTGCCGACCACATTTTTAGTGTGTACAGCAGCAAATTATAAACATACAGTTCCTACCAATACTATAATTACATGAGAAAGGTTTACACCATGGGAAAGAAATTAATTGATTTTATCGATATCACAAAGTCATACAACGGCAATGTTGTACTCGACGATTTAAATCTATACATCAGGGAGAATGAGTTTCTGACGCTGCTTGGACCATCAGGCTGCGGAAAGACCACCACACTTCGCATGCTCGGTGGCTTTGAGACACCGGACAAGGGAAAAATCATGTTTGATTCAAAGGACATCACAAATGTGCCTGCAAACGAGAGAAATCTGAACACTGTTTTCCAGAAATACTCTCTTTTTCCTCATATGACAATAGCTGAAAATATCGCGTTTGGTCTTAAAATAAAGAAAAAAAGCAAGGCTTACATAGATGACAAAATAAAGTATGCATTAAAGCTCGTCAATCTCGACGGCTTTGAAAACCGCTCTGTGGATTCTCTTAGCGGAGGCCAGCAGCAGCGTATCGCTATTGCAAGAGCTATTGTAAACGAGCCTAAGGTACTGCTGTTAGACGAGCCGCTTGGCGCTCTCGACTTAAAGCTGCGCCAGAGCATGCAGTATGAGCTTATCCGCTTCAAAAATGAGCTCGGTATCACCTTCGTCTACGTCACACACGACCAGGAGGAGGCGCTTACCATGTCTGACACCATCGTAGTCATGAATCAGGGCTATATCCAGCAGATTGGCACACCAGAGGACATTTACAATGAGCCTGAAAATGCCTTTGTCGCTGATTTTATCGGGCACAGTAATATCATCGACGGTGTTATGATAAAGGATAAGCTTGTCGAGATACTCGGTGTAAAGATGCCTTGTGTGGACGAGGGCTTTGGTGAGAACACGCCTGTCGATATAGTCATCCGCCCGGAGGATGTGGAGCTGGTGCCTGCGGAGGACGGCTACATGCAGGGCGATGTCGTGTCAAATATCTTCAAGGGAGTGCACTATGAGCTTGAGGTAAAGGCAAACGGCTACGACTGGATGGTACACACCACCAAATATGTAGAGGTCGGCAGTCATGTGGGTATCAAGGTGATTCCATTTAATATCCAGGTAATGCACAAGCCTGAGTCCTCAGATGAAAAGGCGGTGGAGATAGATGTCTAAAATAAAGAAACAGCTGCTCGCAGGGCCGTACCTCATCTGGATTATCGGATTTATCATACTTCCGCTTTTCATGATTGTGTACTATGCATTTAAAAGCTCTGACGGAGGCTTCACATTTGAATATGTGGCTGCAATAGCACAGCACACCAATATCAAGGCACTGCTTTTATCCCTACGGCTTGGAATCATATGCACCATAATATGCCTGGTGCTGTCCTATCCGCTTGCGATGATTTTAAACGGCTTAAAGATTAAAAACCAAAGCTTTGTGGTATTTGTTTTCATGCTTCCTATGTGGATGAACTTTATGCTTCGAATACTCGCATGGAAGCAGCTTTTGTCCAAAAACGGTGTCATCAACTCGATACTCACCACTCTCGGACTGCCGGGCTTCAACATCATGAATACCTCCGGAGCAGTCGTGCTTGGCATGGTCTATGACTTTCTGCCATTCATGCTGCTACCTATATACAACTCCATGACCAGAATCAAAAACGACTGGATTGAGGCGGCTCTTGACCTCGGTGCAAACAAAGTCACAATATTTTTCAAGATTATACTGCCACTTACAGTTTCCGGTGTCATAAGCGGAATCGTAATGGTTTTCGTGCCATCACTCACATCCTTTGCCATCTCACAGATACTCGGTGGCGGCAAGGTCCTGCTCATCGGAAATATCATAGAACAGGATTTCGTCCATGGCTCGCAGTGGGGCGCAGGAAGCGGTCTCTCACTCGTGCTCATGGTATTCGTATTAATCAGCATGGCACTCGTCAATCTGTTTGATAAGGAAGGAGACCAGAGCGCATTATGGTAAAAAAAATAGCATCAAGGGTATATATGGGACTGATTTTTTTGTTTCTGTATCTACCTATCGTTGTATTAATAGTACTCTCCTTCAACAACTCCAAATCCAAGGTTAAATGGGGAGGCTTCACGCTCGACTGGTACATAAAGTGCTTTCAGAGTGAGCGGATTATGTCGGCATTTTCTACAACACTGCAGATTACGCTGCTTGCAGCTGTGATTTCTACAATAATAGGAACTCTCGCAGCCATGGGTATAAGCGCTATGAAGAAACGTAACCAGACAATCTATCTGGGCGCTACAAACATCCCGATGCTCAATGCAGATATCGTGACCGGTATCTCAATGATGCTTTTGTTTGTAAAATTCATGAATCTGGGCTTTGTGACAGTGCTTATCGCACATATCACGTTCAATATCCCTTATGTGATACTCAATGTGCTTCCAAAGCTCAAGCAGACCAACAAATACACCTATGAGGCCGCACTTGACTTGGGCGCATCACCTCTATATGCATTTTTCAAGGTCACCTGGCCTGAAATAAGCCCCGGAGTGTTCTCCGGCTTTATGATGGCGGTCACAATGTCACTCGATGACTTCTCCATCACCTACTTTACGAAGGGTGCCGGAGTAAACACACTCTCAACCATGCTCTACACAGAGCTGAAAAAGGGTGTAAAGCCGGAGCTGTATGCTCTGTCAACCATACTTTTCTTCACAGTGCTGCTGCTTTTGGTTGTAGTAAACATCAACTCAAACCAGATACCTGTCAGCGCCTCAAAGAAGCCTGCAAGGGCTAAAAAGCTGCGCATCGTAAAGCGTAGTGTGAGCATCGCAATTGTTGCAGTACTCGTAATCGGCTGCTTTTCGGTATTTACCATAAGCGCCGGAAGCACGAACAATGACAATGCCATAACAGTGCTAAACTACGGTAAATACATCGATGAATCAGTAATCGACAGCTTCGAGCAGGAAACCGGAATCACCATTAAATACGAGGAATACGAGGAGCCTGAGGAGATGTACACAAAGTACAAATCCGGTGCCATCGATTACGATGTCATCTGCACCTCTGACTACATCATCGAGAAGCTCATAAGTGAGGGTGAGGTCAACAAGATAGACTACAGCTCAATGCCAAACTATCAAAATGTAAATCAGGATATAATCGACATGTCCGCATCCTTTGACCCGACACATGAGTATACTGTGCCTTATTTCTACGGCACACTCGGTATACTATACAATAAAAAGATGGCTGATGCATCAGACCTAAATACCTGGGACTGCCTGTGGAACGGCAAATACAAGGACAACATGATTATGATTAATTCTGTCCGTGATGCCTTTACTCCCGCCCTTCGCACACTTGGCTACTCGATAAACGAGACAGACACAGCAAAGCTCGATGAAGCATTTGATATACTAAACAAACAAAGCAGTGATGTGCTCGCCTACTACGTGGATGAAACCTGTGATGAGATGGTTGCTGAAAATGCGGCAATAGCAGTGTGCTACTCCGGTGAGGCAGCTGCCGCCATGGCTGAAAATGACAACCTGGACTATATCGTACCAAAAGAGGGCTCAAACCTCTGGATTGACTCATGGTTTATTCCAAAGACATGCAAGAATAAAGAGGGCGCGCAGGAATTTTTGAACTATATCTGCAGTGATGAGCCGGCACAGCTCAACTTTGAATATGTATACTATGCATCACCTATCCAGTCTGTCATCGACAACCAGGATGCGGAAACGAAGGAAAATGAGGCGATTAATCCTCCTTCCGATATGCTCAAAAACTGTGAAGTATACAGAGCTTTAAATGATGATGACGCAACTCTTTACAACACACTTTGGCAGAGGCTCAAATCAGATTAAAAATGGATTGCGCAGCTATATTTTGTATGATGTCACAAAAATGAAGTTTAAAAATTGTACAAAAATACATATTGCAAACTTCAATAAACAATGATAGAGTAAAACCCACGAAGCGCCCTGCTTCGTGGGTTTTACTTTTCCACGAGATCCGATATTTTTATGCTCCGCAGGGAGATTCATGAAATACACGGAGTTTTTACATACTATAGAAACAGAAATAACCGCAAGACTTGACAATAATTTCAAGCTTACCATCCATCCTGTCAAAAAGAACAATGGGATGATCTACGACGGATTGGTGATTATCAATCCAAAATTCAATATAGCACCGACTATTTATCTCAATCCTTACTACCATTGGTATCTTGATGGTGTATCCATTGATTCTATTCTCGATGCAATTTTATCCACCTACAATGATTTCAAGCCAACTGAAGATTTTGACATAAGCTTCTGTGATGATTTTTCCAAGGTAAAGGAGAAAATAATTTTCCAGCTCATAAGCTACGACAAAAACCAAAAGCAGCTAAAGGACGTGCCCTATATCAAATATCTGGATTTTGCCATCATATTTGAAGTATATGTAGGAGCGCAACTGCCTGAATTTGGCACCATTACAGTCACAGATGCGCTTCTGTCACGCTGGGGCATAGATACAGAAACACTAATCCGCGCCTCAATGCAAAATACACCAAGGATACTTCCATGCTCAATAATCAACATGGCAGAGTTTCTTGCCAAAAAATGTCCGGGCTATGCCAATCAGATGCGCGCAGTCTGTGATTTTGACAGCCTGCCTATGTATATCCTTACAAACAGCAGGCAGACAAACGGCGCATCCGCCATACTCTACCCGGGTGTGCTAAGCTCGCTGGCAAAAAAGCTCGGCGGCAATATGCTGCTCATACCAAGCAGTATCCATGAATTTCTGGTAATGCCGCTGGATAGCGATATAGATGTCTGCAACCTAAGCGAATTCATCTGTGAGGTAAACTCTACAGAGGTACGCGACGAGGAAGTACTCGGCGAGAGGTACTACATATACGATAGTAAAACAGACACTGTCTACTGATAATCATATAACCCGATAACACAAAATACCGGATATCATATCATAGATATGTATCCGGTATTTTACTTTCTAAGAACATATTTGGAAATTCATGAAAATTATTGGCCTGTTATTTGCAGAACGATGTACTAGTTGCCAAGCAGCATGTCGTAAAGCTTCTCATACTCTTTCGCAGATGCCTTCCATGAGAAATCATGCCTCATGGCGCGCTGCATCATCTCCTGCCATCTGTCCTTATGGTTTTCAAACACATCAAGAGCATATTTGATGACATGCAGCATATCATGCGCATTATAATTGGCAAAGGAAAAGCCATCGCCCGTATTCTCGTACTCATTGTACGGCACTACAGTGTCCTTAAGACCACCTGTCTCCCTGACTATAGGCAGCGTACCATATCGCATAGACATGAGCTGGCTCAAGCCGCACGGCTCAAAAAGAGACGGCATGAGAAATGCGTCACAGCCTGCATATATCTCATGTGCATTTTCCTCTGAGTAGCCGATATACACTCCAAGCTTCTGCGGATACCTGCCATGAAAATAATTAAACATCTCCTCGTACTGCTGCTCTCCTGTGCCCTGCACTATAAACTGTACATTCATGGTGGAAAGCATCTCCTCCATCACATATGCCACCAGATCAAAGCCCTTCTGCTTTGTCAGACGCGAAACTATTCCAATCAGCATGACATCCTTATCCACAGCCAGACCATACTTCTCCTGCAGCTGACGCTTATTAACGACCTTTCCACTCAATTCCCTTACAGAAAAATGCTTATCCAGATATGTATCCTTCATAGGATTAAAGACATCATAATCTATACCGTTTACAATGCCTCTCAAATGCCTGCGCCGCTCAAGCATCAGGCCATCCAGGCCCTCTCCTCCCTCAGGTGTACAGATTTCATCTGCATATGTCGGACTGACAGTCGTAATCTCATCTGCATATACTATGCCGCCCTTTAAATAATTAGCCTCACCATAGAACTCCAGCTCTCCTGAATTAAAAATGTGCTCCGGAAGTCCTGTAACATCAGCCACCTCTTTAATCTTCCATCGCCCTTGAAACTTCATATTGTGAATGGTAAAGACTGTCTTGATACCGGCATAGAAATTGTCTGAGCCGTATACTGTCTTTAGAAAAACCGGCAAGAGTCCTGTCTGCCAGTCATTACAATGTATCACATCCGGGGCAAAATCTATAACCGGCAAAGCCTCAAGCACCGCCTTTGAAAAGAAAGCAAACTTCTCCACATCCTCGTATATATTGTTGTATGGCTTATCTCCTGCAAAGTAAAACTCATTGTCGACAAAATAATATGTCACACCATCATACTGCGATGTAAAAATCCCCACATACTGCCTGCGCCAGTTGAGATTGACATAAAAATGACAGACGAACTTAAGCTGTGGCAGTAATTTATCATCCATACATTTGTACTTCGGAAGTATAACTCTCACGTCATATCTGTCCTTGTCAAAATATTTCGGTAAAGATCCCACTACGTCAGCTAGTCCACCTGTCTTCATATAAGGTATTGCCTCTGATGCGGCCATTAATATTTTCATTTTGTCCATGCTGAAACCTCCCCCAGATTACAGTTATTTAAACAACGATTAATCTGATAAAAAATATAGTATACATCCTGAAACCAATAGAATGTATACTATATTATATCACGCGGGAGTACATTTTGCCTAGTAAATTTATCAAAACGTGGTTTTATTTGTCTATAATGACGATTTTTACATTCCTAGACGTATTTTGTCTGTAATCAGGGCAATAAACTCCGAATTGGTAGGCTTGCCCTTACCATAGTTTACAGTGTATCCAAACATGGAGTCTATCGTATCCATCCTGCCTCTGCTCCATGCCACCTCGATAGCATGCCTTATGGCTCTCTCCACCCTGCTTGAGGTAGTCTTGTACTTCTTTGCAATAGTGGGATACAAAAGCTTTGTGATAGAGCTAAGCATTTCCATATCCTCAACGCACATCACTATCGCAGTCCTAAGATACTGATATCCCTTTATATGAGCCGGAACACCTATCTCATGAATGATATCCGTCACCTGTGTCTCAAGGGATTTTTTCTCCATATATGTATCATCAAGTGGCTCAGTGTCACCGGATGCTCTCTTTACATACACAAGTACCACATCAGAACCGGCATTACCGTTTATCATGTTGTATGCTTCATCACTACTTCTTGCTGTTCCTAAAAACTCCATGCCCTTTAATAAACTCTGCATGTTTTTCTTTTCGTCTGCTACTGCGACATTTAAAGTGCTCATCAAACTCTCCTATGCCGCCAATTACTGTCATGTCAAAACAAATTGTATGCTTTTATGATAACACATTTTGTCGAATTTTGTCGAGAGCGTATTTTTTTTTAATTTTATGTAACCATTCAGCCCACGCATATTCGCAAAACTGCACGATACCCGTGCTTTCTCTATTCTTCAAACTGAGAGTTATACAGCTCTGCGTAAAATCCGTTCTTTGCAAGAAGCTCATCGTGTGTACCCTGCTCGATAATGTCTCCGTCCTTCATGACAAGAATCATATCGGCATTCTTGATAGTAGACAGCCTGTGGGCGATGACAAAGCTTGTTCTGCCCTTCATCAGATTGTCGAGTGCCTTCTGGATACGGATTTCTGTACGTGTATCGACAGAGGATGTGGCCTCATCAAGGATAAGGATTGGATTGTCTGCAAGAATGGCTCTTGCTATTGTCAAAAGCTGCTTTTGTCCCTGTGACACATTGGATGCATCCTCGTTGAGCTCCATATCGTAGCCACCCGGCAATGTCTGGATAAAGTGATGCGCATGTGCTGCCTTTGCTGCCGCGATGACCTCCTCATCTGTGGCATCCAGACGGCCGTAGCGGATATTTTCCATAATGGTGCCCTTAAAGAGCCATGTGTCCTGCAATACCATGCCGAATGCATCTCGCAGATCGGCTCTGTTGTAATCCCTGATATCATGTCCGTCTACAAGAATGGCACCTGAGCTTACATCATAAAATCTCATAAGAAGCTTGACCATGGTAGTCTTTCCCGCTCCTGTCGGTCCAACGATAGCAACCTGCTGTCCCGGCTTTACCTTTGCAGAAAAATCATTGATGATGATCTGGTCAGGATTATAACCAAAGTGTACATGCGAAAACTCTACACTTCCCTCGATATGGTCTGGCTTTACAGGATTTTCCACTGTTATATCCTCTTCCTCCTCATCGAGGAACTCAAATACACGCTCAGATGCAGCCGCCATCGACTGAAGCTGGTTTGCCACCTGCGCTATCTGCTGGATTGGCTGTGTGAAATTCTTCACATACTGTATAAATGCCTGGATATCACCGATTGTGATGACATTCTTTATGGCAAGTATACCACCTGAGATGGCTACTCCCGCATATCCTAAGTTTCCTACAAACTGCATGATAGGCATCATAAGTCCTGAAAGGAACTGTGATTTCCATGCGGATTTGTAGAGCACATTGTTGGCCTCCTTAAAGGTCTTTACAGTCTCTGCCTCTTTATTATATGCCTTTATGACGAGGTGGCCTCCGTACACCTCCTCGACCTGTCCGTTTATGTGTCCCAGATACTCCTGCTGCTGTCTGAAGTATTTCTGTGAATGCTTTATGACAAACGAAATAAGTATCATCGAAACTGGCAGGATAACGAGTGAAATCAGCGTCATGAGCGGTGAAATAGACAGCATCATGACCAGTGTACCGACCAAAGTGGCAACAGATGTAATAATCTGTGTGATACTCTGGTTCAAGCTCTGTCCGAGTGTGTCCACATCGTTTGTGATACGCGAAAGTACCTCACCATATGTCCTTGACTCGAAATACTTCATCGGCATACGGTTGATTTTGCTCGTGATGTCCTTACGCATCCTGTAGCAGGTCTTCTGCGTGATGCCTGTCATGATAAGTCCCTGGGCAAACATAAAGATGGCACTCACCACATATAAAGCCAGCGTAAACAAAAGAACCTTTGCAATATAATCAAAATCTATGCCGCCTGTTCCTGCAATCTTGTTCATGAGTCCCTCGGCAAGCGCAGTGGTGGCTTTACCCATGACCTTCGGTCCTGCAACGGAGAAGACAGTCGAAACTGCTGCAAAAATCATAACTGCAATGATAGCAGCCCAGTATCTGCCGAGATACTTTATGAGTTTCTTTGTAGAGCCCTTGAAATCCCTGGCCTTTTCTGTGACCATTCCGGGGCCACGTCCCATTGGCCCTCTTGGCCTCTTAGGAGGCATCTTAAACTGTTCGTTATTATTCTCACTCATCTTACATGCCCTCCTTTTTGTTATCATCAATTCCAAGTTCCCTGGCTGAAAGCTGTGACTGTGCAATCTGCATATATACATCGCAATTCTTAAGAAGCTCCTCGTGGGTGCCTTTTCCTACGATTTTACCGTCATCGAGCACGAGAATCTGGTCAGCATGAATAATCGTGCTGATACGCTGTGCCACGATAATAACGGAAGCACTCTCTGTAACCTCTGCTAAGGCTGCACGCAGACGCGCGTCAGTCTTCATATCGAGTGCTGAAAAGCTGTCATCAAACACATAAATATGAGGGTCCTTTGCGATAGCTCTTGCTATGGCAAGCCTCTGCTTCTGACCACCTGACACGTTTGAGCCGCCCTGTGCGATTGAGCTTTCATACCTGTCATTCTTTGTCTCGATAAACTCAGAAGCCTGTGCGATATCCGCAGCCTTTTTTATCTGCTCATCACTCGCGTCTGCTTTACCAAAGCGCAGGTTTGAGGCGATGGTTCCCGAAAAAAGAATACCCTTCTGCGGAACAAAGCCTATTGACTCGCGAAGCTCGCTTAGTGTGTAGTCTCTGATATCGTGTCCATCAAGCTCTATTGAGCCTCCAGTCACGTCATAGAAACGCGGAATCAGGTTTACAAGTGTAGACTTTCCACAGCCGGTACTTCCGATGATAGCTGTGGTTTTGCCCGGCTCCGCCACAAAATCAATGTCTGAAAGCACATCCTCCTTTGCTCCCGGATATCTGAAATCCACATGGTTGAAACGGATAACACCTCTGTGATCAGCCTCAGTAACAGGCTCTTTTGGATCATTTACAGTGCTGTTTGTCTTTATAACCTCATCGATACGCTCTGCCGCAACACCAGCTCTCGGAAGCATGATGGACATGGCTGAAAGCATGAGGAATGACATAACAATCATCATGGCATATGTAATAAACGCAGTCATGGTACCTACCTGCATAGAACCCTTGTCTATTCTGCCTGCTGCAACCCACACGATACCAAGTGTGATGCAGTACATGATCATGGACATACCCGGCATCATAAAGGTCATGACACGGTTTGTAAACAGCTGTGTGCGTGTAAGCTCACGGTTAGCCTCATCAAACCTCTTTTCCTCCTCCTTCTCACGGCCGAAAGCCCTGATAACGGAAAGACCTGTAAGAATCTCACGAGAAACAAGGTTTACCTTGTCTACAAGACTCTGCATAATCTTGAACTTTGGCATCGCAATGCCAACCAATGTGAAAATAAAAATCATGATGGCAGCAACCGCAATGGCAATCACCCACTCCATGCCGGATTTGGTCTGCGCCACCTTGATGATACCACCGATACCAACGATTGGCGCGTAAAGCACCATACGAAGCATCATAGTAGTAACCATCTGAATCTGCTGTATATCGTTCGTGCTTCTCGTAATCAGTGATGCCGTAGAGAATTTGTTAATCTCGGCATTTGAAAAACCTACAACCTTTGAAAAGGTCTTCTCCCTCAAATCCCTGCCGACAGCGGCACCGACCTTTGAAGCCGCAAAACCTACAACACATGCTGCTATAAGCATAATTGCTGCAAAGGCTGCCATCTTGGCTCCTGCCTTCCACAGATAAGCAACCTGATTGGCATCCACGTCGATTCCTGCATTCTCATCACACTTTGTCGCAAAAGTTACACCCATGGACTTTAAAGTAGCTGAACCCACCGCATCGATTTTTTCCTGCACCTTGCTTCTTATCTGCTTTATCATGTTATCATCGAGCGCTACTCCCTGCGGGATAGCCGATGCATCCACATCCATCTGCTCACCCGACTGAAAAGCCTGATATGCCATGACAAGAGGAACCAAAAGCTCCTCATCCAGCTTATCAAGTGTGTCCGAATCAGCTGTCAGCTTGTATTTTGCCACACCGTCATCAGATTTTGAAGCATCCTCTGCCTCATAACAGTCCGTAAATTTTTCTTTCTCGTCAGACAGCATAAATGTCTGTGCCATCTGATAATCCTCCGATGTAATCTCCTTTGGCAGGATATGCTCAATGCCATGATCCTGGATACCAACATCAATGATGTCAGATGTGTACGCAGGCAAAGCCAGATCACAGTAAGCCTGAGCAATGAGAAAAACAAATATTAATATGATCCATCGCCAGTATGGAATCAGGTTTTTGAAAATTTTACTCATAAACGTTTCCTTTCTTTCCGGTTAATTATCCCCCATACACGAATGCAAAAATATCCGCAATCGTGCGCATACTATCTATTTTATCAATAAGCGTGGATAATTCAATAAAGAAAGTATAAAGAAACAGTAAAAAAACAGAGACTATATAAATGGTTTATATAAGTCTCTGTTTGATAAATTGTGCTTAATCGAAAAGTATGTGATAGCCAGGAGCCTTTGAAAACTAATCCAAATCGGCAAGACCTACACGCTGTATCTGGAAGGTCTTGTATGCCTTTGCTGTTGTAGTTTCTTTATCACCACCGCTCACCTGTGACTGGTAAATCTTACTATATCCTACGGCATAAATCTTTATAGAATTAGCTCCCTCCGTTAAAACACTCAATGGTACCTTTACCTTATATGTCTTGTTATTTTCAAAGAAGTCCCTTGGATCCTTATTTAATTGACTGTTTTCTTTACTGTTATTTATCTGTTCATTTTCTGTTCCGTCATTATTCAGTGTATAGATATCCCAGTCCACCTTCTTTAAGTAAATCTTATCATTTCCGGTGCCAATCGTTTCATCTTTTGGATTTTTTTGCGGATCCTCGATATAAAAATCCAAATAAACAACAGTTTTTTCATCAATCTGATTTCGCACAAGGTTTGAATCCTTTACCGTAAAATAAACATCCTGCGTACTGTCTGCACCATCTAGTCTGGCATCCGCTTTATTAGCTGCTTCTTCTTCAATGGCATCATCAATAGTTGCATATAATGTAGTTATGTCATTTGAATCAGTATCTGCATTCTCCTTAAGATAAATTGACGGCTCATGAACTGATGCACTATATGCAGCAATCATAGTGTTTATATAAAGTTTCAATTCATCATCATTATTTGAGAAATCGGAATGTCCTACACCTGAGTATGTTACATTTCCCATTGTGTAAATATAATAATTATTTCTTACATCCTTTGGAGACTGCTCATAAATTCCATGGTTTGACAAGGTATACCATACAACAATATCACTCTCACCATCACCATCAGCATCCTGATTCATATCCAGCTGGTAGTACTGCTTATGAGTGGTAGCTATATTTATTTCGTCAGCAATCTTAAAAGGATATGTGGTAATCTGTCCTGAATTAACCTTGACTGCCTTATTAGTCTTAGCTTCAAAATCATTACCATCTAGCCCTGAATACAGCCTGTACTCGCCATGATCGTTACCATTATCTTTCCACTGATACTGATTTAAATCTGCATAAGTAAATCCCTGATTCTGTCTGACAATAACTGAATTATCAGATTTTGGCTCATATGCAATATCAGTATTATTCTTTTTGGCAGTCTGTACAGCTTTATCAAAATCCTCATCAGTACTCTGTAATGTATTGCCCTTCTTTAAATACTCATTTGACAAGATTCCATACCTGTCCAGTCCAACAGTATCACGAATTATAGAGTTAAACTTATATCCCCAGACATTATTATATTTATTATCATTTTTATTATTACAAAATGACGTTGTATCATGAGCAAACAATACCGGTTTTCCTGACTGGATATATGCTTTTATTTTATCGAGATGATTATTTGTATTATCAATATCATAACAATCACCAAATCCAATCACAAGCATATCGTATGTCTGCAGCTTATCACATACCTCATCCATTTTAGGTACGTTGTCATAACGAACTGTTTCTATATCCAGGTCAAAATCCTTCACTTGACTAAGTAATTTATGAAACTTTGTATTGCTATCATTCTTCTGCGCCTGCATATCAAAATTTCCCCTAAAGCCCTCATTATGCTTCAAGGTTGAATTAATCTGAAGAATCTTGACTTTTGTAGGACTGCCTTTTGAATTTTTGGCATACACATATCCGGATTTCTGATCATATCTGTAGCTATTTGTAGCCTGACTTACACGAAGCTGCCAAGGCATAACTCCTACATAGCCATTCGGCAAATCATAGACCAGTTTATAATTATAATTGCCTGCATTCAGACTATACATATATTTACCATTATCACCCATTACCGGATTCACAATAGTGCCATCACAATATATTTTTATCTTATTTGCATCTATTCCTTCATTGGTTGTCGAAAACTTACCATCGGAATTCGAATCCAAAAACAGCTGTGCATTAAAACTTGCTTTGGAATCAGCACCGCCTGCATTGTTTATTGAAAATTCCAATGTGATCTGATTATTACTAATCTCAACATAATCTGTATCTTTTACTTTTTCCTGCTCCTTGAGTAATATTTCAGGTTTTTCAGTAGTCAGGTAGGTAACAAGCACCGCTGTCTCATTTGACTTATTTTTTAAGTCTCCCTTGTTGTCCACTTTAAGAACATTATCTTTATCTTTTGCATAACATAAAAGAGTAAAAACATTTGAACAGTTATCAATGTAATCCTCATTAATTCCACTTTTATACTTGCTATCATTGCTGAAAAAGCCATCTGAAAAGACGACAGGAAAGCCCGCCTTTATATAATCCTCCAATTCTGAAACCTTCTGCTTAGTAATATCATTGCCTGAGCCTCTGTATGTGTTTGGAGCAGTTAAATAATCAGCATTATTTCCATTTCCTCTTAATGTAAGCTGAGTATTAAGCGCCTCTCCATTATTTATATAATCAGTATCCAGCAATCCCGCATGACCATTCTTGAGCATATCATATCCCCAATAATTTACCACATCTTTCGGATTTATAACAACAATGTCACCAACATTTGAGTATTTAAGCCCATCCATTTTCCAATCATTATATACTGTATGACCATCTCTATAATTCAGATTATCGGCTACAAGTCCCATATATATCATATCATAATTATTGAGATCCTCTATTCTTCCAATAAATTCTGCACTCGTAACCCTTGTTATTGTAACCTTTTTTTTCTCCGGGCATCTTGATCCAAGCCAATTTTTTAGCTTATCATAATTTAAAGCGTCAGACTCATTTTTTACAGTTCCGGGCTCTATATCAAGTATGTTCAGACTATCTGTCGGATTTATAATGTCTCTTTTATCGGCATACGATATGATATAGCTTAAAACTATCGCCTTTGAAATCTCCTTGTCATAGTATGCATACTCGTCCTTTCCAAGAGTATCATTTTCTTTTTTCCTGCTTGTATTCTCTGAGTTGATATACTCTGCTATCTCGTCAAAATTTTCATTTTTAGCTGCTTCGACAAATTGAGTTTCATCTTCATTTGCAATAAATGCAGAAGCAAAATCATCTCTTAAAACAAATGGCACATCCGTACTAGGATTATAGTTTCGTGGAATGACATATTCGTTGCCAATTACATAGCCATGTGTATGAGTTGAACTGTCAACTTTGTAATACGTTATGACCTTGTTATCTTTCCAGTTAATAAAATTATCAGCTGAGTCCTTAGTAAAATTCAAGGAGCTGAAATTGTTACAGCTCAAAAGACCTGCAAGCTTTTTAATGTTGCTGGAATAATCTGCATTCGAATCAGGCCACACAATACCATTATCCACTATAACAGGCATCATGATACCACTCTGGTGTACACGCTGGACTATCTGCTTTACCTTGTCCCATGAAATGTCATTATCAGTATTATATGTTGCAGCATCGTTTCCTAAATCATTTGAAAGGACGGACTTTGAGCCGGAAAGATAGAGTAAATCAATTGTTGACACATCTATCTGCTCAAGCTCCTTGGGTGTGACCGTTTTTACCTTGAAGGTCATATTGGCAGTCTTATCATCATCGCCTGTCTTGCCCTCCTGGTTAAATACACCTGTTCTGAACCAGTTATTGTTCTTGAAACCACCCTTATAATATATGTGTGTAGTATTTACAGGATAATCAAGCGAGCCGTCTTTATCAGCCACCATGATATAGTCACCATTTCCCTTACCCACATAGGTGTATGTCTGGCTGTCCTTAACTATATCAAAATATCCATCTGTATCTGTGAGGATTACCTTGCCTGTGTTACCATCATTATTCTCTGTAGCAGAATCAGCTATCGAAGCATCACCTGAAATATCATCTGCGCCGTTCTTACCTGCCGGCTGATTATCCGGTGTGCCACCATCTATCTTCTCGTATGGATTCTGTGTATCAAGCACTGCTCCATACTCGCCGGTCTCATCGTAATTAAACTCAATAGGTACCTCAGTGTCCACCTCGTAGTAGGTCTCGTCATCAGTGATTTTATCTGCAGGCACATACTCCATCTCAACCGTACAGTATGTATACTTCTCATAATCCGGCTTACTGCCATCAGGCAAACCTGCCATCCGGTCAGCTCTTGCAACAAATTCATATGGTGATGTGATATCTGAATTGTCAATCCTGTAAATATATGCCTTTGGGTCATATTTTGCTATGTTTTGCATGCCCTCAGCAGAACCAATGGCATATGCGCTCTTTATAGAATAAACCACATGCTTCTCAACGGTATCGTCACCTGTGCCTGTATCTGTCGTATTGTCTGTGCTGCTATCGATGTTACCATCTGTACCGCTGTCTGTATTTCCATCAGCTTTCTGTGAATTATCAGACGGTACCAGATACTGAGTGTTTGTCATGCCATCCGGCAATTTGACTGCAGTAAACGCAACACTGTAGTAACCTCTTTTTCCGGGTGCCTTAATTTGATTGCCATTTTCAGTCTCTGTATTTGAGCCATCTTCTGTCTCATCCTCGCCCTGCATGAAAACATAATGGTCAACATTTTGTCTGTAATGACCTGTAGGCAGTCCCTCCTCATTTACAGCAAGCTGGTAATCGGTATTGAACTTATAATCTCCCTCCGCCTGCTCTGTCATCTTATAACCGGTGGTACCCTTGTTTATTCTGTCCATATCTACAAGGGCAAGCTCTGTCCAGTCATCGCCCTGACTGACATAGCTCTCCTCATACGGCTCATAGTAAAGAGGCTTTGTGTTATCCTTTTTCTCAGTAGTAATAGGTGCAAGCTTTGTTTTCAGACCTTCCATATAGGCAGACCTGTTTTTTACACCGGCACCATCTTTGTCAGACATCTTTGACAGTGTACCAAACCAATCGTCAGGCTCCTGACCGTCGATCAGATAGCCAATGGATGCCATTTTCTTGTCAGGCACCACCTCCACTATATTGAAGGGCTTGTCCTTGCCATGTGAGCTGACTATATCAGATATTCCATTGAATGCTACATTTGCATCGACCTTTGTTAGGCTGTCATTCAGCACAAAAGCTGCCACAACGAGACATCCTGTAAGTGTGAGTGATATTGGAACCACTATTTTTTTTCTTAATTTGCTCATTGCGATTGCTCCTTTTGTAAAAAACTACTCTGTTTCATGATATGTGTAAAACGTAATTGTATTTGACTTAAACTCCGGCATATCCTCAAGTCCAAGCCAGACGCTGATATTTAATTTCTCTCCGGTAAGAAAATCATTTCCGAGAGTGATATGCATTTCTTTATTATAACCTAAAATATAATAATTAAGATAGTTCTTATATTTAGGATCATCTAGCTTACCTTGTGCTCCTGTTTCTCCTGCAATCTCATTTGAACTAAACTTAAATATTCCATCAGGCTCACCATTGCCCTCCGGGCCATAAATCAGCTTGCCATCATCGCCCATTCTAAAGGATATATCTCCCTTGTGCTTGGTTGCACCTGTTGAGCTGACACTTTCTACCTCCATATGCCATACAAAATCCTTAATCTGATATTTGCCATTTAATGAAGAATTTTTCAACTCCCCTTCATCAATAAACAATTGATGCGTCTGTCCTAAATTGAAATGCTTATCTGCATCACAATGCAGAATATTGATTGGATGTGCTACGTTTACAGTTACCTTTGCCGTCAATGACGTATCGTCTTTGGATGTTACTGTGATAACAAATTGATCTGTAGTTTCATTATCCATAAGTTCTACATTATATACATCACCATTAGCATTAAAGTTTCCACCATTTTTGGTTCCGGAATGATCCCACGTTACATTTTTTGAGTCATACTTTCCACCCAGAATCTTATCAGTAAACTTTAATTTATTCTGATTTTTCTTCATCTCATAGTATACTGTTCCGTTGGTTACATCCTTGCCTTTGTAATATATCCTTATTCCTTTAGGCTCTGCCGGTGCCACATACTCCACATCTGCCCCAGTCGGTACCTTATTGCGCATAGTAAAGTTCTGCTTTGAAGTATACTTCTTGTCTCCTGCCTTAAAGTCCACGACAATTCCGACAGAATTCTTGCTTTCTGCCTCGCTTAAATCAGGTGTAAAGCCTGTGACATTTTCTGCCATAAGAGATTCCTTGCCCTGACCATCCGCCTTCACCGCACCTGTTGCAGGATCCAGTGTATCCTTTCGCAGATAGATTTTGTGCTCTGACGGTCTGTATATGATATTGTATGTACAATCCTTGTTGTAGATAATCAGCTTGCTGTCGGATGATGTTTCCTCAGATGACGCTTCTTCTGCCTGTCCCTCTTCCGCTGATGCAGTTGCAATATAACCGGCCTCAGGGGCTGCTGATGCCACCTCCACCGGCGCTGCCACTGTAGCAGGCTCATACTTGACACCCTTTTGCGCATCAATTATCAGGTCTCCTATCTGATTCATCGTAAGCTGTGCCTCATACTGTAAATCTACATCCTTTGAAGCGTACTTATACTGCTTCGTGCTCGTACCGATAAAGCCTGCAACAGCCAGACCCAGTATTCCCATTATCGCCATGACAATGACAAGCTCAACAAGTGTAAAGCCACTGTTTTTCCTATTATTTGATTTGTTCATGCGCCTTAAAAGTTTCATGGTTCATCTTCCTCTCCGATTTCATCATACAACCTTATAACAGCCTTGCGTCAAAATAAAATATTCATCATTAAACTATGTAAATTACTCACATACCACCTTGCCGGTCTCCTTGTATATCGTGATAACCTTCTCGGTGCTGTTTTTTTGAATCCAGATACGGCTGCAGCACTTACCATTGGCATCAGGCTTTTGTGCACCTGAGCTTCTGTCAAACTGAAGCACTATACTGTCTGAGCCGTTCAATTGTGTCTTGCCGGTATAATCATCATTCACGGAATAATATACATCAATCCTGTTCTTTCCGATTTTGCTTGGATCAGATACTGTACCATTTATAGTCGTCTTATAATAGTAGGCACCATCTGATGCATCCTTGTATATCTCAAGAACTGCGCTGTCCTTTCCCATCGTGGTGACTCTTGTTTTATTAATTATCGATTCAATATTTCTGGCACACTGCTTCACCTCAACCCCCATTACCGAGCGAATGGATATGGTTGCCGCACCTATGAGTACGACAGATATCGCTATCACTACTATAAGCTCTACCAGAGAGAAACCACCATTATTCTTTTTTTCTTTTACAGACATATTGGATTCCTCCCTTGTATATATCGTCAAAATTTGTCAAATATAAATATTTCGCAGCTGTTTTGCGCCTTAGAAGCCGCTTGTTTTCTACTCCTTGGTCCAGTTCTGGTATGTAATGAGCGTAGCATAATCTATTTTTGTATCTGCCTCCTTCTTATTTGAAAAAGAAGAAACATTACCCAGATAGTTGGCACCGTCCATGAACACATCATACAGGTGCAGTGCATCGTCTGCATCACTTACCTTTTCAAGAAGCAATGCCTTAAATAACTCCTGAGTACCATTATCAATCTCGCACTGGTCTTTGTTTACAATTATCCTGCCCTTTGCAACTATGGTACCTGTAAAGTCAGCATTCAGTGTCACATCTCCCGTAGCAACAATTATATCCACATTGTGTGATTTGTCATTTGCATCATAGGTGTAGTTACCGTTTTTGACAATTGCCTGGTATTTTTTTCCCTGATACTCAGTCTCAAATATATGTTTATTACCGGAATTTGGCACTATTTTCAGCAAATTGGTATTGTTAACTATATTTGTAAAAAGCGAAACACTTGCTGCATTTGTCGGTAAATCCGCATAATTTGTCAAAAGCTTTGAGTTTAGTGCAGTATATGTGCGCTGTAAAGCATCCGACTGTGCATCCATGTCCACACCATCAGCTATGCCCTTCAAAAGGCTTAAATTGCTGCCATCGTAGATGCTGTAATTGCCGGCAGTATAGATGCTTGCTGCCTCATTTACCTTTATGCTGTCAGTATAGAACTTAGTGTATCTATTGAGCTTGTCACTGTCTGCGCCAAAATAGTCTCTGTAATACTCAGCTGCCTTGTTCGTTGGCAGATTTACATAATAGTATACAAGTCCATCATCACTATTATCAGTAGAAGGAACAAAGACTTTCTTTATACACTTATCGATTGTCCTGCCCTCCGGCAGATATGCCGATAGCGCCTTGCCCGTCTTTGTGCTGACCACATTAGCATTAACTTCAGTATACTTTGTCTGATCCTGTCCTGTTGCCGTGATATCCTTGTACTCCTTATAGGAGAGTGGATTCTTGTTGTAAAGCGATTTGGCATCCGCACCATCTCCACTTGTGCCTATGCACTCAGGCGGCACAAGGTATGCTATCTGGTCACCCTTTACAGAGATTGACTCACCCATAGGCACATTGCTGTTTTCTGTACCCACACCACTTGAGTTTACAATAGCCTGTGTATTGATATATGCGGTTCCTGCCAACATAAGCTCCCTGATATTTGACATATCAAGAGATGCCTCCCTGCCGTTTATGATAATAGCAGAACTATCGCCTGCGACAGGATTTTCCTTATCATCGCCTCCGTTGCCAAAGCCGACGTACTTCGCATTGTTATTCTTATTATTCTTTCCAAGTGTAACCTTTGAGCCTGTACCCTTTAAGGTCATGTCATCTGCCACATATGTCATGCCATCCAGCTTGACTGTTGCACCATTTACATTTATGTTGCTTGTCCACAGCTGGCACTGTGAATCAACAGAAAGTGTACTGTTATTGTGTACCCCCGCCATGTTCTTTTTTATCGTAGCAGTATCTTTTCCGGCAAAGTCTCCCACCTCTATATCGCCCTCTGCAATCATATAGCTGGTATCCTTTACATCAAGTGTGGCATTGTTTGGAATGGTAACACTCGTAGTAGAAGTCCCTGTGCCTGCCGCATTTTTACAGCCGGCATAGAGATTACCGGATAAATTCACTTTATTAAGTCCTGATGTAATTTTCAGCCCTTCATTTCCTACAAGAGAATACGTAAAAAGCTCCGGAACCCCTCCCGATGCTGTAAAGCTCATGGATGGAACTCCCAGAGAAATATCTGTTTCTATTATTGATTTAAATCCCTTTTCATCGGTATACTCTACCCTTAGTCCGTTCAGCACGACACGGTTTTGGTATACCTTGAGCTGTCCATTGCCGTATACATCGGCATTGGTCGATTTGATAATAGCATGTGGCTGATTGTCTTTTTTCTCGAGAAGCTTCGGGTCTACATATTGTATGAGCTTTCCCCTATTAAAGGTCATACCTGTGCTGTCATACTCCAGACTGGTCTTTAAGCTCTTCAGATACTCCTGCGCAAAGCTGCTCTGTCTGCCTGCCTCATTTATGCTGCTGTCAGAGTAATTCTCCATAACCTTGGTATATCCTGCTGAGTAAGCCTTGGAAATATCTCCCTGCAGACCTGTGCATATCTGATCCAGCACACCCTCTGCCGAGTAAAAGTTATCTGTATTTTTTTTATCCGTCACCTTCATCTGGAGGTTCATAAGCGCTATCCACAGCACAGTCACAGCTAAAACAGCCACTATAGCCATTGCAACTACAACCATCACAAAGGAAGCACCACGGTTATCATTACGCTTCATAATTAATACCCCATGCTTCCGGTCATCGTAACAACCGGGTCTTTATCATTAAATATATCATCCAGTGAAGCCTTGCTCTCGTATACAGCCACCTTCACATCATACAGCCTTTCAGATGCCTTGTTTTTTGTCAGATTCTTTATATCGACAATTGCCTTTACATCATTCTGAATTACATTGTTATTAAAGCCATATATAGCTTGATCGGGCTGTAGTGGATTATCCGGTGCTCCCATATTTACATTCAGATTGGTGGCTATATGAGTATAAGCATGACCTGTACGATTTCCCGGCTCACTTACCTTCACATATGCCTTATATGTACTCTCCTTCATGCTCAACTCTGACTGATCCGATATAGTCTTTTGCTTTACAATATTTACCGTGCAGTCCAGCTTGCCTTTATTATTGATTATAATGACATCGTTGCAGGTATTGTAAAGTGCTCCTGTAGATGTGTACCATGGATTGTAAAACAGATAGACATTTCTCAGATTATGGTTCACAGTATCTGAAGAATTGTCGTAAATCACCATGGTATAATCATCCTTCAGTGCACTATTCGGATCTGGAAAAGTCTTTCTTACTCCATTCTTATTGATAGAATACGAATACGACACCGTCACCTTGGTAGCCTTATTGCTCGCAGCTCCACTCTTTTCCATATCAATTGTGATAGTTCTCTTTATATCACTCTGCTGTACAATGAAGCCTGGGTTCATATTGTTAAATGCAGATATAATATTTGTAGCAGAATACCTGTCTGCACTCATGCAGTCGAAATTTGCATCCATGGCGGACATATCTGCCACCTCGTCCATGTTGTACTTTTTAACCTTATTGTCCGACTCTGCGTCCGATTTTGCATCCACTGTCACAAGAGCATTGTATTTCTTTGTGCCTGACTGCACGCCTGACATATAGAAATAATACTTGTGCGCATCCGACTCCCTGAAATTCCAAAGCGATGTATCGCCTATTTTGGCTGATGCATCAGTCTTGTGGATACAGCTTGTGATGACATCGTCCTTGTTTACAATCTCAGCACTGATATCCTCAAGCCTCTTTACATTATCAAACTTGCCCGACTTCTTAAGAAGCTCACATGCGCTGCTTCCATCTGATATATTAAAGCCGTCCGCCACATCAAAGCCCTCCGACGGATAGTTGAACTGATACGCCAGTGTCTTCATGGAGTTCTTCTCAATGCCCTCCATAATGTTTGTCGCCAGATGTGTAGCATTCATCTCGTTTTTTGCCTTTACATTGGTCTTTGTAGCTGTGACAAATGCATTCAAAAAAGGAAGCACGATTATTGCGAGAATAGCAATCGACACAATAATCTCCACAAGTGTTACTCCTCGATCATCGTTTTTTAGCTTTCTCAAATCTGCTTCCTCCCCTCTTGTATTTTGTTATCTCATAACTCAATAATCTAACATTTGATATTTATCACTTACGGTCTCAATAACCCGCTAATCTAATAATCTAATATTATAATAATCAATTAGTTTGTTGTACCAAACAGATTATTTGTACCATGTGGTACTGCCGGTATGTATGGTGCCTCATATGGCTTATCAAGTCCATACAGGAAATATGAATCCACAAGCATCTCACCTGTCAGCTTACCTGTCGAATCATCAAAGCTCACATTGAGCGTGCTGATAGTTTTCTTCTGTGATGAACCAATCACCTCGCCGAGCATAGCCTTAAGCCCATGATACTCTGTCTTGAATGCCATAACTGTGCTGACATCATAAAGCTGATAGCCTGTAACCGTAGACTTTGCAGAGCTTGATGATGTGCTGCCATCAGCTGCACTGCCGTCGCCTGTCTGTGACTGAGAGCTGCTGCCATCAGCGGTCTGAGAGCTCTGCGAATTGTCTGCATTACTGCTATCCGTGGTACTGCTGTCTGAACTGCTTCCTGACGAAGAATCTGTACCGGCTTCACCTGTCGGATTATTCACATCAATAGCTGTCGGTGAGCCGACTGTAAGCTCTGTAATATTTGTATTGGTAGATTTCTCGATAGCAACCGCATCCATGATGCCGTTTTCTATCTGTAAATATGAAGGGAAATTGTCATATACCTGCTGCATGGCATCAGACATATCCTTTGTCTTCTTTGTGTAGTCATCCGCCTTTGCCGCAAGTGCTGAAAGCTGATTGTACTGTGATTTCAGATTCATATTTTCGCTCTTGAGTGAATCCCTCTTATTGGACTGTGGAATAAAAATCAAAAAATATGTCAGTGCTAAAATGGCAACACCCGCTAATATAATAAGTAACTTTTTATCTCTCGTTGACATCCTAACACCCCCTACTGATTTGTACTGTCTGTATCTGATGATGAATTACTATCCGTCTGTGACTGTGATGACGCATCTTTTGATGTATCATCTGGCTCACTGCCTGTGCCATCCCCCGATTCAGAAGCAGCACTGTCATCAGCCTTTACATATGTGCAATCTACTGTGAACTGAACCTTTGAAGCACCGGTCTCATCAACCTCCTCTGTGATGGTTGACACATTGGATACCATGATACTCTCAAATGTACGAAGCTGTGCAATTACATCAGCCGCTATATCCTTGCTGCCCGTCTTTATGGTCATCGAAACACCATCAGTCGTAACAGACATATTCACAAGCTTGGCCTCTGACGGAAGCTTCTGCTCCAGCTCATCCACGAAGCCCGTTATCTCATCATTCTTGTTGGATGAGGCGCTCTCAAGAAGCTTAGTCCAGTCATAGTCCTTCTTGGTCTGGTTGTACACATCATATATATTCTGTGCATATGATAAATCAGAAACACGTGCTTTAAGCGTCATATTGTCTGAAGTTAAAACAAGATTTGAAAAAATGCTGTATGCCGTGATACCAACTGCAACTACCACACACAATCCAAAAATGAGAAGCTGCACCGCAAAAGAAACAGGCTTTTCTGCTTCCTCCCCTGCCGGTACGGGAAGAGGCTTCCCATCAGGACCAACAGGTGGTTTTCCCTGCATACCTGCCTGTGCGCCTCCGGGTGGCATAGCACCTGCAGCTGTTCCTGCCATAATCTGAACACCGATTCCCTTGTTTTTCTTACTGTCAAGTATATCAAGCGGGCTCAGTGAACATCCGACACAGTTGAAATACTCTGCCAGCTTTGCCTCTGCAAGGTTTATGCTCTTTGCCACATGTATGCCGTCAAACTGCTGGAGCGGAACCACCTTGACATTGAGCTCATTGGTCAAAAGCTTTGAAAGTCCGCTGAAATCAGCACCTAAGCCTATGAGGAAAATTCTCTCGATAGGAGTATCTGAGTTTCTCGACTGATAGTAGTCTATTACTCGTCCAAGACTGCTTATCAGATTGGAAAGTGCATATGAAACATTCAGACGAAGCTTCTTAAAACGCTCCGAATCAATCTCATGCCCCATAGGATCCATTACACTGCCTGCAGGCTCATCCGGCACTGTACCATCAGGCTTTATTGCAAGGCAGGTCTTTCTGCGTGCCACATCAACTGCATCGGTAAATGACAGATACTCTCCAAAAAGCTCACTATCCTGAATTTCCTCTATAGCATCAGCAAGTCCATAGTTGACATTACGCTGCAGCTTTACCATGCTTCCATCCATTACAGTCAGTGTGGTAGAAACCTCATCCACCTTGACAGTCACCTTCACATCTCCGGGAATCTCTCTTCTCATGAGCTGCTTGATGGCATTTCCACTATAGTCAAGTGCTACAAGCTGCAGCCTGCAATCAGCTGCAAGAGCACCATACGACAAAATAAGATCATTAGGCACAGCAATAACCGAAAGACGTAATTTCTTTTCTTCCGGTCTGTCAATCTTCTCTATAATCTGATGTACCAGCTTGTACTGGCTCAAATCCACCGGAAAATAATCCGATGCATTCATTGCAATCATTTCCTTAAGCTGTTTTTCCTTAACAAGCGGAAGCTCAATATCTCTGCTTGCTATACGTGCTGAATTTAAAACAAAAACAGCTTTTTTTGTGGCAATCTTCTTTTCCTTCAGCTTACTGTATAAGATAGAACGAAACATCCCATCCGGCTGTACCACTCCATCATTAATCATCCCCGGTGGTGTCGGAAAGCCGAACATATTGTAAATCTTGGGATTTTTTGCTTTGTAATCAATCTCAACTACTCTGGTAAGGTTCTCCCCTATTTCAATACCGAGTACCCTATTTGCCATAACCTAGTCCTCCGTGTTTATCTTTGTTTTACACTGTATACATCTGTAAAACATTCATAACTGTTCAGTTACAAACATTCTATATATATATTTCGGTATATCTGTGTCTTCTCTGCTTTTGTCTCACTGCTTGTCGTACTACCTGTTTTATACTAAGTACGCTATATTATAACACACTTTTCAAAAGCCTGCGAGTGTCAAATATGCCGATATCATTTTCTCACCCCATAGCATCGAAATAAATATTCCGGCTGCCAAGTACGGTCCCATCGCAAGCCTGTTGCCTGCGTTTGTTACTTTCATACGAATCAGATGTATCACGGAACCGATGATGCATCCTAAGAAAAATGCTAATGTAATATTCTGCCAGCCTATCGCAAGGCCTGCACATGCCATGAGCTTGACGTCTCCGCCACCTATGGCTCTTCCTCCGCTTACAAGAAGAAGGAGTTCAAGAAATAAACTGACACAAAAGAATCCTATCACATATTCAGACCAGTTATCATGGTCTAAAAACACATGCAGGATTCCAAGTACCAGTATAAATATATTGATTCCGAATGGAATTTCATATGTTCTCCAGTCTATCACACTCAGAACTATGAGTGCAGATGTAAGAAAGCAGTAGATGATACTCGTAAGCTCAAGTCCATTTACTGCAAATACTACTATGTATAATATACCGTTTAACGCCTCAATAATAGGGTATTGAGGTGATATCGGTTCTTTGCACTTGCGGCATCTGCCACGAAGAAACAGCCAGCTGAAAACCGGCACCATATCGTACCACGCGAGCTGATACCCACATCTCATGCAGTGGGACCTTTCGGTCACCACTGTCTCATGCTGCGGTATACGGTAGATACAGACATTTAGGAAGCTGCCTATAACTATACCGAATGCAAATATTAAGATGTAGATAGGTATCAGTTCTGGTATCATTTAATAATTATCCCTTCAAAAATTAATTTTTCGGTTTAATCTGATCGTCTGTTCCAGTTGCAGTATAATAATCAGATGATGCTGAATATGTAATTTTTCCTGTTGCACTAGTATAAGTAATAACAATATTACCAGTCCACTTAGTTCCCTTTAACCTTGTAGTTTCCAAACCAGTATCCGTTAACGGAGTTTGTGCAGTAGGATCAATCACAGGATCAGCATTTTTTGAAACTGTAACTTTAATGGTAGCTGGAGCACCTTCTTTATCTGAATAATATGTCTTTAATGTTGTTGCAATACTATCACAGTTCTGAATATCTGTAGCCTCTCTAGACTTCTCAACATACTTGATAAGCTGTGGAGCAAGTACACCTACAAGCACTGCCATGATGGCGATTACAACAATAAGCTCTACGAGAGAGAAACCTTTGTTGTTCTTCTGTTTCTTTCCTAACTTTTTAAATACATTCTTTACCATAGTTCTTTTCTCCTTTTCATTATAACATGGTTTTTTGTGCAAAGAGCTGTGCCCTATCAGCATCTCTTTGGTTTTTATGCGCTCATTGTACCATAAATCAAAGCATAATGCAAGTTATTTTCTAGTACAATAGTGTCATTGCTGTATAATTTTTTTCGCCTTTTTTAGCAATTTTAACCAAATTTTAACCGTTTTATTGCATTTAAATCATATTTTTTCAAAAAAATTATATTTCAGGCTATATTTTGGCACAGTGTGAGGGGCTTCATCTCATGTGACCGGCTAACGCATACACTCTCGTGAGAGCTACGCTACACTGCCAAGATACTGTAGGAATTATGCCTTTAGATTTTCTATACTTGACGAAACCGTCGAAACGCGCCGTCCGTGGCGCGGTTCTCCTTGCCCATTACTGCTCACACCATCAGTGTGACCAGTAACGATTACAGCCCATTAAAAGTGCCTCTACGAGGCAGGGGCTGTAATCTGACAATAGTTGATTTATTGGCGCATAGCTTGACAGCGTGGTGTCAAGCTATGCGTTTGAACAGCAACGATATATTACATCCCAGTGGCAGTTCATTTCTGTGTTTCATGCGCATAATTCAACAGTATCTAAGCAGCTTCGCTATTCGCTCACCCGAGAGTATATTCGCCAGCCGTTCGTAGAGAATGAAGCCCCATCCTACTGTCAGCAAAAGAGGAAGCAACCTCCGGGCTCTCGCCCAAAGATTGCTTCCTCTAATTTACATTTCACTACAATATTAGCTCACAAGCCATTTTTTTACAGTTTCCTCATCAAAATCCACACATTCAGCTATATCTTCTATTGAGTGTCCTTTTTTCTGAAGTTTTAAAGCCGTTACTTTTGCCTGACGAATTCTGCCTTCTTCTCTGCCTAATTCTCTGCCTTCTTCTCTGCCTAATTCTCTGCCTTCATTTTTCTGTTCTTCCCACGCCTTGCACATATCAATCACCTCTTCTTTCTCATCTATGTCTATATTCGTTCCTGCAAACAGGTTGATTGCCTCGACTGTCTCTCTGTCCACATTGCTAAACTTCTCGTCATTCTGCAGCACTTCCTGCATTTTTTCCTTATCATAAGCATTCTGTAATACCTCGAAAAGCTGCCTGATTGAGGTTCTGAATCCTGTAAAGTCGGTTATCTCCCTCGGAGCCAGCAGGTTAATCCTATAATCCGGTATGAATGGCAGAAGCTCCTCGTCCACATCACCAAACATATCTGACAGCCTCCTTGGTCCATCCCATTCCTTTGTCCCGAGATACACTGTAATCGTAATTACTGGAATCAACTTATCCTCTTTCGTAAATCCCGAGAGAAATTCATCAGAAGTTGCGATATCCTTTTCCCTGCGGTGCTTTTTGGCTGTTTCCTTTACCTGATTGCCATATGCCATGACATCATAAAACATGTTTTTTACCGGAATGGAATAGTGTATATCCGACTGATTTTCTACTCCTATCAGTACCACATATGATTTGCCGGTATATTTGATGCTGGCATTTTTGAAAATATCCCTCAGCTTCTGCACCGCTATGGTCTTTTTGTCAAGCCCCAGTGCGGTCAGCACCTCTGTCGTGTCCCTTTCCTTAAGGTTTTCCGGCAGGATGACCTCTCTTCCTCCATACAGTATATTGTTGCACAGGTCAGCAAACCTGGCATTGTCAGCAAAGTATTCCTTTGCCATTGAGTCTTTTGCGCTCAATCCTTCTCCTCCTGTTCTCTTGTGTGAGCAGGAAAATTTGGTGCCAATGAGGGTATAGTGGTACAGTTTACAAGGTATACCTGTGCTGTTCTTCTTTAATATTTACGCACGGTATACAGTTCATCCGCCTTTTGACTACATTTTCTGCATTCTGTCTACATACGGCATTTCAATTTTCCTGCTGTTGATTGGTAAATAAAGCATTGAAAACTTCCATGTCCTTTGTAGAATAATGCGAAGTGGTCTGCCCTCTTCAAAGTGGTGCGCACCTGAAAAACTGTTATGTGGTGCCGCTTACAGAAATATAATGCTTTGAGTTGATTGTAGCATAGAGGTGGTGTTTTGTCATCACATTTTTTCTTTTTTGCCACAGCGTAAGGGGCTTTATCCCATGTGACCGGCTGGGCACACTCTCCCGCGTGAGCGAATAGCGAAGCTGCCTAGATACTGTTGAATTATGCACACGATACACAGAAATGCTCTGCCACGGATGGCAGGGCAAGGAGAACCGCGCCACGGACGGCGCGTTTCGACGTTTTCGTCGAGTATCGTAAATCTTTAAGGCATAATTCCTACAGTATCTTGGCTGCGTAGCGTAGCTCACGTGAGAGAGTGTGCACAAGCCATGGCTCATGGGATGAAGCCCCGCCCTACTGTCAGTCCCCTCAGACAAAGAGGAAGCAGCCTCCGCGCTTTCGCTCAAAGACTGCCTCCTATCGATCTTTTTTCAACTACAGCTGCTATGCCAGCTTCTTATTTTTCTCAAGAAGCTCATAGATTTTCTCAACATCATAATCCGGCTTCATTGACAATGCCGCTTCGTAAATTGGAGCGATAACCTCCTCTTTTTCTTCCAGGTCATCTGCTATCTCTGCCACACTCTTGTCCTTTTGCAGCTTTTTTACAATCTGAGAAATTATCTTTTGTCTTTCTCCTAATTCTCGACCTTCTTCTCGGCCTTCATTTTTCTGCTCTTCCCACGCCTTACACATATCAATCACCTCTTCTTTCTCATCTATGTCTATATCCGTTCCTGCAAACAGGTTGATTGCCTCAACCGTCTCTCTGTCCACCTTGCTAAATTTTTCATCGTTCTGTAGCACTTCCTGCATCTTTTCCTTATCATACGCATTCTGCAGTACCTCGAAAAGCTGCCTGATGGATGTCCTGAATCCTGTAAAGTCTGTTATCTCCCTCGGTGCCAGCAGATTAATTCTGTAATCCGGTATGAATGGCAGAAGCTCTTCATCCACATCACCAAACATATCCGACAGCTTCCTTGGACCATCCCATTCCTTTGTTCCGAGATACACTGTAATCGTAATTACAGGAATCAGCTTATCCTCTTTCGTAAATCCCGAGAGAAATTCATCTGATGTTGCTGTATCCTTTTCCTTTCGGTGCTTTTTTGCTGTTTCCTTTACCTGATTTCCATATGCCATGACATCATAAAACATGTTTTTTACCGGAATGGAATAGTGTATATCCGACTGATTTTCTACTCCTATCAGTACCACATATGATTTGCCGGTATATTTGATACTGGCATTTTTGAAGATGTCCCTCAGCTTCTGCACCGCTATTGTCTTTTTGTCAAGTCCTAGTGCGGTTAGTACCTCCGTTGTGTCTCTTTCCTTAAGGTTTTCCGGCAGTATGACCGCTCTTCCTCCATACAGTATATTGTTGCACAGATCAGCAAACCTGGCATTATCAGCAAAGTATTCCTTTGCCATTGAGTCTTTTGCGCTCAATCCTTCTCCTCCTGTTCTCTTGTGTGAGCAGGAAAATTTGGTGCCAATGAGGGTACAGTGGTACAGTTTACAAGGTATACATGTGCTGTCCTTCTTTATGTTTTCTATATGTTTACATTATGATTATCACACTGTATACAGTTCATCTGTCTTCTGACTACATTATCGGGCTTCTAACTGCCCTCTGGCTGCACTTTCTGTATTCTGTCTACATACGGCATTTCAATTTTCCTGCTGTTAATGGGTAATTAAAGCATTGAAAACTTCCATGTCCTTTGTAGAATGATGCGAAGTGGTCTGCCCTCTTCAAAGTGGTGTGCACCTGTAAAAAACTGTCATGTGGTGCTGCTTACAGAAATATAATGCTTTGAGTTGATTGTAGCATAGAGGTGGTGCTTTGTCATCAAATTTTTTCTTTTTTTGCCACAGCGTAAGGGGCTTTATCTCCCTGAGACCGGCTAGGGCACGCTCTCTCTCGTGAGCGAATAGCGAAGTTGCCTAGATACCCTATAAAACATAATTCCTACAGTATCTTGGCAGTGTAGCGTAGCTCACGCGAGAGAATGTGCACCAGCCAGGGCTCATGGGATGAAGCCCCGTCCTACTGCCAATGTCTCTGCACCAAAAAAGCAGCCTTTGAGCTTCACACTCAAAGTCTGCTTCTTTTTTATTTTATAAACTGTCCATAGCCTGATACATGGTAAGCATAGGAGCCATAACGGCTGCCACAAGCACACCAACAATAAGTGCCAGAACAAGGATAATCATAGGCTCAATAGCTGCCATAACTGTCTGGGTAGCCAACTCAACTTCCTCATCATAGTAGTCTGCCAGTCGGGTAAGCATGCCTTCCAAGTCACCGGTTTCCTCACCGATTCGCGTCATGTGTGAAACCATAGGTGGAAACAATCCACACGCAGTGATTGGCTCAGACAGTGGAACACCCTTACTTACTTCTTCCCTTGCATTTTTCAGAGCTTTTTTGTAAAGAGCATTCTTCATGGTGTCAGCAGTGATACCAAGGGCTTCAATCATCGGAAGTCCTGAGTACACAAGTGTTGAAAGTGTACGCGCATAGTTACTGGCCGCTGTCTTGATGTTTAGCTTTCCGAAAACCGGAACCTTTCTTGCGAGATTACCAAAGAACATCTGGCCGCTGTCAGTCTGCTTATAAAGCTTGATGGCTATAACAATTGCTGCTATGACAGCAATCACAATATACCAGTATCCGGTGACAAAATCACTCATCGCAACAACTGCCTTTGTGATGCCCGGCAGCTCTGTTCCCAGGTCATTGAACATCTCCGAGTAGCTTGGGATGACCTTTACAAGCATTACAATAACAACCGCAATAGCCACAATCACAACGATAATCGGATAAACTGCCGCTTTTTTTATCATGCCGTTAAGCTTTGCTGATTTCTCGAAGTGTGCAGACATTCTGTCAAAAGCTACATCAATCTTGCCGGATGCTTCTCCTGCCGCAACCATGCTCACCATGATATCAGGGAAAACATTCGGGTATTTTTTGAGACCATCCGAGAGAGTCTCTCCTTTTTGAATCTCGGCATGAACACCTCTGATAGCTTTCGCCATGACCTTGTTCTCAGTCTGATCGGATAGCATATCCAGCGTATCAAGAATCGTAACACCGGCATTGACCATACTGGTGAACTGGCGACAGAATACCGATAGGTCTCTCGGCTTTACCTTTCCTCCTACACTGAATGAGATTTCCTTGGTCAGTGCTGTTGCCTTAGTGAGGCTTATGACCATGTTGCCATCCATCTTAAGCTTATTTTTTGCCTCTGCTTCTGACTCGGCTACTATATTTCCTTTTCTTTCTTTTCCGCTCTGGTCTATAATCTGATATGTCCAGTCAGCCACTTTCTTCTCCTCCTTATACCTATTCTGTGCAACCTCCAGATAAATTAAATCATAATTTATTAAGACTCCACAACATTATACCATAACAGTAAAATACATACGATTATACCATCAATAGTAAAGGTGTACACGGCTAGCCATGCTTACCGGATCATGTGCATACGCAACTGCAGTCTCCGGCGCTATAAGGCCCTGGCTGTAATACTGTAAAATACAGTCATCCATCATCATCATACCCTCTCTCTTTGAGGTCTGTATGATAGATGGAATCTGAAATGCTTTTGCCTCACGAATTAAGTTTCTGATAGCATTGTTTGCAAGGAGCACCTCAAATGCTGCAATTCGTCCGCCATTTACCATTGGAAGCAGATGCTGTGCAACAATTCCCTCTAAAACTCCTGAGAGCTGCACTCGTATCTGTTGCTGCTGGTGTGGTGGAAAAACATCAATCATACGGTCAATTGCGTCGGATGAACTGTTGGTATGCAGTGTAGAAAATACAAGATGTCCTGTCTCCGCCGCTGTAATAGCTGTAGATATAGTTTCAAGATCTCGCATCTCTCCTACAAGTATTACATCCGGATCCTGTCGCAGTGCAGCTCTTAGGGCTGCAGCATATGAGAGTGTATCCTTTCCAACCTCTCGCTGTGCCACTATAGAGCGGCGCCTTGAGTGCAGGTACTCGATAGGATCTTCAAGCGTGATTATATTTTTGGAATCTCTTGATGCAATGACATCTATAAGACTTGCCAATGTGGTCGACTTACCACTTCCTGTAGCTCCTGTCACGAGGACAAGTCCTCTCATCTTTGTGGTGAGATTGACAACCGACTGTGGTATGCCAAGCTGCTGCGGTGTAGGCACATCATACGAGAGAATACGAAGTGCTGCTGCATATGAACCTCTCTGTCTGAACACATTGGCTCTGACTCGTGAAAAGCCCTCCACCGAAAAAGCAAAATCAAGCTCTCCCTTTTCCTTTAGCTCATCTTTAAGCTCCTGCGGAACAATTGGTGAAAGCAGGTTGTCCGTCTCAACATTGGTAAGAACCTGATTTCCCTGCGGTACAAGCATTCCGTCAATTCTAAGCATAACCGGATTTCCCGGTGCGATATGTATATCCGATGAGTTCTGTTGCTGCGCTGCTTTTAAAATGTCTACTATCTGCATTTTCTTTTCCCCCTTAGTTTTCGAACGTGGTCTTTAACATTTCCTGGAATGAAGTAACTCCTTCGAGTACAAGCTTCTCTGCACTCTGTCTAAGTGTATGCATGCCCTCATCACATGCAGCCTTGTTTATATCCTCTATATCAACACCTTTTGAAATAAGTGACTTTAGCTTTGGTGTTATGGTCATTATCTCATATATACCGATTCGTCCCTTGTAGCCTGTATTGGCACATTTTTCACAGCCACATGGCTCATAAATCTTTACCGGACGGAACGCCGGTATATTCATAAAGGCCTTTTCCTCCTCTGTCAGCAGATGCTCTCTCTTACATTCCGGACAAAGTCTTCTTACAAGTCGCTGTGCAATGATTCCCTTTACCGAATCCGCAAGCAGATAACTTTCAACTCCCATGTCCTCCAGTCGTGAAATAGTACTTGCCGAGCTGTTGGTATGCAGTGTGCTGACCACAAGATGTCCTGTGATTGACGCCTGTACTGCAATCTGTGCTGTCTCCTGATCTCGAATCTCACCAATCATAATGATGTCCGGATCCTGTCGCAGAATGGAACGAAGTGCTGATGCAAATGTCAGGTCAGCTTTATTATTTACCTGTACCTGGTTTATTCCATCTATATTGGCCTCGACCGGATCCTCAACTGTGATGATATTTACATCCTCCTTGTTGAGCTCTGAAAGTGCCGTGTAAAGCGTGGTTGACTTACCACTTCCTGTAGGTCCTGTAACAAGGATGATACCGTTTGTATTCATCAGTATATGATCAAAGGCCTTAAGCTCTTCGTCTGAAAATCCCAGCTCCTTTTTATCTCTTGTAAGTGCCTTTTTCTGCGCAAGTCGCATAACGCATTTCTCACCGAATACTGTCGGAAGGATTGATACTCGGATATCATACTCTATCTTGTCTATCTCCATAGTGATACGGCCGTCCTGCGGCTTACGTTTCTCGGAAATATCCATACCACCTATAATTTTAAGTCGTGTAATAATTGCAGAAAGCAGATGTATACTATATGCTGCCTTCTCATAAAGCGCACCATCTATTCTGTATCGCACCCTGACTTTATTTTCCAGTGCCTCTATATGTATATCTGAGGCCCTGAGTCTGGCTGCCTGCTCAATGATAGAGTTGACAAGTAAAACTACCGGCGAATTGTTGACATCCTTGCTGGTAGCTTCCTCAGCCTCGGCATTTTTCTGCTCACGCTCTTTTCTCTCCCTCGCATACTCCTGAGCCGCTTTCATAGCCTCTGTATCACCGTAATATTTGTCAAGCGTCAAAAGTATGTCTCTGCCTGTCGCTACTGCAGGCTCAGCCTGTAGATTGGTAACAATTGAAAAATCATCAAGCGCAACCATATCCATAGGATCAGCCATGGCCACATGCACTACATTGGCATTATTCTTGTCAAATGCATATGGTATCATAACATGCTTTCTAAGCACTGTCTCACTGACAAGGTTTTGCACCTCCTCAGGTATGTTGATTGCGCTCACATTAACAAGCTCCAGTCCCAGCTGCTGCGACAATGCCTTTGCTATCTCAAGCTCATTGGTGAACCCAAGCTCAATGAGTGTTTCTCCTATCTTCTTATGCTTTTCTTTGGCTATAGGCAGAGCCTTTTCCAGCTGCTCCTTAGTAATTACATTTTCATTTATAAGCATATCACCGATACGCTTTTTCTCTCGTCTAAAAGCCATAGTGGCTCCCCCTCTTTCATCATTTAGTAAAATACTACCATTATGATGGCTGTATTTCAAGGGTATTTATATAAAATATACAATAAATTTATTTCAAAACTAAAAAGTAACGATTCCGAGTGCCTGCAGCAACAGTATAAGCAGGAATGCCGGTGCAATAAATTTAACCATGATTATATAAAGCCCTTTTCTGGTGAATTTGCTGCCTCCGCGTGTCACCTCATCTATTATTACCTTTGGACTTACTATCCAGCCAACGAGGATACATGTGGCAAGTGCAACGATTGGCATAAGCACATTGTTGCTGACATAGTCCATTATATCAAGTATCTGTCCGACTGTGCCGTTTGGAAGCTTAACCTCCATATAGAGCTTATTGTAGCCAAGGCAGACTATTATCTCTGCAATCAGACCATATACCGTGACTAAAATTGCGCTTTTTCTGCGGCTCCAGTGAAATCTGTCTATAAGACTCGATACAATAGCCTCCATAATTGATACAGACGATGTGACTGCTGCGAATGCAACTATCATGAAGAATATCAGTCCAACGATATCTCCTGCTATTCCCATTTCATTAAATACCTTTGGCAGTGATATAAACATAAGCCCCGGTCCTGCTGACATGCCGTCACGACCCATAAATACATATACTGCCGGAATAATCATAAGACCTGCAAGGAATGCAACAAGTGTATCAAAAATCTCGATCTGGTTGATTGAGCCCATGAGCTTTGATTCCTTCTTGACATACGAACCATATGCAACCATGATTCCCATAGCCACACTGATTGAGTAGAACAGCTGACCGAGTGCATCAACAAATACTGTGACAAGCTTTTGCATTGTAAGCCCCTTGAAGTCAGGAACCACATATATCTTAAGACCCTCAAGACCACTTCTTGCTGCGCCTGATGCATCCTTATAATTGAGCGTCAATGAGAAAATACCGATTGCAAAAATAAGCACAACAAGGATAGGCATGAGCACCTTGCTGAAGCGCTCTATACCTTTATTGACTCCGCCAATGACAATTGCTGCTGTTATAAGCAGATAAACCACTCCAAATATGATTGGTGCCCACTGGCCTGTGATAAAGCCTGTGAAATATCCATCCGCAACCGCATTTTTACCGCTTCCTGTAATGAAAAGTGTAAAGTATTTTAAAACCCATCCACCTATAGTACAGTAGTAAGGCAGAATAATAGCCGGTACTATACATGCAAGCACACCGATAAACTTGCCCTTTGGATTGATAAGACCATACGCGGTGAGCGGTCCCTGTCCTGTCTTACGTCCTATTGCAATCTCAGTGGTAAGCAATGCAAAGCCAAAGGTCAGAACAAGTATCAGATACACCAACAGAAAAAGTCCACCTCCGTCCTTTGCTGCCAGATACGGAAACCTCCATATATTTCCAAGTCCTACCGCACTGCCGGCTGCCGCAAGAACGAACCCAATGTTGCCGGAAAAAGTGCTTCTTGATTTTTCTTTCATTTTCTACTGTCTCCTTAATATATTATATAATTTAATTTCGATTTAATATGGACATTGTTTCCATTTACAAATCTAATATACCTATTATAATCATCTAGAGTACTTTTTGCAACGGTTGATATTATTTATTCTTGTGTGGTAGGACATGGCAGGTGTCGTGAGTGCTACGCTACACTGTCAAGATACTGTAAGAATTCTGTCACAGCGTAAGGAACGTAAGCCCCGGGTACCGCGGGCGCACACGTACTCCCACCAAAGCGCATAGCGGAGCGGCTTAGATACTGTAGAAATTATGCCC
>OJNH01000187.1_pt1 | contig 55038 bp, 42 predicted proteins | sample 1597361 | NCBI WGS metagenome assembly OJNH01 (sample SAMEA2452136, study PRJEB22498) | human gut metagenome | biome: human feces; feature: human gut; material: feces | place: Australia | collected 2012
TAAATGTTTATGAATCAAGTATATACAAAGCTATTTTTCTAATGGCGGTCATTAGAAAATGACAAGATTTTTTCTAATGACCGATTTGGGATAAAGCAAACATACCGCACAACGGTCAATGCCTTGGCATACGCCTACACCTATGACCGCACCACAGGCATACGCCACTATCAACCTCGAAGTGTAGACGGCAATTATTCGTTGATTACAAGTATCTGGCATTGGTGTCCTATAGACAAGAAGCAAAAATTGACCATCAAGGACGAGACTGTTCTGAGACTGAATCACGGAGTGGACTACATCTCCGAAGACCAGACCCAAGCTCCCCGACGCAGTACTGTCAATACCTGGCGGGGTACGGAGAACGTGGAACTGAAATACAAACTCGGCAAACATACCATCGGGGCCAAGGGCTATATAGGCATCGGCCATGTAAGCTCCTCACGCAGTGACTTTGACGAATACACCCTGTGGGATTTCAACTATGGATTGACCGCCCTGTTGAAACTGCCCCTCGACTTAGAACTGTCCACCGACCTCACAATGTACAGTCATCGTGGTTACGCCACCTCAAGTGCCAATACCAACGACTTGGTGTGGAACGCCCGTCTGTCAAAGACTTTCACCAAGGCAGGCATCACCGTTGCCATCGATGGCTTCGACATCCTCAACAACTTGAGCAACATAAGTCAGGTCATAAATTCGCAGGGACGAACAGAGACCTACTACAACTCCCTGCCGCGCTATGTCATGGCACACATGATATATCGTTTCAACAAAAAACCGAAGAAAGACTGAAGTACACACACTTATTGTACCGGTAGCTAATCTGACACAAACAAAAGTAAAGACGGAGTACATCAATATACGATAACGGTACAGCGAACTTGTTTCAGGCCAATCTGCGCCATTTGGCACCTGGCAACTGCCGCACCAAGCCACGAAACTCCAATTCGGAGAGTACGGACATCACCACATTGACAGGCTGTCCGCTATGGGCAATGACATAACTTATATCCTTGCCAACGGTGTCGAGAGTGTCATAGATGACACGTTCCTCGGCTGTCATCTCTACATCAAACAGAGAAGGCTGATAATCTTCTGCTTTGCGGTCTGTTTTCCATCCCAAAGCCTCGACAACATCTGCGGCACAAGTCAACATCGCCGCAGAATTGTTCTGAATAAGCTTGTTGCACCCCTGTGATGCTTCATCAACGGCACGTCCAGGGCATGCCATCACCGTCAGGGAATACTCGTTGGCTATACGTGCCGTTGCCAAAGCTCCGCCCTTTTCCTTGCTCTCTATCACGAGGGTTGCCTCTGCCATGCCGGCAATAATACGATTACGCCGCAAAAAATTGTAGTTTTCTATTTTAGTGTCTCTGGGAAACTCTGTAAGAAGGCCACCTGCATTTATCATACGCTCTGCAACAGTGCGATGTGACGACGGGTATATCCTGTCAAGGCCGTGAGCCAAAACCCCTACAGTAGACAAGCCATTATCAAGAGCGGCGCGATGGGCATTGATATCTGTGCCATACGCCAAACCACTGACAACAAGCAGATCGGGGAAGAAATGCGCCAACTCGCCAAAAATGTTATCAACCATATCGTGGCCGTAAGCGGTGCTGTTGCGTGTGCCTACAACGCTGATTATGTGGCTTGCGTTAAGATTGCCCACACCGCGAAAATATAGAACCAACGGGGCATCAGGACATACCTCGCGCAATCTGGCAGGATAGGAGGGTTGGTCTATCGATATGCACTGTACACCTCCCATTTCTGCACACTCCGCCTCACGCTCCGCCATTTCCAGACATTCTGCAAGTCTGGCAGAATCAATGCTGAAACTGTTTGGGTTGAGGTCAGGAACAACAGAGCGCAAATCTGCTGCATGGTCTACAATGTCGGCAGACGAGCCTACACGCTCATACAACTGCCTGATAACACCGTAGCGATAGGGAAACATCATGCAGAGTGCCATCGAACAAAGCGTTTCACGACTTACCATAACTTACTAATTATTGACTTTAACCCAAATCGGTCATTAGGTCGTAAATGACATCTTTTTTTGTTACTTCTTATTGCCTTTTGCTTTTTATAAGGCAATAAGTCCTCACGACCGAATTGGATTTGACACGCCATTACCCCTTATTTAAGCATCATGGCAAGTTCGGGCGAATCACCTAACCTGCCATTTATCACAGCCACTGCCTCAACGTTAGCCCTTACGACCAGTTTGTAGTCAGGCAAACGGTATATGTCCTGTTTAAAGACATACTTGAGACCGACCTTCTCCACATTAAGACAACTTTCAAACTCAACATCAGATGTCAGCGGACTTTTGTATTGCACATTGATGCGCGCCACAACAGTGTCGATGCCTCTGTTGTGAAGTTCAATAAAGCTAATGCCTTTGCTCAGCAGAAACTTGTGGCGCGTGTGTTCCATGTAATGCAGATAGTTGGCATTGTTGACAATGCCCTCTACATCACACTCGTAGTCTCTTACCGACATACGCAGCCTAAACATATAGTCTATCATGATAACAATCTGTTTTACCCACACAACTCACCAGGTGGCTACACATTTTTATCTGTACGCACCTGACTATCTGGTCGGGTAGAATTCTAAAAAAATATATTATTTCCAGACAAAGTTACATAAAAGCACAGACAACAAGTGGCAAAAATATCTTTCTTTTTCTCAGTATCATTGCCATTCATATGCCTTACGCCAAATTCCTTTATCGTTATACAGGGTAGGGGACTATTTGCCTTGTTTGATATACTGATAACCCAGTTGGCAACGTAGACAGTCACGACGACCGCAATACTGTGTCATCAGTTGGACTACAGCCTGCGAATCACGGGCATTATCGACGGACATTCCCATTTTCTTCCAAACTCTGGTATACTTATTGTCTTCGCCCTCAAGACTGCACAGCAAGCGAATGGCTTTGTTCATCAGCTTGCTTGAAGCGCGATAACGGCCGTAGGCATAAAGCGTTGGAACAACAGCGTTGATTATCAACGAATCGAGCGACCCCTTTTGCAACTTGCGGCTTGTTGCCGACACTTCACCACCACACAATGTATAGTGGTTTTGCCAATAAGGTGATACATCAAAGTCGAAGAGTGTGTAGAACTGCTTTATGTCATTGGCGTCTATAAGTTCTGACAGACACAGCCTCTGCCCGTAATAAAGAGCAGCAAACTGGGCCAAACGTATGGTAGGGAAATTCTGCGGACGCATCCTCATAAACTTCCACTCGAACCCATTCATTGGCGTAAGTGAAAACTTGTTTGCAAGAAAGGAATACTCTTGTTTAAGCCTGAGATAATAGGCGTCTGAGTTGATGTTTTCTGACTGTGATGCCTTAAACGTGGTTTCGTCAAGCAAACCTGCCTGACCAAGAAACATGGCCTCAATCTGAAACAAGTTGTCGCGATGCTTGGCGACACCAAAATAAGGGATTCTCCGAGCCCACCGCTCAAAAGCATCACTGTTAACTCCAAAGCCGAAGGCTCTTGCCAGCGTGACAAAAAGAACCTGTTCCCAATTATACTCACAAGACTTCAGACGTCGGTCAATCTCCTCGGCTTTACGTTGCATGCGTTCTTCCGCCAAATGTGCCACCCATCGCTTTGAGACAATCTTAGGCAGAGCGTTTGCCAATCTGTAACATGGCGGATAATCTTCATATGCCTGCAGGTGTTCATAATTTCTGACAACAAAACCCGGCACCTCTAACTCAACTTGCGGCACATGGCGGCCGCTTTCGGTACAGATTTCTCTGTCTGCATGCTCTACCACGTGAAGCACCACATTGTTGTAAGTCTTGTCGTGGTCATGACCATGGCGATACCAGTCAGAACTAAACGTATGAATCTCTACATTGCCCATCCAGTCTTCGCCATCTATCACAATGTCTGCACAAAAGAAATCAGGGCCAGCATCCTTGTTGTGAAAGCCGGGCGACAGTACTTCCACCCTTTGTCCGTCAGTGGTGACAAGACCCTGCCTGGGCATAAGCCTGTTTTTCCAAACGTAGTGAAGCAGTCGTTCCATCAGATATCTTTTATTGCAGTAATTTAAAACAAAGTTAAAACTTTATCTTGCAAACTTCATCATTTTTCATAAAATTAACCCAAATCGGTCATTAGGTCGTAAACGCCATCTTTTTTTGTACTTCGTAAACGCCATCTTTTTGTACTTCTTATTGCCTTTTGTTTTTTATAAGGAAACTGGTCATGTTTTCTGTACAAAAACATCGCACACTTTTTGCATAAGACACTTTTCTCCATAAACATTTGCACGAACCAATTTGTTTGCATACCTTTGTGTAAGCATTATCCGCCCGAGAGCCTCTCGATGTGGCTCAATCGAGCAGATTTTTCACTTGGAAAGATATTCATGGCAACTGCAACACACCTAAATAAGACCTCATGCCATTGCCACATTCAAGAGGCCTTCTTTGATTGTCGTACTTCAACGGCAGAACATCATAACTCCAGAGGTTTAAAATACATCTGAATTTCACCTTGCCACCTCTTATAGATATGAAAAAGCTATTTTATATTAATAGTCTACAGATATTTCTGCTTTTTATAGCAATTCCTACCATCTCTTCAATGGCCCAAACAGTAACATGGGACGAATTTGCCGATATCTATTTTCCCAATGGCGAAGAAGATGACGATGACGGCACAACTCTATACGATGAACTGCTTGAAATGCACCGCAATCCCATCAACATCAACACGGCTCAACGTACAGACTTGCTACGCATGCCGTTTCTGGACGAAGCGCAAGCCGACTCCATCATAAGTCTTGTGAAACGCTCGCACGGCCTCTATAGTCTCGGTGAGCTTATGTTTGTCAGAAACCTATATCACAAAGAGGTGACATTTATGCCACTGTTCTTTTATTGCCTACGTGATGAGAACACCGCCCGCCACTCTGGCAATAATGCCAAAGACAATGCAGGTTTTAATCCTCCTGTCAATAAAATTCTGACCGAAGTCTCTACAACAATAGACTTTCCACTGTATAGGCGCGAAGGATTCAAGAAACACCCGAAAGAAGTACTCGACAAAAATCCCAACAAACAATATCTGGGTGACAACATTTCCACTACACTGCGTTACCGCTCTTCATACAACAACAGAATCTTTTGGGGACTGACAGCACAAAAGGATGAAGGCGAACCGTTCTGCTCAAAAGACAATGTGCTCTATGACTCATATTCATTCTATCTTGCAGGCAAAGGAAACGGAACTGTCGTACAATGGATTCTTGGCGATTACAGACCACACTTCGGGCTGGGTCTGACCATAGGCTCATCCCGTCCTGATGCAATAAACATACTTTCAGCATTCAGACCGCGACAGCAAGGATTTACCCGGCATACCTCCACCGACGAACACTTCTTCATGCGCGGCGGAGCCATAACTGTCAGGACAGGCAAACTGACACTCCACACCTTCGGTTCATGGCGCAAACTTGATGCCACATTGTTAAAAGACAGCATTTCAACCATCATCACAAACGGCTATCACCGCACACCTCTTGAGATGTCAAAACGAGGTAACATACAGGCATTACAAGGAGGAATGTCGGCCACCTTAGAACTCACCCCACTGACAGTCGGCATACAAGCCACCCACACTCACTACGACACACCGTTTCGCACACCAACACAGCTCTACAGAAAATATTATTTCAAGGGACAGGATTTCGGCAACTACAGCCTTTATTATGCTATTGGCGGAAAAAACCTTCGCCTTTGGGGTGAAACGGCAACATCTCTGCAAGGAGGAATTGCCACCCAACACCGCCTGCAGTACGCACCATCATACAATCTTAGGCTTATCGCCCTCCATCGCTACTACACAACACACTATCTGGCAACCTCGGCCCAGAGCTATAGAGTAGGAGCGCGTATTCAAAACGAACACGGCATTATGGTAGGCGCCAACATGCAGTTCAACCAATTTTGGCATCTTCTGACCTATATGGACTATGCACGCCATCCGTTTGCAACATACCAAACCAAACAACCATCAAAAGCCATTACGGCTGCTGCACAACTGGAATACTTGCCATCAAGAAACACCGTCTTCATCATACGCTACAAGTTTCGCCAAAGACCTCAGGACAACAAACAAGACCAACTTGACCACAAACAGCAGCACGCCCTGAAAATACAGATGCGCTACATTATATGGAAAGTATTCGCAATGACCTCTGCTGCAGACTTCACAAGAGTATCACAACCTGACAAGGCCAATACCTGTGGCTGGATGCTGTCGCACAAAGCTACTGCAAAGCTGTCACCAGACACCCGCATCAACGCCGCTGCTGCACTCTTCCATACCGACTCATACTCAGAAGCACTCTACTTCAACGAACCGAGTCTGCTTTACTACTCATATTCGCCCTCATGTTACTATCACGGCCAAAAGGCATCTGTGTCGCTGACACATAAGACAGGTATCATCAGATTTGCCATTAAATACGGAGTGACACACTACAGCAACCGCAAAACCATAAGCAGTGGCCTACGTGCTTACAACGGCTCAACCCTTCAAAACATAACCATACAGGGAATAGTGAAATTTTAAAGTCTATATGCCTGACATAAGCCAAAAACTGTTTACCTTTGCACTGTTTTAAATAAAACATCTGTTTATGTCAACAGTAATATATCCGTCCCCGATTTTCGGACCCATTCACTCCCGCCGTCTGGGCATTTCGCTTGGTATCAACCTGATGCCATCTGACGGCAAGGTCTGCACATTTGACTGCATATACTGCGAATGCGGATTCAACGCCGACCACAGACCCTCTAAAAAGAGACCTTCACGTCAGGAAGTTAGCACTGCACTCGAAACCCAACTCCAAAAGATGGCAACCACTGGACAACTGCCCGATGTGTTGACCTTTGCTGGCAACGGAGAACCAACGGCTCACCCCGACTTTCTTGATATAGTCAAAGACACAATAGCGCTAAGAGACAGACTCTGCCCTGAAGCCAAAGTGTCGGTTTTGAGCAACGCCACTCTTATAGAACGTCCTAACGTTTTTGAAGCCCTTAAACTCGTTGACAACAATATCCTTAAACTTGACACTGTCAACCCTGACTATATACAAACGGTTAACCGTCCGACAGGTGCATATAACGTTAGAAACCTCATCAACAAGATGAAACAATTCAACGGACACTGCATCATTCAGACCATGTTTATGCATGGCACTATAGATGGCCGAAACGCAAGCAATCTCAATGAAGAACTTATTGCACCATGGCTTGAAGCAATAACCGAAATAAAACCGCAGCAAGTGATGATATACACCATTGACCGTGAAACCCCTGACCACGATCTGCAAAAAGCCACCCATGAGGAACTTGACAACATCGTTGGACGTATTGAAGACCTCGGTATTCACGCCACAGCGTCATACTAAGCCCATACATCTTTATAACTGCAAATAAACATAGCACACCATGATAAAAGATAGCTGGAAACAAAAAGGGTATATTGACGAACCTGTACCGCAAGATATAGACATAAAAGCAGAAATTAAGAAACTCTGCAAGGAAAAGAATGCCATAATTCTTGCCCACTACTATACTGACAAATCACTTCAGGAGATTGCAGACTTCATAGGAGACAGCCTTGCCCTTGCACGTAAAGCCGCTAAAACAGATGCCGACATTATCGTAATGTGTGGAGTGCACTTCATGGGAGAGACTAACAAGATTCTGTGTCCTGACAAGAAAGTGCTCATACCAGATCTCAACGCATCGTGTTCGCTTGCTGAGAGTTGTCCTGCCGATGAGTTCAGAAAGTTTGTAGATGCTCACCCTGGCTATAAAGTTATTTCGTATGTCAATACTACTGCGGCCACCAAGACGGTGACAGACGTAGTTGTAACATCGTCAAATGCCAAACAGATAGTAGAGTCTTTCCCAAAAGACCAAAAAATTATCTTCGGCCCCGACCGCAATCTGGGAGAATACATCAATTCCATCACTGGCAGACAAATGGTGCTATGGAACGGAGCCTGCCATGTGCATGAACGCTTTTCCACAGGCAAGATTCTTGAACTTAAAACTGCCTATCCGAATGCCAAGGTACTGGCTCATCCCGAGTGTAAAGGACCTGTAGTGAAACTTGCCGATGTGGTAGGTTCTACAGCCAAACTTCTGGACTACGCTGTCAATAGTGGTGAAAAACAATTTATTGTCGCTACCGAAAGTGGCATCTTGTTTGAAATGAAACGCCAAGCACCAGACAAGGAGTTTATTCCTGTGCCGCCTGACGATGGCGAAACAAAAGGAATTACATGCGGGTGCAACGAGTGTGCCTATATGCGGCTTAACACCATACAGAAACTATATAACACTCTCAAGTATGAATGGCCGGAAGTGCAAGTGCCTGCCAATATTATAAAACAGGCCCGCAAACCCATAGACGAAATGCTGTCGATCAGTGAAAGACTGAAAATTTAACCTAATTCGGTTGTTAGGACTTATTGGATTTTGTTTTTTAGGAGAGCAGATGTTGCTTGTTTTTAGCTCAAAATAGCCTGCTATTTTGAGCTAAAAACAAGCAGCAGGTGTCTTATAGGGAATAAGAAGCAACAAAAGATACCATTTACGACCTAATGACCTATTTGGGTTTAACCGCTACAGCCAAAATTTCTCTATTTCCTTTTGATAAACGACATCTGCTATATTGCCATTGTCAAGTAACTCATAGATTTTAGACGCATATAGCACATCATGCAGTCCAAGACCATAGTTGTAGTCAATAATGCGCTGACTTTCTGACTTGCGGCCAGGATCATGTCCTGCAAGCACTTCTCCTATTTCATTATAATCCCTATATTGGGAAAAATACTTGAAGTTCTTTATGTGCGCGGTGTCATCACCAAACACACGGTCAAACACCGTATCACAATTCTGCAGACCGCGCATATGAACGGGTATAACTGTAACACCAGGACGGAAATTATCGATGTTTTCAACCAGCAGCCCGTCAGCACTTGTGATGCAACTAACGAATACATCTGACATTCGCGCCAACTCATTGATATCGTCAATAACCTCAAACTTCACATTTCCGTAATCTCTGAAACGCTCAATGAACAGTTCCGCCTGATTCTTGTATCGAAGTAATTTTACGTTGAATGTCTGTTCAGGTTCGGCCTCGAGCAAACACAACATTACGGCACGAGCAGTGTTACCAAGCCCAACAAAACCATATACACTTGCATCACTCTTGCGCAACGCCTTGATTGACACTGCCGCTACAGCACCTGTGCGCATGGTGGTAATCCAATCACAATCTACAAGAGCAAGCAACTCGCCGCTTCTGGCATCATAAAGCATCATATCGCTTCCAAGACTCGGCACAGCACCCTCAACGCGGTGTACCTCCTTAATACCGAAATAGAAGCCTTTGGAAGCATCTGGCGGCTTGGGCAGCAGACATGGCATAGAAGTGAAGAAATCATATTCCTCTGGATGTACGCTTATCTTTGCCGGCAACTGTGACTTGGCTTTAAGGCTGAAACTCTCATAAATCCATTCCACACACTGCTGCGGTGAAATGTTCATATTGCGTATTGTCTGCCCTGTAATGATTTTCATTTAAGCGTTTGTTTTGAAATGGCACGCAAAGCGGCAACGAGCCGTGAGTTTTCCTCACGATTTCTTACGGCTATGCGCATATATTTCTTATTGGTATCAAGACCAGGCTTAAGGCTGCAGTCTCTGGTCAGTATGTTGAAGCGTTTAAGCATGGCAAGAACTATTTCCTTAGCGCTAAAAGGTTTCAGCACCTCGCAAAGAAAGAAGTTGGCTTCTGACGGCATAACACGCAGGTAGCTTATGGTCTGGAGCTCTGAATAGAACTTCTTCCGTTCTTCCACAAATCTGGCACATGCAATCTTGTAGTCGGCCTCGTGCTTGGAATATATCTGCATGAAGTATTCCGCAAACGAGTTGATGTTCCATATCGGGACTTCTGCCTTAATATTTTTAATGAGTTCTTCGTCTGAAGATGCAAGTATGCCCAGACGCAGTCCGGGTACACCATAACTCTTGCTAATGCTCTTAATTACTATTAAGTTGGGATTTTGCTCAAGCAGACTGTTGTCAAGCAAGCTACTGGTTTCCCAATGCTCACTGAAGTCCACAAAGCTCTCGTCTATAACAAGCCTCATGCCTTGTTCACGTGTCCAAGAGGCGAGACGTAACAAGTCACTGCGTTGTATGAAATTGCCCGAAGGATTGTCTGGATTTATGATGAGTAGGGTATCAGCCTTGTTGACGCTGAAAAATTCCATTAATTCGTCTGCACTATAGCGATAAGCGCTGTTGGCAGGTTGAAATGTTACAAGAGTGTCATTATCACGCCTATTAGGATATTCCTCAAACGTAGGCCGCACAATACCCAGTTTTCCTGGAAGCATCTGCATCAGTGCTTTGATTAGTTCCGCCGCTCCATTGCCGGGTACTATATATTCCTGCTTCACTCCAAAGCTCTTGCTGGCAATAAGGCTGTTAATCTTCATGCCTGAAGGATATTCCGTAAGCAGAGTGTCGAAACTTGCCTTAAGCTCATCTTTCATTCTTTTGGTAGGAAAATACGGATTGACAAGATAACAGAAGTCAAGCATCCCATCAAAACGCCAGAAACCGCCAAAGCGCCCATAATATTTGCGCAAGATATCTTTTTCTTCGGCAAAGATGGCCTCTGCGATGTCCAAATCCTGCACATCATCTATTTCATACCACTTACAATCACCAATGGGCAGTGCCTTAATGTTGCTTTTGTCTAACGAAGCAATTACCTGCAACACTTGTTCGTAGTACTCGTTTGGGCCAAGCACCTTGCAATAAGCGTTGATGAAAGGAACATATTTCTGCCGCGAGAACTCCTTGGAGAACTTATATACATTTACAGTCTTGTAATATTGGTCTGCCTCGTCATAACTGAACGCTTTTTTGGGAACAAAGTTGAGTATATCGTTTTCATCGTCAATCCTAACCATGGTGCCATCCATCCAACTTTGGTATTTCGCCACAAGAGCAAGATTAGGGTAGGGGTTGTCCATTATGAGTCTGAAAAGATTGTCATCAAAAATAAGGTCACTCTCTACAAGTATTGTATCGTCCTCCTGCAGACGGTCGGTGGCAAGGGCAAGCGAATATATGTTATTGGTTTTGTCATAGATAGGGTTTTCTACATACTCTATGTTCAGATTGGCATATCTGTTACCTATATGCTCCTTTAATTTGTGGCCCTCATATCCGATAACTATGATAACTCGCTTAAGATTAAGAGCCGACAACTGTGTTAACATGCGGTCAATGAGTGTTCTTCCGTTGACCGAAATCATGCACTTTGTGTTGTGACGGGTTAATTCTCCCAATCTGCGGCCCATGCCTGCCGCAAGTATTATAGCTTGCATACAAAATCTGTTTGTTGAGTGTATTTTTTTATTGTTTTCCGAGCCAATACATCATCTCGCCTATCCATTGGTCGTAATCCGCATAACCACGATTACAACCAAAGCCATGATAACCGTCTTCATACATGTGGAGTGTTACCGGCACGCCCTTATCTACCAAAGACTGCGCATACTGCAACGAATTATATACAGGAACACAGGTATCGCCAGAAGGCACCACAATAAACGCTGGTGGAGCATTATCTGGCACATGAAGCTCGTTAGAGTATAAGGCAACAAGTTCTGAACTTGGAGTTTTACCAAGCAAGGCCTCGCGCGAACCAAGGTGTGTGTGCTTCAAGTCCATTGTAATAACGGGATAAAGCAGCACCTGAAAATCTGGGCGAGTGATGCTGTCAACATAGTGTGTGGCAAGCGTTGAAGCCAGATGTCCTCCAGCCGAACTGCCCATAATACCAACTTTCCTAATGCCCCATTCCGCTGCATGGCTGCGCACTATGCGCATGGCCTGTTTAGCATCTTCTGAAGGCACATTGCATCTTCCTGCTGGAAGACGATATTTCAAAACAATCAAGGCATATCCCTGACCGTTGAGAAGCGATGCAAAACCTTTGCCCTCATGTTCCATTGCAAGACCAGTATAGGCACCACCAGGACATGCCACAACTGCTTTGCCATTAGGCTCAGCGGGAAGATAACAATAAACATGCGGCTCAGCATAGTCTGTGTCAGAAATCTGACCTTTCTCCCACAATGGGAGTTCAAAACTGCGCTGTCCCATAACACATACTGTTATCAGACACGCAAACAAAGGCATTAAAACTTTCCTTGTAATCATATTACTATGTGAATTTAGAAATACTAAATACAGCCCCAATGTTTCATTAAAATGTGAAATGAACACTTACTTAATATTGTCTACAAGACGAAACAATCTATTCCACCTTATTTTGCCATCAAGCCACCCTCTGTCTTTGTCAAGAGACAACCAAATAAATATTGGTTTACCTACAATATGATCTTCAGGCACAAATCCCCAAAACCGACTGTCGGCAGAATTATCGCGATTGTCACCCATCATCCAATAGTAGTCCATTTTGAACTCGTAGCTGTCGGTAACCTTGCCGTTAATGATGACTTTGCCGTTTTGTATTTTCACATTGTTTCCTTCATATACTCTGATGCAACGGTCATAGATTGCGAGGTTCTTAGGAGTCAATTTAATTTTTGACCCACGTTTAGGTATCCAAACAGGACCGTATTCGTTGGCTGTCCAACCAGTATTGAAAGTATGAGGATAGAGTGTGTAACTATCTACTTCATCGCTGCTCTGTATTTTCTCTACAAGGTCTTTGCGCATCTCAAGAATTTTTTTGGCTTCTGCGGTAAGAGGCATGCGCACTACTTTTCCGTCTTGTGAAACAATTTCGCTACGATCTTCAACCGTAATACCTAATTCATGGCACAAATCATCAGGTAACGGACTTTTTAGAGTTACATAATAGCTGTATTGCACCTTTTTTGGCTGGAACATCCTTTTACCATCGGTATATACCACACCTTTCTTTATATGCAGTGTCTGTCCAGGCATTCCAACACAACGCTTTACATAATGCTCGCGCATGTCTACTGGGCGATACTTAATCTTACCCACCTCTGCTTCATTTTCAAAAAAAAGTTTACGAGCTACATTGTATTCCTCCTTGCTTTGGGCAATTTGGAGAGTAAAAGGAAGTTTTTTTTCTTCGTTTACATATTCCTCAAACGATTTTCCTTCCCTTTGTGCCATTATCATCTTACCAGTCTGATAGCATTCAGTGTAATAATCTTGATTTTCGTATTTGGCAAGTACTGTATCACCCGAAGGATAGTTGAAAACAACAATGTCTCCCTGTTTTACTTTACCAAGTCCTGCCACACGGTCATATCCCCAACTTATAACTTCAGAAAAACTGTTACAACCGAGTATAGGCATGGTGTGGCTTGTTAATGGCATGTGAATGGGGGTAAATGGTTTTCTCGGCCCATAGCTCACTTTGCTTACAAAAAGATAATCACCGGTAAGAAGGCTCTTCTCCAAAGAAGAACTTGGTATAACATAATTTTGAAACAGGTAAAGATTGACAAAATATACTGCAACCAATGCAAAAACAATGGCATCTATCCAACTCATCAAAGTGCGCAATGCAGGATTTTTGATTTCGCGCCACCAATTCCATGGTATTTTCTTTGTGATATATGCATCAAAGACAAATGGAACAGCAATAAGACCTAACCAACTCCTTACCCACAGACAAAACAACAGCAATAATGCAATAGCAAAAAAACACATTAAAGCTCTGCTTCGCATGCTACGTGCCGAACGATTTTTTTTTCTTCTGTATGCCTTGAAATCCATATGCTATGTATGCAAATTACTATTTGAATAAATCGTCCATGGTGAGTAATCCATCATGTTTGAAAGCATATTCTGCTGCCATTACTGCACCAAGCACAAAACCACCTCTCGATTTTGCCCGATGGGTTATTTCAATCTCATCAAATTCACTTTTATACGTAATTATATGTGTGCCCGGCACCTCACCTTCCCTTATTGCACTCACAACAAGTTCTTCTGGCTTTGCTTCTTTGCTTCCCTCTATGCTTCCGTCAGGCTTCTGAAGTGTGCCTTTAACCCATGAAGTTTTAGAAGGATAGTTGTCTATCAATGTTTCGGCAAGCGTTATGGCTGTACCTGACGGAGCATCAAGCTTATGAACATGATGAATTTCTACAATCTCTGGATTATAATCCTTGTAAGGAGACATCATTTCAGCCAATCGTGCGTTAAGACGATTAAACAAATAAACACCAAGACTGAAGTTGCTGCTCCAAAATAGTGTATTCATTCCATCTTTGCACATTCCGCAAATTTCGTCCATGTGATCCTTTTGCCAACCAGTGCTTCCAGTAACAACCTTAATTCCTCGTTCAAAACATTTCTTTATGTTGTCATAAGCAGTCCATGGAGTAGTAAACTCTATAGCTACATCTGCCGAAGCAAACTTCTTACTGTCAAAATCCTCCTGATTATCAATGTCTATTATACATACTATTTTATGGCCTCTTTCAACTGCCACTTTCTCTATCATGCGGCCCATCTTGCCGTAACCTATCAATGCTATATTCATAGTTATATTTTTATTAATCTAAAATGCACACTAAATCATCTTACAAAAATAAAACAAAAAAAAGACTTCTAATATTATTTTTCCTTTTTTTTTGTTTTTACAGAATTTTAGCTAACAACACGCACTTACATAATTTTAAATTATACTTAAACCTTTTAAACCAAATCGGTCATTAGGTCGTTAATGACATATTTTGTTACTTCTTATTGCCTTTTTTTATAAGGCATCTGTAGTTTTTTTATAGCTCAAAATAGCCCGCTATTATTTCGCTAAAACAACAAGCAAAATCTGTACTTCTAAAAAATCAAAATACAATAAGTCCTAACGACCGAATTGGGTTAAAATATGCTTTGCATAATATCTAAAAAAAATATATAAATTGACATCGAAAGGAAAGTATTATTATTTCACTATTCTTTTTATGCACAGATAGACATAAAGACAAGCTACAGTATAGACTATCTGAAAAATTAGACTTATAATATTGGTACCGTCAATAAAATAAAATAGTATTGTGTAGAATAAACGATACCATGATAACAAGTATAAAAATATTCCCAAATATTTCAATGCTCCCTCATAGGTTTCAATAAGTCTGCGAGAAAATATAAAAGTCAATATAATATAAATTATATAAATCATGTAGACTGTATTCTTCAAAATGTTGAAAATAGTCACAAAAAGTGAACTAAAATTACTCTTTGAATATACACCTATCATGATTGTAAATATTATCATAGCATTGCATAGACAGCAGAAAAATATGCATGCGTTTATCAATGAAGTCATTGGAGTTTCGGTTACAATCATAACCTTTTTGAGACAATAGAACATGTATACCATTCCCGTCCAACTGAAAATATACGATAATAAAGCTATTACAGTATTTACACTGTATTTACCCAAATTATCACAGTTAAATAAAAATATATCATTGTAAGGAATAATATTTGATACAACTTTGAGAGCAAAACCTGTGATGGCTATTAATATGAATAATGAAATATATGGAACGTTGACACCCTCTATTTTATCAACACGTTTTTTAGATTCGAGAATGCCTTTTTTTACCAGTTCCTTACTTATAGAATTGTCAGCTGAAACATAATTATCTATAGGCGCACCACAATGTGAACATATTGCTATGTTATCATGGTAACTCTTACCACAAACTTTGCATTTTACCATATAATATATAATGAATTATTTAAAGTTTCTCTAATCAACAGTGCAAAAATATACAAAAAAATATAATTGGCAAAAAATCAAGTTAATTTAATTTGGTTTTAATTATAAATTTAATGTTATTGTATCTGATATTTATTATAAAATAAAAGCATACAATCTTATATTCTGGATAATATCAATTAATGATTATATATCATTATGGGTTTTCAACAACCTATAATAATATTATATTTTGATTATTATCTATTCTTTATTTTTAAATATTACTTCTGTTCTTATTAATAAGTCTGTTGAAAATGTTGATAGTTGTAGTGTCATTAATACAATCATATTTAAGTCCACTTTCTGTTAGTTATTATCAACAGGTTATTAACATACATAATTTCATTTAACTTGTTGATTTATATGTGTTACAACTCTGCCAGTATTATTTTTCAACACAGTAGAAATAATTATCCAATACAATTGTAAATGCAATCATTAACTGTTAAAAACTGTTGATAAACACATGCAAAAACCATAGAATTACGTGAATTATTGTGGATAATTGTAAACAGCTATTAATATATTTAAATAAACATCTTTTTAACACGTAAATAACATGTTTTTCCACAGGTAAGGCACAACGTAGACCAATATCACGATACAGTAAAAATTTTTACAAAAAAAAGCCCGAAGTCCTATTTAAAGGGCTTCGAGCAGAATCAATTTTAGAGTTTTACCAGATCTCAATAATGTTTCAAACGTTTTTAAAGCGTTATACTGAAACAATGTAGGTATTCAGTGTTAAAAAATTATTTATAGTCGTAGGCATGTTTAGCATAGTCAAGTGTATAATGCAGTCCGCGGCTTTCTTTTCTTTCTATGGCCTGACGTGTAACGAGATAACCTACGTTAATTGCATTTCTCAGTTCGCATATATCGCGGGTAGCTTTAACTCGTTTGAAAAGTTCTTCCGTTTCTTCATATAGAAGGTCAAGTCGTACCCATGCGCGGTGAAGTCGGAGGTTGCTCCTGACAATACCCACATAGTTAGACATAGTTTGACCTACTTCGCGCATATCTTGTGCAATCAACACCTTTTCTTCGTTGGTCATTGTACCCTCATCGTTCCATTCAGGTACTTTATCGTTGAACGAACATTTATCAATAATGCTGAGTACGTGTTTTGCTGCAGCATCGGCGTATACAACAGCTTCAATGAGCGAATTGCTTGCCAAACGGTTTCCACCGTGAAGTCCAGTGCATGAGCATTCACCGATGGCATATAGTCTTTTGATGCTACTCTGTGCGTTGAGGTCTACCTTTATGCCACCACACAGGTAATGTGCACACGGTGTTACAGGTATATATTCTTTTGTAATGTCAATTCCTATAGACAAGCACTTTGCATAGATGTTTGGAAAGTGCATCTTAGTTTGTTCTGGGTCTTTGTGTGTAACGTCAAGGCATACATGGTCAATGCCGTGTATTTTCATTTCTTTGTCAATGGCGCGTGCCACAATATCGCGCGGGGCGAGAGACAGTCTTTTGTCATATTTCTGCATGAATTCCTCGCCGTTGGGCAGGCGCAGAATGCCTCCATATCCACGCATGGCTTCAGTGATAAGGTAGGCAGGGTGTGTTTCGCCAGGATGATAGAGTGCTGTGGGGTGGAACTGCACAAATTCCATATCCTTTACTGTTGCTTTGGCTCTGTATGCCATTGCTATTCCATCGCCTGTAGCGATATTCGGATTGGTAGTAGTAGCATATACGGCTCCTATGCCTCCTGTGGCAAGAAGTGTAATTTTAGAGAGAAAGGTATCGACTTTGCCTGTGTCAGGGTCAAGAATATATGCACCGTAGCACTCTATGTCGGGTGTATGGCGATTTACTTCTATGCCAAGATGGTGTTGTGTTATTATTTCTACTGCAAAGTGATTTTCAAGTATTGTGATGTTGTGATTTTTTCGTACAGCTTCTATCAGTCCGCGCTGTATTTCAAAGCCAGAGTCGTCAGCATGATGAAGTATTCTAAATTCAGAGTGGCCTCCTTCGCGATGAAGGTCAAACGAACCGTCTTCCTTCCTATCAAAGTTTACTCCCCACTGTACAAGCCGTTCAATGCCGGCAGGAGCATTTCTGACTACCTGTTCCACTGCCGCAGGGTCGCTTATATAGTCGCCTGCAATCATAGTGTCTTTTATGTGTTTTTCAAAGTTGTCCACTTCAAGGTTAGTCACAGAGGCTATTCCTCCTTGCGCCTTAGCAGTATTGGCCTCGTCTATTGTGGTTTTGCAAATCAGTGCCACTTTTCCTTTTTTTGCTTTGGCCACTTGAAGTGCAAATGACATTCCGGCTACACCCGAGCCTATTACAAGAAAATCAAATTTGCGTATCATTTACAGTAGTATTTAATAATACATTATTAATTAAAGCTAATAAGTGTATGCAAAGATAGGCTTATTTTTAAACAAAGAGTATTTGTTTAACATAAAATTAGTATTTTTGCCTGTATTATGAAGAAGATTATTGCAAACTTAAAGACTATATCAATTTTTGTTTTATTTCTGTCAACGGTTCAAGCCAAATCGTTTGGCTTGAATAATGTGGTTATGCATGATACCAATTATTTGGCTTGCGCTGAAGACACTGTTGACGCAGAGGCAGCAGACAGTACCGAGACCGAGGTTTTGAAGTGGCCGCAGTCGATGACAGTTGGCATTGATAAACTGTTGGAAGATCCTATGTTCGAGCGTTCACAAGTTGCGGTTGTGGTTTATAACCTTGATGCCGATACAGTGATGTACAATTACATGGGGCGCCAGTTGATGCGTCCGGCATCGGTAATGAAGCTTTTCACTGCCAGCACCGCCCTTGACAATCTCGGTGGTGACCATTTGTTTGAAACGAGGCTGTACTACAGAGGTGTAATAAGTGACTCTGTGCTTCATGGCGACATATATATCAAGGGAGGTTTTGACCCAATGTTCGGCTATGATGATATGTACTCATTTGTGGATAACATCAAGTTGCGTGGTATCAACAGAATAGATGGAAAAATATATACTGATGTGTCGTTTAAGGATACGCTCAAATGGGGTGAAGGCTGGTGTTGGGATGACAAGGAAACCACATTGACTCCTTTGCTTTATGATGGCAAGGACATCTTTGTCACCAAATTCATGCAGCGGCTTACTCATGATGGCATAGCACATCCTAATACGTATGTGTCAGGCCGTGCAGAGGGCGACAGCCTTGTGTTGCTTGACATAAGGTCTCACACAGTTGACCAGATGCTGACCCACACCATGAAGAATTCTGACAACCTTTACGCCGAGTCGTTGTTCTATCAACTGGGAGCCAAAAGCAGTGCACCATATGCCAGCACGCGTCGTTCGGTGGAAAAAGTAAACGCACTGATAAGTAAACTTGGGTTTGACCCATCTGAATACACAGTGGCAGACGGAAGTGGCCTTTCGCTCTACAACTATGTAACGCCAAACTTGGTGGTAGGTCTCTTGAAGTATGTATGGAACAACAACAACATATTAAATCACCTCTATCCCACCTTGCCAGTGTCGGGTGTTGACGGCACACTGCGAAACCGCATGATAAACACTCCGGCAGAATATGTGATACACGCCAAGACCGGCACACTGCGCAAGGTGAGCACTCTGGCTGGTTATGCCAAGGCATACAATGGTGTCAATCTTGCGTTCTGCATATTCAATCAGGGCATTCTTAATGCCGCAGAAGGCAAGAGATTTCAAGACAAGGTGTGCAGTCTGATGGTAGAGTAGGGGGATATGTAGTTTTTGCTGTAAGTATTGATATAAAGGTAGTGAAGTGAAAAGAATAACGTTGATTTTTTTTGTGGCACTGTGCTCGTTTACGGCTGTTAAGGCAGTGCTGAAAGAAAAAGACCTTAACCAGACCATATCTGTATTGATGGCGGAGCTTGAGAATTCTTTCAATGAGCAGAAAGAAACTATGGCTCGCTATCGTGACAGGGTAGACAGGCAGCACAGAAATATGGTTGCAATAATGGAGCGAAGCTATCAGATTTCCCTTATGCTCTATTCACAGAAGGAAGACTATACCTTTGATCTAAGCTATGCATGTCACGAAGCTACCGAGCAATACCGTGAGTTCAAGCTCAACCGAATGCCTTTTGACAAGATAACAGCAAGGCTTGACAACGAGATACGACGCTATGATTCGCTCATAGAGACATTGTCTAACCTTCCACCAGCTAAGAAGTCAAATGTACATAACGCTGATAGTGTGAAGGCGGGCAAAAAGTCCAGACAACATCCTTTTGTACTCAACGCACAGAGCCAGCATTGCCGTGACGTTTGCATTGATATTGCTACCAAAATGCGCGACAACTTAAAAGAGGCAAAGTATGGTATTGAGAAAGACAAACAGTATTATTCTCGTATTGAAAAACGGTTGAAACGCATCAACGACTATGCCGAAAAGAGATATGCTGACATACAGAAGAGTATATTCATAAATGGTGGAAGCAGTTATTTTGAGGTGCTCGGCAGCATAGGTAAATACTTTGACGTTGCCCGAAGTGATGCAAAGGAAAAATATCAGTCGGAGAGCATCAACACCAAGGATGGTGCACAAATAGAAGTTAAGTCGCAGTGGCGTGGCCCTATTGTGTTGTTTCTGGCAGTGTTTATATTGTTCTATCTGTCTGTAGCCTCTGTGCTTGGCGGAGCTATAGTGAAATGGGTTGTTCCGAGGAGATTTCGCACGGAAGGCTTCATGAAGAAGAAGGTGTGCATTATGCTTGTTGCCGCAGTGGTGATATTTGCATTGGTGCTGTCAGTGGTCAGGCTGTTTATGGGCCACCACAACTTCATACTTATGGCAAGCAGTCTGCTCATAGAGCTGGCTTGGCTCATAGGCGTGATACTGATGTCGCTTCTAATACGCCTTGACGGCAATCAGATCAGAAGCGGGTTCAAAATCTATGCACCTATAATGCTGATGGGGTTCATCATCATCACTTTCCGCATTATTTTTATTCCAAACAATCTGGTCAACCTTATCTTTCCACCGATATTGCTGCTTGTAACAGTGTGGAACTGGTTTGTAGTGATGCGCAACAATAACAACATTCCGCGCAGCGACGTTTTCTATACCTGGGTTTCAATCATCATAATGGTGATTTCTACAGTTGCGTCGTGGTCTGGCTACACCCTCATGGCGGTTCAGATACTTATATGGTGGCTCTTCCAACTTACTTGTATTCAGACCATCACTTGTCTGTTTTATCTACTCGGTATTTATGAACTGCGCTATCTCACCAAAAAAATAAAGGGACTCATATATGCTGGTGCGGGCATGGATGGGAAGGCTGTTGCCAACGGTGGTGAAATAAAGGCCAAAGCCCTTGAGAGGCTTAAGAAAAACAAAGGCGACTATATTGACAAGACGTGGTTCTTTGACCTTGTCTATATGGTTATAGTGCCTGTAATGGGTGTGGTGTCTGTTATGTTGTCTATTTGGTGGTCTGCAGACGTGTTTGACCTCACCGGTTCCATCTACAAGGTTTTCTTCATCAACTTTCTCAACATTACCGGAGTAATATCGCTATCGCTTCAGAAGATGGTGATGGCCATGTCGCTGTGGTTTATGTTCAGATACATCGCCTATCTGCTCAAAGCACTGTATAGAAAATATAAAAAGCCAGGCAAGTCCTCAGGCAATAAACCGAATCTTACGCTGGCAAACAATATCATAAGCATTATGGTGTGGGGCGGCTACATCATAATCTGCATGATTATGCTTCACATCCCAGCCGGAGCCATAGAGACGGTTTCCGCAGGTTTGGCAGCTGGTCTTGGATTTGCCATGAAGGATTTGCTCGAAAACTTCTTCTATGGCATATCATTGATGAGCGGACGTGTCAGAGTGGGCGACTATATAGAATGTGACGGTATCAGGGGCAAGGTGGAGAGCATCACATATCAGAGTACGCAGATTATCACGTCTGACGGGTCGGTAATGGCATTTCTTAACTCTGCACTGTTCAACAAGAATTTCAAGAACTTGACACGCAACAATAGTTACGAGTTCGTAAAGCTACCGGTGGGGGTGGCTTATGGCACTGATATCAAGGAAGTGCGCCAGATACTCATAAAAGCCATATCTGAACTGCATGCCAAAGGCAAAGACGGCCGCGAGGTTATCAGTTCCGACAAAGCTATGAGTGTGGTGATTGATGAATTTGCCGACAACAGTGTCAACCTCTATTTCACCTGCTGGGTAATGGTAGAGGAGAAATTCGCTGTTGTAAGCCGAATAAAAGAGACCATCTACAATGTTCTCAATGAACACAACATTGAAATACCATTTCCGCAGCGAGACATCTATATTAAAAACTACAATAACGAACAAACAACAGAAAAATCATAACACTATGCAACCACTATTGATTTACAACACCCTCAGTCGCAACAAGGAGATATTTCGTCCTGTAAACGAAGGGTGCGTTGGAATGTATGTATGCGGGCCAACAGTATATGGTGACGCACATCTGGGCCATGCACGTCCTGCAATAACGTTCGACATACTTTTCCGTTATCTGCAACACATAGGCTACAAGGTACGCTATGTGCGCAATATCACCGATGTGGGCCATCTGGAGCACGATGCCGATGAAGGAGAAGACAAAATAGCCAAAAAAGCTCGCCTCGAGCAGCTTGAACCGATGGAGGTGGCACAATATTTCACCAACCGTTTCCATGAGGCAATGGAAGCGCTCAACGTTCTTCCGCCGAGCATAGAACCACACGCATCGGGACACATCATCGAGCAGGAAAAACTTGTGCAGGAAATTCTTGACAACGGCTATGCCTACATAAGCAATGGCAGCGTATATTTTGATGTAGAGAAATACAACAAAGACTACCACTATGGAGTGCTGTCAAACCGAAACCTTACCGACGTAATCAACCACAGCCGTACACTCGACGGACAAGAAGAAAAACATAATCAAGTGGATTTCGCCCTATGGAAAAAGGCACAACCGCTTCATATCATGCGTTGGCCCTCACCATGGAGCGAGGGTTTTCCTGGATGGCATTGCGAGTGTACCGCCATGGGCCGCAAGTATCTTGGCAAGCATTTTGATATTCATGGGGGAGGCATGGATCTCGTGTTCCCTCACCATGAGTGTGAGATTGCTCAGGCGGTGGCATCACAGGGCAGCCAGATGGTGAAGTACTGGATGCACAACAACATGATTACCATCGAGGGAAAGAAAATGGGTAAGTCATACAACAACTTTATAACTTTGCAGCAGTTCTTTGACGGTTCTCACGAGAAGTTGCAAGAGGCCTACAGCCCAATGACCATACGCTTCTTTATTTTGCAGGCGCATTACCGCTCTACCGTAGACTTCTCAAATGAAGCCCTCCAGGCAGCACGCAAGGGCATGCAGCGTCTGTTTGACGCCATCAGACAACTTGACCGCCTCACTGCCACTGACAACGGTAACGTTACCGTTGCCAATGTCGACGAACTCAGGCAAAAGTGTTATGATGCCATGAATGATGACCTCAACACACCGATTGTCATAAGCCATCTGTTTGATGCCTGCCGTGTAATAAACCAGATTGCTGATGGTCAGCAGTCCATCACTGCAGATGCCCTCAGTGCTCTTAAGGAAGTGTTTGCCGTCTTCACGGGCGACATACTTGGCCTAAAGTCAGAGGCTGACGGCAGTAGCAGCCGTGAAGAGGCCTACTCGGCTGCAGTGGACCTTTTGCTTGAGACACGCGCTAAAGCCAAGGCAAACAAAGATTGGGCTACAAGCGATCTTATTCGCGACCGGCTTGCAGCTCTCGGATTTGAAATAAAAGATACCAAAGAAGGTGCTACTTGGAAGCTTAACAAGTAGACATCATACCGATATAAAGGCTGTGCCATAAAAAACTGACCCCTGAAAGTCATTTGTCTAACTTTCAGGGGTCAGTTTTTATTGAACAGCCTATTTTTTTGCACGGTATCCCAACAAAACTATACGACGGCAGTTTTGTGCGGTCTTGGAGTGTCGTGACCTTTACAAATCTCATTCCGCTAACTAGTGGACTATAGTCCACTAGTTAGCGGAGTGTGGAAATATCACCTCTTGAGCGTTTCATGTTTTGTTGCAACGTCTTTTAGTGCTTGCCCATTCTGTCCTGACGATGAGGCCATATGGATGCGGTATTCTCAATCATCCATGCATTTCACGCTGGGCTTTGCCATAGCTGTAATTACAACAGTAGGGCAACGTCTACATGCCAAAACCCGCGGTTCTGCAATGCGCTGAATGCGGAACTGCGGGTACGAAAAGAGGCTGTGTCTATCTTATGACACAGCCTCCTGTTAATATTTTTAGCGTGTAATACTTTTGGCTTAGTATGATTTGAGTTCAAAACGGCCTACAAATAGCAGTGTTTGTTGTAACACGGTTTGTTGACCAATGTAGTTTTAGTGACGTTGGCGTCTGGCAGAGAAGCGTGGTGTAGCGTTGCCGTTTGACTTTTCGCGTTTAAGTTGTGAGCGGCTTGAGGTTGATTCTTCTTCTGTTTTGCTTGCTTTTCTGGCGCGCGGCGTAGTGCGTGCGGCTGGTTTGGCGGCTTCTATAGAGTCTTTGGCGGCTTGCAGTTCTTTGGCTTTCTGTTGTGCAGCCTTTATCTTTACGGAATCTTTACCCCAGACATGATCTTGCAGTGTGTTGATTTCCTTTTCTATGCGTTTTTGCTCTTTTTGAAGGGCGGAGTCGGTCTCGCAGTAGTTTGCCAGAACTTTGCCCTGCAGGTTGACGGTCTTGTATATCTTGCCGTCATACTGGTTGAGAGTGAAATAGTCGTTGGCAGAAATCTGGGCAGCGTTGTTGTAGTTGGAGTTCATCAGTGTTATCTTGGCAAGATAAGGACTCACTTCGGCATAGTTAATCCAGAAAAGCGGTGTCGGTGCTTCTTCCTCAAGAAATTCGCCTATTGTTTTGCGCACGGGGCATATTGCAGTTACTTGGGTGTGGAACTGGGCTGTGTGCTGGTCGTAGTAGGTAGATTCCTTGATATAGTAGCTTTTTACTTGTGATGAAGGAATATCTGAATCCTCTATGCGTATTTTGTCACCGTTGGTTTCGTGTGGTATTTCAAAGCGCATGAGTATGTCGAGTGGCTTCATTGCGTTTTTGTCGTTGAAGTTCTCGTTGCCGTCAATGGTATATTCGTAGGCTTTGATCTGTTTGCGCATCACGAGTTTGAAAATATAGGTAAACAGATTCATTCTGTCGCCTTGCGGTTCTTCTGGATAATAGAGCACTGCATTGTTGTCGTTTGTAAGGTCGAGCACTTTATACACATCCCTGCGCCAGGCTGCATCTTTGGGCATTTCGCCTTGTGTTGGAAATTCAAGGGCGGCTCTCTCGCTGATTTTTACTGGCGAGGTGGCAGACCTTGTTTCTTTGTTTTGTGTGGATTGTTGGCGCAGACGGGCAGGTGGTTGTGCCACAGTGCTAATAGCCATGAGTGTTATTGAAAGCAGAATGATGGTGCGTTTCATATTGTGTAGGTGTTGTTATGTTCTGTTTAGTATCCCCGGAATTATGCTGCAGGGGTGTTTATCTTACTATTACTTCGAGTGCTTGTGGCAGATTGCGCTGTATGCCGTCAGGTCCTACGGCTTTCACTCTGTTTATGTAGAAGCGTTTGCCTGGCGAGAGTCGGCGGAACATGTTGCGTTGGCGTTCGGAGAATTTGGAGCCGGCAGATTTCTCTGGTATGGCGTTGCCCATATTGTCGAAGAATGTTGTCTCAAAGCTTAACACTTGGAATGATATGTTGAGCAATCCGTCGTCAATGGCCGCACCTATTCCTTCGGTGTTGAGCAGTGTGGCCTTTGGGAATGTGCGTCCGCCCATAAAGTGGTTTTCTATGCCTTTGTCGTCTTTATACGGAATGAATGCTGTTGGGTCAGGTAGTTTGCGAACTTTGAAAGAGAATGACCCCATCTGTTGTTTGGTGCCGTTGACTACTCCTGTAACACTGAAGGTTACATCTTGTCCCACAGTTGAGGGGCGGGCTATGTAGTGGCCGTTGCCGCCGTGGGCGGTGAGAGTGCCTCCTGTCATGGTGAGGGTGATTTTGTCGGGTGAGATGCCGCTTGCCGACACTGAAACAGGGTTGTTGTAGCCTGCATAGAGCACGTTCATCATGTCGGCTGCAACGGTGGCGCCTGATGGTGGTGCTATGACGTTATATTTCTGTATGAAATCGCGTCTAATGATTTCTCCTGCAGCGTTAGGCATGGTGATGTATCCCTTGAAAGAGTATTCGCCTGGGCCTCCGACGCGGAAGTTGTATGTTCCGTTAGGGTTTATTTTGTTACCGTTGATATATATTTCCGGACGTTGTGTTGTGTCGATGGCTGCCATGAATATCCGGCTGCGGAATTCATCGCCGGGGAATAGTGTGGTAGCCTCTGGCAGACAGTAGGCTGCAAGTTCGTTGACACGTATATCCTTGATGTCGATGTTGGCAATGAGTTCGTGCAGCACTTCCTTTTCGGCTTGCCTGACGTCGGTCTGCAGTTTTGTGAGCATTGTAGTGGCTGCGATGGCAGGCATAGTCTCAAACATGTACTGTTGCCAGTTTTTTCCCAGATTGTTAGGGCTCTTAGGCACTGCAGTAGAAAGGTTAGACGAGATGATGGCCATCTGTCGTTTGTCTGGTGTCAGCTTTATGATGAAGTCACGGTAGCTGTTTATCATGTTGTAGAGTCTTTTGCCTTTGCCTGACCCTGGTGCGAGCATAATCTGCTGTGCAGCTTCAAGGTCTTCCTTGTGAATGAGATTGTCAGGATTGGCATCGGCACCGTCTGCTTCGCGAGCTATGGCCAGCTTCAGCTGTTGGGCAAAGTCAAAAAGTTCGTTGGTTTTCAGGCGTATCTCTTGTGCTTTATCATACCAGGGCTTTACTTTTGAAGGGTTCTTCTGCATCAGCTCTTCCAAGCTCTTGTAGATAGCCTTTATTTCGGTTTGTGTGTTGTCAGACGAACGCAACAGGCTGTCGCTGACCAGTTGCAGGCCTTTGAGAACGTCGTTCGACACGTTGAGCGCCAGCATAGCCATCAACACCACATACATGAGGTTGATCATCTTCTGGCGGGGTGATATTTGTTTTTTCTTTATTGCCATCTGTAGTAGTTGTGATGTCAGTCGCCCATTGTATTGGCGGCGTTTTTCATATTGACCGTAAGGGCTTTGATCATTCGTGAATAGACACCGTTAAGTTCTTCAATCTGTGCAGCCATGTGGCGTGTTTGCTCGTTGATGGAGTCTATGGTGCCTATTTGTTGGCTTACGCTCTTTAGCTGCAGTTCGTAGACGGTGTTGATACCTGTGAGTGTGCGGTTGAGGTTTGTCATTTCTTCGCTGTCTGTAGTGAGTCGTGCAGACTGTTTCTCTACTCGGTCAAGAGTTTCGGTGAGCAGTTGCAGTTTCTCAACATATTGTTTTGAAGCCTCTTCCATTTCGGGTGTAAGTGATGACTGTGCGCGTTGAAGCAGCTCTTCGTTGGCAAGACGAATGATGTCAAGCAGACTGTTGCCAGGGAGACCCTGTGCGTTTGCGGCGGCTTGCAGCCCCTCTGACGGTACAAACGGACTTGTTGCAGCAGGCTCGTTGCCACCTTGTTCGGTTGATGCAGTGGCAGAACTGTTTCCGCCGGCAATGACGATGGTGCCTCCAATCGCCGCAGGACCATTGATAGTGGTGGTTTGGTTTTCTTCAGAGTTGTCATTGTTGCTATCAGGGGTCTCTGCTACCAAGTCATCATTTATTTCGATGCTTCCCTTTTCAAACGGGCGGTCGAAGGCGGAGAGGAAGAACACCACAACCTCGGTACCCATACCGATGAAGAGCATCAAGTTGGCTCCGGGTATGTGGGTAAGTTTGAATAAGGTGCCGAGGATAACGATTGAAGCACCCCAGCTATAAGCGTAATTCAAGAATGTTTGTCCGATTTTGCTGTCCATCCAGCGTTGCAGCATTGCTACTATATTCATAATTGTTTGTTTTTATCGAGAAGATTAGTAAGGGGATAATTTATAGACGAGCAGTGTGTGGTCTTATCGTCTTGTCTTGCGTACTGAAAGTCGGCTGGTTGAGGCACCTCCACCGCCACCACTGCTTTTACCGTTGGCCATCTTGGTGGCACGCGAGTTGCTTGTAGAGGCCAGCGAGCGGACACAGCGGAAGCCTATGAACGAACGCGGTTGGTTTTGGTATTCCTTTTGTCTCCATGCCGAACGAATCATTGATTCGGGGTCTTTCCATGAGCCGCCCCTTACTACTTTCTGTTTCAGGAAGTAGGGGTCTTCAATGGCTGCCTTGTAGGTCAGTTCTGGGTTGAGGTCGCTCATCATCTGCACACCAGATTGTGTGTATACGGTGGATGTCCATTCAGCTACATTGCCTGCCATGTCGTAGAGGCCGTTTGAGTTAGCTCCGTATATGCCGCATCTTGATGTGATGAGGTTGCCGTCTTGTGTGTAGTTGCCTTTGTCTGGTTTGAAGTTGGCATAGTAACACCCTTTGCCGTTGACCATTGTGGAGTCAGTCCAAGGGAAAGTATTTCCGTTTTTGCCTCTGGCGGCAAACTCCCATTCCACTTCGGTCGGCAAGCGGTAGCGTTGCAGTTGGCGCGCTTCTTTGCCCAGTCCTTTGAGCAGATATTCTGTGCGCCATGCGCAGAATGCGGTGGCTTGCTCCCATGTTACTCCGACAACGGGATAGTCGTTGTAGTCGCTTGACGAGAAGTAGAGTTTTGTGTATTTCTCGTTGTTGGCATTCTTGAAGTCATTTATCCAGCAAGTGGTGTCTGGGTAGATATTGACTATGTAGGTGTTGAGGAAGTCGTAGTATGACGAAAGAGGACGAGTGATGGTTTCTCTTACTATTTGCCCGTCATCGTTGATGTATGCAGTGTCTTTTGAAATCATGACCACTTCAGAGGGGTCTGCCTTGATGTCGGTGTTCAGATTGCGTTCTGCCGGATTGAGTCGGTATTTTCTCATTGAGGCCTTTTGGTAGTCATAGATTTCGTAGCGATAGTTCATCTGTGAGGCATCAAGCATTTTTTCACCTGTCACAGGGTTAGTGATGTAGACCGAGTTGAGAGCCATCTCTTCGCTTTCCGTGGGGTTTTTATATGGAATGCGCCGTCTCCAGTCGAGGTATGGTTTTTCAAGAGGATTGCCTTCTTCGTCCTCTGTTATCTTATATGCTTCGATGCCTCCGTAGTTAGGGTCGGCAAGTCGTTCCCGTATAATAGAGTCGCGTACCCACGCCACAAACTGTCGGTATTGTGAATTGGTGATTTCTTTCTGATCCATCCAGAAGCCGTCAACAGAAATTTCTTTGCTTGGCACGTCAGCGCCCCATAGCGTATCGTTTTCTGACAGACCGACTTTAAGAAATCCTTTTTCCACTTTTACCATTCCGTATGGAGTAGGTTCTACGAAAGGTCTGCCTGAAACGCCTGTCACCTCGCCGCCTTGTTGCAGCCCGCCACCGCTAAAACATGAGCTTGCAAGAACAATACAGATGAAAGCGGTTGCTAAATTGCTGAGTTTTTTCATATGGTAGATATGTGTATGTTTTTGTTTAGTTGTCTGTGTGTATAGAGGGTATGGTTGCATTTGTGTTCTTTATCAGAGCAGTCGAACGCTTTTGTGCCGGTTACGCCCTTTTTTGTAGATGTTTAGTGGGGTCTGGTATGACAGTACAATCTCGTGGTTGCCGTTGCCAAAGCCCACACCCGATGTAAACGCTTCATAGGAGTAGCTGATAACTACTCCATGAAATTTTCCGCCAATAGCCAAAGCCACCGAAGTGGAAGGGCTGTAGCTCAATCCTCCAAACAGCATTTTCCCGTCGTTGTCGTATTGCAGACGGGTGTGAATATAGCCTTTATGGTCACCCCCATCGTATGTCCAGAAGACATCGGGATGTATGCTGAATAACGGATTATTTAATTTAATATTGTATCCGGCAGTGAAATAATATGCTCGCTTGATGCTGATTTCGTTTTTGTCGCCAAGCAGTATGGTTGGGGCTGTAAGGTGTTTGACCGATGCGGCCACCTTGAGGTCTCTCCATCTGAAGGATAGTCCTGCAGAACCGTCAATCTTGGAACCGCTGATGCTTGATGTGGCAAAAGCGGGGTCGTTGCCGTCCTCTGTGTCTATTTTTGATCCGTCAAAGGTTTCGTTGAGCAGGTCAATCTGCAGTCCGATGCTTAGTGTTCCGCCAAATATTTTGCGGTGGTACGCATATTGCAGAGCTACGTTTTTCATTGAGAACGCACCAGCTTCATCATTCATGAAATAGGCACCCACGCCATGTTGGGGTCCTACGAAGAACAGCGGCATGTCAACGGTGGCCACCATGGTGTTTGGCGAGTTCTCGTAGCCAGAGAGTTGTGCGCTGTAAACACCCGTGGCTCTTAGTTCACCAGTGTTTCCTACCGCCGAAGGGTTGTATTGCGGCTCTATCATCCAAAAGTGGGTGAATGCGGGGTCGTATTGTGCTCTTGTGTTGTGTTGAAAAGCTAACAGTATGGTTGCGACAACAAAAAATCTTAATATGTTGTGTGATGCGTTTTTCATAAAAAGTCTATATCTCATAACTCTGCTTAGGATTATTTATTGTGTCGGAGAGGCGTTTTTTTGTTGCGTGGGTAAAAAGCCAGGCCAAAAAGACGCTTCCGGCAAGATATATCAATATAGAGAGGTATACATAGGTATCGTCGTTGTTTTTTGTCATCTTTATTGCATAGGTTCTGACAATGGGATGAACGGCAAATAGCCATGCTGAAATTTTTCCGAAAAACACAAGGGTGTGATGAGGGGTTATGTAGCGAATGTGTGATGAGTGCAGTCTGACTTTGAAGTTTGTGGCAAAAGTTACGACAATCATTATTATTCCAACTGAACTGATACACCAGATGCCGGCGTTAAATGCTCCCACAATGATGAGCGACAGGCCAACCAGCGGCGACCACCATTGTCTGAGCCAGTCAAGGTTGTATCGGGCATGTGCCACGCCCAGGCCGAAAGCAAGCATGGAGCATGGGAAGTTGTAGTGAAGATAGTTGGTCAGTGTGGAATCTGACGCCAGATTGCCACGCTCTATCCATGCTGCGGCTATTTGGGTCAGCAGACATATGGCTATCGTGATGTAGAGTGTCAGTTTGCCGCTTCGGTATATGAGCAGGCGCCAGATAACATAGAATTGCATCATAAGCCCGAACCACCACCATGGCCCTAATATCAAGTCGCGTTCTGGTTGCAGGTTGCTGTAGAAACCCAGCAGTGGCAGTAGGCGTGACCAAGGCCTGTTCCATGTGCCGAGATACATTTCTATGGCAACAAACAAGAGAACGGCTGGTACCATGAGTTTCCACAGTTTCAAGGCATGATTCCCAATGAATCTGAAGAGGGCTATTTGTTTCGGTTCTCCGGTCTGCATGGTTTTCGTATCAGTAGTTTGAAGTGGCGTCTCATATTTGCGTGTCAAGCCGTAACCGCTGAGAAACAGGAAGATGGCCACTCCGTAGTGCCCAAAGTGACTAAGAAAATTCAGGATGATATGGGGGCCACCGTTTGCAAGATAGTCTGCCAGCTGGTTGATGCGCTCGAGATTGAAAGTGTATTCGTTCTCAGCTACACAATCTGGCAGCCAGTGCATGTAGTTGTGGGTTATAATGAGCAGTATGCCCACCCCCTTGAGCAGTGTGACGATTTGTCTGGACATTATGGCGTGGGGTTACTTTTGCTTGATGATGTCATCATATGTGATTGACAAGTCCTTTATGTATCGCTTCCGCTCTTTGAACAGTGGTGACAGGATATCGCGTTGCGGATTGTAATACGGACATTTTATTCCGGCCAGATTGATGAATGTGTGCGAGAGGTCGTCAATGGAGCACGGCTTGTGTTGTGCAGCCATGGCGGCTTTGACGAGTTGGGGTCGTTTTTTAGCAAGTGTGGGTGTGAAGAATATCTCAAAGGGAACCTCAAATTCCGCCCACATTATCTGTGGAGATGGTTTGGCACTGTGGTTACGTCCGAACATGCCTATGTTTCCATCGTAGACCTCTTCTCCGTGGTCGGCAACATATATTATTATGGCTTCTTTGTCTGCAAAGCGGTTGTAGGTTTTTTCGATTACCTGGTCGTTCATTAGTGTTGCATTGTCATAGTCTGCCACAATTTGCCTTTCGTCATCATTCAGGTCGGGGCGTTTTATGTCTTCGATTTTGAATTGGCCTTTGCCTTTTGGTATGCGGTCAGCGTATGGCTGATGCTGGCCCAACAGGTGCAGGATGATAAACTGCTTTTGGGGTAGAGGGTCTTTAGGCAGGGAGTTGGTGAGGCCTATGTCATAAAGATAGTGTTTGGAGTTGCGGTTGTCGAAGCAAAGGCTGTCAAACGGTTGGCTGTTAAGAAAGAAAGAACCGTTGAAGTCGGCAGTGGTTTGACGGTTGGACTTGTAGAACTGGTTGCTAAGGAATGACACTGTATATCCACCCTTACGCATTATGGCTGGAAAAAGTACTCCGTCTGTCCATTTGTTTTTCTTGTCGCTCGGGCTTGTGGAGAGCATTTGCTTGAACACCATCGAGGTTACATTCCATGGGGTTACTGCATCTTGCATGGCTATCATGGTGCCGTCTTCATGAGCCGCACTTTGAAAGGGGGTTGTAGGCAGTTGGTATCCGTATACGGTAGAGTGATGCTTGTTGTAGCTCTCACCGATAACAAATATAATATATGGTATGCCGTTGCTGTGCCCCTCAACGTTGATATGGTGCATGTTGTCGGCCAGAGTCTTTAGTTCCTGTCGTGTGAGGCTTTCAAACTTCAGCGAGTAGACAATTCGCCAGAATGTGGAGTGAAATACCGAGAAGTTTGTGCGCTCGGCCAGTTCCGTTTGGTTAAGGTTCAGAAAGTGGGCAATTTCCTTGCAGGCAGGAATCCACCATATCATGCTCACCGCTACAATGCCGATAATAGCTCTTCTCTGCCATTTAGCAACTTGGGCCTTGCGTCCCCAGACGGCAATAGCAACATGCAGGGCAATGACCGCGCCCCACCAGGCCAGTGTGGACCATAGCTTCGATGAGTTAAGGCATATGTCAAGAAAACCGCTCGTTTCTTCGGGTGTCGTCTCGCGTATCATGGCGAGAGTCTGGGGCGTGAAGTGCGTAAAGTAGCGCTGATAAATGAAACTTTCGGCAAAAAACAATGAATACATTGCCACATAGATGGTAGCAAAAATCCACTTGCGCCATCTTTTCGGAAAAAGGCATACTATGAGTGCCGTTAAATAAAGGTCTGCAACCAAGACAGGCAACCAGAACCACCACGGGTCGCTCGTCCAGTTTGTGAGGTGAAACAGCACCAACCACGCCACTGTGCCCATCAGCATGAACTGCCAGCAACTGGTGACAGGCATCATGAGCCAGTTCGTGAACCGTGACCTTAGCGTGTTAGCCATTGTCTTCGTTATAGTTTTATATTCAGTAATAGAATTTTGAAATTTACAAAGGAATGAAAAAAAACTGACAAATCCAAATTTTTGTTATCAAATTGCTCTTTGCTTATAATGTATTATCGGTTTGTCGCTTTTTGTATAGTGAAATGAACATGTTGGAGGTAATGCTGTTGCATTTTGGTTAAGTATTCGTGAAAAAGAGTTGACAGCGTGAATAATATTCGTCATATCTGGTCTGAAGAAGGTCTGTTTTTTGCTAACTTTGTAAACGGAATTTGCGCAGAGAGCTTTTCTGTAGAATAATGGGTGATACGGAGTGGTAAAGCGTGACTGCGTTGGTGAAAAACGGAAATATTAACCAATAAAAAATACAATTAATTTTTATTATAATGACATTAGCAATAATTATTACATTCTTGTTGGGGTATCTCTTCATCACACTGGAGGGTAGCCTCAAGGTCAACAAAACAGCTGTTGCGCTGCTTTTGAGTGTGACGATGTGGTCACTTTACTCATTCAATGTAGATGCCTATCTACCAGTGGGCGAAAAGTTTGACAGCATGTTTCTTAAGCATGTGGGCGACACGAGTGAGATTATCTTTTTCCTCCTTGGGGCCATGACTATTGTTGAGGTGGTAGACATCAACGGCGGCTTCAACTTTGTACGCAACAAACTGGCTTCGCACACCAAACACTCGCTGCTGTGGAAGATAATCTTCATCACCTTTTTCCTTTCGGCTATACTTGACAACCTGACAACGTCTATAGTAATGGTAATGGTGTTGCGTAAACTGGTGAAACAAAAGCCTACGCGCATGCTCTACTGTGCGATGATAATTATTGCCGCCAATGCAGGCGGAGCCTTCTCACCCATTGGCGATGTTACAACCATTATGTTGTGGATAAAGGGCAACATCACCTCTCTCGGTGTCATCAAGGAGTTGATTGTGCCGTCTTTGGCAACGGTACTCATTCCTGGCTTGGTGCTTCATTTCAGGATGAGGGGCAAACTTGAGCCTGCCGATAGTCAAGACAACTCTACGGAAACTTATGATTTTTCGCTAACCCAACGCAATGTGGTGTTTTATGTAGGTGTGGGCGGGCTGATGTTCGTTCCAGTGTTTCGTGGCCTCACGGGCCTGCCTCCGTTTATGGGTGTGATACTGATTCTAAGTATTCTGTGGGTAATCACGGAGTGCTTCTATAATTCGCGCAAGATAGAAAGCAACCGTGCCCAGCGCGTAAGCCGAGTGCTCAAGAACATTGATATGTCGACCATACTATTCTTCTTGGGTATCCTGATGGCAGTTGCAGCTCTTGAGGAGACAGGGTCTCTTCATAAGTTCGGTGTAATGCTCGACTCGTTAACCAACGGCAACCACTATCTTGTTACAGGTATCATTGGTGTCGCTTCATCGGTGGTCGACAACGTACCTCTGGTAGCCAGTTGCATGGGCATGTATGAGTGTTCCGTGGCCAACCCTGACTTTTGTCAGGACGGCATCTTCTGGCAACTGCTTGCTTACTGTGCAGGCACCGGCGGCAGTATTCTTATCATCGGTTCGGCAGCCGGAGTGGTTGTGATGGGACTGGAGAAGATAACTTTCGGTTGGTATCTGAAGCATTTCAGTGCGTTGGCGTTCATAGGTATGCTTAGCGGTATGGTGATTTACTATATTCAGCGTGTGTTGTTCTTTTAGTTAGTCTGTTATAGGCTTCATTAGAACAAAAAAATCCTCATCGGGGAAAAATGATGCCCGGTGAGGATTTTTTCTAAATTTAGCGTAACTTTTTCCCATGTCAATCGTTTTTATACTTAGAGAGACCTGAGCAATGATAGATTTCAATAAAGACGTTATGCCACTGAAGAACAGGTTCTACAGACTTGCATTGCGAGTGTTGCAGGACGGTGTCGAGGCGCAGGACGTTACACAAGAAACTCTTATCAGGCTTTGGAGGCGCATAGACACCATTCAGAGCGCCGCAGAGGCGGAGGCTTTAGGTGTGGCGATATGCCGGAATCTTTCGCTCGATTCCCTGAGGCGTGCAGGCAGAGACCATGAGCAGATTGACGGTCGTACAGATTTGCCGTCTGAGGTAGGTAGTGTTGAATCACCATATGACGACCTCATGCGCCAAGAACGATGCCAGATTTTGCGAGATAGGATAAACGCTCTGCCAGAGCGACAACGGACAACGCTCCAACTGCGCGATATAGAGGGCTACAGCTACAAGGAGATAGCCGCAATGATGCAGGTGAGCGAAGAGCAAGTCAAAGTTACCTTATTTCGTGCGCGGCAGGCTCTCAAACAATTATTTGCAAAACAAAATGACTATGGACTATAAATACATTGAAAATCTGATTGAGCGCTATTTCAGCTGCCAGACCAATGTTCAGGAAGAGAAGATATTAAAAGATTTCTTCATGCAGCAGAATATTCCTGCGTCGCTTGAACAATACAGACCACTCTTTGACACACTTGCCAGTGAAGAGAGAGTAGAGTTGCCGTCAGACTTCGATGACAGGCTGATGAAACGCATCAAGCGGACGGAGAATGCAGCCAAAAAGGTAATTGGACTGCAGTGGTTCGACCGCATGAACCATACGCTGAGCCCTTTCTATAAGGCCGTTGCTTCTGTTGCACTGGTAATCACAGTAGGCGTTGCTTCTTCAACCTATTGGAATTCGCAAGACCCCGAGCCAGTAAACTATAACTACTCCAGATATCACGACACATATTCTGATCCTCAGGTAGCCTACCAGCAGGTTAGCGGAGCACTCAGAGACCTTAGCGAAGTATTCAAAAACGACTCTACCGTAAGGGTTGATACTTTGGCGAAATAACTGCATTCCGTAGGCCCAGAGCGTAATGAAACAGATACTTAAGTGACTAAGAAACAATGAGAAATATCATCCAGACACTTATGATTTGCATCGGAGTGCTGATGCCAGCTTCGGCAATAGGGGCAGTTACCGACAATGACTTCGTGGCGCGCTTGATGAAGCAAGTAAATGCACACCCCTCTGCTTATCCCGCTTCTGACTACAAGCAGATAACAGTAAGCCCCACCATGATGCAAAGTGTCATAGAAATGCTGACATCAACTAAAATGACTGAGACGGTCGGAAACAACGGGGATCTGGAGATTGTCAGCAAACTGTTGCAAAACGTTAGGAGTCTTCGCATATTTATTGCTTCCGACAATATCAACTCCTATCAGTTGTTGGCAGACAAGGTTATACGCGAAAACAGAAAAATTTACACCAAATTCAAGTTGCATGAGAAAGCGGGCGACCCTAAAACAAAGGCTCGCGTGTGGACGAGACAGGCAGGTGACAGAGTGGTGGAAATCATAGCCATACTCGATAGCGATGACAAAACCCCCGAATTGCGCATTCTGAATCTCACGGGCGAGTTCAGCAACGATTTCATCAACTTGTTGGTAAAAATGCCAAGTTGACACCAAGTTTGGCGTGTGTAGCACTGAAAAACGAAACGAATTATTAAAACCAAAATACAAACGACATAGGTTTCATTCTCTCAAACCTGATGGCTCTTAACAATGTTAAGAGAGCAAATAAAACAAACGTGATGATATGGACAAGCCCTGGCCGCAAGGCCGGGGCTTGCCGTTTATCCCAATTAGGTCATTAGGACTTATTGCCTTTTTTTATAAGGCATCTGTAGCTTGTTTTTACCTCAAAATAGCCTGCTATTATTCCCTAAAACGACAAGCACATCTGTTCTGCAGAAAAATAAAAATACAATAAGTCCTAACGACCGAATCGAGTTCAAAGTCCGATGTGAATACAAAACATAACGGTGAAAATGAAACGAAGTATAGAAAAATATTATTTCTTTAATTGAAATAAGGTAAGAGTTAAATATTTTTGCTTACTTTTGCGGACGCAAATTTTCCCTCTTATATATAAGGTAGGAAATTAAGGCCAAGAACAAAACAGAGAAATATTATTGTAATGAAGAATCTTGTTATAGTTGAGTCGCCTGCCAAGGCCAAGACGGTAGGCAAATTTCTTGGGGCAGACTATACGGTCATGTCAAGTCATGGCCACATACGCGACCTCAAGCCGCGCTCGTTCAGCATCGACACCAAGACGCTGATGCCGGAATATGTCATTCCGGAAGACAAGCAGAGCCTTGTCAAGAGCCTTCGTGAGGAGGCGGGGAAGGTGGACAAGGTGTGGCTCGCCTCTGATGAGGATCGTGAGGGAGAAGCCATATCGTGGCACTTGGCAGAGGTGCTGGGACTTGATGTCGAAACTACCAACCGCATTGTGTTTCATGAAATAACCAAGCCTGCCATACTTGCAGCTATTTCCAATCCACGCCATATTGACCGCAATCTGGTTAATGCACAGCAGGCCCGTCGTGTGCTTGACCGCATCGTGGGCTTCGAACTCTCGCCAGTGCTGTGGCGCAAAATCAAGCCGGGACTGTCGGCCGGTCGTGTGCAGAGCGTAGCCGTAAGGTTGGTGGTTGAGCGTGAACGCGAGATACAGAGTTTTGAGCCAAAAGTGGCCTATGTGGTCAACGCAATGCTTGAGGCCGATGGTGCCGATGCACCTGTCAAGGCCGAACTCAGTAAACGCTTTGATACAGCCGAAGAAGCCAAGGAGTTTCTTGAGAAATGTCAAGGCGCTGACTTCATAATTGAAAACCTTGAAAAGAAACCAGTGAAACGTTCGCCTGCTCCACCGTTTATGACCTCAACACTACAGCAGGAAGCAGCACGCAAGTTGGGCTATTCGGTTAGTCAGACCATGCGCATAGCCCAAGGGTTATACGAAAAGGGTTTCATCACCTATATGCGTACAGACTCGCTTAATCTAAGTACGCTATGCGTCTCCGCTACCAAACAGATGGTAATAGACCAATTGGGTGAGAAATACTCTAAAACACGTAATTTCCATACCAAAGCCAAGGGAGCTCAAGAGGCTCACGAGGCCATACGTCCTACCCAGATGGAACTTCCTGAAATCTCGGGAACGCCACAGGAGAAGCGACTCTATCGCCTCATATACTTGCGCACTCTGGCATCACAGATGGCAGATGCCATATTTGAAAAAACTGTTGTGACAATCGACATTAGTGGTTGTGAAGAGAAGTTTACTGCCACAGGAGAGGTGATGACCTTTGATGGCTTCACCCGCGTCTATCATGAATCTGTGGAAGACGAAGCAGAAGATGCTACACCTCTGTTGCCCAATCTCAAGATAGGCGGACAGATGCGACCACAGAAGATTTATGCCACCGAGAAGTTTGGGCAGCGTCCCGTAAGGTTCAGCGAGGCTTCGCTTGTACACAAGATGGAGGAACTGGGCATTGGACGTCCGTCAACCTATGCACCTACCATAAGCACCATTCAGCAGAGGGGCTATGTGGAAAAAGGCAACCGTGAGGGCGTGAAGCGCACCTACACCTATATGGAACTGACTCCTAAGGGAGTAGTTGCCAGCCAGAAAGAGGAGACTGCCGGTGCAGAAAAAGGCAAACTGTTTCCTACCGATACAGGCAAGATTGTAAACGACTATCTGATAGAATGGTTTCCAGGCATCCTTGACTTCGACTTTACCGCTCGCATGGAAAAGGACTTCGATGCTGTAGCGGAGGGAAAGAAAGACTGGAACAAACTGGCAAAGCAATTTTACAATGCATTTACACCTATGGTCACCAAGGCATCGGAAAAACAAACAGAACTGCGTATTGGCGAACGTCAGCTTGGCCTTGACCCAAAAACAGGCCGTATGCTCAGTGTCAAGATTGGGCGATATGGCCCAGTGGCTCAGTTGGGGCTTGCCTCTGATGACGAGAAACCGCAATTCGCACAGTTGCGTGAGGGGCAGAGCCTTGACACCATCACTCTTGAAGAGGCTCTGGACCTGTTTAAGCTTCCGCGTGTACTCGGCCAGTTGGAGAACGGAGATGTTGTTGCCAACATAAGCAGATTCGGACCGTATGTCAGCTATAACCGCAAAAATGTGTCTATTCCTAAGGACATGGATGTGATGAATATCACTCTCGAAGAGGCCAAACAGCTGATAGAGCAAAAGGACGAAGCAGAGAAAAAACGCATTCTTCACTCGTTTGAGGGAGGCATTGAAGTGATGAACGGACGCTACGGCCCCTACATCGCTTATAACGGCCGAAATTACCGACTGCCAAAAAATCTTGCCGCGGATCTTGACAGCCTCACACAGGAACAGTGCCGCGAGGTAATTGACAAGGCGGGCGAAAGCGCACCGCGCACAAGACGCAAGAAGTGAAAAACACGGGGAGGCTCTCTTTCCATAAATATATGTATGAACCAACACTAAATTGTAGTCTGACGTGAAGAATGTGATGCTCATAGGGTATATGGGTGCTGGCAAAACATCTGTAGGCAAGGTACTGGCACGAAAGCTCGGAATGCAATTCTACGACCTTGACTGGTATATAGAAGAACGCTACCGCAAGAAGATATGCGAGATTTTTGCCGAAAAAGGCGAAGATGGCTTCAGAAGTATAGAGCGCTGTATGCTTCATGAGGTTGCAGAGTTTGAAGGTGTCGTTTTGGCGCTCGGAGGCGGCACTCCGTGCTTCTTTGACAACATGGACTACCTTAACCAGTGCGGCACAACGGTGTTTCTTGACGCATCTCCTGAGACTATTGCGCGACATCTCGCAATCAGCCACACCGTGCGACCACTCTTGAAAGACAAGCAGGGTGACGAACTGCTGTCTTTTATCTCCAAACAAATAGAGCAGCGCATGCCTTTCTATTCTAAGGCCCAGTACACGGTTGACGTAAACATCCTTGACAGCTTCTCAAAAATAGACACACTTGTCGAAAGCATAATAAAACTGATAGAATAAAATTTTTTGAAACATCTTTCTCTCCTTGCCCACCTCCGGGCGAGTGGAGTAACAAACTATCTCTTTAAAATACAGAAATGGCAAAATGGCGAATAGAAGACTCTGAAGAACTTTATAATATAGGAGGTTGGGGAGTAAGTTTTTTTGGAATAAACAAGAAAGGTCATGTATATGTCACCCCGTTTAAGGATGGCAATCAGATAGACCTGAAGGAATTGGTCGACGACCTTGTGTCACATCGTACGGCAACCCCCATGCTATTGCGTTTTCCCGACGTTCTTGACAGTCGCATAGAGAAGACTGCCGACTGCTTTGAGAAGGCTGCACGAGAGTACGGATTTAAAGGCGAGCATTTCATCATCTTCCCCATTAAAGTCAACCAGATGAGACCAGTGGTTGAAGAAATCATAAGCCACGGCAAACGCTACAACCTCGGACTGGAGGCCGGTTCAAAGCCAGAACTCCACGCAGTGATTGCTGCCAACATGGATTCCGACAGTCTTATCATCTGCAACGGACACAAGGATCATGGTTTCATTGAGTTGGCTCTGCTGGCGCAGAAGATGGGAAAACGCATCTTTCTGGTGGTGGAGAAACTTGAAGAACTCGAAACCATCGTTGAGGCAGCCCGTACAATGAATCTGAGGCCGCAGATAGGCATACGCATCAAGCTTGCTTCATCGGGGGCAGGCAAATGGGAGGAGAGCGGCGGTGATGCCAGCAAGTTCGGCCTTGATTCGTCTGACCTGCTCAAGGCTCTTGAATATCTCACTGAAAACGAAATGCAGGACTGCCTCAAGCTGATGCACTTCCACATCGGCAGCCAGATAACCAAAATACGGCGCATACAGTTTGCCCTTACCGAAGCGGCACAGTTTTATGTGCAGCTACATAAGATGGGGTTCAATGTAGAGTTTGTGGATTGCGGTGGAGGTCTGGGTGTAGACTATGACGGCACACGCTCGTCACATAGCGAGAGTTCTGTCAACTACTCCATTCAGGAGTACATCAACGACTGTCTCTATACTTTTGTGGAAGCATCTGACCATAACGGCATTCCTCACCCCAACATCATTTCGGAGGGAGGACGCTCTTTGTCGGCTCATCATTCGGTGCTTATACTTGAAGCCTTTGATTCCACCACACAACCGTCAATGGACGAGTCGTGGGAAGCTTCTCCTGAAGACCACAAGCTCGTGCGCGACCTATCGGAGATTTGGGACAAAATATCGGCCCGTTCTATGCTTGAGGATTGGCATGATGCCGAGCAGATACGTGAGGAGGGGCTCGACCTGTTCCGCCACGGACTGATAGACCTCAAGACACGCGCACAGATAGAAAGTGTCTATTGGAGCATCACACGCGAGGTCAATGCCATTGCACATACACAGAAACACATGCCCGACGAGCTGCGAAAGCTTGACAAGGTACTGGCCGACAAATATTACTGCAACTTCTCGCTATTCCAGTCATTGCCCGACTCGTGGGCCATTGACCAACTGTTTCCGATAATGCCGATACACCGTTTGGGCGAGAAACCTGACCACAACGCCACCATTCAAGACATCACTTGTGACAGTGACGGCAAGATAGAAACCTTCGTATACAACGGACGCCAGACAACCTATATTCCCCTTCACGGACTGAAGAAAAACAAGCCATACTATATAGGGGTGTTCCTGGTGGGGGCATATCAGGAGATATTGGGCAACATGCACAATCTTTTTGGCGATACCAATGCCGTACACGTATCGGTGGCAGAGGACGGCTCCTATACCATTGACCAGATTATTGACGGCGAAACAGTGGCAGACGTACTCGACTATGTGCAGTACGACCCCAAGCAGATGGTGCGACGTCTCGAAACGTGGGTAGACAAAGCCATAAGCGAAGAACGTATCACACCGCGGGAAGGCAAGGACTTTATCTCTAACTTCCAGAGTGGTCTATATGGCTACACTTATCTGGAAAAATAAGAAGAAACGACTGGCCATATATGGCCGAAAACAAAACGAAAATATGAAAAAAACACTCACCATAGTCAAGGTTGGCGGCAAGATTGTGGAAGACCCTGCATCACTGTCACAACTGCTTGACCGGTTTTCAAAGATAGAGGGTCTCAAGATGCTCGTACACGGCGGCGGTCGCACTGCTACCGATGTGGCAGGTCTGTTGGGCATAGAGACACACATGGTCAACGGACGCCGCATCACAGACGCACAGATGCTACGTGTGGTCACCATGGTATACGGCGGTCTGGTAAACAAGAATATCGTGTCGCAGTTTTCTGCAATGGGGCTTAGGGCACTTGGACTGACAGGTGCCGATATGAATATCGTCCGTTCACATCGTCGTCCGGTTACTCCCGAAGGAGTTGACTATGGTTTTGTGGGCGATGTAGACCGCGTTGATGCCGAAGCTATTGCCATGCTTGTAGAGGGTGGGGTGATTCCTGTTATTGCTCCTCTCACTTTGGGCGATGGAGGACAGTTGCTCAATACCAATGCCGACACGATGGCGGGAGAGACTGCCAAGGCCATGAGTCGTCTCTATGATGTCACTCTCATGTTTTGTTTTGAAAAGAAAGGCGTGTTGCTTGATGCCAACGATGACGAGAGTGTCATTCCCCAAATAACCACCGAGTCCTATGCAGAACTTAAGGAGCGCGGCGTGGTGTCGGGCGGCATGCTTCCTAAACTTGACAACAGTTTCAAGGCTCTGCGCGGAGGAGTGGGGCGTGTGGTCATCACACGCTCTGACCAAATCGGTCTGTGTGGCACGACCATAACTTTGTAAGAGAGAGTACGTAACAAACAATCCAAATACAGTTAATAAAAACGCTTTAAAAATGAAAAGATTAGTAGGCATCGTGTTAGCTGTGGCGCTGTGTGGTCAGGTTAATGCCATTGCGCCAGAGAAGGTAAAACCAGTCAAGAATGTGATATTGTTCATTTCAGACGGCACTTCGCTCAGTGTGGCCAGCGCGGCACGTTGGCTGCAACGCTACCGCGACCCGTCAAAGGAAAATCTGAACATTGACCCATGGATGTGTGGCACTGTCATCACTTGCAATTCAGATGCGCCCATAGGTGACTCTGCCCCTACCACATCATGCTATATGACAGGTCACCGTTCACGTGCAGGCTATGTGTCAACATATCCACCCTACAAGGGGTCGGCCAACATCGGTTTCGTAGACTCCACACGCACCTATGCTCCGATGGCAACTCTGCTCGAGGCAGGCAAGCAACTGTTGGGCAAAAGCGCCGGACTGGTGTTCACATGCCAGTTTCCTCATGCCACGCCTGCCGACTGTTCTGCTCACTACTACAACCGCAACGCCTCCAAACTCATCTCTGACCAGATGGTACACAACGGACTTGATGTGGTCATAGGCGGTGGCAACAAATACCTTAGTGCAGAAAACGAAGATTATCTTCGTAGCCAAGGAGTGAAGGTCTATCGTGACAACATCAATGGCATGCGGCAGGACAAGGGAAACAAAATGTGGGCCTTGTTTGGCCAGTATGACATGGACTATGACATGGATCGCAATCCAGAGGAGCAGCCGTCGCTTGCAGAAATGACCCAGACGGCCATCGGCAAGCTCTCTAAAAACCGAAATGGCTTCTTCCTTATGGTTGAAGGTTCAAAGGTTGACTGGGCGGCTCATGCCAATGACCCCGCTGCTGTGCCCAATGAGTTTCTTGCATTCGACAAGGCCGTCGGTGCCGCCATTGACTTTGCGCGCAAGGACGGCAACACCGTAGTCATTGTCACCGTAGACCACGGTAACAGCGGTTTCAGCATCGGGCGCTACGGCATTGGTGACTACAGCCACGCTTCGTTGGAGCGCATCTTCGGCCAGGTGGCCAAATACAAGCTCAGCGGCGACGGACTGGAAGCTAAGATTAACGCCCAACCGTTTGACAGTCTCAAAAGCATTTTCAAGAAATATGCTTCGATAGACTTGTCTAACGATGAGATGCTGCTCCTGATGAACAGTAAGGGTTATAAAAACAGTCCGATACCAGAGGAATTGCGTTCGCCAGACAAGACTTCGCCGCTCTACAGCAGTTACCTTTCAGGTGTGATAAACAAAATACTCACAGCCCATACCTGTTTCGGTTGGACTACTGGTGGACACACTGGTGAAGATGTGTTTCTGGCCTGCTACCATCCCAAAGCCTCGCAGCGCATCATGGGTGTCAACTCCAATGTGGAGCTTGCACACTATATGCAGGCCCTCTTCGGCATGTATGGCAAGATGGGAACTTTCAGCGACAACATCTTCGCACGCCATGCCGATGTTTTCAAAGGTTACGATGTTGAGATACAGCGCAACGACAAAGCCAGAGAATACCCTACTCTTGTTGTACGAAATCCGGCTAACGGTAAGTCGCTCCGCATCACTCCTTTTACATGTCTCATTGAGGTTGTCGACACCAAGTCAGGCACACGCACCGTGCAACTGCCCAGCGTAATTACCTATGTAGACCGCAACGACATGTTCTATCTGCCCTCTAATCTGGCTAAATATCTCAAGTAACAAAAAATATGTCATTTACGACCTAATGACCGATTTGGGTTAAACGTCAGACTAAAATGGGTATTCTGCCATTCATGGCAGAATTCAACAAAAACAGCCGCACCGCAGAACTCAATTCTGTGGGGCGGCTATTTTTATTTGTGGAAGAAGGATTACTTCACAATGATGAGGTAGTAGTTTTTCTTGCCTTTCTGAGCGAGAATGTACTTGCCGTCAAGTAGGTCTGCTTCGCTGAATGTGATTTCGGAATCGGTAATTTTCTCTTTGTTCACACTCACGCCACCGCCCTTTACCATTTTGCGGAACTCACCTTTAGAGGGGAAACAGTCGGTGGTGCCAGCCAATATGTCAATAGCCTTTGCACCGATAACCTGGTCTTTTGAGAGCTCGTATTGAGGCACTCCTTCAAACACGCTGAGCAAAGTGGCCTCGTCAAGTTTGAGAAGGTTCTCCTTTGTCGCTTTGCCAAAAAGCAGGTTTGATGCCTCTACTGCGGTCTGGTAGGCTTCCTGTCCGTGGACGAGAGTGGTGACCTCCTGACCAAGTCGTTTCTGAAGAATGCGTCGTCCTGGGTCGGTGCGGTGTTCGGCTGTGAGGGCTTCGATGGTTTCGCGGTCAAGTGAGGTGAATATCTTTATGTAGCGCTCTGCATCGTCATCGCTCACGTTGAGCCAGAACTGGTAGAACTTGTATGGTGTGGTACGGTTGGCGTCAAGCCACACATTGCCGCTCTCTGTCTTGCCGAACTTCCTGCCGTCGCTCTTGGTGATGAGTGGGCAGGTGAGGGCATAGGCTTCACCGCCAGTGGTGCGCCTGATTAGTTCGGTGCCAGTGGTAATGTTGCCCCATTGGTCGGAGCCACCCATCTGAAGCTTGCAGTTCTTGTGAGTGTTGAGATAGAGGTAGTCGTAGCCCTGAAGAAGCTGGTATGTGAATTCGGTGAAGCTTAGTCCGTCGCTTGCTTCACCGTTGAGTCGGCGTTGCACAGAGTCTTTGGCCATCATGTAGTTGACGGTGATGTGTTTGCCTACCTCTCGTGCGAAGTCAAGGAAAGTGTAGTCCTTCATCCAATCGTAGTTGTTGACCAGCTCGGCTTTGTTGGGAGCGTCGCTTTCAAAGTCGAGAAAGCGAGCCAGCTGTGCTTTGATGCATTCCACGTTGTGGCGCAGAGTGTCTTCGCTCAGCAAGTTGCGCTCTTGGCTTTTGCCCGAGGGGTCGCCTATCATGCCGGTGGCACCACCTACGAGAGCCATCGGCTTGTGGCCGCAACGCTGGAAGTGGCGTAGCATCATCACTCCGCAGAGGTGGCCGATATGCAGGCTGTCTGCCGTAGGGTCAATGCCTACGTATGCCGTGGTCATTTCTTTGGACAGTTGTTCTTCCGTGCCGGGCATCATCTGGTGAACCATGCCTCTCCATTTGAGTTCTTCTACGAAATTCATGTTATGTTGTTTTTGTTGAATAGTTTGCGGTTGCAAAGTTACACATTATTATTTCAAAACCTTTTGTTTTGTGTGGTTATATTTGGCACATGATAGTTGGACTCCTCTAAGCCGTGGCATTAATTGTGTGTTTTCTCACCACTGAGGCGTATGAGTTGAGGCAACGCCTCGGAAGATGGAACAAAACACCAATAAAATGCGTTTCCGGTGTCTTCTTTCGGCCGAAATTGAATTGCGTTTCGGCCGAAACGGATAAGCCAATCGGCCGAAACGGAGACCGTTTTCCGCCGAAAGAAGTTTGTGAGGAGGCTTCTCACCGCTATATTGTGGTGCGGAGCCATCGTGGGCTGGTGTTATTTTGTGTTATTGGTGACAGGCTGGATTGTGTGGCCATCGTTGCGCAGTCTGAGTGCGCCAGCGAGGTGTGTGGTGAGTTCCTGGGGGTTGGCTTTGTAAATCTTGAGTGTGCGTGAGCGAGGAAAGCGATTGAAGTAAGGGTCGGTTGTTACGTACCACTGGGCATTGCTCACTTCGGGGTGACCGTTGATTTCTGCCCACAAGTCGAAGATGCGCGACTGTGCAGAGACTGTTATTCCGGTAATACCCTTGTTGAGTTGCACGACGCATACGAGGTGTCGCCGTTGGCTGGTGTCAAGTGCCGTCTGCCGTTCGGTGTGGCGAAGCGAAACAGTGATGTGGCGGCCGTGGCGGAGGTTGATTTGTTCCATCATGTTGCGGAACTCTTTTCCGTGGGGAGAGGTGTCTTTGATTTTTCTGACAAGAATGCAGAAGTGTATCATTTCGTGCAGCAGGATGTCTTCTATTTCGTTTTCGGGAATGTCAAAGAGAGTGCTGATAGAGATGACGGGCGAATGCCAACCTTTTTTAAACAATCCTTTTTTGGCAGTCCATGTAAGTTTGCCTCCAAAGGTGCGTGCTTTGGTAAGCCGTATGACGGGGGTGGGCAGCTCTCCGTTAAAGCAGAGGTGGTTGAAGTAATTGAATTTTTCTTGCAGAAAAGGGAGTGTTGGTTGCATATATTCATTTTTGTGATGCAAAGGTAGCCTTTTTAATATGAAATAAGGTTTAGAATATGTGGAGTTAAGAAAAGATTGATTATTTTTGCATCTTACACGGAGTAATATTTATCCAAAAACATACGAAAAGATATAATAAATATGAAAATTAAACTTAGAAATTTGCTTTTGTCGGCAGCAGGATTGCTGTTGGCTGGCGGTGTGGCAGCGCAGGACATTAATGTGGACTACAAAAAATATCCTGACGCCAAGCCTTTTGCGGGAAGAGATGGAGTGAAAGGTTCTCCTTCTGCCAAGTCTGCTGCAGCCGGAACGGCTCGCAGTGCAGTATACGGAAAAACGAGGCCCGACCATGTGAACAATGCTCTGACCAAGTACTATCCACCTGTGTTCAATCAAGACGGTGGGTCGTGTGGTTCGGCGGCGGCAGTGGGCTACAGCATGACATACGACATGAACGCCTACCGCAACACGGATGCTTCTTATCCCGAAAACCAGTTGCCCACCCACTTCACCTGGCTTCATACTTACTCTGGAATAGACAAATATGACATAATGAACAGGCATGGTGTGCCGAATGTAACGGATTATGGCGGCCGCACATATAGTGCGCTGTTTGGCAATCAAGACACGGGGAGTTCATGGTACGGCTTTATGCAGGGTTATGACAAATGGTACAGGGCGATGTTTAACCGCACGCTTGGCGGTGACACATTCTGCTCGCAGAGTCAGGCTACCGAGGTGGGACGTGAAGAGCTCAAGCAGTGGTTGTGGAACCACTGGGGCGACGAGTCGTTCTATGCCGGCGGTCTGTCGGGCATCGGTGTCGCCAGCGGTGGCCAATGGGGCAAGATACCATCTACTGCCACCAACAGGGAGATTGGTGTGGCCGGCATGTACTGTGTGAGCAGTTGGGGTAAGAACTATGACCATGCTCTGACCATTGTGGGTTATGATGACCGCATAGAGTTTGACCTTGACTCAAACGGAGTTTACGGAGAGGAAGGCAAGGACGAGAAGGGTGCTTGGATTATCTGTAACTCATGGGGTGCCGGTTGGTGTAACAAGGGTTTCATCTACTGCCCCTACAAGTTCAGTGTCGCTATAGGCACAAACGTGTTGCCGTGGAATTCGGGTCACTATACATGGCGCAAGGACTATGAGCCCAAGCGTGTTCTCAAGATTGTGATGGACTACAGCCGTCGTTCCGAGTTGTGCTTTTCGGCAGGTGTGGCAACCGACACTTCGGCTGTTGAGCCAGAGGCTGTTGAGGTGATGCCATTTTTCAACTATGCTGGTGACGGACAGAAGTTGAGTCCTGCTCCCGAAGTACCTATGCTTGGAAAGTGGCGTTATACGTTTAACTATGAACCAATAGAGTTTGGATATGACGTGACAGACCTCAGCGAGAATTGTGACATGTCCAAACCGTTGAAATATTTCTTTGTCATCAAGTCGCGTGCTACTGCTGTCGGCGAGGGTCACATCTACAAGGTGTCTCTGATGGACTATAGTGTTGAGGCCGAGGGGTTGGAAATCCCTGCCCGTATTGATACGGTAGCCGTTCTTAACAATGGCAAAACTACCATCGTGTCGGTAACGGTGGCAGGCCGTCAGGTATATGCTCCTGTCAACGCCAGTCTGTCAGGTAACAAGTTGACATGGAATGCCCCGAAGCCGTCAAGTTATGACATTGCCCGCTATTATATCTATAAAGGAAACGAAAAGGTGGCAGAAGTTCCCAATTTCAGCCACTCGTATACAGTTGACGATGAGAATGCCACTTATTATGTGGCTACGGCATACGGATACAAAGACTACATGTTGGTTTCACAAAAGAGCCAGCCTGCTCGCAACTCGGCGGTTTATTCGCCTGAGGGCAATAACCGCACTCTGAAGCTTAGTAATGCGTCAGTGGTGGTGCCAGATGTGATGACCGAGAAACTGTCGCAGGCAACCATTGAGTTTTGGATAAAACCCAACAGCCTTGGTAGCAGCTGTGACCAGATTGGCGGCAAATGGGGTTCGTTTTTGCTTGGTTTCAACAAGAGCGGCCAGATTCTTTGTGGCTGGAACACTTCCAATCGCATTGGTACGGCATCCAACACTATTAAGGTTGGGAAGTGGTGTCATGTGGCAGTGGTGATTGACAACAATGTTATTACGGTTTATGTCAACGGTATGAAGAAAGGCTCAATGACGTCAGCATCATTCAGCGGACTGCCTGCAATGGATCAGTTCTATATTGGTACCGCCGACGGCCTTATGGATGCGGAGATTGACGAGTTTCGCATTTGGTCGGGTGCGCGTACCCAGAGAGAAGTCTTTACCAATATGAGAACCGACATCGGCTGCCCATCGGCACAGCCAGAACTGTTGGTGTACTATCCGATGACCACCTACGAGGCCGGCGGCGCACTTTATCTCAAGGATTTGGCTTCGGGTCATGATGCCCTGCTTGAAAATGCTACATCTGCTGATGACGAGACTCTGTTGACAGGTGCCAATGTGCAGAATACTGTTGGCTTCGCCTGCCAGGAGGACGTTATCTACGTGGGAGAGCCTGTGCAGTTTAAGTCGGAGTCTTCGCTCAACACCGTCAAGTGGGATTGGTCGGTCAAAGACCTTGCCGATGGTCGCAGTTCGGTAGTTAATCCGTACTTTACTTTCAGCAAAGCCGGTTCATATGAAATAACCCTGAAAGTTGAAGACAAAAACGGTGAGACGGCAGAATTTACCGGTATCGTTACGGTGGTTAACCCCGAAGCGCCAAAGGCAGACTTCGACATTGCAGTAGACACTCTCGCTGAGGGCGAGATGTTCAGTCTTGCCAACAAGTCGCAGGGTGCCAACTGTGTGTGCAAATGGTCATTGCCTGGTGCCGACAATGAGGAGATAAACAGTGTGAATGCCCTCGTAAGCTACAGCAACACGGGTGTCTATCCCATCACGCTGACGGTTACCAATGCAGGTGGTACAGACAAGATGACAAAATATGTCACGGTGTCACACACTGTTCCTGCCGTAGCCTTCTCTGTAGACCCCAACTTTATCTACCTTGGTGAGACAACATACCTTATTGACAACACACGTCATGGTCCCGACTCATGGAAGTGGACAGTAACCAACGGTAAACACGCCACTATTGTAAACGGACAGAATTCTTCGTTCACTCCCAAGCACCCAGGCATCTACTCTGTAACACTTGAGGCTGGCAATGATGTGGGTACTGCGACGAAGACCGAGGAGCAGAAGTTTATTGTGGCAAACGCTGATAGCCGCAATGCGCTCAACTTTACCGGTGGTCAGCAGCTTGTTTCTGTTTCTGATATCTTTGCTGAGGGAACGAAAGCGTTTACCATAGAATGGTGGATGAACCCCAGCCAGATGACAGGTGCTCTCAACATGTCTACCTCAAACGGCCAGATTGCCATCACTACAGACTATGAGGGCAACATGACGGTGGAGGTTGGCGGCAAGAGCTGCAGCTCTGGCAACGGCTATGTAGTAGCCGGAGAATGGCAGCACTATGCTTTGACCTTTACTTTCGGCACGGTGAAGTTCTATCGCAACGGTGAGCTTATCGCCACATCGTCATCGCGTATTGGTACATCAACAAAGAACTGGGGTAAGCTGATAATTGCAGGAGGTGAGAATTCGTTCGGTGGTCAACTTGACGAGCTTCGCATATGGAGCAAATGCCAGTCGCTTTCTGTGATGAAAGGCTTTATCAACGCCCCCTTGAACAATCCAGCCGACCTTGTGGGTTCTAATGGTTTGGTGGCATACTATGACTTCAACCAAAACGGTGGTAGTGTTGTAGACCGTTCCGGCAACGGAAACGACCTCAACCGTATAGGCTTTGGCCCTGATGGTGACGCCTGGGGTCTGTCAAAAGGTGTTTTCACACTTGATTTTGACACTACATCACCAGAGCAAGAAGAACTTGACGGTGACGGACTTACACATATCTACGATGCAGTCAAGGCAGGCAAAGAAGGTAAGTATTCGGGCGTGTCAGGCGCCATACGTCTTGTGATTGACAAGAAGGAAAATGTCCGCATATACAATGTGGCAGGACAATGCGTGCTTAACGATTTCGTAGAGGGAGTTCATTATATCCCATTCGAACCGGGCGTGTATGTTGTCAATGGAGTAAAAGTTATGGTAAGATGACGGACTGACTCCGTAAGTATAGGCGTTTCGGACAGGCATCATTAGTCTGCGACAGTCTGTCTTGTTTACGCCACGGGTCTGTGAGTTCTGCAGCCCTTACAATTTTGCGGGATGCTTCCGAGGCACGTTTACGTGTACTTCGGAAGCATTCCGCAAAATTGTAGGTAATGGCTACCAAGACAAGCCTCTTGCCTGGCATATTGTCATGAGGTAGAGGGACAGTGTAACAGTTTTTTGTTGAATAGTGTCTGTTATTAAATAGAAATGTTTAATTTTGCACAGCAAGAAGAATGTGTGCAATTATCGTGGTTGGCGTAAGTGCGTTTTAAGCATTCATATTGCGGAAAATCTACAAAAACGGCCAGCACGACAGTTTGGCACGAAACGAAAACAAGAGTAAATACCATATGTCAACATCTAAAAAGAAAGCGCTTCTTATTGACGTTGCGCGCAAATTGTTTGCACAGAAAGGGCTTAATGGCACAACAATGAATGATATAGCCAATGAATCGGGGATTTCCCGCCGCACGCTGTATGTCTATTTTTCTAATAAGGAGGAAATCTATTCTGCGGTGATAGAGACGGAGATTGAACGTTTGTCGGACAAGATGGATGAAGTTGCTTCGCGTGACATTGACCCAGAACTTAAGGTGGCAACTTTGATTTATACGCACCTCAACGCAGTAAAGGAAACAGTGGTGCGCAACGGTTCGCTCAGAGCAGAATTTTTCCGTAATATCTGGATGGTAGAGAAGGTCAGAAAAGCCTTTGACCACGAGGAGCTTGAGCTGTATCGCAGGGTGATACAGGAGGGATGCGAGACGGGTCAGTTTCACGTTGAGAGCATAGATCTTGTGGCAGACGTGATACACTATTGTATCAAGGGACTTGAGGTTCCTTATGTCTATGGGCGGTTGGGCAATGGTATGACGCTTGATGAGAGTCGCCCTATTGTGGTCAACATGGTTAAGCGTATGCTTGGCATCAACACCATGAAGCAGTGGGATGTGACAAAGTTCATTGAGGAGTAGGCTTTTCGTCAAGGTTAAGTCTGGGATATTCAGCAGCGGACGGTGTAGGTGGACCTAAGGGCGTTTAACTTCAAACAAGAAAAACTTAATTATATAATACAAATAAAATTATTATGGGACTATTAACAGGAAAGACCGCCCTCGTTACAGGTGCGGCTCGCGGCATCGGCAAGGCCATTGCCCTGAAATTTGCACAAGAAGGAGCAAACGTGGCGTTTACAGACCTTGTTATTGATGAAAACGGTAAGGCAACAGAAGCAGAGATTTCAGCTCTCGGTGTAAAATGCATAGGCTATGCATCTAATGCCGCAGACTTTGCACAGACCGAAGAGGTGGTAAACAAAGTGAAGGAAGAATTTGGTTCAATCGATATTCTTGTTAACAATGCTGGCATCACCAAAGACGGATTGATGATGCGCATGAGCGAGGCTCAGTGGGATGCGGTGATTGCCGTGAACCTTAAGTCGGCATTCAACTTTATTCATGCGTGTACGCCAATCATGATGCGTCAGCGTAATGGCAGCATCATCAATATGGCTTCTGTTGTAGGTGTTCACGGCAATGCCGGCCAATGCAACTATGCCGCATCAAAGGCTGGTCTTATCGCACTGGCTAAGAGCATCGCCCAGGAGCTTGGCTCGCGCGGGGTGCGTGCAAACGCCATTGCCCCTGGCTTTATCGAGACAGCCATGACCGCAGCTTTGCCAGAGGATATCCGCAAGGAGTGGATCAAGAGCATTCCTCTTCGACGCGGTGGACAAGTGGAGGATATTGCCAACACGGCGGTTTACCTTGCTTCAGACCTTTCAAGCTATGTCACTGGACAAGTTATCCAGGTTGACGGCGGTATGAACATGTAGTAGGGGCTTCTCTTAGTCCCTGCCAGATAGTTATTATTGGTCCGGCAACCAGTTGTAGATTATTTCTGGCACGTTATAAAACCTGTTTGCTTACAGACTGGTAGGTTTTAGGGGGCATAAGAGTATTCCAAAACAATTCAATGCAAGTACTCTACGAAGACAACCATATAATAATTGTCAACAAGGCTTCGGGCGAGATTGTGCAAGGCGACAAGACGGGTGACAGGCCACTTGGCGAGTTTGTCAAAGATTATATCAAGACGAAATATGCCAAGCCTGGCAATGTGTTTCTGGGTGTTACCCACCGATTGGACAGGCCTGTGAGCGGTCTTGTTGTCTTTGCTCGTACCAGCAAGGCGTTGTCGCGCCTCAACCAAATGTTTTGTCAAGGAAAGGTAGAAAAGACCTATCTTGCCATTGTTGGTCGAAAACCGCAGGAGGACGAGGGGGAGATTGTGTCGTGGCTGACACGCAACGAGAGGCTCAACAAGTCTTTTGTTTGCCGCCCCGACACCCCTGGAGCCAAGGAGGCAAAGCTTCGTTACAGACTTCTTGCATCGTCTGATAAATACCATCTGCTGGCAGTGAGACTGCTGACCGGGCGTCACCACCAGATAAGATGTCAGCTTGCCTCGATAGGTTGTCCTATTAAGGGTGACTTGAAATATGGGGCGCAGCGTAGCAATCCAGACGGCAGCATTTCTCTTCATTCGTGGAGAATAGGGTTTGAACACCCCGTGTCGCATGTGCGGATAGACCTTGTTGCCCCTTACCCTGACACTGTCCTCTGGAATGTGTTGGCCACAGGGCTGGATTGTGCCATAACAGTATAAACCAATCAATGATAGTAATGAACCAGACTCTTTCCATCATTATTCCGTCTTACAATGAGGGGGCAAACCTTGGTGCAGTCCTCAGAAAGGTGCATAAGGTAGCGCTTCCTTATAACTTTGGGAAGGAGATAATTGTTGTTGATGACGGATCGACTGACAATACGGCAGAATATGCCCGGAAATACATAGAGCAAAACCCCTCACATAACGTGAGGCTTCTTTGCCACCATGTCAACCAAGGAAAAGGCATGGCAATACGTACTGCCATAAAGGAACTGACAGGCGACATTGTTGTGATACAGGATAGCGACGAAGAGCTTGACCCTAACGACATTGCCCTAATGTTGAAAAAAATGGTGGGTGACAATCTGGAGGTGTTATATGGTTCAAGATTTCTGAACAAAAGCCACGTGCAGTCGCACTATCGTTCGTTTTATTACGGCACCAGGCTGCTTTCGTGGCTTACCAACGTGCTTTACGGGCAGCATATCACTGACGAGCCGACATGCTACAAGATGTTTCGGACCCCATTGCTCAAATCTGTCACGTTACGCTGCAAAGGGTTTGAATTCTGCCCAGAGGTGACTGCCAAGGTCTGCCGACGTGGCATCAAAATACAGGAGATTCCCATCAGCTATTATCCCCGAACCATGACACAGGGCAAGAAGATACGTGCAAAGGACGGACTAAAGGCCATCTGGTATCTTTTGAAATATCGCTTTGCTGACTAACTTTAAACCCAAATCGGTCATTTACGACCGAATGACCGATTTGGGTTAAACACGAACGCCCCCGGAAAGCATGCTTTCCGGGGGCGTTCGTGTTTAACTACA
>OJNH01000188.1_pt1 | contig 54897 bp, 40 predicted proteins | sample 1597361 | NCBI WGS metagenome assembly OJNH01 (sample SAMEA2452136, study PRJEB22498) | human gut metagenome | biome: human feces; feature: human gut; material: feces | place: Australia | collected 2012
CGACTCTGCCCTCTGTGATATGCGCCAAACTAATGTTCTCGGACGGGCTGGGGGGGGTAATTTGCAGAAAAACAGACAGTTATGTTATTTTGCTAAAGACGAATGCAAAAATTTCTGCTATGAATGAGAAACTTTTTGAAGATGACAGCCAATGGATGTTGTTTGCCATTGTAGTTATAATGGCGTTAATGGGGTGTGGGATATACATAATATGGTCTTGGCTAAAGGACGAAGATGAGAAAGACGGCGATGGAAACCCGACCGACAAGGAGGAAAGTGTTTTTGCCGATTTCAATTATTGCAGACGAAATTCATTCAGGCCTTTTTCCTTTCGTGGCCGCATCGGAAGGGGACAGTTTTTTGTGACCTTTCTGGCACTGTATGGTTTTTGGCTTGTAATATTAATTGTGAAAGAGCTTTTTTTGCCAGATGGAATGGACCATGTATACAGAAGGCTCTTGGTAGTGGCAGCATACCTGTCGCTTTATGTATGTATGGCCCAAGCTGTGAAGCGTTGTCATGATATCGGTCGCTCGGGTCGCTTCCTTATAGTGCCGTTCCATGTGTTTGTTTTGTTGGTGAAGAAAGGCATGCAGGGTGATAACGAGTTTGGGCTGATGTCTCCCAGCAAAAAGACGAGGGGCGGCCGTGGGGTAGTGCTTGGTCTGGTGGCAGTGGTGTTCTTGTTGCAGTATTTCTTTGTGGCTTTTTGTTGAGCAGTTACGTAGTCTCCTATACTTGTAGCGGGAATGTGCCTTGCATTTCACACTATGGGCATCGTGTTGCCCCTGGGGACAGTTTGGACTTAACACTCTTTTAACAGCTGTTGGTGTTGTCATACAACTTTTTATGTATATCTTTGCAGCGTTAACTTCAGACCTAATTCGGACATTGCGGCTTGGCGAGATATTGAAAGATCCACCTTGTGGCATGATTGTTGTTTTGGGTTAAGCAAAAAGATGTGTTATGGCAGAAAGGATTTTGATTGTTGATGACGAAGCGGATATCAGAGAGATCTTGACGTGCAACATGGAGGCGGCGGGCTATGATGTGGAAGAAGCCTCCTCGGCCGAAGAGGCATTGCAAAAGCTTGACAACACCTATTCGCTAATACTTCTTGACATCATGATGGAGGGAATGAGCGGCTACCGCATGGCAGATATCATAAGGAAAGAGCGTAAGTCTGACATTCCCATTATCTTTCTGACGGCAAAGGATCAGGAGAACGACCTTTTGACGGGTTTCGCCCGTGGTGGAGACGACTATATTACGAAACCTTTTTCTCTTCAGGAGGTGCTGGCAAGAATTAAGGCCGTGCTGCGTAGGCGGACGCAAAGGGAGCAGACAGATGCTGTCTCTTCGTCAAGTGACATCATCACCATAGGAGGTATAACGATTGACCGCACTCGCAAGATAGTGGTTGTTGGTGGTGAGGACCTCAAGTTGTCGCCCAAGGAGTTTGGTATTCTGGTTACACTTTGCACCCACCCTGGAAGAGTTTTTTCGAGAGAGGAGATTCTTGATGCCGTATGGCATGGCGAGAGTTTTGTGTTGAGCCGTACTGTTGACGTGCATATCACACGCATTCGCAAGAAACTCGGCGAACAGGGCAACCATATCACTAACCGACAGGGATATGGCTATTGCTTTGAGGAATGAGAATAAGCTAAGCCTGAAAATGAAGAATATGGCAACGTCTAAGTACAAGAAAAAGCTGCTGTTTGAGTTCAGTGTGCTGTTTGCAGTCTTTGCGGTCATTATTATAGTGTTCCAATGGCAGCGTGAGCGTGAGTTTCGTAAGGAGTTGTTGGAGTCACGCCTACAGACCTATGCCGATATCATAGCCTCACAGGACAGCGTTGCTCCACCGAGCTCAATGTCTTGGCTTCGTGTAACGATATTGCGCAAGGACGGCAGGGTGTATTATGACAGTGAGAGCAAGCTGCCGCCAACAGAAATGGGCAATCACATCGACCGCCCCGAAGTCAGGGATGCATTGCGCAAAGGGTCAGGATGCGACATACGCCATAGCAAGACAACAAACGAGACATTCTTCTATTTTGCCAAAACATATGGCCACCGCATAGTACGTGTGGCGTTGCCTTTCGATTTGTCGGTACAACATTTCATACAGTCAGGCAACAATCTTTTTGTATGGGTTACAATGCTTGCCTATGCCGTGGCGTTTGTTATCCTGCTTTTTATGAGCGACCGTTTTGGGCGCACAGTGTTGAGAGTGAAAAGTAAGGAGCGGGCCAAGACCGTTGCCGTAAAGCGACAGATGACCAGCAACATAGCCCATGAGTTGCGTACCCCCATAACCGTAATACATGGGTATATTGAGACTATTCTCAAGCAGCCGTCACTTAGCGAAGAGCGAAAGACGCACTTCTTGCGCCATGCGTTGATGCAGAGCGAACGCCTCACCGACCTTATCCGTGATGTGTCGCTCATCAGCAAGATGGAAGATGCCCCCAGCCTTCTTCCGCGCGAACGCCTCTGCGTCAATGACATTGTTTCGGATGTGGCGGAGGAGTTCAAGGAGGCGATGGAACAGAATGACATGATACTGTATGCCGAATTGCCTCAGGGTATTTCTGTAAGCGGTAATTACAGCCTGCTCTACAGTGTGTTCCGCAACCTTGTGGAAAACAGTGTGAAGTATGCGGGCAGAGGGACTGAGGTGCATCTCGTTATGACTAAGGAAGATGCCAAATTCTATCATTTTGATTATTTCGACACCGGAAAGGGTGTAGATGCCAAGCATCTCCCGAGGATTTTCGAGCGCTTTTATAGAGTGGAGGAAGGCCGCACGCGCAGCGAAAAGAACGATAAGGGCGGTACGGGACTCGGACTTTCTATCGTAAGGAATGCTGTGGTCTTTCATGGAGGCACGATATGGGCTGACAATAGAAAAGAGGGTGGTCTGGAGTTCCTTTTCACATTGTCAAAGAAGTAGGACGCCCTGCCTTTGTAACACAATCTTAACCGCTTCTAAACAAAAACTACTTTTTCCGTTTACAACATCTTAATTTTGTCGGCATAATTTTGCGTCAGAATAGAACTTAACAATTCGTTGATACAAAATTATGTCGTTACCTTTCCCTTTTTCACTACTTCCCCTCTGCGGAAGCAAGTCAGGGTGCAGCAGGGAGAAACTGCACGTTGACATCTTTAATTGTGAGGATATTCTCTCACCAGTTGTTGTTAAAGAGCTGTGCGAAGACAAACAGTGTTGAAGAACTAAAAATCTAATACAATGAACACTCTATTTATTGTAATTGTTGCAGTGCTGATCTTGCTTGCAGTGTGTGACTTGTCGGTTGGAGTTAGTAACGATGCTGTAAACTTCATGAATTCGGCAGTTGGCAGCAAGGCAGCCCGTTTCCGTACCATACTTATAGTTGCCTCTGTAGGTATTTTTGCTGGTGCAACAGTATCCAACGGCATGATGGACATTGCGCGCCACGGTATATTCACTCCGACTTATTTCTCGTTTTACGACGTGATATGTCTGTTTGTGGCGGTAATGATTACCGATGTAATACTGCTTGATGTGTTCAATACGTTGGGCCTGCCCACTTCTACAACGGTGTCAATGGTATTTGAACTGCTTGGAGGTGCATTTGGCATTGCCATCATAAAGATTGCCAACGGAGTTTCTGATGTGAACGGCGATCTGCTTACGTTCGGTGACCTGCTCAATACGGAGAAGGCGCTAAGCGTAATAATAGGCATCTTTCTTAGTGTGGCGATTGCCTTTGTTTTGGGGTCGCTTGTGCAGTGGATAGCCCGAATGGTATTCACGTTCACTTATAAGAAGCATGCGGCATGCAGGACTATCGCTTTTGGGTCTGTGGTGGCAACATCAATGATATGGTTCCTGCTTATCAACGGTCTGAAGCACTCTTCGTTTATGACCGATGAACTCAATGCCTTAATTTCTGCCAACACTTGGATGATAATAGGTGTGTGTCTTGTGTTTTTTGTCGTGCTGATGAGTCTGTTGCATTTTCTTAAGGTCAACATTCTCAAGGTAGTGGTACTTATGGGTACGTTCTCTCTCGCCATGGCGTTTGCAGGCAATGACCTCGTCAACTTTATCGGTGTGCCTCTAACGGGACTGGAGTCTTTTATTGACTATGCCTCAAATGGTCACGGTGACCCAACCTCATTTATGATGACCTCTCTCTCTGGCAGTGCACACACTCCTGTTATGTTTCTTGCCATTGCTGGCGTAATAATGGTGTTGAGCCTTATCTTTTCCCGTAAAGCACACAACGTTACCAAAACGGAGATTGGCTTGTCGACTCACTCTGAAGGTGACGAAATGTTCGGAACTTCGGCCGTGGCGCGTATGCTGGTACGCATGGCTACCAACGTGTCGCAGACCATATCATGCTATGTGCCCGCAGGTGTGAGGAACTGGGTAAACCACAGATTTGTGAGAAATGACGAAAACTTGGAGAAAGGAGCGGCCTATGACCTTGTGAGAGCCTCTACCAACCTGATGATAGCAGGGTTGCTTGTGGCGTTTGGTACAAGTCACAAACTGCCTCTGTCGACAACCTATGTTACCTTTATGGTGGCTATGGGTGCATCGCTTGCTGACCGTGCATGGAGCCGTGAGAGTGCAGTATATCGCATCACGGGAGTTATCAGTGTAATCGGAGGGTGGTTTGTCACTGCCGTTGTAGCGTTCGCACTGTGTTTTATACTAACCAACATCATATTCTTTGGAGGCTATATTGCAATGGCACTGCTTGTTGCACTTGGGGTGACAATATTGGTAATCAGCAACCGCAAGTTTTGCCAGAAGAAAAAGGCAGAACACGCTGACATGGCGTTCCGCAAGATGCTTGAAACAACCGATAAACATCAAGTGTGGCTCATGTTGGGCGATCATGTCAAGGAAAGTGCTTCACATGGACTTGTGTTTACTGCTAAGATATACAAAGAGATTACCGATGGTTTCTTTAACAATGATTATAGGGAACTGAGACGTTGTGTCAGCAAACTCAAGGATGAGCGAGCCTATCTGAAACAGATGAGGCGACGTGAAATAATAGGCTTGCGGCGCATAGAGCCAGTTGTTGCCATAGAGCGTAACACGTGGTACTTTCTGCAGAACAATTCGCTGATGCAGTTGCTCTACTGCCTAAAGCGTACTTGTGACCCCTGTCTGGAGCATGTGAGCAACAGCTTCTCGCCAGCTCCCGCTGATATCTGCGATTCTTTTACCAATATTCGCGAACACATATTGCAGCTGCTTGAGGATACGCTTGCACTTGTCAATTCTGGCCTTGTGGACGGAGAATTCAAGATGCGTGCCGACAAGTTGCGCAAGGAGGGTGATGAGTTGCAACTGAAATTGAGCGCATTTCACAAGACCCTGCTCGACCGTATGCAGAACAAACAGTGTAAGATTAATACGCTATTGGTAGCCATCAATATAACGCAGGAAAGTCAACAGCTCATCAGTAGTACCCGTCATCTGCTCAAGGGACTCAGTCGTTTCTTGGCCTGACGTAATCACTGCCGACCGTGAGTGCAAACAAAATTCGTTCAGACTATAAGTAACTAAGGTGTTTGATGTCGGCAGCCCCCTTGTTGTAAGGGAAGGCAGAGATCCTTATGCTTTTCCTGCAAATACAATGGTGGAATTGAAACCGAACATGCCCGCAGAGAACCTGTTATTAGGTTTTCTGCGGGACTTTTTCCGATTTGTGCAACTCGTTTCCTGCAAAATAATTGTATCTTTGTAGAATATAAAACCTACAGACCTATGGCAGAAGAACAGTTGACACCCATGATGGCGCAGTTTCGTGACCTGAAAAAGAAGCATCCTGATGCCTTGATGCTTTTCAGATGTGGTGACTTTTATGAAACATATTGTGAGGATGCCATTGTCGCTGCACAGGTGCTTGGCATCACACTAACCCATCGCAACAACAAGGGAGCGACGGCAGCCACAGAGATGGCAGGCTTTCCATATCACGCTCTCGACACATATTTGCCACGCCTTATCAGGGCAGGACACAGAGTGGCAATATGTGATCAGCTTGAAGACCCTAAACTCACAAAAAAGCTCGTAAAAAGAGGGGTCACAGAATTGGTCACGCCTGGCGTGGCGCTTACCGACAACGTGCTTGCCACTAAAGAAAACAACTTTGTGTCGGCGGTGTGTGTCACCAAAGGTGCATGTGGCATAGCTTTTCTTGACATAACGACAGGCGAGTTTGTCGTGGCCGAGGGTACAGCTGACTATGTCAATAAACTGCTGTCAAACTTTGCCCCTAAAGAAGTGCTGATTGAACGTGGCAGTCGTGAACGTTTCCAGAAGCATTTCGGCTCAAATTATTTTACCTTTGAACTTGATGATTGGAACTTTGCTGAGCGTAACTGTATTGAGCGTCTGCAAAAGCACTTCCATGTACGCAGCATGAAGGGGTATGGTGTGGCGCACATGCCCACTGCACTTACAGCGGCGGGAGCTGTCCTGTTCTATCTGGACGATACCAAACATACCCATATAGGGCATGTCACGTCCATACAGCGTATTGAAGAGGATAACTATGTAAGGCTTGACAACTTTACCATGCACAATCTCGAGATACTGCAACCGATGCATCCTGAGGGCAAAAGCCTGCTGCAGATTATGGACCATACGTCAACTCCCATGGGATCACGCATGTTGAGGCGTTGGTTGGCTTTCCCGCTGTGCAATGTGGCTATGATAAACAAACGCCAAAACTGTGTTGATTACCTGTATCACGATACAGAAGTGAGCAATCTGCTTACTAACAATCTTAGACAAATAGGTGACATGGAGAGACTCGTGGCAAAACTGGCCTCACAGCGCATTAATCCTCGTGAGATGGAGCAGCTCAGATATGACCTCGAATTTCTGACACCGATATGCAACGCCCTCCGAGATGTGTCGCAACCTTCGTTGCGTGAACTGTCAGGCAAGATAGATGTTTGTGAGGAGTTGAGACAACGCATTGCTACCACATTAAAGGCCGACCCGCCTGCTCTTACAGCCAAGGGTGGCTATATTGCACAAGGGGTAGACGATGAGCTTGACCGCTTGCGACGGCTCTCAACATCGGGAAAACAGTATTTGCTTGAATTGCAGCAACGCGAGACGGAGCGAACTGGCATACAGAGTCTAAAAGTGGGCTTCAACAACGTGTTTGGCTATTACCTTGAAGTGCGCAACACCTACAAGGATATGGTGCCGCCAGAATGGATAAGGAAACAAACTCTTGCGCAGGCCGAGAGGTATATTACCGAGGAGTTGAAGAAGTATGAAGAAGAAATTCTTGGTGCAGAGGAAAAGATCCTTGCCATAGAGGCGCAAATATATGACCGTTTGGTCAAGTACGCCCAAGACTTCATATCAAAGGCGCAGGTCGATGCCAACCAGATAGCCATATTGGACTGTTTCCTGTCGTTTGCTGTAATGGCAAGGGAACACAGGTATGTAAGGCCTGTAGTTGACGAGACTACCCAACTGGAGATAACCCAAGGGCGTCACCCTGTGATTGAAACTGAAATGAAAGCTGGTGAGAGATATGTGCCCAATGATGTGAGGCTTGATACCGAAAAACAGCAGATAATTATCATAACGGGCCCTAATATGGCGGGAAAGTCCGCATTGCTGCGACAGACCGCACTAATCACATTGTTGGCTCAGGTAGGCAGTTTCGTGCCCGCCGAAAAAGCCAGAATAGGTTTTGTTGACAAGGTGTTCACCCGTGTTGGCGCAAGCGACAATATTTCAGTAGGGGAGTCGACGTTTATGGTGGAGATGACTGAGGCTTCAAGCATTATGAACTCGTTTTCGGAGCGCAGTCTTGTATTATTTGATGAGCTTGGGCGTGGCACGTCAACCTACGATGGCATCTCGATAGCATGGGCTATTGTGGAATATCTCCACGACAACGCCAAGGGGCATCCCCGTACCCTGTTTGCCACCCACTATCATGAACTGAACGAAATGGCAAAGACCATGGATCGGATACATAACTATAATGTGTCGGTCAAGGAGGTGGACAATCACATAGTGTTTCTACGCAAGCTTGTTGCCGGAGGCAGCGAACACTCTTTTGGTATTCATGTAGCCAAACTGGCTGGAATGCCGCCTGTTATAGTCAAGCGAGCAAATCAGATACTAAAAGAGCTGGAAAGCAACAGCGAAAAGGAAGTGTCGCGCCCAAACGTGGCCGATATCAACAGTACAAGAGAGGGAACTCAGCTCACATTCTTCCAACTTGATGACCCAACGCTAAGGCAAATACGCGACAGCCTTCTGCATGTCGATATCAATAATCTTACACCTTTAGAGGCTTTGAACATGCTCAACGAAATTCAGAAAATGGTGAAAGAGTGATTTGCTGGCACATTACATTAAGAGTTGTGTATTACACGACGTGTGATGTGCTATTATTGCGACAATTTGCTTTTGAGCCTGACCTCTGGCAGTAGGTCTTCAATAACGTTGCGTATCAGTCGCATCTGAAGGAGTGATCGTTCGAATGCGGGAGTGCGCTTGATAGAGAGCATGGCTTTGCGGGCAGCAATCTGGTGACTTTCTTTCTTTGAATAGCCTTTACCTTTGGCGGCGCTTCGTCCTTCTATCATCACTGCGCTGCAAAACGGTGGTCTGTCGCCACGGGTGGGAGAGTCTTCCCACACGCTGACAATCTTGATATCAATATGGTGCTTTTGCCCCCATTCAAGGATAACACTCTTGTAGTTTTCTTCTACACGTGCGGTTTTCGCCATGTTGATGTGGCCTTGCTTGATAAGCAAATTTATGAATTGTTGGCAGGGCTTGTAGCCGCGGTCAAGATATATGGCTCCTACTAATGCCTCAAAGGCGTTGCCCTCAATATAGCTGTTGCGACTCTCTTGGTGCGGATGTTTGAGGTCAACTTTAATATATTTGTCAAGGTTGATGGCCTTTGCCAATCTGCCCAGATTCTTGCGTTCCACAAGTTTGCTGCGCATCGTGCTGAGAAAACCCTCGTCGCGTGTTGGATATTGATGATATAGAATGTGGCTTACTACGGTTTCAATAACTGCATCGCCCAAAAATTCCAAGCGCTCATTGTTGTTGTGCCTATTTTCTTTGGTCTTGAATGTTGCAGACCTGTGGGTGAGAGCCAGCTCGTAAAACCTGCTTCCGTGGGGCGTGAAGCCAAGTGTGTTCTTTAAATAAGAATAAAGTTCTCCCTTGCCGGCAAGGAGGAACTTTATTCTATATATTAATGAAATCATATAGGGGGTCTCCTATATTATTCAGCGTATTTCTTTATGATTACGCAGGCGTTGTGGCCACCAAATCCAAAGGTGTTGCTGAGGGCAGCGTTAACGGTGCGTTTCTGTGCCTTGTTGAAGGTGAAGTTGAGGTTATAGTCAAGTTCAGGGTCTTCGTCACCTTCTTCGTGATTGATTGTAGGAGGAACGATGTCGTTCTGAACGGCAAGGAGGCTGAACAGCGCTTCTGCCGCACCTGCTGCACCAAGCATGTGGCCAGTCATAGACTTTGTAGAGCTGATATTGAGCTTATAGGCGTGCTCCCCAAAGAGTTGTTTGATGGCTTTGGCCTCGGAGATGTCGCCTACGTGTGTTGATGTTCCGTGAACATTGATGTAGTCGATATCTTCAGGCTTCATGCCTGCATCGTCAAGAGCGGCCTGCATAACGAGGTGTGCTCCAAGGCCATCTGGGTGAGAGGCAGTGATGTGATAAGCATCGGCGCTCATGCCAGAGCCAGCAATTTCACCGTAAATTCTGGCACCGCGTGCCTTCGCGTGCTCCAGTTCTTCAAGGAAGAGACATGCAGATCCCTCAGCCATTACGAAACCATCGCGACTTGCGCTGAACGGGCGGCTTGCCGTTTCAGGAGAATCGTTGCGAGTAGAAAGAGCGTGCATGGCGTTGAAGCCGCCAACACCTGTAGGCCAGATAGCAGCTTCTGCACCACCGCTGAGAATAGCGTCAGCCTTGCCGATGCGGATAAGGTCTACCGCTGTAGCTATAGCGTGAGTAGAAGATGCACAAGCTGATGTGGTAGCAAAGTTTGGGCCGTGGAAGCCGTACTTGATAGACACATGTCCTGCAGCAATGTCTGCAATCATCTTTGGGATAAAGAAAGGGCTGTATTTAGGACCAATCTCTGCACCTGTAAGAGCATATTGGCTAACTTCTTTTTCAAAACTGTTGATACCGCCGATACCGACACCAAGCACTACACCTACGCGGTTTTTGTTGAGAGCTTCCATGTCAAGCTTTGCATCGTCAACAGCCTCAGTGGCTGCAACCATTGCAAATTGGGTATATAGATCCATCTTGTTGGCTTCCTTGCGGTCAAGGTAGTTCTTTGGATCAAAATCCTTAACCTCACAGGCAAAGTGGGTCTTGAACTTCTCTGTGTTGAAGCGAGTAATGGGAGCTGCACCGCTCTTGCCCGCTAATATTGCGGCCCATGTGTCGGCCACGTTGTTGCCAAGTGGAGTAATGGCACCCACACCTGTTACTACTACTCTTCTAAGTTCCATTATTCTGTAGTATTGTATTTATTAACGAAAACATTCCCACCTCAAAGCATATCTATTATACGCTTTGGGATGGGAACAAAAATAGAGTATAATTACTTGTTATTCTCGATGTATTGGATAGCATCAGCTACAGTAGTAATCTTCTCGGCTTGATCGTCTGGAATTGAAATGCCAAATTCTTTCTCAAATTCCATGATGAGTTCTACAGTGTCAAGAGAATCTGCACCAAGGTCGTTAGCAAAAGAAGCTTCGTCTTTTACTACACTCTCGTCTACGCCAAGTTTCTCAGCGATAATCTCTTTTACTTTTTTCTCAATGTCTGACATAATTTTGTTGAAATTGTTTTGGTTAATATTGTTTTAATTTGAGTGCAAAATTATTACATAATCTTTTCACGGCCAAGAAATTGAATGGAAAAATGCACATTTGGGGCAAAGTAGTGCATTGTTTTGCTGTTTTTGTATAGTAGAGTTATAAAAATAGGCGGAGCTCATGCTAAGTAGTTGTGTGAAAGGTTTGTTTTTATTCCGTTGGTTGAAGTTGTGGTGTTGGTTTTGACATTTGCAAACATTAAATTGCAAATATCTAAATGGTGTCAGGCAAAAGGCGGACTGATTTTTAAGAATGGTTAAAAACGGGTTAAATTAATTTTAAAAGCCTCTGCACGAAGATTGAATATTGCTAACTTTGCCACGGTAAGACAGACATAGAAACTTTACTAAATTATAAATTACAATGGCAACATTAGATTTAACTAAGTATGGCATCACCGGTTCAACAGTGATTGCTCACAACCCTTCTTACGAAACACTTTTCGAGGAAGAGACAAAGGCTGGCCTTCAGGGCTTTGAAGTAGGTCAGGAAACAGAACTTGGCGCTGTAAATGTAAAGACAGGTATCTTTACTGGCCGTTCACCAAAGGATAAGTATATCGTTGACGATGCACAGAGTCACGACAAAGTGTGGTGGACAACCGAAGGCTACAAGAACGACAACCACCCGATGTCTGAAGAAGTATGGGCCAAGGTTAAGAGTCTTGCCGTTAAGGAACTCTGCAACAAAAATCTTTATGTGGTAGATGCTTTCTGCGGTGCTAACAAGGATACACGCATGGCAGTGCGTTTCATTGTTGAGGTGGCTTGGCAGGCTCACTTTGTTACCAACATGTTTATCAAGCCTACTGCGGACGAGTTGGCAAACTTCGAACCTAACTTTGTTATCTACAACGCTTCCAAGGCAAAGGTTGAGAACTATAAGGAACTTGGTTTGAACTCGGAAACTTGTGTTGCTTTCAATACTACCAGCCGCGAGCAGGTTATCATCAACACTTGGTATGGTGGTGAGATGAAGAAAGGTATGTTCTCTATGATGAACTACTACCTCCCACTCAAGGGCATGGCTTCAATGCACTGTTCTGCCAACTGCGATATGAACGGTGAAAACACCGCAATTTTCTTCGGACTCTCTGGTACAGGTAAGACTACTTTGTCTACCGATCCAAAACGTCGCCTCATTGGTGATGACGAGCACGGATGGGATGACAACGGTGTATTCAACTTCGAGGGCGGTTGCTACGCTAAGGTTATCAACCTTGACAAGGAATCTGAGCCAGACATCTACAATGCAATCAAGCGTAATGCTTTGCTCGAAAACGTAACAGTTGATGCTAATGGTAAGATTGACTTCGCTGATAAGTCTACAACAGAGAACACTCGTGTTTCTTATCCTATCAACCACATCAAGAACATTCAACCAGGTTCTTCCGCTCCTGCAGCAAAGCAAGTTATCTTCCTTTCTGCTGATGCATTTGGTGTGCTTCCTCCAGTGTCTATCCTTACACCAGAACAGACTCAATACTACTTCCTCTCTGGTTTCACCGCAAAGCTCGCAGGAACAGAGCGTGGTATCACTGAACCTACTCCTACTTTCTCCGCTTGCTTCGGTCAGGCTTTCCTTGAGCTCCACCCGACAAAGTATGCCGAGGAACTCGTAAAGAAGATGAAGAAGTCTGGTGCTAAGGCTTACCTCGTTAACACGGGTTGGAACGGCACTGGCAAGCGTATTTCTATCAAGGATACACGTGGCATCATCGACGCTATCCTTTCTGGTGCAATCAATGAAGCTCCTACAAAGAACATTCCTATCTTCAACTTTGCAGTTCCTACTGCTCTTCCAGGAGTTGACCCTGCAATTCTTGACCCACGTGACACATACGACTGTGCTTGCAAGTGGGAGGAGAAAGCAAAGGATCTCGCAGCACGTTTTGTCAAGAACTTCGGTAAATATACTACCAACGAGGCAGGTAAGGCTCTCGTTGCTGCTGGTCCAAAACTCTAATATCGACTATGTAGGGCGGAGTAATCCGGCGCAAATCTCTTATTGTCGGAATTCTCTCGCCTTCTTAAGATAATTACATGAAAGGCGACTCCATCTCGTGAGGTGGGGTCGCCTTTTTCTTTAATAGGGGAGTTTTAGCTTTAACAAACTATGAAAGCGTCATTGTAGTTCTAAAGAGAAAGAATTCTGAAGATAAGCCACTCTATTGAAAGAAATGATAAGTTGTTTTGGGCTTGATTATGAGGCGTCGCATAAGATTATAATAACAATTGAAATACAATGAATTCAGTTTGGATTAGTGCCTTAGGGTTGTGTGGAGCCTCAATAATAGGTTCTGTCATTGGGTATTTTGTGAAAGACATGCCTCATCGTTGGAACGATGCGGTGTTGGGTTATTGTGCTGGCATTATGCTTGCAGCTTCTACTGTAGGACTCATTCTGCCAGCAGTTGAGGCGGTGGAAGGCTATGCGGTGTGGCTTGTGGTGGGAGGCGTCATTTGCGGAGGACTGTTCCTGAATCTGTTGGATATGGTAACTCCTCATCTTCACACCATCACGGGACTTGATGCAGAAGTTCACCGCAACAACCGCTCTCTCAACAGGGTGTTGCTGTTTGTGCTTGCAATAGCCCTGCACAAACTTCCAGAGGGACTTGCGGCGGGAGTAAGCATGAATGAAACAAGCGGAATGGGCTGGACAGTATCGTTTGGCCTGGCGTTGCAGAATGTGCCAGAGGGTATGGTCATCATCGCTCCGCTACTCGTGGCTGGAGTGTCACGTTGGCGCACCTTTGCCATTTCGGTTGCTATAGGTTTGCTGGAGGTGGCAGGTGTCTGGATAGGCTATGGTGTGGGTACTGTTATGGGCGTATTGCTGCCTGCGCTTCTTGGTTTCGCTGGCGGAGCCATGCTGTATGTCACATCAGATGAGATGATACCCGAAACCCATGCTCATGGCTTTCAGAAGCAGGCAACCTATGCCTTGCTGTTTGGCTTTTTGACTCTGGTATTGTTAGAGCGCATCACGATATGAATGATTGCAGGTCGGTCAGTGGCAATACTGTTGTTCCAAATCGGTCATTAGGTTGTAAATGACATCTTTCTTGTTACTTCTTATTGCCTTTTGTTTTTATAAGGCATCTGCTGCTGTTGTTTTCAGCTCAAAATAGCTCGCTATTATTCCGTAAAACGACAAGCAACATCTGCTCTTCTAAAAGATCAGAATACAACAAGTCCTAACAACCGGATTGGGATTATTTCGCCGCTCCTTTTTTGTTGCTTAGGTCGATTCTTGCAGACTGTAGAATGGCGTGGGCGTTTCTGATGCGCTGTCTGCTTGGTTTAGGCGAGTCGGTAAGTATGGTGCCAGAAGTGAGATCTTCAACGGTTGCGCCAGTAGAGTCGATGAAACATACGCCGCGGTTAAAGGTGTGTGTGGCACAGGGATAGGTATAGGTGCGGCTGAACACATCGCGGCTGAACGTGAATTGGCTGTGGCTGATGCCCAGTTGTCCCAGTAGGGTGGCCGCAAGGTCTGTCTGGTTACAGATGCGGTTTTCTGTATAGTGCGACTTTACTGCGCCTCCAATCCACAACAGGGGGATATGGTACTTTTGTATGTTGCTTTCTGTGATGTCTTCGGGGTATGTGATGCCGTGGTCGGGAATGATAACCAGTAGCAGATTGTTCCATATAGGAGATTTCTTCAGGCGTCTGACCAGTGTGCCGATACAGTCGTCAAGATATGCCATGGAGTTTGCTATAGGGTCATTCTTTATACGGTGGTATGGCACCTGCCAGTCCTCATGGCTCGCCAATGTCTGACAAGTGATAAAGAAAGGTTTGTCAGTGTTGTGGAGGTGTGTGATTCGGTTGTATAAGGTGTCGAGTACAATGTGGTCGGTCACGCCCCAAGAGTGTGTTTTTCTGACGGAACGGGGGAAGTGTTCGTCTCCCATCACTTTGCCATATCCGGTAGCGAGCAAATAACTGTTGGCGTTGGTGAAGTTTTTGTCACCCCCATAGAGGTATGCTGTGGTGTAGCCTGCGCCTGAAAGCGAACGTGCAATGGAGGGCAGACGGCCAGCTTCCTCGCTCATCTTCATAACCGAGAAGTCAGGAAAGCTGGGGTAGCCACTGAAAGTACAGACTGTTCCGCGGTCGGTGCGGTAGCTGTTGGCGTAGCATTGCGTAAAGACGACACCTTCGTTAATAAGCTGGTTGATATTTGGGGTGATGTTTGGAACACCTCCGAGCGGTTCCACAAAGGCGGCACTTAGTCCCTCCATAAATACAAGCACGATGTCAGGTCTGTCGGTCTTGAGCATTTTTTGTGGGCTGATGCTTTGCGTGGAGTATTTAAGGGCTTTGAAAACCTGTTTGCATTCTGTTGGGCTATAAAATCTGTAGAGTTTGTTCAGGGCGTGATTTTTAGCAATGGAATAGAAAAGGCTGAAAGCCGGATTTACGGCAGAGTGGTTGAGAAACGGGTTGGAGGAGTAGTAGGCGTAGCCAGTGTTCATAGTGGAACGTCCGACGCCACCTCTGATGGCAAGAAACATCAGTCCTCCGATGACAATGAAGAGTGAGAGGGTGCGAACTTTCTTGATGCAGGGTGCAAGATGCCACATTGTAACCTTATATAATGTAAACAGCATCAGTCCGCAAACGACTGTGGCGAGCAGCAGGGTCACGACAAGGAACACAGTTGAGATATTGCCTGTTATGTTGGCAGAACGTCCCATGTAGTTGAAGATGGTAGCGTCAAGCTTGAATTGCCAGAAATCATATAAGATGCAGTCGCTGATAAGAATAATGGTCATGATGGGGGCGATGATGCAACTGTAAGCAAAGAATATGATGTTGATGTAGTGCTTGGCAGTCCAGATAGAGATTATGCATAAAAGCCATGGTACGGTGGCAATATATGACACTGTAGCGAGGTCTTGTGGAAAGCCGTGAGCAATAACGTTAAGGTAGTCAGAGGCGTTGAGGTGTCTGTTGTCTGCATTATATAACATGAATGCCATCTTCATGATTACAAAGGTGGCGAGTAATGTGAGGGAGAATAAGAATAGTAGCCGTAGGCGTTGTTTCATGTGTGGTGTTGTTCAGTACCAAAGGGTGATGAGAGATTGCGGCATGACGGTTTTCCTACAGTTGCTGCATGTCGTTGAGCCGTTTGTAGTAGTTGCCGAGCCTAATGAGTTCATCATGTGTGCCACTTTCAACAATATGTCCTTCGTGCAGCACATAGATGCGGTCTGCATTCTTGATGGTTGACAGACGGTGGGCGATGGCTATTGTTGTGCGTGTTTTCATGAGTCGTTCGAGGGCTTCTTGCACGAGACGTTCACTCTCTGTGTCAAGGGCAGATGTTGCCTCATCGAGAATGAGGATTGGCGGGTTCTTGAGTATTGCCCGCGCAATGCTGATGCGCTGACGTTGACCGCCCGAGAGGCGACATCCACGGTCACCCACGTTAGTGTTGTAGCCTTGTTCCATTTCCATGATGAATTCGTGGGCGTTGGCTATCTTGGCGGCTTCGGTCACCTGCTCCATGGTGGCGTTGTCTACGCCGAAAGCAATATTGTTGAATACGGTGTCGTTGAACAGTATGGCCTCTTGGTTTACGTTGCCTATGATGGAGCGCAGTGAGTGAATGGAGAGGTTGCGTATGTCTCGGCCGTCAATGAGTATTTGACCGGCTTCTACATCGTGGTAGCGTGGTATGAGGTCTACCAGGGTTGACTTGCCCGATCCCGACTGCCCCACGAGGGCGATGGTCTGGCCCTTGTGTATGGTGAGGTTAATATCGCTCAATATTTTCTTTGTCTCATTGTAGCTGAAGTCAACGTGCTTAAACTCGATGCCGTATTCAAGGTCTTTGATGAATTCGGGGTTGGCGTTTTCCTTTATGCTGTTTTGGGCATATAGAATTTTATTTATCCTTTCCATTGATGCCATGCCTTTCTGAATGCTGTAGCCAGCTTTTGAGAGGTCTTTGAGCGGTTGCAGAATGGTGTAGAGGATTACCAGATAGTAGATGAATGTGCTGGCGTCAATGGGTGAGTTGCCGGAGAAGATGAGATAGCCGCCGAACCACAGTACAACGACAATCATACAAGTGCCGAGAAATTCACTTACGGGGTGTGCCGCTGCCTGGCGTATAGCCACCCTCAATGAGGCGTTGCGGAACTCGTTGTTGACCTTTTCAAAGCGCTTGTCCATTTTCTTCTCGGCTATGAACGCCTTGATGATACGTAGTCCTCCGAGAGTTTCCTCTATCTGGCTTATGCCGTCACTCCATTTTGATTGTGCGTAGAGCGATTTCGCTTTCAGTTTCTTGCCGATGCGTCCGATGCCCAGTGCCATAAACGGCACCACAAGCAGGGTAAACAGAGTCAGCTCCCAGCTTATAACAAACAAGGTTGAGAGATATATTACAATGAAAATGGGATTCTTGACTATCATATCAAGCGATGATGTGATAGAAGCATCCACTTCGTTGACATCGGTACTTACCCTTGCCAGAATGTCACCTTTGCGCTCTTCAGAGAAGAACGATAGAGGCAGGTGCAGTATCTTGCGGTAAATGTCAGTGCGTATGTCTCTTACCACGCCAGTGCGCAGAGGCATAAGACAGGCAGAGCCGCCGAAATATGTGGCAGTCTTTAACAGTGTAAGTACAGACAGAACCAGACCCAACAGAAGCAGTGTGGTGGCTGGGCCGTAGGTGTCTATCATCACTTGTGAATAGTAGTAACCGTTGTTTTTTGCAGTGTCAAGCAAGTCGCCTGTGCTCCATTCGATGAATTGGTATCTCTCTGTGTTGACCTTGAAGAGTATCTGCAGTATCGGCAGCAGTACCGTAAACGAGAAAACGTTGAACAGGGCTGCCAGAATGTTCATGGCAAAAGTGCCGGCTATGTATCGTTTGTATCGGGCAAAATATTTGCCCATGAGATGAAAGAAATCTTTCATTTGTTCTTATTATGTGGTTTAGGTGTATGTCTTTTTCGCTGGCCGTAGTCTGGTGTGTCTACGCTACAGCTATACAGTGGACCGATATCAAGACGGGCGGGTTATTTGCGTCCGAAGTCGGCAGGGATTTCGCCCCATTGTTCAGTGTGCCATTTGAGTAGCTGAATATCGTTGTCGGGGTTCTCGCGTAGCCATTTCTCGGCGCGCCCGATAAGTTCGTAGACTTCCGCGCTTTTTGGCGTACGTTTCAGTTTGGTTTTGCACTTCTTCGCTTTAATCCATAACAGGGCGTTGCGGCTGTCGCTGTAGATGGGTAGTTTCGTGCCCAGGCGCTTCTGCAGGGCAAGGGCGTGTACGATGGCAAGAAACTCACCGATGTTGTTGGTGCCGTAGAGTGGGCCGAGGTGGAACAGTCTGGCTTTGCTCTGCACGTCAACACCCTGATACTCCATCATTCCGGGATTACCACTGCATGCAGCGTCAACAGCGTAGGCGTTTTGTATCACTTCGACAGGCAAATGGCCATCGAGACTTTTTGGCTTTGGGGTGCGGCTGATTGTTGGTGCGGGGTGGCTGAATGCCAGTTGCGCCTCTTCCATGGTAGGGTAGGCTTTGTAGCGTGCTTCCTTGACACCCATGACCTGTGCTTTGCAATCGTCCCAAGTGAGATATACTCCGGGCTTATTGCCGCTCCATACAACATAGAACTTTGGTTTTGTTTTCGTCATTTTCTTTGGTGTGATGGTGGTAATGAGGAAGTCAGAGGGTGTAGCCGTTGACTCGTGAAACGGCTTTTACATTGTCTGCTACATGCGTTCGGGGACTTCGATGCCGAGAACTCTCATGCCAGTGCGTATGATGTTGGCGGTCTGTTGCGACAGAACCAGTCTGAGATTGCGTTTCCCCTGGTTTTCTTCGCCAAGGATAGAGTAGTCGTGGTAAAACTGGTTATATTCTTTCACCAGGTCATAACAGTAATTGGCAATAGCGCTTGGGCTGTAGTCGTTGGCGGCTTGCCCGATTATTGCAGGGAAGCTTGATAATTTTTGTATGAGGCGCTGCTCCTTTTCGTTAACGGGGGTGTCGGTTGCCAGTGTGTCGGGAATGTCAGCCCCGCCTTTACGCAGCACGGAGCGTATGCGTGCGTAGGTATATTGTATGAATGGGCCAGTGTTGCCGTTGAAGTCAATGCTCTCGGCAGGGTTGAACAACATATTCTTGCGTGCGTCAACCTTTAGCAGGAAGTACTTTAAGGCACCGAGACCCACAATTCGTGCAATCTCTTGTGATTCTTCTGGTTCCATGTCCTTGAATTTGCCCAGTTCCTCGCTTGTTTGTCCGGCCGTCTTTATCATCTCGCTGATAAGGTCGTCGGCATCAACAACCGTTCCTTCGCGGCTCTTCATCTTGCCATCAGGCAGCTCTACCATGCCGTATGAGAAGTGTACAAGGTCCTTCCCCCATTCAAAGCCCAGTTTGTCAAGAAGAATGGAGAGAACTTTGAAGTGGTAGTTTTGCTCGTTGCCGACCACGTAGACCATCTTGTCGATGGGGTAATCGTTGAAGCGCAGTTTGGCGGTGCCTATGTCTTGTGTCATGTAGACAGATGTGCCGTCAGAGCGGAGCAATAGTTTTTCGTCAAGACCTTCAGGGCGCAAATCTGCCCACACGGAGCCATCTTCGTGGCGTGTGAAAAGTCCTTTTTTGAGTCCGTCCTCCACTTCTTTCCTGCCCACGAGGTATGTGTCAGACTCATAGTATATCTTGTCAAACGAAACTCCCAGAGCCTTGTATGTCTCGTCAAAGCCTTTGTAGACCCAGCTGTTCATCTTCTTCCACAACGCACGAACTTCGGGGTCGCCCTGCTCCCACTTTACGAGCATTCTGTGGGCTTCCTTGATGAGAGGAGCTTCTTGTTTTGCTGTCTCCTCGTCCATGCCTTGGGCCTGCAGCTGCTTTATTTCCTCGCGATAGTGCTTGTCGAAGGCCACGTAGTAGTCGCCTATGAGGTGGTCGCCCTTTTTGCCCGATGTCTCTGGGGTTTCTCCGTTGCCCCATTTGAGCCATGCCAGCATAGACTTGCAGATATGTATGCCGCGGTCGTTGACAATGTTGGTCTTGACAACACGGTTGCCGGCAGCCTCAAGTATCTGGCTCAAAGCCCAGCCCAGCAGATTGTTGCGCACGTGGCCGAGGTGAAGGGGCTTGTTGGTGTTTGGCGAAGAGTATTCTATCATTACCAGCGGCGAAGTCTCGGCAGGTTTTTTTGTGCCATAGTCTGGAGTAGCAGCAATGTTGTTAAGCACCGAAACCCAGTAGGCGGACGAGATGCTGAGATTGAGAAATCCTTTGAAAACGTTGAACTTCTCTATTGCAGGTTCGTTTTCCGTAAGCCAGGTTCCGATTTCCTGTGCTGTGTCTTCAGGCTTCTTGTGCGAGACCTTGAGTAGCGGAAACACCACCAGAGTAATGTGTCCTTCGAATTCCTTCCTTGTCTTCTGGAGTTGTGCCATGTCGGGCTCTATAGTTGCACCATAAAGGGCTTCTACGGCTTTGATGACGGCCGCCTGTGTAATTTCTTCTATATTCATCTGATGTTAATCGTTTTTGCGTAGTTGTAGAATGCTTATTTCTATGCGATTACGATAGAATATGCTGTTATAGCGTGCAAATTTACCGCTCTTTTGCCTAAATGCCAAAAGAAAGGCAGAAAAACTCACTCTCCATCGTTTCAGCACATGTTGTTTAACCCAAATCGGTCGTTAATGACATTTTTTTTGTTACTTCTTATTGCTTTTTTTATAAGGTGTCTGTTGCTTGTTTTTTAGTTTAATATGGCCCGCGATTATTCGCTAAAAAGACAAGCAACATCTGCCCTCCTAAAAAATTAAAACCCAAAAAGTCCTAATGACCGAATTGGGTTTAGACCTCCTCGGGGTGGTGCGCCCAAACGGGCCACGGGAAGAAAATTGCCGAAAAGTTTGTTTGTTTGCCAAAAAACATGTAATTTTGCACCCGCTCATTGTTATGGAGCTAATAACGTATTTATTATTAACAAATTACAAAAACACAGTAAGACTTATGAATCAGTATGAAACCGTTTTCATTTTGACTCCCGTTTTGTCTGATGACCAGATGAAGGAAGCGGTTGGTAAGTTCAGAAATTATCTTACAGAGCATGGTGCAGAAATTCTCTATGAGAACAACTGGGGCATGCGCAAGCTGGCTTACAACATCAACAAGAAGTCAAGTGGCTTCTACGTAGAGTTTGGCTTTAAGGCCGATCCTGCACTTATCAGCAAACTTGAAATCAATTATCGTCGTGACGAGCGTGTAATCCGCTTCCTCACTGTAAAGATGGACAAGAATGCGGCTGCTTATGCCGCAAAGCGTCAGTCACTTAAAACCAAGGAGGACTAAATTATGGCAGCAGACAAGAATGAAATCAGATATTTGACAGCTCCCTCAATTGATGTAAAGAGGAAGAAATACTGTCGCTTTAAGAAAAGCGGTATCAAGTATATTGACTATAGAGATCCCGAATTCCTCAAGAAGTTCTTGAACGAGCAGGGACGCATCCTTCCACGTCGTATTACCGGCACCTCTCTGAAGTATCAGCGTCGTGTAGCTCAGGCAGTGAAAAGAGCGCGCCATCTTGCGTTGCTTCCATTTGTAACCGATTTGATGAAATAATAAAAGAGGAGGACACATTATGGAAATTATATTGAAAGAAGACATTATCGGTCTGGGTTTCAAGAACGATATCGTAACAGTAAAGAACGGTTACGCAAATAACTACCTCGTTCCGATGGGCAAGGCTATTCCTGCATCAGAGTCAGCTAAGAAAGTGCTGGCTGAGGACCTTCGCCAGAAGGCTCACAAACTTGCCAAGATTAAGGAAGAAGCAGAAGCTCTTGCAGCCAAGATTAACGCTGTTCCAGCTCTTGTTATTCCGATGAAAGTGAGCGCAACAGGCACCATCTACGGTTCTGTAACTAACGTTCAGATTGCCGAAGGTCTCGCCGCCAATGGCGTTGAGGTTGACAGAAAGAAGATTGTTCTTTCTGATGTTAAGGAAGTAGGCACTTACAGTGCTGTAGTGAAGTTGCACAAGGAAGTTTCTGCAACAGTCAACTTTGAGGTTGTCGCAGAAGGTGCATCAGAAGCATAAAAAATCTCTTCATATCGTTTATGGATGAGGCTGTGTCAAAAAATGGCGCAGCCTCTTTCCTTATCCGCAGTTCCGCGCATCGCAGAGCTGCTTTTTTTGTTTTTTAACGCAATATGGCCATCGTAGTTATGGTAATGGCGAAGCCCTGCTTGAAGAACGTGACAGATTGAGGCAGCCTCAGTATGACTCGGCGGCATGGTGCGTTGTGAAAAAATCAGCGAAACAAGACTTGAAGTGGCTCACGTCGCGCTGTTTTCACATTCTGCTAACTAGTGGACTATTGTCCGCTAAGTTAGCAGACAATAGTCCACTAAGTTAGCTGACACTGGTCCACTAGTTAGCAGAATGACTTTTGTTGAGTTCGTGGCGTTGCAAAACCGTTGCGGAGCGTTGTTGTGTGTGCTTGTTGTAAGATGTAATCAAGATTGAATTATGTGGAGCGTTCAGAGCAGCAGTGTCAAGATTATGACCGATTTGGGTTTATGACTGTATGCCCTTTTTTGTTTGCGATGTGAGACTGCCACGGAAATCTTGCGTCATGAACTTCGAGTGAGTGCAAAAAAGTGTTTGTGTAGCTTTTCGGACTGCCTCGTTTTTATTAAATTTGCCACATAATGACAATGTGAAACAGAGTGGCTGCATGAAACGAATTATTTATATCATTTTCCTGGTGCTTGCAACGGGCGTGGGCGCACAGACTCCCAAGTCCAGCACGTCGCACAAGGCATCATCAACAACTTCTGTTCGCCGAAAGGCCGCACCGCAGAGCCGGCAATGCACGACGCAGCAGAGACGGCCAGTATACAGAGATGTGACCTACATAATCAACGGCAATGTCAATGGGTATGCAGACGGTGAATGGGCAAGGCTGTGTATTCCTACTGCGCACGGATTGCAGGCTCATGACTCAGTGCAGGTAAAGGATGGCAAGTTCCACTTTAAGGGCATGACCAAAAACGTACCGCATATGCAGTATGTCACCATCGGTGAGGGTATGCAGAAAAACATCACCGAGGTGTTGCTTGAGGAGGGTACGATTACGATGCAACTTTTCGCAGGAGAAAAGAAAGACCGGGTAACCGGCACAACCCACAATGACATATACACGCCCTACCGCGACAGCATTAATGATGTCTATACCAAGCTGTATGCCTGTCTTGTTGAGGAGATGAAACTCTCTAACTCCAAAGAAGATAGAGAAGCCTATCAGGCTGGAGCCGATATGCTTAGAAAAAAAATCGTTGATGTAAGCTATGATTACGCCAACAAGAACATGACTAATTGGGTGGGTGTATATCTTTTTGCCGAATACTACAAGCGTTTTACCCTGCAGCAAAACAAAAATCTTCTGACAAAAATGTCACGGAAATATGGCAATCTTCCCATTACGGCGGAGATTCGCAAATATGTAAACCAGCAAAAACCTTGATAGCTAATCTTCCCTGTTTGTAGAGACTGGTGGTGGGGGCTATTTCAGAAACGGGTATGCTGTCATGTTTTTTTATGGGCTGTCATGCTTTGACCGCCACTACAGATAAAAACAATATCTTTTTTTATGATACTATGAAGCGAATACTTTTTTTTACGACAATGCTTATGGCAGGTATTGCCTCTGCCTTTGCTCAGGGTTACTCGGTGCGTGGCACTGTAAATGCCGGTTTTAACGGTAAGAACATTTATCTTGCCACATACAATAAGGGAAAGTGGATTAAAAACGACTCTGCCGTGATTAAGGACAATAAATTCACGTTTGACGGCAAAGTTGAGGTGCCAGACATCAGCTATCTGCTTTATGAAGAGGGTGAAAAGACCATGTGTAGCGACTTTGTGCTGGAAAACTCGGTAATCGCCCTAAATGTTACTATCGGTGAAGGTCTTGAACTCATGGCAATGGGCACCAAGGCAAACGATGCCTTCTCGCAGTACAAAGAGGCGTTGGCCAGATACCGTGAAAAGGCAAGACCCATACAAGAGCGGATAGAAAAAAGCAGTGACAAGGTCTTGAGAGACAGTCTGGTTGCAGAGCTTTATTCCCTCGGTGATGACGTAGAGACGCAGCTGGAGTCCATTTGCGTTGCCAACAAAGGCAATTTCACCGGGCTGTATTTGGCACAGAACTTCTATACCCGCTGGCAGCCGGCACGTGCCAAACAGTTCCTTGCTGAGATGCCGCAAGACCTTCGTACTCTAAAAATCTACCGTGACATGGAGAGTCACCTGTTGCAGATAGAGATGACTGCCGAGGGCAAAACTTTCGTTGATATCAAGGCCAGTACACCAGAGGGAAAGGAGTTGAGACTGTCAGACTTTGTCGGCAATGGCAAGGTGGTGTTGGTGGATTTCTGGGCCAGCTGGTGCAGACCCTGCATGATGGAGATGCCCAATGTGGTTAAGGCATATGAACTTTTCAAGAGCAAGGGGCTGGAAATTGTTGGTGTGTCACTCGACAACAAAAGTGAAGCGTGGAAGAAGGCTCTTGCCGAACAAAAGATGACATGGCCTCAAATGAGTGACCTCAAAGGTTGGGATAGCGAAGTGGCAAAAGCTTATGCTGTCAAGGGTATTCCCGCTACCGTGTTGATTGACAAGGAAGGGAAAATAGCCGCTCGCGACCTACGTGGGACTGACCTGCTGAGGAAGATTGAAGAACTGCTGAAATAAGTCGCAACAGGAGACTGCTGGCATGTTTGTGCAGTTGATGTGGTTGTTACTTCACGTCAGTTGTCTTTATTTGCCTTTTCTTATCACTGTCACGGTGTCTGCATCTACATAGAATGACGTGACGGCAGAAGCGTCGAGGTTGTCAAATTCCTGCGGAGATGACATAATGCCACCTTTCCCCGCTCCCGACGTGCCGCTGTTGGTGCGGATTGCACCATTGCACAAAGCCACGTCCCAATCGGTGCGTTTTTGCCATGATTTCTCGGCATCTATATCGCCCAGATCGCTTGTACCTACGGTCTTGCCGTCAGACAATGAGATATATGTCCATGTGTCTGGCAGAATACTGACGCTCATCACATTGGCAGTAGAAACAGAGTTCTCGCCACCACCATCGCTGCACGAGGCGATAGCCAAGAGCGATATCGCCCAAACGAATACTTTGCTTATTTTTTGCATCTTGCGCATATTATAGTCTTTATTCATAGCGAATGTCAAGCGACTGTCCGTCAGGTGACATGTTGCCGAATTTCATTTTCTTAGTTTTGCCATCGGCGGTGCGGATAACAAACGTACGTGAGGAAACTGTGCCATTCTCTACATATTTGTAAGGCGATGCCGACACTGTGTAGCTACTCTTGCGATTGTCAGATGGCTGCACATAGAAGGCTGTGACACCAGGCTTTACGGCAGTGGGCAGAGCAGATGACACGCACTTGTACTCTACGGGCTCCGCACCACGATAGTCAACAAGCGACACAGCCTCCACCGTTCCGTCACCCACGGTCTTGCCAATGGCCGCCTTCTTCACGGCAAGAAAGAACACGTCGCCATCGGCACTCTCTGCCGTCACACCGTTTGATGCATCAATGGCAATCTCTATTTCATTGCCAAGATACTGTCCCTGCATGGGGTGGTCGCCACCGGCATTGAAAAAGGCCTGGGCATAGGAGTATTGTGGTGTGGAGGTTGTGTTGCCATCGGTGCGGAATGCAGTGCCGAACGACAGGTCATTGCGCGAGTTGTATTTAATCTTAACTTTGAACACAGCCTTTGGCTCGTATGTGGTGACACGCACCGCCTGCATCTGGCTTGACAGACTGAGGTCGGTGTGCTGGTGGTCGGTGAAGAACCAGTAGGGCAGATAGAAACGGCCTTTGTCGTGAGAGAACGTACCCCACGAGTTGCACACAATGAACGCCCCCTTATGCATCTTGCCATCGGGGTCGTTGAATTCAACGAGGTCATCATAGCCCACGATAGTCATGGCATGCGCCCCAGTGGTGGCCAGTTGGGTGAGCAGTGAGTGATAGCCCGTTTTTGAGGGGCCATCATAATGGTCGTTGATAGTCCATCCGCTTGACTGCGATGAGAACGTAAGCAGACCGCCCGTGGCACTGCCATCGGCTGCATCGTAGAGCCAGCGTTTGAGCGCTGCTATGTCGGCCGCGTTGAACTCCAGTATCTCCTTCACCCTATAGTGCATGGCTCTGAGATACTTGTCGTATCCCGTGGCCCAGCGAAATTGGTACAGCCCAGAGTTGCCATAGTCTGATTCGGTCATCATCCCGTAACGTTGCGCAAGATAAAAACCCTGCTCAGCAAAGCCGCCCTGGTCTTCGCCATCGTTGAGCATGTTCCATGAGAACTTGTAGGCGAAACGGTTGTCGGCAGAGGCTGACGCATTGCGGTCGAGCAGACGGTTGATTTCATAGGTGAACACATACCCTATGCTTGAAGCTTGGGCACAAGAGCCTCCATCTTGATTGATGATGGGTGGGAAAAACTTGTTCTTTGAGTTGTCTACTGCCAATGGAAGTGTTACGCCGGATGCGTCCACACGTATGGACTTCATCATGGAGCGGATGTGGCGCACCTCTGGTGTAACCTTGGGGGTTGGGTAGGCCCTGCGTGTCAAGGTCTGCGCCCCTGCCACTGTTGAGAGCAGCATGAGAAACAGAAATATCGACTGTCGTGTTTTCATATTCACAATGTTAAACCCAAATCGGTCATTAGGTCGTAAATGACATTTATTGTTGTTACTTCTTATTGCCTTTTGTTTTTTATAAGGCACCTGATGCTTGTTTTTAGCTCAAAATAGCCCGCTATTATTCCCTAAAATGACAAGCAACATCTGCTCTCCTAAAAAACGAAACACAATAAGTCCTAACGACCGATTTGGGTTAAAGGTTTTCCTCTCCCCTTACTTATGCTTTAGCCTTGCGATGGTCTTGCGAGCCTCTTCTCTCACGGCCTCACTGTAATGCGTGTCGGTGACAATTGGGCTTATGGCCTCAATCATGCGTGGCACCATATAAGAAAAAGGATGCCAGCCGAGCATCTCAAGCAAGGCCACCTGTGTGTCGGCATCAGCCTTTGGGAGGTAGTTGAGCACAGTTGGTATGGTGGCGTGGGCCATGTAGTTGCGTGTCTGGCGTATCAGTTGCAAGCGTTGCTTTGCTGTTTTGGTCGTGTCGGCAATCTGCATTATATCAGCTACCCACCTGTCGGCCCCACGCTCTATGGTTCGCTTAATTATACTACGCACGCTATCCTTCTGTGTGAAGCAAACCCCTGGGTCATCAAACTGCCGTGCGAATTCCTCAAGCAGTTTGTCTTTGGGGAATACGGTGAGGTCGCTGATGGCGTTGAAGTTGCAGCGGTCGGAGGTGTTGTTGGTGATGCATATCTTGATGAGGGCCGGGATGAGTCTCTCGTCTCCGCTCTTGCCTATGAGTCGTATGGCCTGACGCTGCACCTGTTCGTGGCTGTCTTGCGAAGCCTCTTTCAGTACTTCAATGAAATTATCATCACCAATAAGTGCAATCTTATCCAATGCTTGAAGACGAACGGTGGCAAACGGTGAGGTTTCGTAGATGTCGCGCAGTTGTGCAGATGTCAGCAGACCTTGGCGGCACAGGTGTTCAATGGCCAGCGACTGGATGTCGGGATGGTCATTGCGCAACAACTTCTTCCATACCGATGGTCTGTCCTCGTGGATGATGTGCCCAAGGTTGAGTGCAGGTTTTTCAGCAGGAGTGAAACGGTAGGTTGGGTCACCGATGATGTGCGACTCAAGATACGTGCTGTAGCGCACGATGTCGCCCACGCAGCCCCCGTTGCTTATCAGTCCGAGCAGTCGGTCATTCCACTTGTCTTGGAGAACGTTCACCGAGTTGGCTATGCACACCACGGTGCGCCCTGGTTGAAACAGATATTCGTTGGCAATGCAGTCGTCTTTGTGGAATGAGCCACAAAAGCAGGCGTCAATCACCACCACTGGCACGTTAGGTTTATAGTTGTGGCCCTTGAAATCCTCAAGATGCAAGTCGGCGGCAGCCTCGGCCAGTGAGTCTTGCTCGGCCAGTTTCGGGTCGAGTGCATCGGTCAGCCACGACTGTGGCAAGTCGAATTTCTTCTCCAACACCATGCGCAGCGAGTCAGCGTTTTTGCCGCGCTGTTTGGCTTCATATATATGCTCGCGACAATAGCGTATGACGAAGTCTTTGGCTTCGCGCACTGTTCTCGGCTTGACAAGGTTGTTGAGATATTGCGTATCCCAGTATCCATGATGGTGAAGCACGGCGAGGTCGAGGTCAGTGCGCATCAGCTCGTCCATGAGCATGGTCTTGATGGGGTTGCGATCGCTGTGGTCGAGATATCCGATGCGGTTGGTGCGGCCCTTCAGCTCGGGGAAGTGTTCAAAGTATGAGCTTTTTTCGTCAATGCGTGCCACCTTCGACTCGCTGATATAACCGTGTCCGCTGAAATAGAACATCTGCTGTAGGTGACGCTGGTGGCGCTTCTCCTCCACAAGTTTGGTGAGATAGGCACGTAGTTTCTCGTAACGCGATGTGCCTCCGGCATCAGTGGGCCGTATGCGCCCGCTATAGATGGTGGGTTGCAGGTTCTGTCGGCTGTCGGCTGTGAGCGAGTAGTAAAAATAAGGTTTCTCGCCGTCCTTGCCGAGTGGGCGGAACTTCAATCCGAAGTCGTCATAGAATCGGTCACTTGGTACCGACGACTCGCGACGGTCGCGGCTCTGGTCCATCTTGAACGCACTGGTCATGTGTTGTGCATCGCGCACCATGGCCACCGGTATGTCGCCAACAAGCACGGCTCCAATCACGGGATCCTGCTTTTGAGCATGCATGCGGATGAGAGTGGCGCGAATGCTGTCGGGCACCTGCCAGTGGTCAATGACGATGTATGATTTCATGCCGTGCAGTTGTTCCACAGCCGAGGCGTAGGCATCGACCTGCACCTTAGCCTCTTGGTAGCTTTTCTGATCGATGACTATGGCAAAGCCGTCGCGTGCCTGCGTATTAATTACGGTGGCAACAGTAGCCACCAGGGATAATAATGTTCTCTTATAGTTCATCTTTTTTTGATTTGATAAGTTTATATCTAATTCAAGATTCTTTTCATGGTTTTCTTAGCCTCATCCCTCACATCTTGCGGCAGAGTCATGTCGGCCTCAATCTTGCGAGCTGCCTCAAGACACACGTTGGAGGTGTAGGCCATGTGGTGCCAACCCATCACGTCAAGCAGAGTCTTCCGTATGTCATTATCTCTGCAGCGTAGTGCGTAGTCGGCAACAATCGGAAGTAGGTAAGCGGGACAATAGATGCGCATGTATCCTGCTTGCCGGAGGGCATGTTTCTTGTCAAGACTGTCATGGCAAAGGTCAAGAATGTCGGTATCCCAACGTGCCCCCATCTTCTCCACTTGGCTGCGAATGGCGTTGCAGAACGAGTCGGGCTTAGTCAGTAGTATCTCTCTGTTACATAATTCCTTGTCTACCGCTTCTGCCAGTTTCTGCTTGTCAAAAAACTGTATTGCCTGGTAGGCATTGAAGGCCACACGTTTCGAAAGGTTTGGGCGTGTGAGCAGACGTGCGAATGCAGGAATGAGCATTGGACTGCCACTCTTCGCCATCTGGTTAACGGCAAAGCGCTGTAGCATCTCGTAGTTGTCGTTGAGTGCTGTTGTTATTGCATCGTTGAGGACAGGCGATTTGCGGTTGCATAACATAGTGAACGCTTGGAGGCGCACTGTGGCAAGCGGTGATGTGTGGAGTGTGCGGAGCAACGCCTTATCGGTGTAATGTGACGCATGCTCAAGCATGTCACGACACAGAAGGTCGGCAGAGCCTTTGGCTGGCGGTGTAGATAGAAATGTGAACGTGGGGTCACCAATGACATGCGACTCAAGGTAGGCCGTGTGTTGGTTTATGTAGCCCACGCTGACGCCACATGCCAACAGTCCGATGTAGCGGTCGTACCACTTGTCTTGGATGATGTTTACGCTGCCAGCCAATGTGGCAACGGTGCCTCCGTTGCGGAAGATATACTCGCTGGCAATGCAGTTGTCGCGGTGGAACGAGCCGTTGAAACAGGCATCGAACACCACGCAGCGAGCATTGGGCCGAAAGTTGCTGTGCTCAATCTCTGTGAACGTCAGATTGTCGTTGGTGCGCATGTTGAGATATTGCGTATCCCAATCACCGTGGTGGTGGAGCATGGCCAGACTGAGATCAGACCGCATAAGTTCGTCCATCACACGGAATCTTATCGGCGAGGCATCGTCATAGTCGATATAACTGAATGCGTCTGGTTGTGCAGCCAGCTGTGGGAAATGCTCCAGAAGCCCCCGGAACTCATCGATGTGGGCCGGCTTCGACTCAGATATGCTGCCGTCGCCGGTAAACACGAACACTGAATTTAAGTTCTCTGCATTTTCCTTTGCCCTTGTGGCCTTGCGCAGATAGGCACGTAGTTTGTCGTAACGCGAGATGCCACCAGCGTCGGTTGGCCTGATGCGCCCGCTGAATATGTCAGGCTTTACTTGTTGGTTACCATCGGCAGAGAGCGAGTAGTACCAATAAGGTTGTTCCGAATCCTTGCCGAGCGGCTTGAACCTCAGTCCGAAATCATCATAGAACCTGTCGCTTGGCACGGACGATTCGCGGCGGTCATGGTTCTGGTCCATCTTGAAAGCTGAAGTCAGATGCTGTGCATCGCGCACCATCGGCACTGGTATATCACCTATGAACACGGCACCAACGATGGCATCACGCTTGTTGCTGTGCAAGCTGATGAGTTGTGAGCGTATGCTGTCAGGCACTTGCCAGCGGTCTACAACCACATACACCTTGTAATTCTGCCTTTGTTCCAGAGCCCGCACGTAACCGTCAAGCTCAGTGCGGGCACTGTCGTAGCTCACGGCATCAATGACCACGGCTACACCGTCTCTTGACGTGGCGGGCAATGCGGCCAAGCAGAAAAGGACGGTAAGGCAATATGACTTGAATTTTTTTTTCATGAAAAAAGACTTTTCGAATCTCACTTAAAAGTTCATATATACGCCCAGTTCGCCATGAGTGAGCGATGTGGATTTTAGATAGGCACAATACTGTGCATCATCTTTGTAGAGTGTTGACAATACCTTGCCGTACAGACCCAGACGCACGGCCTTGGCTACATGGAAATTATAGTCGACGGAGCCACCGATGCGCAGTCGCTTGGCCGAGGAATACTCAAATCGTCGTGTTACGTAAACGCCCGTTATGTCATCAGTGCCCGAGACGTTTGTGCCCGTGGCGAACTGACGGTCTTTCATTGGCATGACATACCCCGCTGTGAGTTGTGTGTTCAGAATTCCTTTGCCGAGGGCGAAACGCTTGCCGGCAGTGAGGTCGAGTGCAAGGTTTGTCCACTGTTGCTTCTGCAGTCCGTTGTCGTTGTAGTGTTTTATAGTTGTATTGGCGAGAACGGCAAACAGTGAAGCATAGAAATCGCGTTGCCCATTGGTGAGGCGGTCAAAGCGATATTCGGCTGTAACGGCCATGTCCCCCTGCTTATGAATGCGTGTCTTGTTCAATACCTTATAATAGGAGATGTTACCATGCTCAGTGTCTGTAATTTTCTTCTGGTCATACCAGTCGGAGTTGCCGTTGCTCATCTCCGCTCCTATGATGATGTTATGGAGCACATGCTCGTTGTTGGAGAACATAAGGCGGTCTTTGATGGCAACACTACAGAAATGGTAGTCGCCGCCCTTGAACGTGTAGGCCGAGCCACCGTCAGTGGCTTTCTCGCCACCAGTTGATCCTGACAGCAAAACAAGGTTCTGAAACGGAGAGTCCGATGGCTTGAATGTAGCCGACAACTCACCCGAGAAAGTGGTACCTTTATAGTCGCGTCGATAGCCAGATTCGTCACCACTGGAGCGACGGAAATAGTCGCCCATGCCCTTCATGAGGAAGTAGCGGTGGTTGTTGAGTGGATTTACCACGGTGTAGGACAGGTTGCTGCTGAACAGTTCGACGCGTGCTGCCAGTCCGAGTGTCCATGCTGTTGACAGGACGGCATCGGAGCCCGCTGTTATATTAAAACGCGACGTATTGGTCTTGGGCCTTGGGTCGGTCTGGTCGCTCATGCTTCCCACAGTGAGTCCGGCTCCTAACCCACCTTTTATCTTCGGGGTGAAGCGGTATGAGAGTGCTGCACCCATGGCGAAGCTTTCGGTATTGCCATCGCTGGCCACAGAGTCAGCGAGTACAAATGGGTTGTTGGGGTTTAGGAAAAGCGTAGAGTTCCACTCCTGATTTTTATAATTGGTATTTATATAGTGCAGAAAGCCCGACACGTCCACACGGTCAAAGTGTTTCAGTCCGCCTAAATACACATTAATGTTGTTGACATGTCCCGATGTGCCTGCATCATGAAAGTTGCCGCGTGTGAGGTCGTAGCCAATCAGGGCTTCACCAGTGGTTAGGACCTGGTTATAGGCAAGACGCGTGGGGTTGATGCTGTGATAGCGTATGTTGAAAAGCTCGTTCACGGCACCTTCATGCCACAAGTTAGTGGCATTGGCAAACTCGGTTTGTGCCTGGGTTTGTGCCGTGACGGCAGCCATGACACATAACATCAGATATTTGTTCATTCTTTTTCAGTTGACAAGTTAACAAGCTGGCAAACCGTTACGAGTTGACAAGTTGTCGCAAGTTGGCAGTTTGCCAACCCAAGAAAAGAACTTGTCAACTCGTAATGAACTTGCCAACTCAAATGTTACTACTGATCAGCCACGGTTGGTTTCACGCCTGGAGTGAGTGGCTGGTTGTTGAGAAAATCGTTAGACGAGTTGTTGGTGTCTTGATAATAAGCACGGCCGTTGGCAATCTTGCTCACTTTTCTTCTTACACACTTTCCTGCCCATGCTGGAGAAGCGAGAACGCCTTTTGCATCGTCCTTGGAGAGGAATGTGGGATGATGAGTCTCGCTGTCACTGTTCCAGATGTCAACAGCATCGAGCACATACTTGCTTGGTATCATAAGATACTGGAATGAGCTTGTGCTGTTTGGAGTGGTCATCAGGTTGGCAGGGTCGGCAGCGAAAGCCTCTGGAGTCATGCCATCGGGCAGCTTGGCGAGGATGTAGGCGCGGCCGAAGAAGCCCAGACCGAACGCCTTCATGTAAGTGTTGTTCTGGAATATCACATTGAGGTTGGGAGCAGCGTAGTCGATCTCGCTAACTACATTGGAGATGTATATCTCCCAATTGGCATTTGACAAGTCTGCACAGTGGTTGCCTTCGGGAGCAATCTCTGCATGGTTGGCGGCATCCTGTGCTATGACCACGCTCTCACCAGGCTGCAGAGGATGTTCCTTGCCGCCACTCACGCCAGGGAATGCCACTACGGTGCCTTGGCCACACTCATAGCGGTCGGTTATGCCAGCAGCCTGCCATGCGTTTTCTTTCTTATGGTTTCCTGTGGGTGCTGACATCACAAGGCCGTCAAGATACTGTACTTCGTCGGAGTTGTTCACAATCTCGTAATATCCGTCAACCATATAGCCCAGTGCGCCTCCAGTGGTATAGATGGCCTTGAATACAAGGGGTGACTGATATACGGTTTGGAGGGCGAGCGTTACTGTCCGGTTGGCATAAACGTCGGCGGAGCCTGTGGCAACGACATGGGCTGTTGCTTCATCCTTTATCTTGCCACTCACGGCAAAGGTGTACTGTCCCTGGGCCAGGGTTATCTTCTCGCTTGCTGACTGCAGACTGATGGTGTCATTGACCGTGCCTTTGGTTGTGACAAGTTTCAGATCCTGAATAGATGTAAGGTCCACGCCATCAGGCATTGTTAGGTTAACGGTCACTTCGTATGACTTAACTCCTGGCTCGTCTTCCGAGCACGAAACGACTGACACGACAGCCACAATGGCGAACAGTGCCCAAAGGGTCTTTAAAAATGCTTTTTTCATTTCAATTCAATATTTAGTTTGTTAATTAATAAAGTTTTCTCGTATGTTTTGTTTAGCACCTGCTTGTTTCTCACAACTTTAACTTTAACTCAGCTCCGAAATACATGTCGGGATAGAGTTGGCGTTTCGCGAGAGTGTGCTTGTTGGTGTGCCACTTGTGTGTGTTGGTGAAGTTGTTGGCTGTGAACGACAGTTCTGCAATGCTTCCAATCTCTTTTGTGAAGCGGAAATTGAGCAAGGCCCATGGCTTCACCACATCCCTCTTGAAGGCATAGGTCTGGTAGCGCAGCATCATCAGGCCAAGCGTTGCGTCGTCAGCCATCTGGTGTTGCCATTCGGTGTATTGTCCCATTCGGTCATAATATCCTATAGGGTCTACGGCCAAATAGTCGCGGCCCTGATAGTTGAAGGTACGTGTGCGGGCGTTGCCCGAGGCATCATTGTAGACCATGCGCTCACTATCGTACCATACCACCTGCACCGTTGTTGTGAAGATCATCTTCACGGCTGGCAGGTGAGTGATGAAGCGGAAAGTGGTGTTGAAGCGGTCTTTCACCGTTCCGAAACCCGACGGCATGACCGCCACATAGTTGAAGTTGCGGTTGATATAGTTGAGTGATGTTCCCTCCTTGGTGCGTGCTATATGGAACCATGCACCGTTGATGCTCAGCGAGGTGCGCAAGGGCTTGAATGTGCCGAAGTCGAGACCGTACTCTATGCCGTGCTTGAGTGAGCGTGAGTTGTTTGCCGGACGATACCATGTCAGCATGTCGGTCTTAAGGGTTTTCTGTGCCGTTAGCCTCTCGTTGTTATATGTGTATGTAACGTTGCCCGTTGAGGCATCGAATATAGGGTCGGTGGCACTTGACGGCACATTGAACTGTGTGTAGTTGGTCCAATACAGCTGTGACGAAAACCCGAACTCATGTGTGTGGCGCTCGTTGAAGTAGGTTATGAAGCCCCTCACTTGTCCTTTTCTGAATGACAGCCCAGCCTCCCACTTGCGCGAATGTGCAGGGCGTAGACTTGGATTTGTGGTGTTGCTTATCACATCTGTAGTGAGCAGGGCCAGCCTATCCTTGGCGTTGTCACCATACTTGCTCAGACTCACGTTGTCATAATACACGTTGTCTGGATAGAGGTATAGCAGTGTGGGCATCTTATTGCTCAGACCGAAGCCGCCAGTGAGCGACAGGTCGTCAAAGAAGCTGTTGTTGCGTTTGTTGAGCAGACTCACCGTAGTGTTAACACGCGGCTCAGCCACTAACATTCCGCTGTTGCCTCCACTCTTGTTGGCATCGAGGAAGAGGTTGCTAATGCGCAATCCTGCTTCTATTGCGGCACGTGTGGTGCCGACTGACAGTGACAGTTTGTCGCTAAGGAAGCCAGAGAGGGTGTTGAGGGCGGGTATGCTCTTGAATGCGCGTGGACGCAGCCTTTGTGCCCCCATGGCCTGTGGTGGATTGGCCATATCGAAGGTCAGACCATCGCCCTTGTTAGCATCGTAGGTGTATTCGGCACCGATTTTGATCGTGGTGTGGTTGTTGCCACCCAGACCTACATACTTGTTGGCCACCACCTGCGCATAGATGTTAATAGGCATGCCGTCAATACGGTATTCGGAGTGGTAGCTCTTGTTTTTGAACGTAGCCTCATGTATGCCTGGCTCACGCACATCGGTTATCACGCCATCGGGGTTGGAAATGAGGTCGTAGTGCTCATCGCTTGTTTTCGACATCTGGGCCGAGAGATTGTAGTCAATACGTGTAATGAAGCTCTTGCTTGAGGCGTAGCTGCCGTTGAGCGACAGGCGTGCGCCGACGTTTTTGTTCTTGAAGTGCAGGTCTTGCTCTTTATACTGTGGGTCTTGCTTGCGGTTGTTGATATTTGAATAGACGGCTCCCTTGACGTTAAACGACAAACCTCCCCAGCGGTTGCTGTAGCCAGCTGTAGCCGTCATGCGGTCGTAGCCAAGATAGTGTCGACGCGTGTCGCCCCACGACTGTGACCAGTCAACGCTGAAGTTCATGGCTCCGCCGCTGCTCAGTGCGAAGCCCTTGCCAGCGTACACCAGTTTTGAGTAAGGGTCGGTCTGCGCTTTTATCTCCCACGGTGTGCGCCCCGACTTGGTCTTTACGATGACAAGCCCTGAGGTGAGGTTGCCATACTCCACTCCGGGAATGCCGCGTACCACCTCCACCGACTCTATGTTGCCTGCACTCACCGTGCGGAGGTCAACACCTTGGCCAGCCGTTGTTTGATTGCTCATACCGTCGCTCGACGCTCCCGAGTTTGAGCCGTAGCGTGTGGGTGCAAGGGCTTGCAGGTTAGCATTGTTGCTTAGAGGTGTGCCGTCGACTACCACTTCTGTGCCGAGAGCATTGTTTTTGTCGTCATTGTCAATCTCGCGAATGTGTGCTTGTGACAGCTTGTTAAGGTTGGGATTTTCGGTCAGGTTTCCTGGCACAAGTTGCAGGATGTCGCTCACACTCTTTGGCTGTATGTGGCGTATGGCATCCTCGCCAACGAGCGACTTTGATCCCATCTGCACCTGACGTGCTGTCACTACGACATTGTGGAGTTGCAGACCAAGTTCGTTGAGTGTCACGTTGATAGTGCGGTCGGCGTCAACGGTTATGGTGTCTGTGACTGTTTGATAGCCAACGAATGTCACCTTGTATGTGTATTTACCCTTGGGTACGTTGCGGAGAACAAACCGACCGCCCGCCACCGTACTAGTCACTAGATCGTTGTTGAGAATAACGGTGGCCAGCTCCACGGCTTTGCCGTTGCTGTTCATTACCATTCCAGAAACTTTGAAAGTCTGTGTCTGTGCACTGGCTGACGTGGCGAGAGCCACGACGAATGATGCTACTATTGTTCTGAGGTTTAATTTCATATATATATCCGTTGTCGCTAATGCCCTTAATTTTGAATTTGCAAAGTTAGGTAGTAGGCTGGCTTTTCGCAATACCTAAAAATTGGTATATAATATCGTCTTAGTGTGAAGTTATGGGATAAAATTTTTATAATTTGTCACTACGGTCTTTGGCTTTTAGCTTGTAAGGCAAGGTGAAATAAAGGCTTTTCGTAATACCTAAAAATAAGTAGGTGTTTTGCGCATGTGTATAGTGGACCTCTCTTTTGTTTTGGAATGTCTATGTTAAAAATTAATTCTGTGAATATGCATACTGTATCATTATTTTTTATATCTTTGCGTTTGGTTAATACAAACTTTTAAATCAAAATGATATGTCACTAAAGCAATGCCCCAGTTGTGGTGCGATGATTTCAGACGAAGCCACAACATGCCCTAAATGTGGAGTCGCCTCAGGCGAAAGCGTTACCGTGAAGTGTAAAGATTGCAATACGGATTATCCTGCCAATCTGGCTTCTTGCCCGAATTGTGGCTGTCCGAACAGTTCTGCCTCGCAGGCTACCGTGCAGACGCCTGCGACAGGTCAGGATGACATCCCGGAAAAGAGAAAGAAGCGTGTGCAGAGTTTCTTGTCTGAGAACCGCTAGAAACTGCCGCGCAATCGATTCAACAGCATTCGTGAGGCACTTTTGAAACTTGATGATGAACAGTGGAATTCTGTAGAATATATTGTGTTTAAGGATCCTACAATAATGTTGATTATCTCTATTTTCATAGGCGCATTCGGCATAGACCGTTTTATTCTTGGCGACACGACTAATGGAATATTCAAACTGTTGCTAACATTGTGTTGCGGTGTTGGAGTCGTGTGGTGGATTATTGACCTTGTCAAGATTAACGACATGACATTGGAGTATAACTATAAAACTCTGAAAGAGTCTCTGACATTTGTGTAGGAAAGAATTCTATGTTTGCGCCCTTGTTGTCTATGTGGCGGCATTGGGATGGATAGGTTTTTCTTATCTTATAGAGGGAGCGAAGCTTACGCTTTGCCCCCTGTTGTTCTTTTTTGGTGTCCCTTGCCCTTTCTGCGGACTTACCCATGCTTGCCATTACTTGCTTGAGGGACTCTTTGCAGATGCTTTGGCAACCAACCCCCTTGTGGTGTTGTTTCCTGTGGTAGTACTCTTCCCTGTTCTGCTTGCTGATGTCTGTTTCCATAGGAGTGTTGCCTGTTCTCTGTTTGAGAAACTCTGGCGCATCAGAAGTGTAAGGGTTATCTTGTTGTTGACACTCGCGTGTGTGTGGGCCTACAAGTTGTTGTCATGTCTGTAGTCGTTCCCTGCAAAGTTATAAGAATGTTCTGTTGGCTAATCTTGAAAAATAGAGGTTAGCCCTATATGTTAGACTTGTTCATGGATATAACCTTAGTTCTTGTGTTGTTCTGTAACCATGAATAATCTACGAAAAGAAAGATTGCCGAGTCATATTTCCCATATTATTGCCGAGAGGCACAGGCCTGCAGCAAGCATAGCTAAGTAGAGTAAGTCTCTGTTGCGCAATGTCAGCCACCAAGCTGCGAAAAACAAAGAGATATATGCTAAGGTGCAACTAATGGGCGTGAGATGTAGTGTGAAAGTAGAGCAGGGTAGTGATGACACCCAGTTTGCCCACCATAGCAGGAGACTTGTGCTCTTAGCTGTTATCCAACCGATGAATTCTCCTACTATGGCAAGATGGCCCATCAGGGCAAATCCCAATGCCCCAATCAAAATGACATAGGTGCATGGTATAGCAATAGCGTTGGCAAGCAAGAAGTAGGTTGGCAGTTGACCGAAAGCGAGTGCAACCAAAGGGGCTGTTGCCAACTGTGCCACCAACGACACATACACAAAGTCGAGCGCAAATTTATATTTGCCCATCTTCTGTCGCAAGGCACTTTCTTGATATTGAGGCATAAAGCAAATTAGTGCCCCCACTGATAAAAACGATAATTGAAACGAGAGGTCCGTGATGCAGGTAGGCCTTATCAGCAGGATTAGTAGAGCGGCCAACACCACATTATTGAGCGAAGAATAGCCCTCGCCTCTGAGTGACAAGAGCAACAATAGGCTTAGCATGCTGGCAGAACGCACTACCGATACGCTTAAACCCGTCAATATGGCGAAGCTCCATATCAGCCCGATGCTGGCCACAACCATAATCCATTGACTCCAACGATACAGCCTTAGTGGGCGCAGCAACATCATAAGAAACATTGTAAGAATACCCAAATGTAATCCAGAAAGAGCCAATATGTGGCTGATGCCCGCATTTGAGAAAACAGAACGTGTGTGCTTGGTTAAATGCGTTTTGTCGCCCAATGTAATGGCAGAGAGCAGTGACAGTTCCATATCTCCAACAGCCATGACTTTGTATCTTTCGACGAGCCTGTGGCGTAGTTCGTGGGCTTTAATTCTAAGGCGAGTAAGCGGGGGAAGTTTGTCTGTGAGTTTTTTTGTTTCGGAAAGTGTGAGGAATGAAATTGGGGTAGAGATGAATGCCGTACCCTCTATGCCTTGCCGTCTAAGCCACAAGGCATAGTCAAAACCAGAATGATGACTTTTACTGGTAGGCTTCGCTATCTTTGATTTGAAACTGATGGCTTCGCCCACAACGGGTGTGGTGTTGATGGCTTCTCTCTTGATAGTGAGTGCAACTCTGTGCCAATCTCCATCCGTGTATAATAGAAGGGTGGTACGAATGGTGTGAGGAGACGATTTGCATGGCTCACTAACTATGCCCTGCCATTGGCATGGAGTTCTGGGCCAACTGGCTGACAAAGAATGGTAAAAGAGCGTATCTTTAAAAAAACCTAAACAAAGCACAATGGCAAAAATCATGGAAGCAAAAAACTTGTCCGATAACCAAGTACTAAGATTTTTGCGCCAGAGAAGCAACAAGATGCACGATATGGTCAACCCACATGCGGTGATGATGATATAAGGTAAGGCTTCGGGCTTAAAAACTCCCCATTCCGCCAACAAGATGCCTAAAGCAAAAGGGATGAAAAGTCTCAGGACTGGAGCTTGGTCAAAAAACTGCGAGGAGAGCCTGCTCCATGAAGTGTTCATCGTTTAAGAAGATCAATCTCTTCTTTAGGATCTGCGGCCTTGAATACGGCACTGCCTGCAACCAGTACGTCAGCTCCCGCCTCAACCAATTTGCGTGAATTCTGTCGGCATACTCCACCGTCAATCTCAATCAAGGTGTTGAGGTTGCGTCGGTCAATCATTTCACGCAGCTTACGCACCTTATCTAATGTGCGGTCAATGAACTTTTGCCCACCGAATCCAGGGTTGACGCTCATCAACATGACGATGTCAGCTTCTTCAAGAACATCTTCGACCATAGATACTGGTGTTCCAGGGTTTAGTGTAACTCCCGACATCATGCCCTCCTTCCTTATCTGGTTGAGCAGACGGTGTAGGTGGACTGTGGCCTCTTGGTGCACATTCATTACTTTTGCACCAAGAGCCTTGACTCGGTTTACGTATTTCTCAGGTTCCACAATCATGAGGTGAACGTCCAGCGGTTTGGTCGCAACTGCAGCCATTGCTTCCATAACGGGAAAGCCAAACGATATGTTTGGCACGAAAACTCCGTCCATTACGTCAAGATGATACCAATCGGCATTGCTGCTGTTGAGCATGGCAATGTCGCGTTCGAGGTTGCAGAAGTCTGCCGATAGCAGAGACGGCGAGATAAGAGGAGCCTTCATTGTGTGTAATTGCTTTAGGATTTAATATGGCGAAATTACAAAAAAACAACAATACTGCCAATCCCAAGCATTCCGAATTATGACAAATTGGTTGGCCGGAGTCATTTTGTTGGCTTGCCGTACGATTGTATGGCAGAAAACGCTATCTTTGCACCTTTAAATCTATATAATAAATGAACCTGAACCTGAAACAATATCTCGATGATAACGGTGTTGAAAAGTGGAACAAACTGATAGGGCAAGCCTCCAAAATAGTTGTTCTTGGGCATTCGGGTCCCGATGGTGATGCGATAGGTGCAATTTTGGCCATGACGCATTATCTTCAGAAACTCGGTAAAACAGCAACGCCTGTTACGCCCAATCCTTGTCCGGACTTTTTGAGGTGGATGCCTGGCATAGAAAGAGTCCTTACTCTTAACACGCCTAATGGCAAGACCCAAAATGTCTTGCTCAATGCAGACCTTGTGATGTGCCTCGATTTCGGGTCTTATGGCAGATTGGAAGACCTCGGCACAATGGTGCGGGGCTTGCAGGTGCCTGTGGTAGTGATAGACCATCATCCCGACATGCAAATAAGTGCAGATTTGGCGGTCGTTGACACTGGGGCTTGTGCAACTTGCGAAATATTGTTCAGTGTGTTGTCGCAGATTGACCCAGAAAACCTTCGTGACCGGGTAATAGCTACTTGCATTTATTGTGGCATGATGACTGATACTGGTGCTTTTGCATACAACTCTAACAGGCCAGAGATTTTTCTTGCAACAGCCATGCTGATGTCTGCAGGCATTGATAAAGACAAGATTTACCGCAGTGTATATTACAATTATAGTGAGCAGAGGTTGCGCCTCATGGGTTATATTCTAAACCGGAAAATGCAGTATTTCCCAGAGTTGCACACGGCTATATTTACCTTGGATGTCAACGAAATGAAGGAGTATAATTTTGTTAGAGGCGATGCGGAGGGAATTGTTAACCTGCCTCTTCAGATTAAAGGTGCTCGTTTGAGTATCTCAATGCGTGAGGACTCCGAAAAACCAATAGTGAGGATATCACTTCGCTCGGTTGGTGACTTCCCTTGCAACAGAATGGCAGAGGATTTCTTCAACGGTGGTGGCCACTATAATGCCGCAGGCGGTTCGTTGCCAAAGCCTATAGAAAAGGCTTACGAGACAGCATTGAAAGCCATAGAGGCATATCGTTCCCAGTTGGTTTGAAATCATTTTTTGCCCGAGTAAAAAATTTTTTGCGACACAAGGTTCTGCTGCAATGGCCCAGAAATGGTGGGGGACGCCTTATCTGGAGGCTTGTATTAACGATTTTTAATGGAACTTGATGAAAAAACAGAAATAAAAGGACTAACTTTGCAAACTCATGAAATCCGTCAATAACACACTACTCTATGCCCTCCTGCTCATATTGACATGTGCCACATTGTCATCGTGCGAGGAGGAACAGACCTATGCTGAGCAGAAGAAGGCTGAACGAAGAGCCATCAGTGCATTTATCAGCCGAGGAACTCTGCAGCTTGACGGAGAACTAGGTGACACGTTGCTTTATGTGGCACCGATAAAAGAAATCAGCGAGACGCAGTTTGCCGCACAAGACAGCACTACCAACCTCGAGGACAACGAGTATGTTCGTCTCTCGTCATCGGGCGTGTATATGCAGATTGTTCGCAAAGGTGTGGGGAAGAGACTTGAGGCAGGTGATGATGCACGTATTCTTGTACGCTTTATAGAGTATAATGTGGCAGGAGACTCCATACAGGCTCGTAATAACAATGCTTATACTATTGCACTGCTTGATGAGATGACAGTGTTTAATACTGCAGGAACGCTGACTGGCACTTTCAGCCAAGGGCTGATGAAGAGCCTTTATTCTTCGTCATCTGTGCCGGAGGGGTGGCTTATTCCGCTTCGCTACATTAATATAGGGCGACAGAATTCGGAGGAGGAGATTGCAAAGGTTAGAATCATTGTACCTCATTCTGCTGGTCAGTCAAATGCGGTGTCGAGTGTATATCCCTGCTTCTATGAATTGACATATATGAGTTCCCGATAGAAAGAAATATATTAAAAGAAATATTTTACAAGAGATGTCGGGGCAATGCTCCGACATCTCTTGTGTTCTTCGACAGGTACAGTGTGGTATGCAGACATAATTCACCCACTCTACTCCAGAAACAAAATTAGAAGACAGAAATGGCGCAGTATAGAAAAAAATACATAACTTTGCAGCAGAACACATAAATAGAAGTATAAACGGGATTCTGGTGCGTAAGCATTGGGATTCTTTATTTTTATGCTATATTAAGAAAAATAATTATTAAAAACAACAAAAGAATATATTATGGCTTACATGACAAAAGAGGGCTTTGATCAGCTTACAGCCCAGTTGAAACATATGGAACAGATTGAACGCCCTGCCGCCTCAGCGGCAATTGCCGAGGCCCGTGATAAAGGTGATTTGTCCGAAAACTCGGAGTATGATGCGGCTAAAGAGGCTCAGGCTATGCTGGAAATGAAGATCAGCAACCTTAAGGCTACGTTGGCAGAGGCAAAAATAATAGACCCTTCTAAACTCAGCAACGAAACGGTACAGATTTTGTCTACGGTTGAAATGAAGAACACCAAGCTCGGTGCAAAGATGAAATATACAATAGTGAGCGAGTCGGAGGCCAATCTAAAGGAGGGGAAGATATCATCGACCACGCCAATTGCACAAGGCCTTCTTGGAAAAAGGGTTGGTGATATAGTGAAGATACAGATACCTAAGGGTGAAGTGGAACTTGAGATTCTCAGTATTTCCATCTGATGCAATACGGCCGTCAGGCATAGTGCCATGATGGCCGTATTGCTGTGTTATAAATAATAATCAACGTATTAAAATCAATGATATTATGCCAACTTTATTTTCTCGTATCATTAATGGTGATATTCCAAGTTACAAATGTGCCGAAAACGAAAAGTTCTATGCTTTTCTTGATATCAACCCTATTCGTCAGGGACACACTCTCGTTGTTCCGAAACGTGAAGTGGACTATTTCTTTGACCTGACCGATGAGGAGATTGGCCAGATGCAGATCTTTGCAAAACAGGTGGCTGTTGCCATAAAAAAAGCGTTTCCTTGCCGTAAGGTTGCACAAGCGGTTATAGGTTTGGAAGTTGATCATGCCCACATACATCTCGTCCCAATAGATAAGGAAGGGGAGCTTTTCTCGGGTAATCATGTAACTCTTTCCCCAGAGGAGTTTGAGGCTTCGGCAGAAGCTATACGCAAGAATTTTGAGCAAAGATAGTGTCCTGCTGAAAATAAAATGCTATATTTGCGTTTATATAGCTCGTATTTGGGTCTTTTTGTAATTTTAAACTGTTCGAAAATGAAATTCGTTGCGTCATCTGTATTGTCTGTTATTCTTTTATCCTTGATGTGCAGTGTTAGTTCTTCTGCTCAAAAACTGACTTTTGGTTATCTTAGTTATGACAAGATTTTGCATGGCATGGCAGATTATGTTGTAGCTCAGGAACGCATTAAGAACATACATGAGCAATATAATAAGGAAGCGGAGTATAATGAGGATAAGTTTTTTAAGATGTACGCAGAGTATATTCAGGGCCAAAAGACTTTTCCTGAAGAAATAATGCTCAAACGCCAGAAAGAGCTTCAGGTCGCTATGGAGCAGGGCATTTCATTCCGTAAGGATGCAGAGAAACTCTTGAAAGATACGGAGGCAGAACTGTTGAAACCCCTCAAGGAGAAACTTAACAGCGCTATTGCTGTAGTTGCAAAGGAACGGAAACTGGCGTTTGTGGCGAATACCGATGCCAACGCTTATCCGTATATCAACCCCTCTGATGGTATAGACATTACTAGCCTTGTGGAACACGTCTTGGAAGGAAAGCCCCTCCCACATGTTGAGAGTGGCAATCTTTCTGTGCCGCAAGCTGCCAATGTTGACAGTTCCATAGAAATCAAGTAGGTCCTGGGCCAGTTCGTTATTATTGAAAGAAGGTTTTATGATGCTGCCCCACGAACCAGGCCCGATCGGAGTGTTTGACTCTGGATATGGTGGACTTACCATATTGCGGGAGTTGCGTTCGCTGATGCCTGACTATGACTATCTGTACCTTGGTGACAATGCAAGAGCTCCTTATGGCACACGTTCCTTTGATGTCGTCTATCGTTATACCAGACAGGCGGTGATAACGCTCTTCGAAAAAGGATGCCATCTTGTAGTTCTTGCTTGCAATACGGCTTCGGCAAAAGCTTTGCGCACCATACAGCAGAAAGATCTTCCGTTGCTTGATACCACGCGAAGAGTATTGGGTGTCATACGTCCGACGGCAGAGGTTGTTGGTAACATCACAAAGTCACGCCATGTAGGAATTCTTGCTACTACAGGTACAATTTTGTCGCATTCTTACGACATGGAAATCCAGAAACTGTTTCCTGACATTCATGTTACTGGGCAGGATTGTCCAATGTGGGTTCCACTGGTTGAGAATTTTGAATTTGATTCTGATGGAGCAGATTATTTCGTTAAGTTGCGCATCAATCAGATATTGCAGAGAGATCCGATGATTGATACCCTTGTGTTGGCATGTACTCACTACCCTCTTCTGATAGATAAGATACGCCAATATACGCCTGCTCGTGTGCGCATTGTGTCGCAGGGTGAATATGTGGCAAAGAGTCTGCAGCAATATCTTCACAAGCATTCCTCGTTAGAGAAGATGCTCACACGGCATGCCACCCTACATTGCCTCACCACAGAGACTACCGACAAGTTTGATGCCACAGCGGTGAGGTTTTTGCATGAATCGGTACACTCTGAAAACATTGTAATGAATTAATCGGTTTCTGTGATCAATAAGGAAACCGATTTTTTGTAGCAGTCCGTCATGTCTCTGTGAGGGACGGTGGCGTGTGGTAGGCGAGCTGCGTTTCAGGCAACTTAGGTGTGTTGTCTGTCTTTTATTATGTCGGCAAAATGGTCTACACTCCATTGAAGCATGGGTTGACAAGCGGCCATAAAGGAGTGGCCACGTGCCGTAAGACTGTATTCTGTTCTTGGTGGCACTTCTGGATATTTTTTTTGAGAGCAGATGTTGCTTGTCGTTTTAGCGAATAATAGCGGGCTATTTTGAACTAAAAACAAGCTACAGGTGCCTTATAAAAAACAAAAGGCAACAAGAAGTAATAAAAATGTTATTTACGACTTAATGACCGATTTGGGTTCAAACGGATTGCTATAAGTGGGGTCAAGGTGTGGTGGAAAATAAAAGATGTGGCAACGTCCTGACTCACACAGGACGTTGCCACGTACAGCAGACAGCAGGGGCTCGGCAATGCTACAGGTCTTTACCTATGTCGCGACGATAATATTTGTCGGTGAATTTGATGGCACTGGCTCCTTCCATTGACTTCATGAGGGCTTCGTCTTTATTCTTGCCATATGATGTGATGGCAAGCACCCTTCCCCCGTTGGTCACTATTTTGCCATTCTTGATGGCTGTTCCTGCATGAAACAAGATACTGTCTTTTATAGTTTCGGTTCCAGATATTACATATCCTTTCTTGTATTCCTGAGGATAGCCGCCGCTCACAAGCATGATGCAAACCGCAGTGCGCTCATCGTGTTCAATGGTATATTGATCGAGATTGCAGTTGGCAACGCCTTCAAAGAGTTCTACTATGTCAGACTTCAAGCGCGGCATGACTGTTTCGGTCTCGGGGTCTCCCATGCGGCAGTTGTATTCGATAACTTTCGGTTGGCCGTTGCAGTTTATTAGGCCGAAAAAGATAAAGCCTTTATAGTCGATTCCCTCTTGTGCAAGCCCCTCTACGGTAGGGCGCACGATTTGTTCTTCCACCTTCTTCATCCATTCTTTATCCGCAAAAGGCACGGGAGAGATGCTGCCCATTCCACCAGTGTTGAGGCCCGTGTCATATTCGCCAATGCGCTTGTAGTCTTTTGCTTCTGGCAGTATTTGGTAGTGCTTGCCATCGGTCAGTGCAAAAACAGAACATTCAATGCCGTCAAGAAATTCCTCTATGACAACCCTTGAAGAGGCTGTACCAAACTTGCCACCGAGCATCTTCTCAAGTTCTTCTGATGCATCTTTAAGATTATCTATAATCAGTACGCCTTTCCCTGCACAAAGTCCGTCGGCCTTAAGAACATAAGGAGGGCGTAGTGTTTCCAGAAAGCTTTTTGCCTCTGCCAGTTGAGTTCCGCTGAAAGTTTTGTAAGCGGCTGTAGGTATATCATGGCGCATCATGAATGTCTTAGCAAAGTCTTTTGAGCCTTCAAGCTGTGCTCCCAGTTTTGATGGGCCGATTACGGCAATGTCTTTGAATTGTGGTTGTGAACTGAAGTAGTCTGCTATGCCTTCCACCAAAGGCACTTCCGGACCGACAACAATCATCTTTACATCGTTTTCGAGCGCAAATTTGGCAATGCCGTCAAAGTCAAGTTCTTTCAATGGTACATTCTGGCCAACTGATGCGGTGCCAGCATTGCCAGGGGCAATGAAGAGCTTGTCTGTTTTTTTACTTTGTGAAATTTTCCAAGCAAGAGCGTGTTCACGTCCGCCACTTCCAAGCAATAAGATATTCATGTTTTTGTGTGTTTTGTGTTTTATTTCAGGAAATCGTCAAAATAGCGTGTAATTTGTTCATATAGGTGAATCCTGTCATGCCCAGTCATATTGTGTCCGCTGCCAGGATATGTAAAGAGGTCTATTTGTGTGCCGGCATTGGCGCACGCACGCGCAAACGACAGTGTGTGTTGCGGAACGCAGACGGGATCGTTGTAGCCGAAGATAATCTTGAGCCTTCCCTTGAGGTTGCCGGCTTTCAGACACAGGTTGCTGTTCCTATATCCATCGGGGTTCTTCTGGGGTGTACTCATGTAGCGTTCCCCATACATTATTTCATAAAGACTCCAGTCTATGACGGGGCCTCCTGCTACGCCCACCTTGAATACATCTGGGTAAGACACCATGAGGTTGACCGTCATAAACCCACCGAAGCTCCAACCATGTACACCCATGCGGTTCGCGTCAACGTAGGGTAGACTCTTCAGAAAATTCACTCCACACAACTGGTCTTGCTTCTCAACTTCGCCCAGATGTCGGTAGGTCACGTTCTCAAAGGCAAGTCCCCGCTCAGAGCTGCCCCTGTTGTCCATCACAAACACCACATAACCTCTCTGGGCCATATATATTTCCCAACCTCGGAAATTATATCCCCATGAGGCTGTAACGAGGCGTGTGTGCGGCCCTCCGTACAGATATACTATTGTGGGGTATTTTCTGTTAGGGTCAAAGTCTGGTGGGGTGACAAGCCTGTAGTAGAGATCGGTCTTTCCATCGGCTGCTTTTATGTTGCCGCTTGTGATCGTAGGCACGGCATAGCCTTCCCATGGGTCGGTAGGGCGCATGAGACATGTGGCAGATTTCTTGCCTGTAGTGAGGAGGTCATATTGCTTTTTGACGTCAGGTGATGACCACGAATCGAATATCATGCTGCCGTCTTCTGACAAGATGCCGTTATGCACACCCTCACCGTTGTCAAGCTGTTGGCGTTTGCCTGTCTCCACGTTTACGGCAAAGAGGTTGTGCTGCAGCGCGTGTTTTTCGGTACTGGTAATGATCACGCTTCGTGTTTTCGGACAAAAGCCCAAGACCGATGTTACTACATAATTACCTGGTGTGATATCGCCAAAGTTGTTGCCGTTAACATCAAACAGAATCAGGTGACTGTAACCTCCGTTTTCTGTCTGGTATAGGAATCTGTTGCTGTCCCAAGGAAGGAACAGAAGCGGGTGTTCTGGGTGTACGTATTTGTCGTTGCTTTCTTCGTAGATTTTGTTGAGCTTCTGGCCTGTTTCCGCAGAAAAGCCCCAAATCTCGTCGTGGTTTTGGTCGCGGTTGGTAATGGTTACGTAAACAATCTTGTTGTCGGGCGACCATGTAATTCCAGAGAAGTAATGGTCTTTCTTCTCGTCTGGCTCAAGCCATACGGTTTTTCCCCTCTCTACATTATATATACCTATGCTTACTTCATGGCTTGTCATACCCGCCATGGGATATTTGTCTGGTTTGTGCAGGGCTATGCGGTGTTCAATGTCTACCTGCGGATAATCGGTAACCATTGACTGGTCCATGCGGTAGAAGGCTAACTGTTTGCCATCAGGACTCCAAAATGTCCCTTTGGTAATGCCCCATTCATTGCGGTGAACACTCTGGCCATATACAAGCTCGCGGCTTCCGTCGTCTGACACTCGTTGTTGTCTCCCGTCGGAACTCATTACAAAAAGGTCGTCGTCTTTGACGTATGCCAAGTTGCATGACCGGCTGTTCCAGTCTTCGGCCGTTGCTCCAATTGTGCGTTCCTGTCGCCAAATCAGTTTGTTATGTGCCCAGTCTATAAGGGCACGGAACTTGGGAATTGTAACCAGAGCGACAGTCCGATCGGAATAAGGGAAACTGATGCCTTGCAATGTTTTCAGTGTGTCAAGGCCTTCGTTATTCATCACCTTGTTGATGTCGTTAAGCGAAAAAAGGGCTCTGCCGCACATTGGCTCAGAGGGCGCCGCCGTAGGCTTCGCACTTTGCTTCGTTTCTGTATCATAGACAAGAAAAGCCTTTTCTTTTGCTATGACCAAGGTGTTGCCCCACCATCTTGCGTTGAGTTTTTGTGGGGTCATCCTGTCGTAGGTCTTGCCGCCGGGCTGCAGGTCTTCGTGGGTGAAAATCCTTTGTTGTGCCTTCATGGTATAGCAGTTACACAGAGATAGTATGCCTATAGCAATAATAAGTATGAGCCGCCTATTGTTCATGTCTTCCTTTCTTGGAGTAGTCCTTGCTTGCCCATGGTGAGCGTTTCTTCTGTGGGGCGGACTTTCGTTCTTTGCGGTTGCGGTCATCACCTTTCTTCTTTTTGAAAGAGGAGTTGTATCCGTCGTTGTCTTCTGTGCGTCGTCGTTCCCCTTGCAGGTCTCGCCCCTTTTGTGATATCATAAAATTACGGTGACGTTTTCTGAGGTATGCGGGAATCTCGTCATCTTCATTTTCTGTGTCTTTGAAATCACCCTTGAAGTTGTCGCGATGCGGTCGCAGGTTTTTCTTGTTTCTCATCTTTCGGATATCCTCATCGCTTTTAATGTTGCCTCCTTCCGAACGGAAGTTTTTGAACCCACCGTCAAAAGTCTGGTATTTACGGAATTCACAGTCAAGAGAACCGTTATATAGCGGAATGCTTACGCTGGGCTTCAGGCCGATGTTGTCAAAGATCTCTTTTCGGTAGCTTATAATCCATGCATCGTTGCCGACAAATTGGTGCTTAAGTTTTTCTCCGATAGTACGGTAGAGTCCTGGCAGATCTGGTGCAGTGATTCTCTCGCCATAAGGAGGGTTGGTCACCATAATGGCCTTGTTGTCTGGCTTAGTGAATTGCTGGAAAGGTTTTATGCTAACCTCCACGATGTCGCTTACTCCAGCCGAACGCACGTTGGAGATTGTGGCGTTTACAGCGGCGGCATCAATGTCACTGGCATAAATCTTGTGTGCGAACTCACGTTCTTGCGAATCGTCGTTGTATATTGTTTCCAACATTTCAGGCTCGAAATCCTTCCAGTTTTCGAAAGCATATTTAGAGGTGTGGAATATTCCAGGATATATGTTGCGTGCAATCAGAGCTGCCTCTATGGCTATAGTGCCAGAACCACACATGGGGTCAATGAAGTCGCAGTCCCCGTTCCATCCTGTCATCATTATCATACCTGCTGCCAGTACTTCGTTGATGGGGCTTTCGGCAGTAGCCGTTTTGTAGCCACGCTTGTGCAGGCTGTCGCCAGATGAGTCAAGCGATAGGGTGCAGCTGTTGCCGCTTATATGCATGTTTAGCCTTATGTCGGGGTTCACGATGCTAATATTGGGGCGCTGGCCTGTTTTGTCGCGAAAATAATCTACAATGGCATCTTTTACCTTGTAAGCCACGAATTTAGAATGCTTGAAATCTTCGGAATATACCACAGAGTCCACAACAAACGAAGTCTTGAGATCCAGAAACTCGTCCCATTCCATTTGCCGTATGGCATTATATACGTCATCGGCTCCGCTGGCTTCAAAAGTCTTGATTGGCTTGAGAACTCTCAGTGCTGTACGCAGGCAGAAATTTGCCCTGTACATCATCTCCTTGTCTCCAGTAAAAGACACCATGCGCAGCCCCTTGGAGATATCCTTGGCACCAAGCGACTCTAATTCTACCGCCAACACGTCCTCCAAGCCTTGGAGCGTTTTGGCAATCATTTTAAATTGTTCCATTATCTGAACTTACGAAAAAGGGAGGGGTAATAAATATTTATTGTTCAATTGATACTTTTGTTCTGGGTTAGGTGCGCTCCAGGTTTCACGTCTTCTGTCACCCAGATGTTGCCTCCAATCACAGCACCCCGTCCTATTGTGATGCGTCCTAAAATGGTGGCGTTGGAATATACTACCACATCGTCTTCTATAATGGGGTGGCGTGGCACTCCCTTTATAGGCATACCGTTGGGGTCGACTGGAAAACTTTTGGCTCCAAGCGTCACGCCTTGGTACAACTTAACATTGTTTCCAATGATACACGTGGCGCCAATGACTACGCCTGTGCCGTGGTCAATAGTAAAGTGGTTGCCGATTTCCGCTCCTGGATGAATGTCAATGCCAGTCTCGCTGTGGGCGATTTCCGTGAGCATGCGTGGCACCAAGGGGACACCCAGCTTATGCAGAACGTGCGCCAGACGGTAGTTGGTCAATGCCTTTATGACAGGGTAGCAACTGATTACCTCACTATAGTTCGTCGCAGCGGGGTCTCCTTTGTAGGCAGCCACCACATCGGTGATGAGAGTGTCCTTGATGTCGGGTAGTATGGCAATTGTCTTGAGGGCAACAGTCTCGGCGCGCTTCTTGATATCAGCACGGCTGTAGTTCTCACCGTTGCGGTTGAGACTCATGCCTGCCGCAATCTGTTGTTTCAGCAGAATGTAGAGGCGTTCTACTGTAACACCTATATTATATTTCAGCGTGTCTGAATTGATGCAGGAACGTCCGTAGAAACCAGGAAAAAAAATGGAACGGCATAGCTCTACCACCTCTTCCAACACCTTGCCAGAAGGAATAGAGTCACTGTCTGTGTATTCGTATACAAACCCTCTCTTTTCTGCTGAAGAGTAGTCTGAGAGCTTTTCAACCGTGTCTGAAAGCAAACGTGCGAAAGAGCTTTGTTTCATGCTTGCGTATAGATGTATTATAACTATTCTGCAAAAATAATGTTTTTATTTCTTTTTTCGGTCAATTCCCAATTATTATCATCAAAATATTTGGTCAGAAATATTGAAATAATTACTTTTGCCACCGATTTCAAGATTAGATTATCGCAAAGCAAGGAAAAGACAACCTCTTTGTTGGAGTCACAAGCTACAGTCTTGTAATCGCAAATCAAAATAAAACTTAATATTTATCATAAAAGATGATTCAGAGTGGCCAGCACTCCTATTGCTGTGAGTTGGCACAACTCTTTTTTCCTGAATTCATATGCCAAACTACAAATTGGATGAGCTTCTCTCCATGTCAGGGGATGAGGTACGCTCTATTGCCCAGACGTTGGGTATTGCAACAAAAACGTCAGACTCGCTTCAAGAACTTGCGTACATGATAATAGACGAGCAGGCCGTTGCGGGTTCCAAAATACCAGTTCAAAAACCCAAAAAACAACGCGCTGCCACAAAGGGCACAGCTTCGGCTTCGACGGTAAAGAAGAAAAGTGAACCCAAGAAGAAAGATAGTGACACAGTTTCTGAAACACCAAAGGAGCCAACAAAGAAACGTACAACTTCGCGCCGCAAGACCGATGATTCCAACTCCGCCGTAGAGCAGCCGACGGAAGCGATAAAGCCTGTTGTGGCCTTGCCGGAAAACGCAGATGCAAAGGGTGGGGCGGTTGATGCCGTTCCCGAAACAGGCGAAGATACAGCCACTCCCTCTCGTAGACGTATTCGCAGGCCCGTTGTTGAAGAACCTGTCAAACCTGTAGAAACGGCTCCCGCAACTGCAGAAGACACTGTGGCGGAGCGGAATGGTAACGGCCTCACCTCTATTGCAGAACCTACAGCTTCAGAGCCTGTTGCAAACGGTGATTGGCCAGAATCAGACTTTATCGTAATACAAGACGTCCCTGCGCTCGAGGCAGAAGACTCCGAGTTCTCCTTGACGGATAGTAGACCAGCTGAAACGGATTTAAATACGGCAGCCTTTGCATCTCAAAAAAGTGAAACGGCCGTTGGACTTATGCGCAGCAGTGCCAAGGCGACGGAAGTCTCGCGAGGATATGCCCAGCCTTATGATTTCGGAGACTCTATTATTTCGTGTGGAGTGCTTGACACCACGTCTGAGGGACAGTCTTTCCTCCGCTCGGCTGACTACAACTATCTTCCGTCGCCCGATGACATATACGTGTCAAGTCAACAGATTAAGTACTATGGCCTCAAGATGGGAGACGTGGTGGAGTGCAGTGTACGCACACCACGCGAAAACGAAAAATATTTTCCACTTGCCAAGGTGATACGCATCAACGGACTTGCACCAGAGCAAGTTCGTGACCGACTGTCTTTCGAACATCTTACGCCCCTTTTTCCTGACGAGAAATTCCGCCTCTGTAAGGGTGATGGCTCCGATAGCTTGTCTGCACGCATCGTCGACCTCTTCGCTCCGATAGGAAAGGGACAGCGCGCCTTGCTTGTGGCACAGCCCAAAACAGGTAAGACCATGCTCATGAAGAGTATAGCTAATGCCATCGCTGCAAACCACCCGGAAGCATACCTCATGATGCTTTTGATAGACGAACGTCCGGAAGAGGTCACCGATATGGCTCGCACCGTAGATGCGGAGGTTATTGCTTCAACTTTCGACGAACCTGCCTCTAACCACGTTAAGATTGCCGGCATTGTGCTTGAAAAGGCAAAACGCATGGTGGAGTGCGGCCACGATGTGGTTATATTCCTTGATTCTATCACACGTCTGGCTCGCGCCTACAATACTGTTGCTCCGGCAAGCGGCAAGATACTTACTGGTGGCGTGGATGCCAACGCTCTCCAAAAACCTAAGCGTTTCTTCGGTGCGGCGCGCAACATTGAGGGTGGAGGCTCGCTGACTATAATTGCTACTGCACTAATCGACACTGGTAGCAAAATGGACGAAGTTATCTTTGAGGAATTCAAGGGCACAGGCAATATGGAGCTGCAGCTTGATCGCAGCTTGAGCAACAAGCGCATCTTCCCTGCAGTCAATTGCGTGGCATCGTCAACAAGGCGCGATGACCTGCTCCTGAATAAGATGACCCTCGATCGCATGTGGGTGTTGCGCAACCATATAGCAGAAATGACCCCGATGGAGTCCATGAACGTGATTCGTGGTCTTATGGAAAAGACCCGCAGCAATGAGGAGTTTCTGCTGAGCATGAATTCCTGACCCGTTGCCTCTGTCTGTTCGTGTCAAGATAATGATAATCGATTTGGGCGTGGTGTGTATATGCCCGAATCAAGATATCTGCCAAGATACATGGGCCCGTATATAGTGACGTATATGTAATAAATAAAGATCTATCTATATAAAGCCTGATGTAGTCGTAAATCATAACATGACCTATATATAATCACAACACGGGATATTACAACACGAGATGTTACGTGCTTCGTAGTTTTTTTTATTACGCTTTGCCGGCCTCACCGCAAGTTTTTTTTTCGGTGTGGCCGGCATTTTTCTTTCTTTTCGTTGTTTCTTTCTTTGTACTTTGTATTTTTCTTTTTCCTTGGTATGTGGTATGTTTCTGCGATTTGTGGTTTTCAAAAGTAGTGTGTTTTTCATTTTTCTAAAATTTTTTCCGGTTTTTCCTTGGCCATTTCGGATAAAGGCCTTACTTTTGCACTCGCTTTCAGGAACGAACGTTAGTTGTGAGTTTCCGGAGTATTAGAGAAAGAGTTCTTTGATAGATTTACATGACAACAAGAAGTACAGGAAGCGGGCGTGAAGTCCATGCCCGCGTATAATGTAACGAACCGTCAAGACCGGATATAGATACATTATTACGGTATTCTGAGTTTAGGACTATAATTAGTTCGTCAATCTTTTCGGCTGTTATTACAGAAAAAAAAGAAATAAGAAATTATATTTACAATGAAGAGTTTGATCCTGGCTCAGGATGAACGCTAGCTACAGGCTTAAC
>OJNH01000198.1_pt1 | contig 54046 bp, 42 predicted proteins | sample 1597361 | NCBI WGS metagenome assembly OJNH01 (sample SAMEA2452136, study PRJEB22498) | human gut metagenome | biome: human feces; feature: human gut; material: feces | place: Australia | collected 2012
TTTACGAGCCTATGGCTGCTGCTATCGGTATCGGTATTGATGTGGAAGCTCCTCAGGGCAATATGATTGTAGATATAGGTGGCGGTTCTACAGAGATCGCTGTGATTTCTTTGGGTGGTATCGTATCCAATAATTCAATCAGAATAGCCGGAGATGACCTGACAGCTGATATTCAGGAATACATGAGCCGTCAGCACAATGTGAAGGTCAGTGAGAGAATGGCTGAGCGCATCAAGATTCATGTGGGTGCAGCCCTTACCGAACTGGGAGAAGATGCACCTGAGGATTATATCGTGCATGGTCCTAACCGTATTACGGCTTTGCCGATGGAAGTGCCGGTATGTTATCAGGAAGTGGCACATTGTATGGAGAAGTCCATTGCCCGGATTGAGACGGCAGTATTGAGCGCATTGGAAAATACTCCGCCTGAGTTGTATGCCGATATTGTACATAATGGCATTTATCTGACAGGTGGCGGTGCGCTTTTGAGAGGACTTGACAAGAGGTTGACGGACAAAATCAATATTCCGTTCCATATAGCTGAGGATCCGTTGCATAGTGTGGCAAAAGGAACCGGCATAGCCTTGAAGAATGTGAATAACTTCTCTTTCTTGATGTAAAAGGTAAAAAAGTATTGGGTATAGATTAAAAGCATATTTCAGTGCGTAATCTTTTAGAATTCTTGAATAGGTTTAGCCATTGGTTCCTTTTTGGGATTCTGTTAGGCGTAAGCCTATTCTTGTTGTTTCGTTTCAATGTATATCATCACAGCGTAGGGGTTTCTTCGGCATCTGCCTTGTCCGGACAGATATTGGAGGGCGTTTCCTATGTGCATTCCTACATAGGACTAGAGGAGAAAAACAGGCAGCTGGCCCAACATAATCTGGTGCTGGAACGCCGGGTTGAGGCTTTGCAGCGGCTATTGGACGAAACCTCGGAGGATTCTGTCATAGAAGAACGGTTTTCGGATTATACTGTCATTGAAGCAAGAGTTGTCAATGCAACGGTAAGAAAGCGCAATAATTACATCACTATCAACAAAGGTGAATCGGATGGCGTAAGACCGGAAATGGGAGTCGTATGTGGTGGAGGTATAGTCGGTATCGTTTATCAGGTGTCTTCACATTATGCCATTGTGATGCCTGTACTTAACAGTCAGACTGCAATCAGTTGCCGTCTGCGTGGTACGGATTATTTCGGATATCTGCGTTGGGACGGCGGACATCCTTTGTATGCCTATTTGGGTGAAATACCCAGACATGCAAAGGTTAAGGTTGGAATGAGTGTGGAAACCAGTGGTTTTTCGGAAGTGTTTCCGGCAGGTCTTTTTGTAGGAAAGGTATGTGAAGTGCACAACTCGGAAGATGGACTTTCATATACATTAAAAGTGAATTTAAGTACGGACTTTTCCAGGTTAAGGGATGTTTTTGTATTGAGCAATCCGGCTAAGAACGAGATAGACAGTCTGGAAAGTATGGTAGAGACAGAACGGTAGATAGGTCTAAATAAAATGGGAGCTCACGATTTTTTCATTCGTCTTTGGTGGGTCATAGCATTGGTATTCATGCAAGTATTGTTCTTTAATAATATTTGTTTTCTTGGATATGCTACGCCTATGGCATATGTTTATATATTATGCCTGTTGCCGCAGGATTTGTCGCGTAATGCGTGGCTGTTATGGGGCTTTATGACAGGGCTGTGTGTAGATTGTTTCTCTGAAACGCCAGGGCTTTGTGCCGCATCGATGACAGTGACGGCTATGTTTGCCCCATGGATGATGAGTCTGTTTGCGCCCAAGGATGATTTGGAAGAGAAGCATGGGGTATTGTCCTTGAAGGAAAGTGCAGGCCGGCGTTATGCCGTCTTGATGGTCTTGTTCCATCATGCCGTCTATGTTTTGCTGGAGGTCTTTTCTTTCTTCCATCCTCTTCACATGTTGTATACCTGGGCCGGAAGTTGTGTGCTGACTCTGATGATTATCTTTGCTTTCAGTCATTTGAAACGTAAAAAACGTGTCGTGGCCAAATAAACCATTATACATGATATGGCTAACTATGAATTTGAAAAGCGGAAATTTGTAATAGCAGGTGTGGCTGTCTTGATAGTCATACTCTACATATTACGGCTTTTTACGCTTCAGATCATGAGTGATGATTACAAGAAAAATGCCGATTCCAATGCTTTGCTGAAAAGGATACAGTATCCAGCGCGCGGCGTAATTTCCGACAGAAACGGCAAACTGATGGTTTATAACCAGCCGGCGTATGACATTATGGTGGTGATGTTGGAGCAGAAAGGGGTAGATACATTGGATTTGTGCAGAAGTCTGGGCATAACAAAAGAATATTACGAGAAACGCATGGCTGAAATCAAGGACCGTTATCGTAATCCCGGCTATTCACCGTATACGCAACAGCTTTTTATGAGTCAGTTGTCGAGTGAGGAATTTTGTGTGTTTCAGGAGAAACTGTTCCGCTTTAAAGGCTTTTATGTGCAACGGCGTTCCATCCGTCAGTACAGGACCTCACATGCCGCTCATATCCTGGGTGACGTGGGCGAGGTTTCTCCGGCAGATGTAGAGGCAGATGACTACTATCAGGGGGGTGACTTTATAGGCAAGCAAGGTGTGGAACGTTCTTACGAAAAACAGCTCAGGGGAGTGAAAGGTGTTCAGATCCTGTTAAGGGATGCGCGCGGAAGAATAAAAGGGCGTTATCAGGACGGCAGGCATGATACTCCGACTATTCCCGGCAAGAATCTGACATTAGGACTTGATTCCGCCTTGCAGGCTTTGGGAGAACGTCTGATGGAAGGGAAAATCGGCAGTATCGTGGCTATTGAACCGGCTACGGGCGAAGTCCTGTGTATGGTTTCATCGCCGACGTATGATCCCCGTTTGATGGTGGGGCGCCAGCGTGGAAAGAATCATCTCCGTTTGAGCAGGGATATGATGAAACCCTTGTTAAATCGTGCCATAATGGGTCAGTATCCGCCGGGATCAACATTTAAGACTTCCCAGGCTCTGACTTTCCTGCAGGAAGGTATCATTACATCCCAGACAGCATTTCCCTGTACGGGAGGTTTCAGGTTCAGAGGACTCAAGGTAGGTTGTCATGCACATGCTGCTCCGATACCTCTGATTCCGGCCATAGGTACGTCCTGCAATGCTTATTTCTGTTGGGGATTGTATTATATGTTCTCAAACAGGAGCAAGTATCCCACGGTGCAGGATGCCATGACGACATGGCGGGATTATATGGTTTCAATGGGATTTGGTTATAAACTGGGTATAGACCTGCCTGGTGAAAAACGTGGACTGATTCCGAATGCACCGTTTTATGACAAGGCATACAGAGGGTCATGGAACGGTCTGACCGTAATCAGTATTTCTATAGGTCAGGGAGAGGTCAATCTTACCCCGTTGCAGATTGCTAATCTGGGGGCAACCATTGCCAACAGAGGATATTATATCACTCCTCATGTGGTGAAAGAAGTACAGGGTGAGCCATTGGATACAATGTATACCAAGAAACATTATACGATGGTTTCGAAGGAAAATTATGAGTTTGTGGTGCAAGGTATGCGGCGGGCTGTCCTGCAAGGTACGTGCAGGGTTGCCAATATTCCCGGTATAGAAGTTTGTGGAAAAACCGGTACGGCGCAGAACAGAGGAAGTGACCATTCTGTCTTTATGGGATTTGCCCCAATGAATTCTCCCAAGATAGCGATTGCTGTTTATGTGGAGAACGGAGGTTGGGGAGCTACTTATGGTGTGCCCATCGGCGCATTGATGATTGAACAATATTTGAATGGCAAGCTTTCTCCGGAAAGTGAGAAGAAAGCAGAAGTATTCCAAAACAGACATATTGTATATGGAGACGTGGAAAGATGACAAAACGGAAAAAAGCGTATGGCGTACGGTAGACTGGTTGACCATAGCCATTTATATATCATTGATGGTTTTTGGCTGGATCAGTATCTGTGGAGCCAGTTATGATTTTAGTCAGGAAGGGGATATATTTTCATTCAGTTCGCGTTCGGGTATGCAGATTATATGGATCGGCACGTCCTTGGCTTTGGGCTTTATTCTGATGATGCTTGATGACAGGCTTTATGATACTTTGGCCTATATAATCTATGCGGTCATGCTGGTGTTGCTCTTTATCACGCCATTCCTGGCCCGCGACATCAAAGGGTCGCATTCCTGGATTAAAATAGGTCCGTTCAGTTTTCAGGCGGCTGAGTTTGCCAAGTGTGCGACGGCTTTGGCTTTGGCAAAGTTCATGTCGACGTATGGCTATCAGATTTCGCGTTGGAAAGATTTTCTGTTAAGTCTGGCGATAATCTTTGTACCTATTGTTCTGATTATAGCGCAGAGTGAGACAGGATCTGCATTGGTTTACCTTTCATTTTTTCTGGTCTTGTACAGGGAGGGCATGCCGGGTTCTATTCTGTTTGCCGGAATTGCTGCCGTAGCCTATTTTGTGGTCGGAGTACGATTTGAGCAGGTTATGTTAGGATATACGCCTACCAGTGTAGGAGAATTTGTCGTGTTGTTGCTTATTCTTGTTTCTTCGCTTGGGATGGTCAAAGTCTATTGTGGTAAGACTGCTCCGTTGGTGAAAATGGCTGCCTATGGCTTAGGTATATCAGTGGTGGCGATATGTTTCTCTCTTTTTGTCATACCGTTTGATATATCCTGGGTTTTATTGGCGGTGTGTATAGGGCTTGCCGTATTCCTGATATATCTTTTTTTGAGGGATCGTCTGGCTAATTACCTGTATATTATGTTTTTTACCTTGGGGTCTTTGGCCTTCTTCTATTCTGTGGATTTTGTATTGAATAACGTGCTGGAAGATCATCAAAGGGTGAGGATAAACGTGTTGTTAGGCTTGACTGAAGATCCGTCTGGAGCGGGATATAATGTCAATCAGGCGAAGATTGCCATAGGATCAGGCGGACTGATGGGTAAGGGATTCTTGAACGGCACACAGACCAAACTTAAATATGTGCCGGAACAGGACACCGATTTTATCTTTTGTACGGTAGGTGAGGAGGAAGGCTTTTGGGGAGCCAGCGGTGTGTTGTTGCTGTTCCTTTCTCTGATTTTGAGATTGATTCATCTGGCGGAACGACAACCTTATGCCTTCGGGCGCATATACGGGTATTCCGTGATGAGTATATTCCTGTTCCATTTGTTCATTAATGTGGGAATGGTTTTGGGGTTGACGCCGGTGATAGGTATTCCTTTGCCTTTCTTCAGCTATGGCGGTTCGTCCCTTTGGGGATTTACCATATTGCTGTTTGTTTTCTTGCGTATAGACGCAGCCCGTGACAGGGACAAGCGATGATGTAGGAAAGCCAGATGATGATTTTTATCTGCTGATTCTGATTCCGATGTCAGAGAGTCCTGAAAGTTCGTCGTTATACATGTAATGCTTGATAATGATCTTTCCGGTTTGCCCTTCCTGAAGGTTTAATGGAGGTAAGTCGTAACAATGGTTATGAACAAAGGTGCCGTTTTGGGCATTTTCCTTTTTCCTGTCGTTGATTAGACATTCGATGGTGTCTGTTCTGGAGAATTCGGGATTGGAAAACTGACTTTCAATAATTAACCATAAATTACTGTATTTGTATTGTGCTGTACTTCTCAATCCGACACTGAAAGCATAAATATTGTTTTGTCGGACAGTATCAATATGGAAACAGATCGTATCTCCTTTTTTCCAACCTTCAGTGGGGATAGGCTTGTAGTGGTGGATGAGGGTATTATTTTCACATGCCATGAGTAAAATACTCATGACCGTGAAAATAAACACTGATATTTTATGATGTGAATACAACATGCTGATTATTATTCTGGTTTTATACCAGTATTGTCGTTCTGACTGTTGGGATTGTTGGGGGTAGTGTCAGGACGCGGCCTGTTGTTTCTTTCCCTTTCCTTCCTTTTTTTGTTTTCGTTTCGTTCGTTTCGTTTTTTTTCGTTGCCGTCTTTTGTTTCATTGACAGCAGTATCATTGCCATTGGCGTTTCTTTCGTTCTTTTTGTTTTTCTTCCTTCTGTTAGGATCCCGTTGCCTTTCTTTGTTTTCATTGGCAATGCCGTTAGGAGAATCCTGTTTGTTGTCATCGTTGTTGGAATCTGTTGACGGTGAGGCTGATTGCTGATTGTTTTCCGGAGAGTTGTTGTTGCCGTTCTTTTTCCGGTTTTTATTCTTCTTCTTTCTGTCAAATCTTGTCAGGCTGTCTTGCTGCGCAAGGTCAGTAGACTGTTTGTTTTCTTCATTAGTCAGAGTCAGTTTTACCGGTTTCTCTCCCCGTTTGTTCATGGCGATGATATCAAAGACCTGTGAAGTCTTTAATACAACAAGGTTGGATGCGACTTTCCGGTCAGTAGAGTAGGTGACTTCACCTTTAAGAATATCCGCCTTAAAATAATAATATTCCGCATCCTGTGTGTACAGGACAATTTCCTTACTGGGCAGTTTCTTGGATGCTTCCATATAGGTGTCGGCCTCAAAGTTCAGACAACATTTCAGCTTGGCACATTGTCCGGCCAGCTTTTGAGGATTGGGAGACAGATCCTGAAGACGTGCTGCTGCAGTGGATACGGAAACGAAGTTCTTAAGCCATCCGGCACAACATAGAATGCGTCCGCACGGACCAATACCTCCTATTCGTCCGGCTTCCTGGCGTGCGCCGATCTGTTTCATTTCTATCCGGACTCTGAAAGTTTCTGCCAGAATCTTGATTAATTGCCTGAAGTCCACTCTTCCGTCTGCAATATAATAGAAAATGGCTTTTCCACAGTCGCCTTGGTATTCCACATCACCGATTTTCATCTCAAGTCCAAGATTGAGGGCGATCTGACGTGCACGGATCATGGTGTCATGTTCGCGACTTTGGGCTTCCTGATATTTTTCCAGGTCGGTTGTACGCGCTTTACGGTATATCCTTTTGATGTCATCCTCATTTTTGAGATTGGCTTTCTTGATTTGCAACTGTACGAGACGTCCGGTCAGGGTGACAACACCGATATCATGTCCGGGAGTGGCTTCAACAGCTACAATGTCGCCTTTTTCCAGTGGAAGATGATTTGTGTTCCTATAATAGCCTTTTCGTGTATTCTTAAACTGAACTTCGACAAGGTCGGTAAGTTCACTGCTTCCGGGGATATCGGCCAGATAATCGTATACAGTCAGCGGTTTGTCTGACTGACAACAGCCTTTGGCACATATACCATGTCCGGAGCAGCCGTTTTTAAATTTATTATCCATATATTTTATTTTTAGAATTTATTTCCTGATCAGCACAGAGATCTGCAGTGTCATGTTGAAAAACACCATTTTGGCATTGACCTGTCGTTGAAGGTCATAAAAGCATTTCTCGAACAGTTCTTTTATGAGAATGACATTCCGCTCATGGATGAAAGGGGCGAAACGTACGGCAAACTCTGCCTCTTGGGCAGTCATGCTGTTCAGGTTCTTGATATGAAAGTTATATATAAAGTTCTCTCGAAGCAGATACAGACAGTAATTCAAAAAATTAAGCTGCTGCTCACGTTTCATGTCTGCCAGTTCTTCACTCCATGTCCGCATGGCTTTTACATCTCTTCTCCATGAGGCTCTCATTAAGGTGGTGAACAGGTTGAAGTATATGGCATTGTCGTTGTTTTCGTTATTGAGGATTTTCAATGCCTGTGACAGACTTCCGTTCGATTGGCTGGCTATGTTTTCAGCCTGGTCTGAAGGAAGTTGTTTGTGATTCACAAGAAACCTTATCAGGTCTGTCTTGGTCACGGCATGCAATTCTATACGCTGCATGCGACTGATCAGTGTGGGGATGATTCTGGCCGGTTCTTCGCTTACAAATATGAAGTGAGTGTTTGAGGGCGGCTCTTCAATCAACTTAAGCAGCTTGTTGGCGCATTCCGTCATCATCTTTTCTGGCCAGCATATAATCATGGCCTTGTGTTCTCCCAAAGCAGGCTTGAGCGCCATTTTCCGTTGTATGGAATCGCTTTCAACGGTATAGATGGTAGCTTGAATATTGCCGTTGGCTTTCAGACAGGCTTGCCAGTCGCTCAGATCGAAATAAGGACTTTTTTGTACCAGGGCTCTCCATTCCTTGATGTGATCATCAGAAATATCAGGAGTAGAACCACTTTTGGAGCGTATGACAGGGAATACAAAATGGAGATCGGGGTGGACCAGATGACTGACCATTTTGCAGGACTGGCATTCTCCGCAACCTTCGCCTTCTGTCGTGCGGTGAGAACATAATATGCTTTGTGCATAAGCTATTGCTATAGCCAGTTTACCGCATCCTGACGGTCCGTGAAGAAGAAGTGCATGAGGCATCTGCCCGTGTTGTATTTCACGGAAAAGTCTGCTCTGTATTTCTTCCTGACCAAAGACCGGATTCCTCATGATAGTGTTTAATATATTTGTTTGGCTATTTCCTTGATGCTGTCAACTGCAGAAACGGTATAGAAATGCAGGCTTGGAACCTGATGCGCCATTAATTCCTTGCATTGTGTGATGGCCCATTCTATGCCAACCTGTTTGACATCTTCGTCTGTCTTGCATTTTTTGACTTCCAAAGCCAATGCTTGTGGCAGATCGCAATGGAAGGTCTTGGGAATGACCGACAACTGCGATAATTTTGAAAACGGCTTGATTCCGGGGATGATGGGTATGGTTATACCGGCCTCACGGGCTTTACGAACAAAATCAAAGTATTTTTCGTTATCGTAGAATAGTTGGGTTACGGCATACTGAGCTCCTGCCTCTACCTTTTTCTTGAAATATTCCAGATCGGTTTCCAGATTGGGAGCTTCTTCATGTTTTTCAGGATAGCAGGCTACACCGTATGAGAACGGTACTCCGGGATTCTTGATAGGAGAGCCGTCAATGAAAAGGCCTTTATTATAAGTGTTGATATGCTCAATCAGTTCTGTAGCATGGGAATAGCCATCGCCAGTAGGCTTGAACATGGCATCTTCCTTGGCTTTGTCACCACGGAGAACCAGTAAATCGCTGATACCCAAGAATTGAAGATCCAGAAGCAGATATTCTGTATCTTCGCGTGTAAAACCACTACATAATATGTGAGGTACCACGTGGATGCCGTAGTGTTGTTGAATGGCAGCTGCTACCGCAACAGTGCCGGGACGCCGGCGTTGTCGGGAACGTTGCATAAGTCCGTTCCCCATATCCTTGTAAACGAATTCGCTCCGGTGGTTGGTAATATTGATGTATTTCGGGTCAAATTCTCTCAGGGTGTCTATGGTATGAAACAGTTTTTCTATGCCGGTGCCCTTTAATGGTGGCAGAACCTCAAATGAGAAGGCAGTGCCTTTATTGTTTTGTATTAAATCAATAACGTTCATTCTTCTTTCAACAGACTTGTTGTATGGTTTAAAACATAGTTGACAAAGATACAAAAAAATAGATGGAATAGGAAATGGATTTGAAGTGAATGAAAAAAAATATAAGTATGGGTTAGCAGGGATATGGATTAAATTGTTTTTATAGGTTATCTCACATTGGTAAATTGCGAGGTATTGGTAGTTTGTATTTAGCCAGATACATAAGAGTTAAACTTATGTGGTGTTCTCTGACAATTAGGTTTCAGGAGGGATTGAAAAATAAAAAATCCCGTATCGTGGAATAAGGATACGGGATTTTCATGTGTATAATTTGTCTGTTATTTCTTAACTTTATAAATCACGAAGCATTTGGCACCTACGTTGGCTTTAATAATGTTGCCCTCAGTCTTGGTATAACTTTCAACCGGAACAACGGCAACCGGATTCTCGAGTGTATTGTCGGCTGTGTAATCGCTGCAATCCAAGGTAATGGTAGTAGCCTGTCCGGAGATTTTCTTCAATCCATCGAGTTTGATGTCTACAGTTTGTGCCTTGTCGGTCGTATTGATAACTTTAACGATGTATTCGTTAGTATTCTTGTCGAAGACTGCACTGGTGAAGAGACCGTCTTGTCCTTTAGGAGTAGGATTGGCCAGTTGTGCGGTAATGACATTGGTACCCATATTGGTAGCATACATTTGCTGTACATAGTAGCTGGCTGTCTTGACGCTGTTGAGATTGTCAAACCATATCATATCCGGACGCCATTGCCATCCTTCAACGTGGGCGAATAAAGGTGCATAGGTAGCCATGTGTACAATGTCAGCATTTCTTTCCAATGTAGTCATGAATGCGGCTTCATAGATTGAGGCACCGGCATGATTCCATTTCATACGGTTGCCATGGTCGTGACAAGCGTATTCGCCGGCAAATACTTTCGGTCCTTTACGGTCATAATCGTCATAGCGGTTCATGCTGTTCTTGAACCAGTCAACAGGGCGATAGAAGTGTTCGTCAACAAGATCAACCTTCTGTTTCTTCATATCTTCCCATCCTATATCGAAGTTATGTCCTTCAGAATCGGGGCCGGATGAACCGATGATCAGAATTTCCGGATGAGCTTTCCGGATAGCTTCTACGAAGAATTTCAAACGGTCGAAGTAGAATTTGTCCCACTGTTCGTTACCGATAGCCAGATATTTCATGTTGAATGGTTCCGGATGTCCCATTTCAGCTCGGACTTTACCCCATTCGGTATCTGTACCACCATTTGCAAATTCAATCAGGTCGAGTGCATCGTCAATATAAGGTTTCAAACCTTCAGCAGAGCATTCAGCATGTGCTTTCTCATTGTTGTAGTTCTGGTATTGGCAGCACATACCTACGTTGAGTACAGGAAGAGGAGCTGCTCCAAGTTCTTCACTTAACAGGAAGTATTCATAGAAACCTAATCCGTAGCTCTGGAAATAATCCGGATAATAACGGTTGATGAAGGTTGATTCCCAACGGTTCTTGTTCAACGGGCGGTTTTCAACAGGTCCGACAGTGTTTTTCCACTGGTAGCGGGTCTCCATGTTTGTTCCTTCCACGATACATCCTCCCGGGAAGCGGAATACGCCAGGACGCATGTCATACAGAGCCTGTGCCAGATCTTTTCTCATACCATTTTCATGTCCCATCCATGTATCGACAGGGAAAAGAGAAACGTGTTCCAAATCTACGGTTCCTGTTCCGGAACGGTGCTGGTCATTTGAAAGGAATATACGCAGATTGGCCTTGGCAATCGTGCGGTTTGATTTCATGACCATTGTATATTTTTTCCATTCCTTGGAATCGATTTTCAAATCCTGGCTTACGAACTGCTGGGCATCATTCATGGTATTCTGATCAATGAATTGTACCATGAGTGTGACAGGATTGCCATCAGGTACTCTTGCCCATACGGAAAAGCGGTATTCTGCATCCTTTTTCAAACCTATACCAAAAAATCCTTCATTTTGTATACCTGTCCACATATCTCCGTGTCCGGCGCATCCTAAACGAACATAATGTGGATTTTTTTCGAAGGGACCGTCATTCTGAAGCGTTACGTTTCCAAACATTTTCCATCCCATATAATGGTCTGGTGTAAATTCAAACGACCGGTTCTTGACCAGTTCGGCATACAAACCACCGTCTGCACCAAAATTAATATCTTCAAAGAAGATACCATACATGGTCGGCTGAATCTCTGCGCCAATTTTTTTGGTCTGCACAGTGATGGTGTTGTCTTGGGCTGCAACGGAAAGTGCAGAGGCCATAAACGCTGTACCTAAAAGCAGGGAATGAATTTTCATGATAGAAATGATTAATGATTGAGATTAATAAAAGAAAAAATTTTGCGCTAAATTACTTATATTAATTTAAATTGGCAAAATTAATTAAAGTTTTTTTGTATATTCGTGTATATTTTATACTAATTCCTGTTTAATGATCTGTTTGGCAAGAAGATGAGATTGAATGTAAGAAAAAAATATATTGTTTTGACAACCATAGGCTTAGCTTTGATGGTCTTGGCGTTTTGGCCGTATACAGATGAAAAATGTAGAAATAATGTATTATTGGCCAAGTCTTTCAAGTGGTATGAGTTGCAGATACCTCAACACGATACGCTCTATTTTTATGCTCAATGGCCCAGTCCGGTATTGAGGCATTTGTCGGTCGATTCGGTGGAGGCTTTGAATGAATTTGTTTCCAATGCCTTTTTTTCTTCTTTCTCCGGACGTGTTATAACAGCTTCGGATACAGTTTGTTTGCCATTAGAATGGTCGTACGGACAAATACGTGATGCGGCTTCTGCGACAGTAGAAAGATTGAATCGTCGTATGACTTATTATGAGGGGTTACGTCATGAAATGGATTATTATGACAAGACCCATACGGTAGTGGATAATGGTTACCATCTGGTTATGTCTTATAATGAAACAATTAAAGAGAAGCAAAAAGAAACAGAGCATATAAGAGAATGTATGTTGCATATTGTGAATGGAGATTCTGCAAGAGTTATCTTAAGACAGCAATGTTTGGTTTATTGGCAAAATGCGGAAGGAAAGATAGACAGTTCGTGGTGTGAGAACGCTGGTAGTTCAGATTATGGTATCGCGTTGTGGCAATGCCGAAACAGAGAATTGCCGGAAGATTTGTCTCGTTTAGGAATTAATTTATGGTCTGGTTTGATTTCTCTTTCATTTCCTGCAAAAGTCAGGATATGGGCAAAATGGGGATACAGCCATTGGCTTGGTGAAAGAGATCTGGAAGTGAAACCGGCAGTACTGAAAGCAGAAGGGGCTACTTATTCATTGCCCTTGACGGATGGTGGTAATGGAGCTCCTGTTTTCAATTCTATGGGACAGTTGGTTGGAGTTAATGTAAACGGACAGTTGGTTCCTTCATGGAGGATATATCTTATGCAGAACGAAGTTTTTGGATGGGGAAATAGTTTGGTAGAGGATTTTTCTTCATGGATAGCCTGGATGTGGAATAAAACAAGAAGAGTGATATGAAATATATTAATAAGGTCATAGGCGTTTTAATCGTATTCGTATTTTTTTGTTCTTGTGGGGAAAAGACTTATGAATATCAAAGCGGAGTATATCATGGGGAATGGTCTTCTGGCGCTCCGGAAGGATATGGTAGATATATTTCATCGGAAGATTCTCTTGTTTATGAAGGGAATTGGCAAAAAGGAGTGTATCATGGTTATGGCTATTTGAAAGTGAAAGATACGGTTTATTACGGCTATTTTGTCCACGGCTTGCGAGACGGACAGGGTACAGAGATTTGTCCGGATGGCAAGGTTTATTGTGGAACATGGAAAAACGGCAGACGTGATGGTTACGGCGAGCTCAAAGATGCCCAAGGGCGTCGTATCAAAGGTGACTGGAGAGCAGATTCTCTTTCTTCAGGAATGTGCAGGGACAGTATGGGTATCTATAAAGGAACGCTTAATACAGAACTTCTGGCTGAAGGCGAAGGAGAATATTCAGATACGTTGGGACATTATTATGTAGGAAGTTGGCATAACGGACTAAGGGACGGATTTGGATTTGCAGTGGCCCCACAAGATGTTGTGAAGTGTGGAATATGGCAGAAGGATCGCTTTCAAGGAGAACGTATGTTGTATAATACAAACCGGATTTATGGAATAGATATTTCAAAATATCAGCATCGTATAGGAAGGAGAGTTTATTCCATAGACTGGTCAGATCTGAGGATTACTAATTTGGGGCACATCAGTAAGAAGAAAATCGATGGAGAGGTCGATTATCCGGTTTCATTTGTGTATATAAAAGCAACCGAAGGGCAGACGGTGACCAATCCGTATTATAGCAAGGATATCAGAGAAGCCCGGCGGCATGGTTATGCCGTAGGAGCTTATCATTTCATGTCTGTTCGGCCGGCAGTTCGTCAGGCTGCATTCTTTTTAAAAACTGCTCGTCCACAGAAAGGAGATTTGCCTCCGATGCTTGATGTGGAATTGACCGATGCCCAAATTAAATCGATGGGAGGCATAGATGTGCTGTTTGAGGAAATACTGGTTTGGTTAAAGTTGGTAGAACAGCATTGTCACACTGTTCCGATACTTTATATCAGTCAGAGTTATGTTAACAAGTATATTCCTCTAGCACCGGATGAATTGAAAAAGTATCCGGTATGGATTGCCAGATATGGAGAATATAAACCTTATGTGCATTTGCAATATTGGCAACTGTCACCTGATGGTAAGGTAAAGGGGATTCATGGTGACGTGGATATTAATGTTTATAATGGCCATTCCCGCTCATTTGAAGATTATGTACGTCAAGCGGTTGTAAAATGAACAGTGGGAATCAGGGTTCTTATAATTTATTAATATTCGTTAGAAGAATATAATATTAAACGATTTTGCAGCTTTAATGTGAATAGATTATTTTTGTAAAAACCAATGAGTATATAAACCTTAGAAAATGAAAGAATATGAAGAACTTGTTTTTTATGCTTTTTGTGATTGTGGCATTGTGTGCCTGTACGAATACCCATGAAAAGTCACAAGGTGTGCAGCAACAGGATACACTGGTTGTTGATTCGGTGATGACATTATCCGGTAATTTGATTATCGGGCATGAGGTTCGTTCATTTGCACCGGATGGTGACAGTCTGGTGTATTGGATTATAGACCGTTCAGGAACGTTGAAGGCTTTGTATGATTCGGCAGTAGGTATTGATGCATCGCCGTATACACCAGTGCGGGCTGAATTGAGGGTTATAGATAAAGGAAAATCAAATGAAGGATTTGCTGCCGATTATGATGGTGTATATGAAGTGGTAGAGATCGTTGAAATAGAAAATGTGGAAAAAGGTATACGGTCATGAAAAATGATATCGCATGTAAGCTTGGATTATGTCTGTTAAACTGTTGTTGTACAATGTTGGTTTGGGCACAGGGTATCTCTTCTCAGACTAACGCCATTCGTCAGTTGGTTGAACGTGCGGATGCGCAAGTCGGTGTTGCTGTAATTGTTGATGGTAAGGATACGCTTTCATTTAATAATGAGGTACATTATCCTTTGATGAGCGTGATGAAATTTCATCAAGCATTGGCTGTATGTCATTTTCTGCAGCTGAATGATCAGAATCTGGATATGAAAGTTCATGTACCTCAGCAGTCACTTAAATCGGATACCTATAGTCCGTTGAAAAAACGTTATCCTACAGGTGATCTTACTCTGACAGTAAAGGATTTGCTGGATTATTCGTTGAAAATGAGTGATAATAATGCGTGTGATATTTTGTTCGGGTTAATTGGAGGCCCGGAAGCCGTGGATCGCTATATTCGTTCGTTGGGACTTAATCAGTTTGCCATTTCAGTGACAGAGGATGATATGCATCGCAGGTTGGAGGATTGCTATCGGAATTGGACGACACCACTTGATGCTGCAATATTGTTGGATAAGTTGATTAACAATGATATAACGGATATCGATGATCAGGGATATATCCGTCAGGCCATGTTGGATTGTGAAACAGGAAAAGACAGGCTTTGGAAACCATTGGAAAAGACGGGAGCAAGACTGGGACACAAGACAGGAACCGGAGACCGTAATCATGAAGGTAAATTGATAGGTGTCAATGACATTGGGTTTGTATTTTTACCAGACGGACGACACTATACCATCGCTGTAATGGTAAAGGATGCAGGAATGTCTTTACAGTCTGCTTCAAAATTAATTGCTGACATATCGGAAGTGGTGTATCTGTACGTGAGTTCGCAGTCTGTTGAGAAATGAGGTGATACTGGTAATGACCTGTTAAAAAGAAAAATATGAGTAAAAACAATTTGCTACAGGATAAGCTGACTTATAACGGTAACAGTCAGACACCCACTCATCTTCATCTTTGTGCTTATGATAGTAAAGACGTGGAATTTCATAGTGACAAGGATTTTAGTAGGGTGACCGATAGATTAAAACCGGACGGCATTAATTGGATTCAAATTCATGGACTGCAGGATACGGGTACTATTCAGCAGGTCTGTGCGCATTTTGACATTGATTTTCTGGTCATGCAGGATATCCTGAATGCCAAACATCTCACTAAAATCGAACAGCACGATAATTATAATGTAGTTATCATAAAATTGTTGATTCCGGTTTCTAAAAATGAATTTGAAGCTCATCAGTTGTCTATTATACAAGGGTGTAACTATGTTTTGACTTTCGTAGAGAAAGAAACCGAATTTTTTAATGAGATTATAGCGGCTATACAGCGTAATGTGTTAAAGGTAAGGAATCGGACAGCTGATTTTCTTTTGAGTGTAATTTTGAATAGTGTGATGACGCATTTTATGACGATTCTTTCGAATATGGAAGATGATTTGGAAGATATGGAAGAAGCTTTACTGGACCATTTGGGAACTGACAGTTCTGATATTGAAGATATTCAGAAATACAGAAAGAGTTATCGGTTGATCAGAAAGACCATTATGCCGTTGAAGGAACAGATCAATGCTTTGTTCCGAACAGACAATGACTTGATAAAAGATGAGAATCGTCCTTTTTTCAGTGATGTTAATGATCATTTGCATTTTATTCTCCAATCCTTAGAGACGTGTCGTGATATTTTGTCTGCTTTGGTTGACTTGTATCTCTCAAACAATGATTTGCGTATGAACAGTATCATGAAACAGCTTACAGTGGTTTCCAGTTTGTTCATACCGTTGACATTTTTTGCAGGTGTTTGGGGAATGAACTTCAAAATAATGCCGGAACTGGAGTGGCGGTATGGTTATGTAATGGCTTGGGTGTTGATGTTGGTTATAGCCTTATTTGTTTATCTCTATTTCAAGCGTAAAAAATGGTATTAGGCTAATGATATGTAATGAACAGGCAGGTCGGAATATACATTTCAGGCTATTATAAGATAAGTGAGGACTATTGAGAGTAATTTCTATACAGTTATCAGTAGGGAAGTGATGGGATTAGCGGGTATTGGATCTATTCAGTACCAATCGAGGATGGTTCAATAAATCCATAAAAAGCTTTTTTCTTAAAGGAATAGGCTGCCCACATTTTATCACCGTAACTGTAATGCCACCATTCTCGTGGGTAGTTCTTAAAGCCGGCATTTTCCAGTACGTTTTTTAGTAACATCCTGTTTTTCAGTTGTAATGGCGTAATGTATTTATTGGACGTTTCTGATCTTTTGTCGAAGAAGGATATTTGTCCTCCCATATCCAGTTCGTGACCGGATTGGTCACAGATGGTGATATCAACAGCCCCTCCCGTTTGATGACCTCCGTAACCTGATCCATCAGGTTGAGCTACTTTTAGACGGGTCAGACGGATGAGTTCTGTGTGGGATGTATTCGGGTGCTCTTTTCTTGTTTCTTGTAGTCTTCTTTCCCAGCGGTCTTTTTGCTCTTCTGCTGATCTGTATGCATCATAAATTTTAAAATGCATACCTTCCGGCAGTTTTTGGGTTGCAGAAAGCAGTATATTATATGTGCCTTTTCGTATCATTACAGGAAAAGGAATGTTATCTTTAAAAAAGAATTCGGAGCAGTATGAGATGTCAATCAAAGGGTCGTTGTTTTCCTGTTCAATGCGACTTCTGATAAAGTCCTTGGGTAGAGTTTTTCTTATTTTCAGATAGCATAAGATGACGTTCCAAATAACTCTTATCTTCATGGGTTAGGGCTTATGTGTCGGTGAATTTATTGTAACTGAATGAAAATATATTTCTTGAAAGAGTCTTAGGCTCAGATGAAGTCCGATTCTATAATCGGTTATTCTGATGATTTCAGTTTCTGATAGGTTAAGATATATTTAACCGTGACCAATATATATAAAATAAATGATAATTCGTGTGTGGAACTATGTTTATAAACAAAAAATGCGGAGATCCAGAAAAAGATTCCGCATTTTTATTTATAGAGAATAATTTATAGCGTTTTCCAATTGATTATCAAATGCGCCTTATAGGTTGGCCAGTTCGATAAATTTGTCTACAGCGGCACTTAAACCATCTTTGTTCTTTCCGCCTGCTGTTGCAAAATGTGCCTGACCACCGCCACCGCCTTGGATCAGTTTGGCAGCTTCACGAATGATCTGACCTACATTAATGCCGTGTTCCTTAACCATGGTGTCGGATGCTGCTGCTGTCAGCATAGGTTTGTCTTCGTATATGCTTCCGATGATAACAATTGCATTTTCTGTCTCATTACGTAATTGGAAAGCCATATCCTTAACAATGTCTGCCGGCATCGGGATTACGCGGCTATATAAGGTAACTCCGTTGATGGTTCTGGCATTTTGAATAATTTCTTTTTTTGTCAGAGCGGCTTTTTCTTTGATTACGTTTTCCAGCTGTTTTTTCAATGTACCGTTTTCTTCTATGGCACGTGTGATAGCGGCCTTGACGTCTGGAGCGTTATTGAACATAGATCGCAGGCTGTTTACAAGATCCTGCATTTCATCGATCATTTGTTCTACTTTCTCTCCCGTGATTGCCTCGATACGGCGTACACCTGCTGCAACGGAACTTTCGCTTAGGATTTTCACCATACCTAACTTTCCAGTAGATTTGGCATGGCAACCACCGCAGAATTCTACACTGTCACCGAACTGTACAACACGAACCTTGTCTCCATATTTTTCACCAAACAAAGCAATGGCTCCCAGTTCTTTTGCCTTTTCAATAGGCATGTCGCGGTGATCCTGCAACGGTATGTTTTCTCTGATTTTTGCGTTGACAAGGTGTTCAACCTGACGCAACTCTTCATCTGTCACTTTCTGGAAGTGAGAAAAGTCGAAACGGAGATAGTCTGGGGTTACGAGTGATCCTTTCTGTTCTACATGTTCACCGAGTACGGTACGCAGTGCCTGATCGAGCAGGTGAGTACAAGTGTGGTTTGCTTCACTGGCAGCACGAGCGTCAGTATCTACACATGCCATGAAGTTTGCTTCCGGATGTTGCGGCAAAGTTTTGGCAAGATGAACAGGAAGATTGTTTTCGCGTTTGGTATCGATAATCTCAATAGTTTCAAATTCAGAACAGATAACGCCTTTATCGCCGACTTGTCCACCCATTTCGGCATAGAACGGAGTAGTGTCAAGGACGATTTGGTATAAAGTCTGTTTCTTTTGGGTGATTTTACGGTAACGCAGAATATGACATTCATATTCAGTGTAGTCCCAGCCGACGAATTGAGTTTCGCCTTCTGCCAAAACAACCCAGTCGCCAGTTTCTACGGCAGCAGCATTACGGGCACGTTCCTTTTGTTTTTGCATTTCCGCATTAAAGGTTTCTTCATCAACGCTCATACCGTTTTCGCGGCAGATCAATTCTGTCAGATCGAGCGGGAAGCCATAGGTGTCGAACAAGGTGAATGCTTGTACGCCGTCGATGATATTTTTACCGGAAGCTTTGGTTTCTTCCATGACGCGGTCCAGCAGACGAATACCTGTTTCAAGAGTACGGAGGAAAGAGTCTTCCTCTTCTTTCATAACTTTAGATATCAGTACTTTCTGTGCCTCAAGTTCCGGGTAGGATTTGCCCATCTCTTGTACCAGAACAGGAAGGAGTTTATACATAAATGCTTCTTTCTGTCCTAAGAATGTATAAGCGTAGCGTACGGCGCGGCGTAAGATGCGTCGAATGACATAACCGGCTTTGGCATTGCTTGGAAGCTGACCGTCAGCAATAGAGAAAGCAATGGTACGCAAATGGTCGGCAACTACGCGCATAGCGACGTCCTTCTTTGGATCGTCACCATAATGGCAGCCTGAAAGTTCGCCGATAACCTTGATGATAGGTTGGAATACGTCAGTATCGTAGTTGGAGCGTTTGCCCTGCATGACAGCACAAAGACGCTCGAATCCCATACCTGTATCAATAACTTTGGCAGGAAGAGGTTCCAATGACTGGTCTGCCTTACGGTTATATTGCATGAATACAAGATTCCAGATCTCTATGACAAGTGGATTGTCCTTATTGACCAATTCACGTCCGGGAATCTTTGCTTTTTCTTCATCAGGGCGTAAGTCAATGTGAATTTCTGAGCAGGGACCGCAAGGACCGGTAGCTCCCATTTCCCAGAAATTGTCATGCTTATTACCGTTCAGAATATGATCTTCGGGAAGATATTTGGCCCAATAACTTGCAGCTTCGTTGTCACGTTCCAGACCTTCGTCGGGTGCACCTTCAAAAACAGTAGCATAAAGATTGCTTTTGTCTATTTTCAGAACGTCAACCAAGAACTCCCAAGCCCATTCAATAGCTTCTTTCTTGAAATAGTCACCGAAACTCCAGTTACCCAGCATTTCGAACATGGTGTGATGATAAGTGTCGTGGCCGACTTCTTCAAGGTCGTTGTGTTTGCCGCTGACGCGGAGACATTTTTGTGAATCGGTACAGCGTTTGCTTGTAGCAGGACGGTTGCCCAAAATAATGTCTTTGAATTGGTTCATTCCGGCATTGGTGAACATCAGTGTGGGGTCATCCTTGATAACCATAGGCGCTGATGGTACAATAAGATGTCCTTTTGACTCGAAAAATTTGACGAACGAGTCGCGGATTTCGTTTGCAGTCATCATTATTTCAAATTTTGCGTTATATATTCTTGAAAAAAGTTTTGCAAAGATAACTTGTTTTGCCTATTTTTGCAAGGAAAAGCTTGAAAACGAATGCTGTCTGATTAAATTATGGTCTTGAATTCCGGTAAAGAGTTAAAGTTGTATTATACTATCGGGGAAGTGGCGGATATAATAGGTGTATCTGAAACTTTATTGCGTTATTGGGAGAAGGAATTTCCGACTATAGCTCCCAAAAAGGCAGGTCGTAATGTGCGGCAATATACCAAGGATGATATAGAACAGATTCGGTTGATATATAGTCTGGTAAAGGTGAGAGGAATGAAACTTTCAGCAGCTCGTGAAGCTTTACGTAAGAACAAGGAAGGTACTCAGCAGACTGCGGAAGTTATCAGCCGATTGCAGGCAGTACGTGATGAATTGCTTAAAATAAAGAAGGAATTAGACGGATTGGTCTAATTCCTTCTTTTTTATTATTCATATTGTAAGGGTTTAGCTGATACGGGTGACTTCTTCAATGCCCTCTATCGCTTTGAGATTCTGACAGATAGATTTGACATCCTCAACGTCATGTACGCCAAGTTGGATTTCACTTTCGAATATGCCATCTGTAGTTGTTACTGTCAGTTTGTTAATATTAATGTTCAATTGGTCTGAGAGGACACCTGTCAACTGATGGAGTATGCCGATATGGTCTATTCCGTTTATTTTGAGAGTGACAGGGAAGTACAATGTTTTGTGGATATCCCATGTCGCTGCAATGATATGGTTGCCGTCGCTGGCTTTTAATTTGGCGGCTATTGGACATTGGCGTTTGTGAATATAGACTCTTTGGTTGTTGTCAATGTAGCCCAACACATCATCACCAGGTATTGGGTGACAACATTCTGCTATAACGAAACGCTTGATGTTCTCTTCGTTTAAAACGACATTTTTTTTATTGAGGGTCACGACAGGATTGTCTGTCTGAGACTCTTGTTCTTTGTGAGTGTTTTTATTCTTTTTCCGTTTGAGGAATGGAATATACTGTGTCCAGCTGCTTTCTGTTTTAGTCTGTGACTTATTGTGCAGAACATCCAGATCTTCCTGTCCGAGTACGACCTTTTTGTTGCCAATTGCCAGAAACAGGTCTTCCCGGAATTTGATATGATGAAGATCACACAATTTGTCTATATTCATGCTGTTAGGCTCAATGTCAGCTTTTTCAAAGAATTCATTGAGTATATCTTCGCCCTGTTTCTGAAATTCTCGTTCTTCCCTGCGTAAAATGGCCTGGATCTTTCCTTTCGCTTTTGCTGTAGTGGCAAAATTGATCCATTCTTTTTGTACACGTTGTGTTTTAGAGGTCAGAATCTCCACTTGATCTCCGCTGTGAAGCTTATGGCTTAATGGTACAAGCTTGTGATTGACTTTTGCACCGATACAGTGGCTGCCTAAGAAAGTATGGATACTGAAAGCGAAATCCAAAGCAGTACAGTCTGCCGGCATGGTTTTGAATTCACCTTTCGGGGTGACTACAAAAATTTCGGATGCATAGAGGTTAAGCTTGATGGCGTCAAGAAAGTCTAAGGCATTAGGTTGAGGATCGTCCAGGATTTCCTTGATTGTATGTAGCCATTTTTCCAGTTCGTTTTCGCTGTCTACTGCCGTTTTGCTGCCTTCTTTGTATTTCCAGTGTGCCGCAAAGCCCTGTTCCGCCATTTCGTCCATTCGTTTGGATCGTATCTGTACCTCTATCCATTGGCCGGTTTTGCTCATTAAAGTGACATGAAGAGCCTGATATCCGTTTGCTTTCGGATGGTTCAGCCAGTCGCGAAGACGTTCGGGATGAGGCTTGTATATTTTGCTCGCGCAAACATATATCTGGAAGCATTCTGTTATCTCGTCTTCTGATTTTTGGGGTTCAAAAATGATGCGTACTGCCAGTATGTCATAAATTTCTTCAAAGCCGATATGCTTGTTTTGCATTTTGCACCAAATAGAGTAAGGTGTCTTGATACGGGCCTTGATGGTATAGTTGACTCCAACCCGATCAAGTTCTTCTCTGATCGGAAGGGTAAATTCTTCAAATACTGAATCTCGTTGTGCCTGTGTACGTGCCAGTTTGTCAACTATTTGTCTGTATTCTTCTGGATGTTCATATTTGAAACTGAGATCCTCAAGCTCTTCTTTTATTTTGTTTAATCCCAAGCGATTAGCAAGAGGGGCATAGATATAAAGCGTTTCACCGGCTATTTTATACTGTTTGTTGGGCTGCTGAGATCCCAGTGTACGCATGTTATGCAGGCGGTCTGATATCTTGATAAGAATGACGCGAATGTCGTCACTCATAGTCAGAAGTAGTTTTTTGAATGATTCGGCCTGTGCAGATGCCTTGTCACCGAATATGCCACCTGAAATTTTGGTCAGACCATCTACGATAAGTGCTATTTTAGGACCGAAGATATTTGAAATATCTTCTACGGTATAGTCCGTATCTTCAACTACATCGTGGAGTAAGGCGGCACAGATGGATGTAGATCCCAGTCCTATTTCGCCGCAGACAATTTGCGCTACAGCTATAGGGTGCATGATATAAGGCTCACCAGACAAGCGTCTTACTCCCTTATGAGCCTGTTTGGCAAAATTAAAGGCTTTATTGATAATATCAACCTTTTTCCGGTGACGTGATGCCAGATAGGTGTCAATAAGATGCTGGTAGGCATCATTAACCATTTTCTCGTCATCAAGTTGTTTTTGCATGATATCTTCCATCGGGCCCTCCTTTTTTGACAGTTGTTATCTGACTCTTAGTTTCCTTCCTGCACGTATGCTGTTTCCTCTCAGTCCGTTAAGACGTTTAAGTTTGCTCACTGTTGTTCCATTCCTTTTCGCTATTGTTGATAAAGTGTCTCCGCGTCGTACTGTTACGGTTCTGCTTCTCGACTTGCTCTTCTTGCGGGTCGTTGTTTTCGTAGCCTTTTCTTCCTCAACTTTTACGATAGAACGGTTTGTGAACAATTCATCTGATTTATAGTTGTATACAGAATCACCAGCATTGATGAAAGCGCTGATACCGTGTGTAGGCAAACGTAAAATGCATTCTGATGTTTTGCCACCGGGAATAAGATCTGTGCGGTATTGTGGATTAAGAGCCCGCACTTCTTCAGGCTTGACATTGCACATGGCTGTGATCTGTTCAATATGTACATCTCTGTTGATCAGAATAGTGTCTGTACTGGCCGGAAGTTTACTGTTCATGGGGCATATATTGTGCTCACAGTAATAGTTCATAACGTAGTTGGCTGCAATAAATGCCGGTACATATCCTCTGGTTTCCTTGGGCAAATAAGGGTAGATCTTCCAATAGTCGTTTACTTTTCCTGCGCGATAGATGGCTTTATTGATATTGGCTGGTCCACAATTGTAGGCTGCAATGACCAATGTCCAGTCACCGTATATTTCATAAAGGTCTTTCAGATAATGGGCTGCAGCATAGGATGATTTGATAGGGTCACGTCTTTCGTCTACCAGACTGTTGATTTCCAGTCCGTATCGTTTTCCTGTGGTAACCATAAACTGCCAAAGTCCGGCAGCTCCAGCACGTGACGTGGCCTTAGGGTTCAGAGCTGATTCAATGATAGGCAAATATTTCAGTTCGAGTGGAAGCTGATAGCTTTCCAAAGCTTCTTCAAAGATAGGAATATAAAAATTGTTGGCTCCTAGCATATACGAAACTGAACTGCGCAACTTTGTGCAATACATATCAATGAATTTTCTGACGACTTCATTGTAAGGCATTTCTATTACATTGGGCAGTCGTTTAAGTCTGTCAATATATTCTTGATCTGAAAATGTGGGATTTTCGTTTGAACTTTCACAGTTTTCGTCAAAAGACAGATAATTTTTAGAATGCCATTCCATCAAAAGACTGTCTATTTCATAGGTCATACCTTCAGGTAACTCTATGGATTCGTCTTTACCCGTATTTTCGTCATGTATAGTAATATCATTCTGTGCAAAAACCAAACTATGGCTTAGAATGAAAGCGGTGCATATTAATCCTATTTTCTTTATCATTCTTTAAAAGTTAAGTTTACATTGTATGCCGACTGATGAATTGGCCATATTCCTTCCGGAATTAAAAACGGCTGGTTCTATTTTCAGTCCCAGGTCTTTTGAAATATCAAATGAAGAGAGCTCTGCGTCTACATAAGCATCAACCACTGAAAGCAGATAAACTCCAATCATCGCAAAGATACTCATATCTCTGTATTTCCGGTAATAATTTTTCTTGTTTTTGAAAATATCTTTGTATTGATCTTCTTTTCCTGTGATATCATAATTCATGGGGAGCATATTCATATAGCTTTTGGTATTTGGATCATCGTCCATAATATCCAGATAAGCCTGTGAGTAATCACTGTACATTTGATTGTTCCAGGTAAGTGCATAAAGACATCCTAGGAAACCGCCATATACGATGGGGATTTTCCATAGTTTACGGTTGTAGATCTGTCCGGCTCCCGGAATAATCAAGGAAAGCCATAAAGCACGTTGCGGATCGGGTATAAAACGTTTTTCTGCTTTATAGTCATTAAGATGAAGCAAGGAATCTGTTTGTCGTACGATAGTGGCAGAATCCTGAATTTCTTTAACGGCAGGTACGATGATACTGTCTTTGGATTGAATTTGCTGTTTACTGTGGTTCAGTAAGGTATCGGCTTGTGCGGGAATGCTGTCAGACAAAAGTCTGGCATGTGCTTGTGCAACAGAGGTTAAGGTGTCAGGTATGACGCGAGAAGAGTCCGTCTGTGCACAAAGACTATTGTTCCCGCATGGCCATATGAGAAGACCAAGCAGGAAACAAATATAAAAATGATATGTGAAATGTTTTTTTTTCAATTTTTCAGACGATCAAACAGTTCTATAATACGTTCTAGTTCTTCTTCGTTGGTAAATGGTATGCTGATTTTCCCTTTGCCTTTCTCTGAGCAAGTCAGTTGTACCTTGGTCTGGAAGAATTTTGAAAGGCTGTCCTTAAGAATGTTGTATTCTTCAGGAAGTTTGGCGCCTTTGGGTGTGATTTTTTTACTGCCGGCTTTTACACTTTCTCCTTCCAGTAGTGCCTTGACCATCTCTTCGACTTTCCTTACGGAGAGCTTTTCTTTTATAATTTCATGAAACAGCTTAATTTGCAGTGTCGGATTATCCAACGCAAGTAATGCTCGGGCATGTCCCATATCGATTTCCTTATTTTGCAGAGCCATCTGTATGGGGGCAGGCAAGCGGAGAAGACGGAGATAATTTGTGATAGTGGAACGGTTTTTGCCGACTCTTTCACTTAGTCTCTCTTGAGTGAGATCATACTGTTCAATGAGATGCTGATATGCCAATGCGATTTCTACTGAATTAAGATCTTCTCGCTGGATATTTTCAATCAATGCCATTTCCATGACATTTTCATCGTCTGCCGTGCGGATATATGCAGGAATTGTGCGTAATCCGGCCAGTTTTGATGCTCTCCATCTGCGTTCGCCGGCAATGAGTTGGTAAGTATCATCGCTCATTTGACGCAGGGTGATAGGTTGTACGATACCAATTTCTGCAATGGAGTCTGCCAGTTCTTGCAAACTTGTCGGGTCAAACTCTTTGCGTGGTTGGTTGGGATTGGCCGTTATTTTATCAAGTTCAATTTCGTTTATAGTGGAAGATCCGCTTGTATGGACTTCTTGGGTAGATATCAGTGCGTCAAGTCCTCGTCCTAAAGCAGGAAATTTTTTGTGTACAGCCATATATCGTTATTTGTTTTTTTCGATGATTTCTTTGGCCAAAGCCAAATGGTTTTTTGATCCGGTAGAATCCGTATCATATAAAATGACTGGGACTCCGTGGCTTGGTGCTTCGCTCAGTTTGACATTACGTTGGATGACCGTATTGAATACCAACTCCTGAAAGTGCTTTTTGACTTCATCATAGATTTGATTAGCCAGGCGCAGGCGACTGTCGTACATGGTCAGAAGGAAGCCCTCTATTTCCAGTGAAGGATTTAGTTTGGATTTGATGATTTTTATTGTATTCAACAGTTTGCTGATACCTTCAAGTGCAAAGTATTCGCATTGTACTGGGATAATGACAGAGTCCGCTGCTGTGAGTGCATTGACTGTGATAAGTCCTAAAGACGGAGAACAGTCAATAAGGATGTAGTCATATTCGGCTTTTAGTGGAGTGAGAATATGGCTGAGCACTTTCTCACGGTTTGGCAGATTGAGCATTTCGATTTCAGCACCGACCAAGTCTATGTGTGACGGAATGATATCCAGACCGTCAATATCCGTAGTGTAGAGTGCATCGTGAACATCGATATGATCGATAATACATTCATAAATAGAACTTTCAATTTCCGATACGTCCACACCCAGTCCTGATGAGGCGTTGGCCTGAGGATCAGCGTCTACCAATAACACTTTCTTTTCCAAAGTAGCCAATGAGGCTGCCAGATTCATAGAAGTAGTGGTCTTTCCAACTCCTCCTTTTTGATTGGCTAAAGCTATAATTTTTCCCATTTTTTGTATCAATTGGTTGCTGCAAAGTAACGTATTCTCTGTTTGTAGTCCTAATATTTAGGATGGAGAAACGTTAAATTGTTGAAAACTCAATAGGATTGTTAATAACTTTTGTCACACCTTTTTCTGCAAAGATAATGTTTTTCTTTCAAATGTTTAAGTTTTAAAGGTTTTTTCGTATAATTTGAGGATTATGGAGGGAAGCTTTAACATAATTCGCAACCAGATGATTACGATGTCTGTACTGGTTATTTGGTCTTATGATCGGTCTCCTGTTTAAAAGTTTTATTTGTATGATTAGATGCATATTAATAATGCATCATCGTACAGTTTCATAGGGTGAAGTTTTATTTGTTTGGTAATATTAGGGAATATATTTATGTTCCCGTTAAGATAACTGATGCCCCGTCATTTTATGAGTGCAAATTAGAATGTCCTTACTAGTCTTTTCTTGAAGGGGACAGCATGTGAAGCATTTTTTTTTCTTCTGCCAATTCTGCAATGTTTTTTTGTGGAGAAACAAGCATGATGCTTTTTATGATGTCATTCTCCTGGCAAGTATATTCATAAAAAGGCATCAGATCGTCGGGTATTTCTTCTTTGGGTATAACATATGTTTTTAATTTGGCAAATTCATCTAAAGGAATGACTTCTCCCTGGCGTACCATAACTATTCTTCTTGCGATGGGATTTCGGTTGTAGTCATGAGTGAGATATATGCCTTTTATTAAAGCAGGATGTTCAAAAACGGGTAATTGCAAATATATGACCTTTAAGGTTATATGCAGTCGTTTTTGTTCATTGAAGAAAAGATAACCTGTTTGAAAAGGTGAGAAAAGTCCCGTTCCTACATAATATTCTCCATGCATGTTTTGACAGTATACTTTAGGCATCAATTCCCCTTCTGATAAGGATGAGATCAGATATGGTTCTACTTTCAAACCGTCTGAGAATGATGATCTGCTATAAGCTATATACATTCCAGTATATGCACAAGAATGATTGACATAGTGAGCAGCTTCTTTTTCCAGATCATGGAAAACAGATTCTTCTTGGCTTTTCTGAGTTGTGTTTTTAGGTTTCAGATTAGCGATTTTATCCAGCAAATCATCCAAACATCCCATCAATTTCCTTTTCGAGACATTATTAACTTGTTGCAAAGCTTTGTCAAGTGCATTTTCTGTGTCTTCACCTGAGGCTATTAAATTAACATAAGTAGGCAAGACGGAAGAATATAGAGAAGATAATACACTTGATGCAATATCAGTTTCTTCTGATATGTCTTTTACCTTAACGCCTGATTCGCGAATTTTTTTGAGTTGTTCATAAAGAGATACCAGTTTGTCCATTGGTTCTTGATTTGATTTTGAAACAAAAATAGTCTTTTTTGATGAATGGCATATCTTTTAGCTTAAGGATATAACATTTTTATTATGGATATTGGTTTGTTGTTACAAAAATATGTCGTAAACCACACATTAATATTACATTATAAATGCTGAATTTTAGGCATTTATAATAAATGATTAATTAATTTTTTTGATGTTTCTTCCCTTATACATTTGCTCTCGAAAATTAAAAAAATAGAAAAATAAAATGAAACAGACAGTAAAAAACAAAGGTATTTCAGAGTTGATTCTGATTTTCTGGGCTGGCGGAGCTGCCTTACTTTCCTATTCATTAGTATATGCGCTTCGAAAGCCTTATACTGCAGCTTCGTTTGAAGGATGGGATTTTTGGGGTATAGACTATAAAGTAGCTGTAACTACAATTCAGATTTTAGGTTACTTGGTAGCTAAATTTTTCGGAATTAAGCTTATTTCGGAATTAAAACGTGAAAAACGTTTCCGCTTTTTTGTTTCTTCTGCTGTTTTAGCAGAGTTCGCTTTGCTCTTATTTGGTTTGTTAGAGGCTCCTTATAATGCTTTGGCTATGTTTTTGAATGGGCTTTCATTAGGATGTATGTGGGGAATAATCTTCAGTTTTATAGAAGGACGTAAGATTACAGATATGCTGGCAAGTCTACTTGGAGTCAGTATGGTCTTTAGTTCTGGTCTGGCTAAAAGTTTTGGTCTGTATGTAATAAATGATCTAGGCATAGCTCCTTTTTGGATGCCGGCACTGATAGGGATAGTTGCTTTACCACTTCTTATTTTTATGGGATACATGCTTAAATGTTTGCCTCATCCTACAGATGAAGATATTCAATTGAGAAATGAACGTGTGGTTTTGGATCATAAAGGACGTATGGCTTTATTTCGCAAATATGCACCTATTCTTTCTTTATTGTTTATAGGTAATTTTTTGTTATTGGTTCTTCGAGATATTAAGGAAGACTTCCTTGTGAATATATTGGATATGAAAGGCCAATCATCTTGGCTATTTGCGCAGGTAGATACTGTTGTAACTTTGATCATCTTGGGGATATTTGGATTATTTATCTTTTTCCGGAGTAATATTAAGGCATTGATGTGCTTGATGATGCTGGTAGTCACTGGTTGCTTGACAATGACTTATGTCTCTGCCAATTATGAAACATTGAACCTGAGTCCTGTGGCTTGGTTGTTTGTGCAAAGTTTATCTCTTTATATTGCTTACCTGACTTTTCAGACTATCTTTTTTGACCGTTTCATTGCATGTTTCAAAATAAAGGGAAATGTCGGATTTTTTATTGCCATTATTGATTTTATCGGTTATGTGGGTACCGTTTCTTTACTTTCTATTAAAGAAATGTTTAAGGTTGATTTGGAATGGTTTGCTTTGTTTAATAAGATGGCTATGACAGTAGGTGTTCTTGGAACTGTGATTTTTACTTTGGCCGGTTTGTTGATATACAGAAGATATCAGATGATGAATGGCAAAAAAGAGAAGCAGAATATTGAAGATTGCGTTATGGATTCACAATATGGACTAATTTAATTAATATAAAAATGAAGGATATGAGAGAAGAATATGATATAATCATTGTTGGTGGAGGTCTGTTAGGGTGTGCGACAGCTTATCAACTTGCTAAACGTCAAGCCGGCAATATTTTATTATTGGATGGAAATGACATAGCTTCACAGGCTTCAGCGCGAGCGGCTTGTTTGCTTACGCGTGCCCGTACAAAGCCGGCATTGATGGAAATGGTACAAGAGACTTATGATTGTATTACGGAAATAGAAAATTTACTTGGGGAATCACTTGGTCTACAGCAATGTGGAAGTGTTACTATAGCTTCTTCAGACTCTTCATTACGTGAGGTGGAAGCTTTGGAAAATGCTGCTAATCAGTTTGGTATAGAATGTGAAAGAATAGATCAGAAACGGGTCGGTGAATTGTTGCCATGGATAAATGCAGAAGCAGTACAAGTTGCTTTATATATGCCGACAGATGCTTTTATAGATTCAGCTGTGCTATGTAATGCTTATGCTAAAGCGGCACAAAAATTAGGTGTTGATTTAAGCCCGAGAACCCGTGTGAAAAATATTCTTACTGATGCCATCGGTACAGTTGAAGGAGTACTTTTGTGTGATGGAAGAAAAATTAAATCTTCTGTAGTAGTGAATGCGGCTGGAGCTTGGGCGAATTTATTGATGCGTCCGTTGGGGATAGGATTACCATTTACACCGGTGCGAAGTCATTTCTGGATATCGGATATTGATCAAAAACGTTTTCCTGTTAATCATCCTTTTACGGTGATTCCAGATGCACGGGCTTTTACACGTTCAGATGTAGGAGCATTGATTATTGGGCTTCGGGAGAATGAATGTCAGCCGTTTGATCCTCAGACATTGACAGAACAATTGGATGATTTTGATTTTCGAAGTGAAGCCAAATGGAAAATTTTGGATGAGTGTGCTCCTTTATTAAAGCCTTATTTATCTGATATAGAAACATTGGGAATCGCACATTATGTGGCCGGGCCTTCCTGCTATGTTCCAGATGCTAAATTTATTATTGGCAGTTTTAAAGAGTTTAAAGGATTGTTTACCGTAGCTGGATGTTGCGGTGGAGGAGTTGCGGCAGGAGGAGGAATGGGACGTTTGGCTGCAGAAATGATATTAGGTGAGGTTCCGTTTGTAGATCCTGATCTTTTTGATCCAGAACGTTTCGGGGTTGTAGATCCCTTTACAATTGAGTTCCAAAAAAGATGTGCTGACGCACGTTCGAATAAAAAAGGAGGATAGAAATTAATTAATAAAACAAATAGAAGAAAATAATGAAAAAATATATCGTTTTTTTGAAACAGGTGCCTTTGTCAACGAAGGTTGCTATAGATCCGGTTACAAAAACCTTAAAGCGATCCTCAGCTTTGTGTCAGACCAATCCGGATGATCTGTATGCCTTACAAGCCGCATTAAATCTGAGTGTGCAGACGGGGGCGGAAGTGATCGCTGTGAGTATGGGGCCGGCTTCGGCTAAAGCAGTGCTATATGATGCTTTGCAGAGAGGGGCTCACAAGGCGGTTTTACTTTCATCTGGAGCATTTGCTGGGAGTGATACTTGGTGTACTAGTTTGATATTGGCTGAGGCAGCCCGTAAGATCGGGCATTATGACATGTTGTTTTTTGGGAAAATGGCGATAGATGGAGATACTGCACAAGTAGGTCCTGAAGTAGCAGCTCATTTGAATATTCCTCAAGTTACTGCTTTTTGTCATTTTGAGTCTGTGATGACCGAATCCGTAAAAGTCTGTAAGAAAATGGATCAGACGAAACAAATCCTTCAAATAGATTTGCCTTGTGCGGTTATGGTTGGGCGTGATGCATCAATAACCTTGCAAAGTCCTACCTTGGAGGGATGGCGCAGAAGTAAGCAGCAGAAAATTGAGATATGGGATGAAATGGACTTAGGATTAGATACTTGTCGGGTTGGATTAATGGCTTCACCAACGCGTGTTGTTTCAACTCATGTACCAACATATACCAAAAAGATTTCTTGGATAGCTGATGGAAATCACTTTTCTTCTGTCCTTAAAATGATAATAAAACCTTAAAAGACATTGATTATGAACCTAAATAAAACAAAATTTCCTCTTCAATTAAACAAGGATATTTGTACAGCTTGTGGTGTTTGTATGGAAAACTGTGCGTATCAGGCTATACAAATGAATGATTATCCGGTTATAGATCCCCAAACTTGTAGATTGTGTGGCAGTTGTGTGCGAAATTGTCCGTCAGAGGCATTGTCTATTGAAGAAACTGTGAGTTATCAGCATGATAAATATGACGAAAATGCAGAAATCGTAGTTTTAGTTGAGCATTCAAAAAATCAGATAGCACAAGTAACCTATGAGTTGTTGGGAGTAGCTCGTCAATTAGCTGATAGCTCAGATATGCGTGTATCTGCTTTGCTTATTGGGGCTGGGGTGCAAGAAATGGTTGATGATTTGATAAATTGTGGTGCCGATACCGTGCATGTGGTAGATCGGGTAGGTTTGTCATTTTTTATAGAAGAGAATTATGCTCAGATCGCATATGATATAGTAAGGCTGTTAAAGCCCAGTATTCTGTTAGTTGGAGCCACAACGCGTGGAAGAGGGTTGTCTGCCCGTTTGGCATCTATGTTACATACAGGATTAACAGCAGACTGTACGACATTGCAGATTGATAAGGAAAGTGGGTTGTTACAACAAGTACGTCCGGCATTTGGAGGTAATCTTATGGCTACAATTGTTACACCTAATCATCGTCCGCAGATGGCTTCTGTTCGTCCCGGAGTGATGCAGGCTTTGAATCCGGACAAATCACGTACAGGTAAAGTCATATATTATGATGATTATATTTATGAGAATGATAAACGTATCTCTGTAGTTTGTGAAGAAGAAGGAGATAAGGAATTCATGGATTTGAATCAGAATAAAATCATTGTTGGAATTGGTAGAGGAGTGAAAAATAAGGAAATGGTTGCCAAAATTGAGGAATGGGCCGGACAGATAGGAGCTGCAGTCGCAGGATCTCGAGCTGCTGTCGAAGCAAAACTGATAGATGCGTCAAGACAGATAGGACAAACTGGTCATACTATTTCTCCTGATTTGTATATTGCTATCGGAATAAGTGGACAAATTCAACATACAGCAGCCATTACGGGAGCCAAAAAGATTATAGCAATAAATCCAGATCGTAATGCGCCAATATTTAGAATTGCTGATTTTGGTTGGTCTATGCCAATTGAAGAAGCTTTACCTCAACTTATGCAAACTTTAAATGAAATGAATCTATGAGAAAAATCGGCTTGCTGTTAGTTTGCGGGATGATTCAAATATTGCAGGCTCAAAATGATTTTAAGGTGAAATTCCGTTCGCGGGCTTTATTGGATGCAGCTATTACTTCATTTCAGGAACAGCAAACGCAAGGATATTATAAACTTGAAGATTTTAGGGTTGGTTTTAAAGCTGAATACAAAAATTTAGACGTAAAGGCTGATATTGGCTTGGGAGGAGGAAAAGTAGCTATTAAAGATATGTTATGCCAAACAAGTTGGGGGAGTCATACGTTGGTTCTTGGAAATGCTTATGAGCCATTTTCCCTTGATATGCTGATTAGTACGGCTGATTTGCGTTTTCATCAGTCTGCTACCTCTGTACTGGCCTTTACTGATAGTCGTAAATTGGGAATGACTTGGCATTACCATGTACCATCGTTTTATATTGCAAGTGGAATTTATACTTATAATGATATTAATAAAATAGGAGAGAATCAGCGAAATTCGTTTGTGTCTACATCCAGATTTGTATGGCGACGTCAAAATGCTTGTGAACATTTAGTCCATTTCGGGGGAGCTTTTTCTTTTCGGACAGCTCCAGTGAATCAGAATAATTATAGTAAGGAACTCTCTGCCGATGGGGTGACATCTATGTTTCCTGATCCCTTGTTGTCTGCTATTATCAATGCACCAGGGACGGAGTATAAAGGAGTGGTTGAAGCTTTGATAACAGGACCTCGCTATCTCCTTCAGGGGGAATATTATATGAATCGTTATCAGATTAATGGGCAAAAGTCGTATCGTCCTCATGGTGGTTATGTACAAACTGTATATTTATTGTTAGGAAGAGGATTTTTATACGATGCGGATTATGCGATTCCTGGTAGACCGGCAAGTGCACGCGCGTTAGAGTTGGCAGTTCGTTTTAATTATACTAATTTAAACGACCGAAGAGTCAGTATTTTAGGTGGAGAAGAAAAAGATCTGTCGGTAGGATTGAATTTCTATTTGAATAAATGGTTCGGATTTAAAATCAGTGGAAGTTATGTGTGGGTAGGAAAAAACTGTCATGAGTCTTATCGTGGAAATTATTTCGTGCCTCAGGCTCGTGTGCAGTATATATTTTAAGTCTTATAAAAAGTAATCATCGGATTTTCGAGTATAAAGTCAGAAATCCGATGATTACAATTATTGAAGTTCCAGAATTTTTTTTTCTATGATCAGATCTTCGTCTGTCATTCGTGGTGAAGGAATTGTACACATTCGGATGATGTCCTCCGGGCGACATGTATATTCGTAGTATTTCTTTTCTTGTTCATTAAGATCCTCAAAAAGTTTTAGTTCTCCTTTCATCGGGATAAAATCTTCCAAAGAAGTGTTGTCGGAATATTTTACAAACAGAATACGCCGTGCGATAGGATTATAGTTATAATCAAAACATGTGTACACTCCTTTCATGAAGGGAGGGTGTTCGTACATGGGTATTTTCAGGCAAATATGAAATAAGGCCAATTGAGGAGGAGTTTGTTCATTAAAAAGCAGATAAAGATGAGAACTGCCATTCATTAGTGCTATGCCTCGGTGAGAACTGCCATAAGCATTGTTATGTATGACTTCTACCCAATTACCTTGCGGTGCCGGTGCAATATAATATGGTTCTATTTTTAAGGCAGGTTTGGACGATGATACGCTGTAACTTAAATATATTCCGCTTAGCTCATGTATTTTTTTGCATGCATCCTGAGTATTTTCACGTATAGTGCGAAGAAAAGAACATTCTTTATTATCTGGTATTTCTATAGAAGGTAACTCCATTGACATGAGTGCTTCTTTAATAGAATTCATGGTACTGAGTAATTTTTTTTTGGATACATTATTAACCCATACCAATGCATTGTCTAAAGCCGCTTGGTTGTCCATGCCTTCCTGGATGTTTTTCAGATAGGCGGGGAGAACAGTGGAATATAAGGCAGAAAAGACGCTGGAGGCTACTTGGGCTTTTTCTGCCATATCTTTCATTTTGATTCCTTTTTGTCTGAGAAAAGAGATTCTGTCGTATATGATTTTTAAATCGTCCATAGCCGTCTGTCAATTAATGTGGTAAAGATATAGTTTTTTAGCTTAATATTAACTCTAACAAGGGGATTTTCTTTGCTTTTGTAGCTTATTGCGTTTCAAATCCATTACAAAGTTATGATGACGTGAAGACATGAATATTACTGAAACGTTACTGCTTCATTAATCATAATATATTCATTTTTTCTGCTTGAATGAGAGCGTAATTTTGTAGCGTTAATCAGAAAATAAATTGAAAATGAATCAATGTTTATATACTTTAAAGTGTCAAGTTACCGGTAAGGTTAATATGCCGGATTGGATGTTTGTTTTATGGGCAGGAGGTACGGCTTTATTGTCTTATTCTTTGGTATATGCATTACGTAAACCGTTTACGGCAATAGAATTTACCGGACAGGAAGTTTTCGGTATGGATTATAAGATTGCAGTCAGTATGGTGCAATTATTGGGATATGTTGTAGCTAAAATGCTGGGTATTAAATTTATTTCTGAGTTAAAATCAGAAAATCGTTTGATTTTTATTATTGGATCTGCAGCTTTGTCAGAGGCATCTCTTCTTCTGTTTGCTTTGTTGCCTTCTCCATATAATGTGTGTGCCTTGTTTTTCAATGGTTTGTCGTTGGGGTGTATGTGGGGGGTGATTTTCAGTTTTTTGGAAGGTCGACGTACAACAGATATATTGGCTAGTATTATGGGAGTAAGTATGGCATTAAGTTCGGGGCTTGCTAAATCAGTCGGACTTTATACTTTAAATGTATTGGAAGTGAATGAATATTGGATGCCGGCTTTTATTGGAGCAATTGCTTTTCCTTTACTTTGTTTTTTAGGATGGGTTATGACTCAATTACCTGATCCTACGTTGGCTGATATGGCTGCTCGTTCTCCACGTTGCACACTTAATAGACGTGAACGTATGCATCTCTTTCGGCAATTTATGCCTCTACTTATTCTATTATTTTCTGCTAATTTGCTATTAACTGTTCAAAGAGATGTTAAGGAAGATTTTATAGTGTGTATTATAGATGTCAGTACAATATCTTCTTGGTTGTTTGCACGTTTGGATGCTATTGCGACATTGATTATGTTGACTGTTTTTGCTTTTTTAGGGCGTACGAAAAATCATTTGAATGTTTTAGGAGTATTGTTATTGCTTTCTACTTTGGGAATGGGGACCTTAGTGTTGATTACAACTTATGCAGATAAGGTTATTTCTACAAGTACTTGGCTGTTTTTGCAAACGCTTTGTCTGGATATTGCTTACCTAAGTTTTCAGACTATATTCTTTGAACGGTTTATTGCTTGTTTTAAAATAAAAGGTAATGTCGGATTTTTCATTATTACTTTGGATTTTATCGGTTATGTCGGAACTTTGGCTCTGTTGTTTTTCAAAGAAACTTTTGCGTCACAAATAGATTGGCGTTCTTTTTATGATGAAATGAGTCTTTATATTGGAATTTTCTGTTGTGTTGCTTTTATAGTTTCATGGGGATATGTTCTATATTATTATATGCATCAGAAAAAGATAAGTCAAAAGAATATGGATTATTCTTGTACTTTAGATAATTGGGAAGTTAAATGTATCTAAAAAATAAAAGTATGAAAATTGAATGTGTAATTATGGATTGGGCCGGAACTGCGATTGATTATGGCTGTTTTGCACCGGTATCTGCTTTTTTGGAAAGTTTTCGGGCTATAGGAATAGAGATAACAGCTGAAGAAGCACGTCGTCCAATGGGATTGACCAAAATAGATCACGTGCGAGCCCTTTTTAATATGCCTAGAATCGGCAAATGTTTTGAGAATCTGTATCAGCGGCCTTGGTCAGAAGAAGATGTACTGTCACGTTATGAGGATTTTCAGCGTCTGTTATTTTCTACATTGGAAAAATATACCACTCCAATAAATCATGTTGTGGAGACAATAGAAAAATTACGGGATATGGGAATTAAGATAGGTTCTACTACAGGATATACAAAGGAAATGATGGATGTCGTTATTCCTGCAGCAGAGGCTCAAGGTTATCATCCAGATAACTGTGTAACTTCTGACGGATTACCTGGTGGACGTCCTTATCCTTATATGATCTATAAAAACATGTGCGATCTGGCAGTTCCATCAAGAACTTCTGTCTTAAAGTATGGTGACACTATTTCTGATATCAAGGAAGGAGTTAATGCTGGAGTCTGGACTGTAGGAGTGATTATAGGAAGTAATGAAATGGGACTTACCGAAGATGAGTTCGAACAACTTTCCGAGGATGAGCGCCAGAAACAAATGGCAGCAGTTCGTAACCGAATGTATGCAGCAGGTGCTGATTATGTAGTCAATGACATTACAGAACTACCTGCATTAATTGAGGCTATAAATAAACGGATGAATTAATTTTTTGATTGAATTATAAATAACTATAGATATGAGACCTTATTTGTTATTGACTCCAGGCCCTTTGACAACGAGTGAAAGCGTTAAGCATGCAATGATGAGTGATTGGTGTACGTGGGATGAAGATTATAATATAGGTATAGTAGAGGTTATCCGTAAAAAACTGGTTGATATAGCTTCAAGCAACCCAGAGGATTATACAGCTGTATTGATGCAGGGAAGCGGTAGTTTTTGTGTGGAGGCTACTCTTGGAACTGTTGTACGTCCACAAGATCATTTGCTTGTGGTTGCAAACGGTGCTTACGGTAAGCGTATGGGAATAATCGCTGATTATTATCATTTAAATTATGATTTACTGAAATTTGAAGAAACTCAAGCAGTAAATCCTATACAGGTAGATGCTTATTTGGAAAGTCATCCTGACGTGACTCATGTATCAGTTGTACATTGTGAAACAACAACAGGCGTCTTGAATCCGTTGGCGGAGATAGCTACAGTCGTAAAGAAACACGGAAAGGTGCTGATAGTGGATGCGATGAGTAGTTTTGGAGGAGTTCCTATCGATATGGCAAGACTGGGTATTGATTTTATGATTAGCAGTGCTAATAAATGTATACAGGGCGTTCCGGGTTTTGGATTTATTCTGGCTCGTCGGAGTCTGCTGGAGCAGTGTAAAGGGATAGCCCGTTCTTTGTCACTGGACCTTTATGATCAATGGGAGACAATGGAAAAAGGACATGGAAAATGGCGTTTTACTTCTCCTACACATGTCGTACGTGCCTTTATGCAGGCGCTTAATGAATTACATGAAGAAGGAGGCGTTGAAGCCCGTTTCGCTCGTTACAGTCAGAATCATCAGGTTTTGGTTGATGGTATGCGGAAACTGGGATTTCGGACTTTACTTTCTGATTCAGATCAGTCTCCTGTAATTACTTCTTTCTATTATCCTTCTGCGAAGTTTGATTTCAAGGATTTTTATTTGCAATTAAAGAATAGGGGATTTGTTATTTATCCCGGAAAGATTTCACAAGCAGATACATTCCGTATAGGGAATATTGGTGATGTTTTTCCTGCAGATTTTGAGCGCTTGATAGATTGTATCCGTGAATTACAGACAAATGGTTCTTTGTCTATGGATTAGTGGATATCTTATAATTGATAGGTTTTTATAGCGATGAGGCTTATCTGGGAAGGCAGTGTAGGACTGATATGTATCTGCACTGTCTTTTGTTATGTTGCGTATGATGTTCCGATTATAGATAAAATCTATTTAGGTTTGAACCGTATTTGTAGTATGAAGTGAGGATTTTAGGACTTTTACCGTTTTTTATGAGAAAACCTCAAATGATGATTTTGGTTTGGTCGGTTCAAAAAAGATCTGGTGTTTTTGACTATGTGTTTGATAAATAATTTATTATGATATAATAAAATTTTAACGCCATATACATTTTGGGACGTTGGTGAGGCTCTCTTTTTTCTTATAATGATTTATCAGGTTGTGTGTTGAACATAATTTGAATATCTTTGTGTGGTAATAAGAATGAATAATATGAAACCACTGATATTACTTTCTAATGATGATGGCGTACAGGCAAAAGGGTTGAACGAACTCATTTCCATGTTGGAACCTTTGGCCGATCTTATTGTGATGGCACCGGATGGTCCACGTTCTGGTTCTGCATGTGCCATTTCGTCTCATCTTCCATTGACTTACAGATGTGTAGAGGATCGCGCGACAGTGAAGATTTATGCTTGCAACGGAACTCCGGTTGATTGTACAAAATTGGCTTTGGAGTTATTTACGGAACGCAAGCCGGATTTGGTAGTGAGTGGAATTAATCATGGTGACAATTCCTCGGTAAATGTGCATTATTCCGGTACGATGGGAGTTGTAATGGAAGGATGTATGAAGGGTATTCCTTCTATCGGATTTTCGTTATGCGATTTTGACCGTGATGCCGATTTCAGTGCGATGAGCGGGTATGTTCGTGCGATTGTCAGCAGGGTGCTGAGAGAAGGATTGCCGGAGCGGGTGTGTCTTAATGTTAATTTTCCCAAGAGAAGTTCCTATCTCGGGGTTAAGGTATGTCGGATGTCGAAAGGAAAATGGACCAATGAATGGTTTAAAATGGATCATCCTCACGGACAATCATATTATTGGTTGACAGGTGAATTTATCAATACAGAACCAGATATGCAGGATACGGATACATGGGCCCTGGTCAACGGATTTGTCGCCGTAACGCCTATACAGGTTGATATGACAGCTTATTCGGCAATGTCTGGTTTGAAAGATCTTGAGAATCTATGAGGTATTATCTGATTGTAGGTGAGGCAAGCGGAGATTTGCATGCTTCTCATCTGATGCGCGAGTTAAAAAGGCTTGATTCTGAGGCGCAGTTCCGTTTTTATGGAGGTGATCTTATGAAAGCCGAGGGAGGAGAATGTGTCAAACATTATCGTGAGATGGCTTATATGGGGTTTATTCCTGTGCTGTTGCATGTCCGTACAATTCTGCGTAATATGAGTTATTGTAAGAAGGATATCCTGTCATGGCAGCCTGATGTATTGATACTTGTAGATTATCCGGGTTTTAATTTGGAGATAGCTAAGTTTATACATGCTCATACTGCTGTTCCGGTATATTATTATATCTCTCCAAAGATTTGGGCGTGGAAAGAATATCGGATTAAGAATATCAAACGCGATGTGGATGAACTCTTTTCCATATTGCCTTTTGAGGTTGATTTTTTCGAGAACAAGCATCATTATCCCATACATTATGTCGGAAATCCTACTTTGGATGAGGTGGAGCAGTTTAAATCTGGATATAATGTACCGTTTTCTGATTTTTGTGCAGAGTTTCACTTGGATGATCGTCCCGTCATTGCTTTGTTGGCGGGCAGTCGGAAACAGGAGATAAAGGATAATCTTTCTCTCATGATCAAGGCTGCTTCTGTTTTTTCTGACCGGTATCAATTGGTATTGGCAGGAGCGCCCAATATTGAAAAGGATTTCTACGGTCAATTTATAGATACAGATAAAGTGAAGGTGCTATACGGCCAGACTTATCCGCTCCTTAGTCATGCAACGGCAGCTTTGGTTACATCCGGAACCGCTACCTTGGAAACGGCATTGTTCAATGTGCCTCAAGTGGTTTGTTATTATACGGCTTGTGGTAGGTTTGTCAGTTTTTTGCGTCAACATTTGTTGAAGGTACCATATATTTCATTGGTTAATCTGGTAGCTGATGAAGAAGTCGTCGTCGAACTGGTTGCAGATGGAATGACGGTGGATAATCTGACTGAGAACTTGAGAGATATATTGCCGGAAGGAAGAAGGCGCCTTAAACAATTGGATGGATACCGGAAAGTAAGGCTAAGGCTGGGAGATGTCGGTGCACCCGTAAAAGCAGCAGAGCAGATGTATCATCTTCTTGGTTCTTCCCGTTCAAGTAGGAAAACAGATTATTAGATATAAAAGAAAAATCCCCGAGCTCTCATGCGGCGGGGATTTTTCTTTTATGGGTTGCTTTAAAATAAAGTCAGCGTATAAATGTAAATGACAGAAGCGGGGATGGCTAATAGCGAACTGTCGAAACGATCCAGCATTCCGCCATGGCCTGGGAGAATATGTCCGCTGTCTTTAATTCCGAGCTGCCTTTTAAGCAGGCTCTCTACCAGGTCGCCCCATGTGCCGAATATAACGACAATCAGTGCAAATCCCAACCATTCCATTCGTGACAATATGGGATAATAGGAGGCTAGAATCTGTGATACGGCCAGTGCGATAATTCCACCTCCAACAGAACCTTCCCATGATTTGTTGGGAGATATGCTTGGAAAAAGTTTGCGTTTGCCGAAAAGCGAACCGAAACAATAGGCTCCGCTGTCACTGCTCCATAAAAACAAAAAGACAGACAGAGGCAAAATGCTTTGATAGACCACACCGATAGAGCTGGTCGGGTCATTTTGGAACGCCAAGGCGTTGAGCGTACCGAAAGGCAAGGCTATGTACATCTGGCTGAACATGGTAAACGCCCAATTGTTGAGTGCATATTGGCGGTCCTGATATAATTCGCTAACCAGCAAATACACTATCGACAGAAGATAAGGTATGAAAACTGCAGACGATGTCAGCTGACTGCAGAAACCCGAAATGGCGCCAAAAAGATAGGTGCCTGCCACGGTACATATCATGGTGTTGACTTGCACATCTTCTTTTTGATTGATGATATCACAGAATTCCTTGATGCTTAATGCAGTGATTAGCATAAAGAGAACGGTGAAAGACATCCAGCTCCACAAAATACCTCCTACCAGAATGGCTACGAAAACAATTCCGGTTAAGGTACGTATGATTAGATTTCTTTTCTTGTCGGTCATTGATCTGCGTTATTGTTGTTTACGTCATTCTTGTTACCGTCTTCTTCTGTCGCTGTTTTGCCGTTTTCCTCATCATTGGAATCCGGTGCCGGTAAAGCAGCCTCTTGAGCTTTGTTCTCAGTCAGTTCTTCTGAATCCTTGTTGGCATTTTCTTTTTCGTTAAGACTGAGCAATTCTTCTGTTCTGCTTGTCCAAGGGCGTTTGCCAAATATTTTTTCCACATCTTCTGCGTAGATGACTTCCCTTTCTACCAGAACCTTGGCCAATTGCGCATGGCCTTCACTGTGTTCTGTCAATAAGGCCTTGGCGCGTTCATACTGTTCGTTAATCATCTTCTTGACTTCCTCGTCAATAAGTTGAGCGGTACGGTCAGAATATGGTTTGCTGAAATTATATTCTTCATTGCTGTAATAGCACAAATTAGGCAATTCTTTGCTCATACCCAGATAAGCGATCATACCATAGGCCTGCTTGGTTACTCTTTCCAAGTCATTAAGGGCACCTGAAGATATATGCCCGGTGAACAGTTCTTCGGCTGCTCGTCCGCCAAGTGTTGCACACATTTCGTCCAGCATCTGCTCTTTGGTCGTAATCTGGCGTTCTTCCGGTAAATACCATGCGGCACCCAAGGCACGTCCGCGGGGAACAATAGTCACCTTGATCAGCGGATTGGCGTATTGGAGGAACCATGATATGGTGGCATGTCCGGCTTCGTGTAAGGCAATCGTCTGTTTTTCTTCAGTTGTCATCACTTTGGTCTTCTTTTCCAGACCGCCTACAATTCGGTCGACAGCACTTAAGAAATCTTCTTTACCGACGAATTTTTTACCATGTCGGGCTGCAATCAGAGCTGCTTCGTTACAAACATTGGCGATATCTGCACCAGAGAAACCTGGAGTCTGTCTGGCCAAGAGGTCAATATCGACAGTCTTGTCTGTTTTGACAGGACGCAGATGAACCTGGAAAACTTCTTTTCTTTCGTTCAAGTCTGGAAGGTCTACGTGAATCTGACGGTCAAAACGTCCGGCGCGCAGCAGGGCTTTATCCAGAATATCTACGCGGTTGGTGGCAGCCAGAATGATGACACCGCTGTTGGTGCCGAAACCATCCATTTCCGTAAGAAGCTGGTTCAATGTGTTCTCTCTTTCGTCATTGCCGCCCATGGCCGGATTCTTTCCACGTGCTCTTCCCACAGCGTCAATCTCGTCTATAAAAATGATACATGGCGCTTTCTCCTTGGCTTGTCTGAACAAGTCACGTACACGACTGGCACCGACACCGACAAACATTTCCACGAAATCAGATCCGGACATTGAGAAAAACGGAACATCAGCTTCGCCTGCCACTGCCTTCGCCAAGAGTGTTTTTCCGGTTCCCGGAGGACCAACCAGCAATGCACCTTTAGGAATTTTACCACCTAGGTCAGTGAATTTTTTCGGGCTCTTCAGAAATTCCACAATTTCTTCTACTTCTTGTTTGGCGCTGGCTTGTCCGGCTACATCCTTAAATGTCACTTTGGTGCCATTGCCTTTTTCTATCAGTTTGGCTCTGCTCTTACCCACGTTGAAAACATTACCACCGGCATTGCTGCCTCCACTCATGCGTCGCATAATGAAAATCCATATAGCGATGATGATGATGAACGGCAAGAAATTCCACAGGATGTTTGTCATGAAGTTGTTGCTACGTTCGTAGCTAAGTTCTCCCGTGAACTGTTGTGCAGCCTGTGCTTGTTCGATAAAATCCTCCAGTTTGTCGTTTGAAGGATATTCTACCTGAATGTAGGGTGAGCGGCCTACTTGGTTAACGCCTTCACCAAACACATCCCGTATATGTTCGGGCTTAACGAACATCGTAAGGTTTCCGTCATCTTTGTTGGCGATGATTTTGCTGGCATAACCTTTCGTGACATATTCCTTAAACTGGGTATATGCAACGGGTTTGGTCGCACTATGGTCTGTTCCCGTGAAAAACAGATAGAGCAATACCAAGGCTATGATACCATATATCCAGCTCATGTTAAACCTTGGCATCTTATTCTTATTTTCAGAGTTGTTCATACGCGTTTGTTTTGTTTAGTCTATGTTGGGTAAATAACTTAGTTTGGCGTCTTCCCAAAGATGTTCCAGATCATAAAAATCATGTGCATCAGGCAGGAACACGTGTACAATAATATCTGAATAATCCATTGCAACCCACTCCGCATTCCTGAGACCGTCTATAGCTACAGGCTTGGTTTGAGCCTGTTTGCGGGCGAATTCCTCTACGGAATCCACTATGGCACTGACATGTGATGGTGAATTGCCCTGACAGATAATAAAATATTGACAGATTGTATCACCGATTTCTCTCAGATCGGCTATTACTATTTCTTTTCCTTTTTTCTCTTGTATACCAGCTGTAATGGTTTTAACCAAATTTTCTGTTTCGTTCATTCTATTTTATTAATATATTACAAATTGACAGGCAAAGATAGCATATTAAATGTAACATTCGTAATTAAAGAGCCTAAAAAAATAAGGCTTTTATTTTTTTTATGTAATATCACAGTTAATATTGTTCGGATTTATAGTCATACGATGGATTGTGTAAAGGAGCAAAGGAATATAATCTGACATGCCTTGGCAGGGTGACATGTGCTGTTTGGAGTGGACAATGTCATGTTGGGGATAGGTGTAGTTTGAAAATATAGATATTTTTTAAAAAAATAGCCTGAAAAATTTGTCAGTTCGAAAAAAGTAGCTACCTTTGCACTCGAAAACGAGACATTGGGCTATGGTGTAATGGTAACACAACAGATTCTGGTCCTGTTTTTCTTGGTTCGAATCCAGGTAGCCCAACTTTCTTCATATATAATTTATTTTTTTTGGGCTATGGTGTAATGGTAACACAACAGATTCTGGTCCTGTTTTTCTTGGTTCGAATCCAGGTAGCCCAACAGAGAGCTCCCGAAATGGGAGCTTTTTTTATGTCCGAAAGTGATCGCAAGATAGGATGATAAGATAATAAAAAAACGTACCAAAGAACTTCTTCAGTACGTTTTTTTATGGTTGTTGAGGTTTTTATTTTACTGTTCCTCTTTATTACTCATTTCTTTTTCGATTGCTTTGATCTTTTCTTTGATCAGGTTAAGCTCATCTTTCAGCTTCTCCATTTTCTTGTTCATTTCGTTAAGCAGGCTATTGCCCTTTTTGGAGCTGCTGGTCAGGAAACCAAGGTTATTTTCGTAGGTCTTGATTTCATTCTTCTTGATTTCATAACTGCGGATCAGTCTGTCCCGTTCTTTTGCCAGTGAGTTGCCACCTTCTTTGGCTCCAGCCTTCAAGCTGTTCTTGAAGTTGTCCAGACGTTTGCGTGCAGCGCTGATGTTAAGAGCCTTATAAAGGTTGTCTACAAGTTCATGATAAGTCTTGTAGATTCTGTCTTTTTCTTTAAATGGAACAAAACCTGTTTCATTCCATTCTTTCATCAGGGCCTTCAAGGTTTCTGCTTTATTTTCGCTTTCGTCCTCGATCAGAGCCTTCAGTCGCTCGATAATATTGTTCTTCTTTTCCAGATTATCGTTCTCTTCGTTGCGCTGGCTGGCATTGGCTTTGTTCTTTTGTTCAAAGAAATAGTCACATGCTTCAATGAATCTTTTCCAGATACTTTCGGCATATTTTTTGGGGACTGCACCTATCGTTTTCCATTCTTTCTGCAGTTGTATCAGTGTGTCAGCAGTTTTTTTCCAGTCCGTACTGTCTTTTAATGCTTCTGCTTTTTCGCATAATGCGGTTTTAAGACTCAAGTTCTTGTTTTGTTCTTCTTTCAGATTCTTGAAGAATTCAGCCTTGGCTGTGAAGAACTTGTCGCAGGCACTCCGGAAACGTTCGAAAATCTTGACGTTCATTTTTTGAGGTGCAAAGCCGATACTACGCCATTCGGTCTGAAGGTCTATGATTTCCTTGGTATAGGTATCCCACTCTGTAACCTTCTTTATGGAATCAATGGAGATAGCTTCTATTTTTTCGCACAATGCAGTCTTTTTGGCCAGATTTTCTTCTTCTTGCGCTTTCAGATCTTCAAAGTGTTGTTGGTGGCGTTTGTTGATGGTTGTTGATGCAGCCTTGAATCTGGACCAGATCTCTTCTCTGAGTTCTTTGGCGACAGGTCCGGTTTCTTTGTATTCCTGATGCAGGGCCTGAAGCTGCTGGAAAGCTGATACTACGTCTTCTTCCTGAGCCAGTTTTTCTGCGGTTTCACAGATTTTTGTTTTGATTTCCAGATTTTTCTTGAAATCGTATTCCCGGAATTCATTGTTGAGCTTCAGTTGATCGTAATACTGTTCTACATAAAGCTGATAAGTTTTCCAGAGTTCGTTGATTTTGGATGCGGGAATGAGAGTGATTTCTTTCCACTGGTTTTGGAGGTCTTTAAACTCCTTATATGCCTGGTTGGCTTCTTCCGGAGTATTGCTTAAGGTCTTGATACGTTCCAGAATAGCCAGTTTTTTCTGCAGGTTTTCTTCTTTGATACGTTCCTGCTCAGCCATGGCTTCCGCTCTTTTTTGTTTGATAGCGTTCATGGCCTGTTTGAATTCGTCTTCAAGAACATTTGGAGCTGGTAGAAAGTCTTGTGGGTTTCCGCCGTCTTCGATAAATTTGTTTCTTGCTGTATTTATATTGTTTTTATGTATTTTATAAAATGCCTGTTTGAGAGAGTCCAGTTCTTGTTTTTCGGCAATTTCGTCAGATTGTGCAAGTTCTTTGAGTCTGGCGATAACTTCCTCTTGTGTTTGTGGCAGAACAACGGCTGGTTGTTCTGTTCCGTCTGTTGAAGATGCTTCAGTTTCGAATACTTTCTCTTCCAGTTCGTTGCCTTCCAGGGAAGGATTTTCTTGAGCGTCCATCATATTACTTCTTTTTAGTATCTGATTTGGTTTTCCTGTTCATTTTTTAATATCAGGCACAAAATAAGTATAAAAATATTTGTAAACCTAAAAAATGATATATTTTTTTTGTTGTTTCTGTTCTAAATCCATGATTTACGGCGAAAATACCATATAAAGACGGCTGTGATACAAACAGTCAGTGCCAATGCCAGCGGGAATCCCCATTCTGAATTTTCCATGCCGTTGATAAGGTTCATACCGAAAAGGCTGGCTACCAATGTGGGGAACATGAGGATAATGGAAATGGAAGTCAGCATTTTCATCACGCTACTCACATTGTTGTTGATGATGTTGGCGTATGTATCCATCGTGGAATCCAGAATGTTGGCATATATGGAGGTGGTTTCCCGTGCCTGACTCATTTCAATATTGACATCCTCAATCAGGTCTGCGTCCAATTCGTCCACAGGAAGCTTGAACTTCAGTTTTGACAGTAAGGTTTCGTTGCCTCTGATGGAGGTGATGAAATACGTCAGGCTGTCTTGCAGGCGTGACAGGCTGATCAAATCAGCATTGTCGACATTCCGGTCAAGATGTTGTTTGGCTTTTTCGATAAGAGCGTTGATTTGTTTCAGACGTTTCAGATACCATACGGCAGAAGAGAGGAACAGCCGGAAGACCATGTCTACGGAGTCCGTAAATCCCAGGCCGCGTTTTTGCTGGTAGCTGACAAAATCAATCATCATGTTGGTTTCAAAGTTGCAGACTGTGATGCAGACTTCTTTGTTGAGAATGATACCAAGCGGAATAGTTGTATACGGGGTGCGCGAACGGACCTCTTTGACATAGGGAATTCGCAGGATGATCAGAATCCAGCCGTCGTCAAATTCATAACGGGCTCTTTCGTCCGTATCGGCGATGTCCATTAAGAAATAATCAGGAATGTGTAGCGTGTTTTCCAGATAGTCAATATCTTCCTGTGTAGGGCAAGTAACCTGAACCCAGCAGTTGGGCTCCCATTTTTCGAGTGTGCGTAATCCGCCGTTTGTATTCCAGTATGTTCGCATGAGAAATCCTCCATTGGTAAATCGGACGGAGGTTCCTTTTGATGCGAACCTCAGTCCTTGAAATTAATATTTTCCGCGTAATAATCGTCCATTCTTTGGTAAACACTATGATTAATTGCACTGCAAAAGTACAATAAAGATTTTAAAATAACTACTTTTTTGGATTCTTTTGGTCAATTTTGAGTAATCAGGCTGTGGTTTCTTGGGTGACAGCCTTGGTCAGTTCGATGAAATCGGCAACAGAAAGCTGTTCCGGCCGTTTGCTGAAAATTTCAGCGCTCAGGAACGGAGTATGATCCTTGACCGGCAAACCGTTTTGGCTGGCGGCCTGGTCGAGCTGGGTAAATACGGGACGGATGGAGTTTCGCAGCACCTTTCTTCGTTGGTTGAATGTTGTTTTGACGATCTGTTTGAATAACCGTTCGTCACATCCCAGGTCCGTTGTGGCGTTGCGGGTCATACGGATCACGGCACTTTTGACTTTTGGGGGAGGGTTGAACACATTTTCATGAACCGTAAACAGGTATTCCACATTATACCAGGCCTGGATCAGTACGCTTAGTATGCCATAGGTCTTGTTGCCCGGTGAGGCTGCAATCCGTTCGGCCACTTCTTTCTGGATCATGCCTGTGCAACAGGGAATCAGTTCCTTATAGTCGAGCATTTTAAAGAATATCTGGCTGGAAATGTTATAAGGATAGTTGCCGGTCAGGACGAAAGGCTGGCCGTTGAACGTATTTTCCAGGTGCATTTTCAGAAAATCGTCTTCAATGATGTGGTCTTCCAGTTGGGGAAAACGTTGGCGGAGGTAGGCTACGGATTCAAAATCTATTTCCACGACTTTGATCGGGCGTGGTTTGTTGATGAGAAACTGGGTCATGACGCCCATTCCCGGTCCGACCTCAAGGACGGGGATATCAGGACATGCGTCAACGGTATCCGCAATGTCCTGCGCAATTTTTAAATCCTTTAAAAAATGCTGTCCAAGAAACTTTTTAGGTTTGACTGACTTCATTCTTACTTTTTTATGTTACTTTTGCATACAAAGATAAATAAAAAAACAAAGTGAAAGGCATTAGTGCTTCTAAGATTATATCGAGTGGATTGAAAATCATCCTGCCGTTGTTTGCAGCAGGGATGATTTTATGGTGGATGTATAGGGATTTCGACTGGGAAGAATTACGACGTGCGCTCAGTTATGAAATGAACTGGACGTGGATGTGGCTGTCTATGCCTTTTGGTGTGTTGGCTCAGGTCTTCAGAGCTTTGCGTTGGCGTCAGACATTGGTTCCGTTAGGTGAGCGGCCACGGGTTCATACCTGTATCAATGCCATCTTCATGTCGTATGCGTCCAGTCTGGTCGTGCCGCGAGTCGGTGAAGTGTTGCGTTGCGGTTTGTTACGCCGTTACGAGCAGACTCCTTTTACGAAAGCCTTGGGAACGGTGGTAACTGAACGTATGGTCGATTCCATCCTGATTCTGTTGCTGGCCATGATTTCAGTCCTTTTGCAGATTAAAGTCTTTATGGTCTTTTTTGCAGAGACGGGAGTCAGTATAGAAGGGTTGCTCGGACGTTTTACGATGGCAGGATTCTGGGTCACGGTGGCTTCCATACTGGCAATCCTGGTTCTTGTCCTGATCCTGGCATATAAACTGGCGTGGTTCAGTAAAACCAAGAATCTGTTTCGTGATATTCTGGATGGCATCCTGTCATTGCGAAAGCTGAAAAACATACCTCTCTATCTCTTTTATTCAATAGGGATCTGGGTGGCTTATTTCCTGCATTTCTATCTGACCTTTTACAGTTTTACGTTTACTTCCGGACTAGGCGCATCTGCTGCTTTGGTTGCTTTCATTGTAGGTTGCTTTGCTGTACTGGTACCTACACCTAACGGGGCTGGTCCCTGGCATTTCGCAGTGAAAACCGTACTGGTCCTATATGGTGTGGCTGCCCAGCAGGGAGTGATGTTTGTGCTGGTCGTACATACGTTACAGACACTTCTTGTTCTGTTGTTGGGAGTGTATGCGCTGTTGGCTTTCGTGTGGACCAAACCGAAAGAGAAGCACGAGGCTAATATGATTGAATCATAAAAGTTAAAGAATCATTTTAAAACGAATAATTATGAGTGACGAAATTAAAAAACTGGAACCTCAGATTGTATGGCGTAATTTTTATGCTTTGACTCAGGTTCCGCGTCCTTCCGGACATTTGGAAAAAATACAGCAGTTCCTTCTGGACTGGGCTGCAGAAAGAGGTATTGAGGCTTTTAAGGACGGTGGCGAGAATATCGTGATGCGCAAACCGGCTACGCCGGGTATGGAAAACCGGCAGACTGTGGTCATGCAGGCACACATGGATATGGTACCTCAGAAACTTAAAGACAGCAAGCACCAGTTCGAGACCGATCCGATCGAAACCTATATTGATGGAGATTGGGTTAAAGCGAAGGGTACGACTTTAGGATCAGATGACGGTATGGGTGTAGCTGCCATTATGGCCGTATTGGAAGATAAGGAACTGGTTCACGGTCCTATCGAAGCTTTGATTACAGCTGATGAGGAAACCTGTATGTACGGTGTGAATCATCTGGATGCGTCTACGCTCAAGGGAGATATCCTGTTGAATATTGATAATGAAACGATGGGCGAATTTGTGGTAGGAAGCGCAGGTGGTGTGAACGTAACTGCTACAATGGAATATAAGCCTGTGGCTGTGGAAGAAGGAGACAAGGCAGTCAAGATAACCGTAAAAGGATTGCGTGGCGGACATTCAGGACTGGAAATATCCGAGAACAGAGCTAATGCCAATAAACTGATGGCACGTTTGATGACATTGGCTATCAGTCGTTACGAAGCCCGTCTGTGTGCATGGGAAGGCGGTAACATGCGAAATGCGATTCCCCGCGAGTGTGAGGCTGTAATTACGGTACCGGCTGAGAGTGTGGCTGACTTGCAGGAACTGGTAGATTATTGTGCGGATATCTTTACGGAAGAATACAGAGGTGTAGAAGAAAATATTGTGGTGGCAATGGAGGCTGTAGAGACTCCGGCCGAGCAGGTTCCAGAAGATATTCAGGACAATCTGGTAGATGCGCTGATGGCTTGTCATGATGGTGTATTGCGCAATATCCCGTCTATGCCTCATATCGTTGAAACTTCTTCCAATCTGGCTATTGTCAAGATCAATCCGACCAAGGCTGAAGTACTGATACTGGCCCGTAGCTCAAGTGAGAGTATGATGGATTACATTTCCGACATGTTGGAATGCACTTTCAATATGATTGGCATGAAGGTTAGTTTTGACGGACATTACGGCGCATGGCAACCTAATTTCGATTCTCCAGTGACAGCACAGATGGTAAAGATCTATAAGGAACTGTTCCAGGAAGATGCAGTCGTACAGGTGGTACATGCCGGATTGGAATGCAGTCTGATCGGTGAGGTTTATCCTAAGATGGATCTGGTCAGCTTCGGTCCTACCTTGCGTTCACCGCATACACCGGATGAGCGTTGCAACATTCCTTCTGTAGCCAAATTCTGGACTTTCCTGAAGGCTTTGTTGGCTCAGATTCCTGAAAAGAACTGAAAAACGGCTGATGCCGGTTGAATAATGACAAATGGCATTCCGATGTAGTTTACAGACTGGTCGGAATGTCATTTTTTATAGGTGATAATCAGTACGGGTCTTATCTTATTGGCACGGGATGCCTGTGAAACGGAAAATGTATGTTGTCGTTTGTGGATTCTGGGTTTTAAAATATTATAACTTTCTTTTTTTCTGATTTTCCGCTTGATTATTTATCTTTCGACTATAAAAACGATTAAACTTTAACACTATGAAACTGAACGGATGGTTTGGGGCTTTGATGGTGTGTCTGGTATCTTATGGCAGTGTAAGAGCAGACAGTTATGATTCATTGTGGAAAAAAGCCAGAGATTATGAGAGAAAGGATTTGCCGCAGTCTGCCTATCAGGTTTCTTTGCAGATATTGAAAAAGGCGGAAGCGGAAAAAATCAAGGGGCAGGCCTTCTCGGCATGGCTTTATGGCTGCAGGCTTCGTCAGAAATGGCAGCCGGACAGTGTCTATAATGATATAAGGAAACTGGAAGCCCGAAAAAATATTTCAAATCAGACAGACAAAGCTGTAATTGCCTCATTGTTGGGTGAAGTTTATGTTGATTTTGCCAATTCGGTGGCCTATAGGCAGACTTCCCGTCAAGCCAGTCTTGACAGTCTGCAAGAGTGGTCGTACGATCAGTGTAAGGAAGCGGCTTTCAAAAACTATTGTCTGTCCATGCAGAATCCGGGGCTTTTGGCTGATGTACAGGCACGGGATTACGTCCCTTTCATTACGCAAGGTAAATGTGACGGGATCTTCAACGGCGATTTGCTGCATATCATCACCCGTCGGGCATTGTCGGATCTGGCTGGTATGGGACTGTCCAGCCAGGATCAGGCATTGTATGCCGGAAAATGGTATGCTTCGGTGTTGTCTGTCTACCGTCAGAAGAACATGCGTGAGGCCGAATTATGGTGGATGCTCGACTCCGTAGACCGATTCTGTGATGAGGCCATTATTGTACCGTTGCGTTATCCCGGACCATATACGGATGAAATGAGAGAACGTGAGGCTTTGACGTCCAGTCGTTATCAGGCTTATTTCTCATTGTTGAAGCAGTTTGGTGATCTGCCGTTGGCTTCTGAAATTTATTGGCGGTTGTTGAATTGGAATGAGATATCCCTGAAACGCAGGATGGACTGGTATGAAGAAGCCCGTGGCCATTATGAAAACAGCGACTGCTGGAAATGGTTTGCGAGATGGAGGGACAGAGAAACGACTCCGGAAGTGAAGTGGAATATCCCACAACTTATGTATCCTGGCCGGCAGTGGGATTGCGTCGTGAGCAGCCGTAACATATCCACAGTCAGGATGGTCTGGTTCCGTCTGGATGAAAAAGGATGTGAGGATCTGAAAGAACTTTCCCGTGACAAGAAAATAGCCTATTGCCGGAAGAACTGTAAGATTGTCAACACTCAGGACTTCCGTATCGCTAACAGGTCGGAGTACCTTTATACGGAAGATACCTTGAAGATGGATATACCCGGTGTCGGTGTTTACGGCTTGTGGGTGACGGCTGACGGTAAGACCGATGAAGGTACGTTTTGCAAGATCAGCGTATCAGGGTTGAAGTTGTTGCTGGCTTCCTGGCCTGATCACCGTGTGCGGTGCCGTGTCGTCGATGCCATGACCGGTGCTCCGGTCCGTGCGGCCAAGGTCAGCTTGTATTGTATGGAAAAAGGTCTGGAAAGAAGCCTGGTTGCCGGTATGACCGATGCCAGTGGAAGTATCAGTTTGCGTGTTCCTGATGATGAGAATGTTCAGTTAACGGTCGGTGCCACTTGTGGAGATGATGTATTCCTGCCACATGTCAATTTCAGAAATATCTATTCTTATAATGAAAGACAGATCGAGAATGAGGAAATCAGGCTTTATACTGACAGGGCCATTTACCGTCCCGGTCAGATGGTTTCCGTAGCTGGTGTGTTCTATCGCCAGAAAGACGGTAAGGCCAAAGTGTTGTCTGGTCGACAGGTCACCTTGGAACTGTGTAACAGCAATAATGAAAAAGTGACTTCCAAACAGGTCGTGACAGACGATATGGGAGGTTTCAGTGCTTCGTTTGCATTGCCTGTTGGAGGACTGTCTGGCTATTATACAATCCGGACAAGCAATAGCGCGGTATCCTTTAAGGTAGAAGAATATAAACGCCCAACCTTTGAAATCCGGTTGGATGAAGACCGGAAACAGTACCACACCAGTGACACCTTGACGGTGAGTGGTGTCGTGACGAACTATAATGGTGTGCCGGTCCGGAATGCCCGTGTGACGGGTACGGCCGGTTTCCGGTCATGGTGGATGCGTTTGCCGCAGAATCAGGCAAAGACTTCCCTTGATACGATTTCTACGGATGCAGAAGGTCGGTTCAGTTATCGGATCTTGATTCCTAAAATGGAAGCGAAAGGAAGAATCTATGGCTTGTGTTACGAGTGTAA
>OJNH01000206.1_pt1 | contig 53147 bp, 51 predicted proteins | sample 1597361 | NCBI WGS metagenome assembly OJNH01 (sample SAMEA2452136, study PRJEB22498) | human gut metagenome | biome: human feces; feature: human gut; material: feces | place: Australia | collected 2012
GGCGGGGCACTATTATATCGCGACAGATATACCAGATGAGCAAGTTGACTGGCACGTACCTACTATTTTAACAGCAAAAGAACGTATCATTGCACAGTTCAAGAGCTTTCCATATGGCAAGCATGATGACATGGTGGACGAGATGTCGCAAGGAGTGATACGTCTGATAAAACTTGTCACTGGCGAGACACCACAGCCTGAGCGTAGATTTGTGCGATATACAAAGTGGTATCCAGATATGTGGGAGGACTTCGAGAGAATGACGGCTGCTGAGCAGACGAAATTCATACAAACTTATGGAGCACCAGAGGAGTGGGCAGAATGAGTAAGAAACAAGATTTAGCACGTATAGACTTGTATCTGCAGTGGCAGACAGGTGATAGATATGTTAATACACCTGAAGAGCAGGCGATGGTCGAGAAGGTAGATGCCTTACGCAGTATCGCCGAGGGCTATCAGAACGGCATAGAGTACGTATCACCACAGAACTTAAAGAAATGGCGCAAGGCTTATCTCGGCACACTGAACGCACTTGATAAGAATACAGGTACAGAGAGTAAACGTCGGTCTGTGCCTCTGCGTAAGATGATATTTGAGCTGATAGAGAGTACTGTCGACAACAGTATACCTATGCCGAGACTCACACCCAGACGTAAGACAGACTTGCCTGTTGTGGATGCAACAGAGAACTATCTGAAGTTCGAGATAGACCGTATGCTCACAGAGCAAGAGAACGATAAAGGTGAGCGTGCTACATATATCGACGGCACGTCTTGGTACAAAATCTCTTGGGACAGTCTTGATAATAACTATGAGCGTTCTGGTGACCTTCGTGTAGAGGTGCTGCTGGCAGACCAGGTGATTCCTGAGCCCGGCTGTACAGATTATCGTCTGATGAACTATATTTTTGAGCGGCAACAGATGTCTATCGCTCGTATTTATGACCTTTATGGACGACTTATTGTACCACTTGAGACAGGTCAGGCGACGACAGATGTCATCACATATTATTATCTGAACAAAAATCGTGTGGTCGGCAGATTTATGTATGCACCTCACTCGAGACAGGTCATATCATGGGACGAAGATTGGCAGATACGTAGAGTCCGCAAATGTAAAGTTTGTGGCACGATAAATCCTATCGGTGACGTTTGTAAGAACTGCGGTGCGAAGGGCTTTAAGTATGAGCCTGTGACAGAAGAAGTGCTTGATGATGATATCATGCAGATACATAACCCTTATGCCGAGGGACGGTCTGATGACCCGAACAATACTATGGAAACAGAGTTGTTCGCAGAGAAAGGCACGGTGATTCCGTATTATCAGGTCCGGCAGCTTCCCTTTGTACCACGTCAGTCTATTTCATCACTTGACACAATCTATGGTATTAGTAATGTGTCCGTCTTGCTTGATATGCAGGACAGTGTGAACAAGATACTGACAAAAGTTGAGGACAAAATCCTTAAATCTGGTGCTGTCGTCACTAAGCCTGATAAGATTAAACTGAACGACCGTGATGAGAGCTTTAAGATTCTTGGTGTACGTAGTGCTGAGGAAGCGGCAATGGTGCAGACAAAGCAGGTCGTAGCTGATGTCTCACAAGATATTACTGCTGCACAGTTGTTCTATGAGTCAGCGAGAGCTTCTTCGGGCGTTACACAGAGCTATCAAGGACAGACAGATAAAACAGCAACATCTGGCAAGGCGAAAGAAATTTCGGCACTTCAGTCGTCTGGTCGGCTTGAGTCAATGCGAGTGATGAAGGCAGCAGCATTTGCTGGTGTGTATGAGCTGATGGTTAAGTATCTGCTGGCATTTTCTGATGAGACACGACACTTTGTCAAGGTGCTACCTGATGGTGAGGAAGTAGAGCAGCTCTGGTCGAAGTATATGTTCCTTCGTAAAGATGAGTACGGGAACTTCTATTATGCTGATGACTTTGCCTACAGTACAGACCCTGCCTCTACTTTGTCTAACAATCGTGTGCAGATGTGGCAAGAAACATTACAGCAGCTCACGATGGGCACATTAGGCAATCCGGCAGACCCGAGAACACTTAAGCTCTATTGGAACATCATGGACGAGCAAGAATATCCGTTGGCGAAATATGCGTTGGCGGGTATTAAAGAAAATGAGCAACATCTGCCTCCAGAGATTGAGAAGATGCTCATGGCAAATCCTCAGCTTATGCAACTCGCAGGTGCTGCAGCTCAGTCACTTGAGTCTGGTGGGGGCGGTGCAGGTGGTGCAAGACCTAATTCAGGTCCAGAGGGTAATGGAGCAACACATGCAGCGAACGTAGATAAAACAAATCAACGTAATGCAGCAGAGATACAGAGAACATCAACACAAACACAGACACAATTAACAGGAGGTAATAGATAATGGCAAAAATAAATAAAGACCTTTTTGCACACATCGCAATAGGTCTGCAGGACGGTATCGAGGACGAAGGTGAGGCACTTAAGAAGTATCAAGAGTTGCTGAACCAAATCAATTCTTGTATGAACTCTGACTATCTGTTCAAGATGTATGACAGAGCTGCAGACAAAGAAGTTGACTCTCCTACAGCGGCGGCAGACAAAAAGATGTGTAAGCTTCTGGCAGACAAGATTAAAGAGTATATGTCGGAAGAAATGAAGCATCTGAAAGGTCTTACATCTTTGTATGAGGCGATTACAGGTATAATTGCCGAGGAGTAAAAGATGAAAATACTCGGAGATGATGTCTATATCCAGCGAGGTGAGAACTGGTCGCTGGACTTTGACATAACAAATGAAGCTGGTGAGCCTTATATGATGCTCAAGGAATGGCAGAATCCATATCTTATCATCACAGTTACAGCTGCTCGCTATTCACAAGAAGGTGACTATCGGCACAGTTGGTGGCTTGACCTGACACAGAGATATGTAGAAGATGCTGAGGGTAATTTAGAGCTTGAGCCTGTTAAGAGATTTACAGGTACAGAGGCACTTTATCTCGATGCAGATGACTTCTCTATCACAGAGGTTCTGGCTGCATATGGGCCTGATGCAAAACCTACACCGGGGCGTATTGTTGTAGATAAGAAGAGTGACTTTGATGTGACAAATTTCTTGTTCTATATCGACCCGAACAAAGATGGTAATCGTACTTATAAATATTGTAAAGATTATACAATAGTTCCGGAGACATTTGTCAATTGTAAAATTCCTGTAACGATAAATGCGAATGCTGCGACTGGTGAAGGAATTGCAACGGCAGGATTTTATATAACAGCATCTGGTTCAGCAGGACATGTGTATTATTACAATGACGCTCATCCTGTAGGTGCTCAAGTTGTAGATTGTGGCAATTATACTATCCACAATGATTCAGAACATTATATTCTTGTAACCAGAAGAGAGCCTACACTCATAGATACCTATGGAACGGGAATTTTATATGTAGATTCAAATTATAGATTGCAATTATCTACTTTAGCAGCACAACTTCCGAGTACGATAGTAAATTTACAGATAAATCCTGCCCTGTATACAAATAACATCGAAGAAGAACATATAGAAGATGGGACTTGGGAAGAGTATTCATTACGTGTTATCAAAGCTTTTGATACGAAAGAATGGGTTGAGCAGGGATATTTGTATGATATAAAAGTACTTGCTGGAGAGCTTGTAGAAGAGTCTGTACACGATTATCTCATAAACGAAGGTAAAGATGTACCAGACCTTCCTTGGAGTGATGAAGAACTTCAAGAACAAATCGAGCGAATTGATAATGCAGAAATGCGAGTATATTATCAAGGTATTTATGATACAGGTATGCCACTTATGCCTACATATGATACAAAACTTCTTGTACTTATGCCGACAAATTTGTATGTTAGTGCGAATATTCAAAAGGGGATTTAATTATGCCGAGATATGATAATAACACAGTTGAAAGAGCTATAACTCCTTATAATCCTGCTCAAAGCCGTGTGTTACAGAAAGATAGATACTTTTTGTATGCACCTGTGGCAAGAGCAGGACAGGTTGGTATGGCATCATATAATCCATCTGACTTCAATGTTGTAAATCAGATGGTATCTATATCTGATGCTTTTAAGAATGGTCGACTTCGTCTTGTAGATGTTACGCAGACTATTCCGACAGATATTGTGTACAACATTGATGGTGATAAAACTGTTGATGTATTCTATAAGAATTATGTACATGATATTCAGATAACTGATGAGAATGGTATTCCTCAAGTCATCAATGTTATGGGTGATTTGTTTGTATCTCGTTTCGAGACGATAAGTTCTACAAATTATCGTAATAGTGAGACGTTTTTCACAAATGGTGATGTCTATTCTCGTGTTGTAACTGTTAATGGTGCTAGTGTATCTGCTGGTACATTTACATCAGTTGGTGCTGTTGGTCCTCAAGGTCCTATTGGTCCTAAAGGTGATAAAGGTGATAGAGGACCTCAAGGACCTCAAGGTCCTCAGGGTGTGCAAGGACCGAGTGGTAAGGCATTAGAGATTCAGAGCGGTATTTATTATTTATCTGGTCATACTCCAGCTGACTCGAGTTATCTTCCTTTACCTGAGTTTGATACTACAGAAGAAGGAACTGCATATATCGTCGATGATGATGAAGTTATCGGTGAGTATGATTTGTATATGCATAATTACGGTGGTAGTACTTGGGACATCGTACCTAATTGGGGTGGATTGGTAGGACCTCAAGGACCTCAAGGACCTCAGGGTGTTCAAGGGCCTCAAGGTGAAATAGGATTATCTGCTTTGGTATATAATATAACAATTCAAAGCAGTAATGCTCCAATTGATAATCCTACGATAACGCTTCCTCGGGCAAACTTTAATAGGCAACCTGTACAAAATGAACATTTTGTAGCGGTTTGGCAACAATTATCACAGACAGAAATTCTTGGAGTGTGGTCTGTTGTATTACAGGTGACTACAATAGATGTTAATGGTATTGTTTGTTCTATTCTGTCATCGGTTTCTATACGAGGTCCTCAAGGTATTCAAGGTATTCAAGGTATTCAAGGTCTAAAAGGTGATACTGGTGAAAGAGGTCTTACAGGTCCTCAAGGTCCTCAAGGTCCTAAAGGTCCACAGGGACTTCAAGGTGCGACAGGAGCACAAGGTGCAACAGGAGCACAAGGTCCTCAAGGCATTCAGGGTATTCAAGGTGAACCGGGTAAAAATGGTAAAGATGGTTCTTCTTTTGAAATAACAACTCATTATGACTTAGTTACTTCATTGCCAGAAGCTTCTGTGACATATGTAGGTAAAGCTTGTTCTGTAGGTACTACAGAACCCTATGATATTTATATTTGTGAGTCTGTAAATGGTGATTATACTTGGTTAAACCATGGACCAATTCAAGGACCTCAAGGTGAACAAGGACCTCAAGGTGAACAAGGACCTCAAGGGCCACAGGGTATTCAAGGTACAGAAGGCTCACAAGGGCCTCAAGGTGAGCCGGGACCTATTTCGCTTATTTATTTAGAGGTTCTTTCAAATCCTACCAAAGAAAATGCAGTTTTCCAAAAAGTAGCTTTCAATAGAGAACCAAAGATAGGTGAACAAGTCTTAGCTTTACTTAAGCCTGATGATACAAGTTCATATCTTTGTATTTATTCACTTACAAATGTAACTGCACATGGTGCTGTCGGAAATAGAGTTGCTGAGGTTTATATAACTGGGGCACAGGGTCCACAAGGTCCACAGGGTGTACCAGGTGAGCAAGGACCTCAAGGTACTCCGGGACAGACTGGTGCTACTGGTGCAACAGGACCTGCTGGTGAAGATGGTAATGATGCTTTAATGACAAGTTATGCAGTGACAAATGTAAATACTCCTGATAATAACTTGAATCATGAAATTTCTAACAGTAATTTCAATAGAGAACCTGCATTAAATGATAAATTTTTAATGCTATATAATTGTACTCGCGATGATAGTGTATATATTTGTTTAATGTCTATCGTATCATTATCGGGAGATTATACTGAATGTCATATAGATGAGTATTATAAAATTAACGGAGAAAAAGGGGCTGATGGTAATGATGCTTTAATGACAAGTTATGCAGTGACAAATGTAAATACTCCTGATAATAACTTGAATCATGAAATTTCTAACAGTAATTTCAATAGAGAACCTGCATTAAATGATAAATTTTTAATGCTATATAATTGTACTCGCGATGATAGTGTATATATTTGTTTAATGTCTATCGTATCATTATCGGGAGATTATACTGAATGTCATATAGATGAGTATTATAAAATTAACGGAGAAAAAGGGGCTGATGGTAAAGGAATATTAAAGACAACAGACACAACATTATCACCTGATACATGGATTAATAAAACTTGGAATGGTTTTACAAGTTTTTCTGGTGACAATATATGGACAGATGGTAATGATATTTATTGTAGTAATGGTAGTAGTAGGCAATATGTATTAAATAAAGCTACATCTACATGGTCTATTAAAACTTGGAATGGTTTAACAGATTTTACCGGTAGTAATATATGGACAGATGGTGAGAATATTTATTATAGTAATGTTAGTCATTATGTTCTTGACAAAGCTACATCTACATGGTCTGCTAAAACTTGGAATGGATTAACAAGTTTTAGTGGTAGTAATATATGGACAGATGGTGAGAATATTTATTGTAGTAATGGTAGTGTTCAATATGTTCTTGACAAAGAAACATCCACATGGAGTACTAAAAGATGGAATGGATTAACAGGTTTTACTGGTAGTAATATATGGACAGATGGTGAGAATATTTATTATAGTGCCGGTAGTGTTCAATATGTTCTTGACAAAGAAACATCTACATGGAGTATTAAAATATGGAACAATGCACCAAATTTTTATGCTCGTTACATCTGGACAGATGGTGAGAATATTTATTGTAGTACTGGTAGTAGTGTTGGTAATTATGTTCTTGACAAAGAAACATCCACATGGAATACTAAAACATGGAATGGATTAACAGGTTTTCCTGGTGACCAAATATGGACAGATGGTGAGAATATTTATCGTAGTAATGCTAGTAGTAGTGGTCATCGTGTTTTGAATGAATTTAATTCTACTAAACCTGTCCTTAATACAAAATATGGTAATCTGAATTACCTTTCTGCTGACAACGATGAAAACTATCCAATCCAATTGGCTTTAGATGGGAGTATTGAGAACAAGGAATTTATTAAATTTTCTACTTATGATGGAAAGCAATTTGCCATAATCAATTTTCGTATGGTATTTAATCTTGAAAATGCTAAAGTCATGTCTGGTACAACCATTGCAACCCATAATATGACTTTACTCAGGACTCATAGATGTTTTGATCCTATCGACTATAATGACCCTATAGGTCGTTGTATTGTGGCGTTGGATATAAATCCAGACGGAAGTATAAAAGTATATTTTTCTACAGGAGATAATACAAATACACAGAGTTTTAGATTAAATTCTATGAACTTTGATAATGTCATTGTGGTTTTAGACCAAGGGGAGAGTTTTTGATGAAAATATTAGATAACGATACGAAAAAAATTATACCATTTTATAATCCTTCTTTAGGGTCTATTTCTCCCGGAATGTATGTCAGTGAGAGTGGAAAAGAAGAAAGAGTCTTTATATATGTTCCATATACTGAGGAAGAACTCCTCGAGAATAGAAAAAATGAGATTCGTAAGAAAAGAGAAGAAGAATGCTTTCCAATCATAAATAGAGGAACTCTTTGGTATAATAAGTTAACAGATGAACAAAAGATAGAACTTTCAAATTGGTATGATGCATGGCTTAATGCACCTGAAACGTTGAAAGTGCCCGAGATTTTAACCTGGTTAAAATAATTTCATCATGATAAAAACTTTGTGAGGGAAGTGACATGTAATGTTTATTAAATTACTTCGCCGAAATATCGGCACAATTGTAGCTGTATTTGCTTTTATACTTATCACGATACTTACACTCGGTGACATCGGTGATGTATTAACGGCGGATTATTGGCACAATGTTTATAACAACTTAACTTCAATAGGATATATGACAGTCGCTCTTACTGCACTTCAGGTCATACTCAAACAAGGGCTTGGTGAACAAGCCCTTCAGAAAGGTATGAACACAGAAAGAACGACACAGAAGTATGAAGAGCATAGAACTCTTATCGGCAAATGTCAAGAGCGACTGTTATATCTACCTTATTTCTTGCAGATTCGCAATGAACGAGAAACAAACTTGAAAAGACGCGAGTTTCTCATTAACAATGGATTTACTTCCGAGAAAAAATTGTACGAATCTGGTATGAAAAAGCTCATCAAAAAGTATGAATCAATTCGAGTTCATCTGACGACAAATAGTATTAAATGGACTACCACAACAGTCAAATATGACAAACAAGGTAATATAGAGACGTTGCAAAAGCACAGAGTTAATCGTGCCTTAAAAGGTACAATCATGGCAGCTATCTCAATGTTAGCAACGACATTGATTACAGATGGTCTATTTTTCCAACCAAGTGACCAGCCTATTTGGCAAAAATTTGTACGTCTGCTCTCATATATCATTACAATAGCAATTAGTTCTGTGATGTCTGTTGTATCTGAATATGAGAAAGGTGCTTTTGGTATACCTAATGAACTTGATGATGTAAATGAAATCTGGCATGAATTTGAAAACTGGGAAATACCTGAATGGGTACTTCATGAAGTTGAAGAAACAAATATGCCAAAGGAGGTAGATAATGAGCGAAGAAAAGAAGCCACTTACAGCAGAGCAAATATACAAAAAGAACAAGAACAAAGCGAAGGTACTGAAGTTCCTTTCACCTATAGTGTTTTGGATATTCATACTTCTGACTGCAATATTCTTTATTCTGATGATACAAAACAGTGTCGGCAATATCAGCGAGATAATTCGGTTGCTCGATAGTGATTTGTATAATGAAGTAGAAATTAAAGAACATTATCAGATGCTTGTACAAAAATGGGGCGAATGGGAAATCATTGGTGCAGAACAAGCGGGATTAGTCGTGCGTTATGTTGACATAAGAAATGCATTGTTCTCTGGTCTTATGGTAACATACACGATTCTGACAATCCTTTGTCTATGTCTCGCGATTGTTCTTGGCAAAATTGTATTTCCGACACTTGTAAAATATTATACGAACAATAATGATGAGATGGTTGATATGGCAACATTGAAAACCGCGGCAAAAGTCGATGCTTCATTAGAAGATAAACCAACAAAGAAGGAGTGGTTCTGATGACAATAGAACAGATATGGGCACAATATGGTCCCGACATAATTCTTGGCATTGCTACAGCACTTTCTTATTTCTTGTTCTTTTTGTTCAAAGGTATCGTAAAGAACACGAAAAATAATTGTATCTTGGCATTGACAGGGAAAGAAGAAACTTTGACAAAAGACAACAAGAAGGTTCTGCAAGAACTTGAAGAAGTACGTAAAGAAAATGCAGAACTTAAAGCAGAAATGGTACGAATTAAACAAGCTATATTACATGTGAGTGAGGTAGAAAATGGAACAGACAACAAAGAAGAAATCGTCTCCGGCACCACGGTATCTGACGACAAGACAAATTGAAAAAGCTCTATCGAAAATCGATGAGATTGAGCAACGTCAAATTGTACTTGAAGAAAAGATGACCAGACTTTCAGATAAGCTTGATGAGTATCTTGAATTTCAGAAAAATCGAAGAAAGCAGATATTAAACGATTTGAAAGTAGAATAAAATGTGTCTATCCTGAATATAATATAATAATAGGAATTATACTGCAAAACCGCTGACATCGGAAACTCGTACAAAACTGTCATAGGAGCATTTTATGCCAAATCCTTTTGAAGGTGCTAACGAATTCACCATTAAAGACATCGAGGCGTATCTCAATGGTGAAGGGGCGGAAACACCGGCCGCAGAACCTGAAGGTACGCCACAGACGGAAACTGAAGGAAATAAAACACCAGAAGTTACAGAGACACAGGCGTTCGCTCACCGTCTGAAAGAAGCCACAGACAAGGCTCGTGCAAAAGAACGTGAAGATATTGCAAAGCAACTCGGTTTTGAAAGTTACGAGGCTTTGCAGAAAAGTCGGGAGAAAAAGACCTATGAAGATAAAGGCCTTGACCCCGACGAGGTAGCACCTGTTGTTGAAGAGATTGTAAAACAGCGACTCGAGAGTGACCCTCGCATGCAAGAGCTTGAGAGCTACAGGCAAAAGCAGGCGCAGGAGTGGGCTAAGAAAGAGCTGACAGAGCTCAAGACATTGACGAACGGTAAAATCACGAAGCTTGATGACGTTCCGAAAGATGTACTTGAGCTTTGGAAGAGTAAAGGTTCTCTCAAAGGAGCTTATCTTGAACTTCATGGTGAAGAGCTCATAAGGGAGATGCAGAAAGGTGTCGCGAGAGGACAGAGTGGCTCTTCCACGAGTCATCTTCAAAGCCCAGGAGGGTCTACAGCACATCAGAAAGATGAGAATGTAAGACCTTTCACTGCTCAAGAGAAACAGATTTACAAGATGTTCAATCCAGATGTTACTGACGAAGAACTTTCAAAAATGACGAAAAAAGTATAAGGAGAAATTTATTATGGCACAGTTTAAGACCGCCTATCTGCAGCGTATGGTCCCTGTGGACGCCGTTGTGGTTGGCTCGGTAAATGAAGGTGTTGCCGTTACAAGTGCGAACCGTAAAGCAGCGATTTGTCGTGGTGACTTTGTTGTATATACGCCTGCTACGGCGACGGTTCCCGCATCGGTAACGAAGGCAACACAGGCACAGGTCACGGGTAAGACCGCGACACATATTGTCGCTCTCACAGATATGACTATCAGTGATGGTCATGTTCCGACAGACGTTAAGGATTATCGTCCTTCCGAACTTGTTGGTGCGACAAAGGCGACAGCAGCAGCTGCTGGTGATGAAGCTCTTGTCAAGAAGGTAGGTCTCTATCCTATTTGGGATTGGGCAGACATTGTACAGGATGCTGATGCAAATGACGTGAGTGGTTCGTGAGGTGAATTAACATGGGTATGATTATCAATATCAGTGAAGCGCTGGAAAATAGGACAGATTATAACCTTCTCCGTGAGCCTATCAATGATATGCTCAAGAGAAAGCAGGAAGCATGGGAAAAACAGAACCCGATTGATATGTTGTATCATCGTGGTTCGATTTCTGTGTTCCAAGAGACATATACTTCGAGTATCGGCTTTGCTCATGCATTTGCTGAGACAGGTGACTATGCTGTTGCTCCTATCTTCAATACGCATGAAGGCTTCTCGAAGGTATATACAACCCGTACCTTCCAGGGTGGATTCATCATCACTCAGCAGGTGCTTGAGGACCAGCAGTATAACACAGTAAAGAACACGGCGAGCCAGTTCCTTACTCGTTGGCATGGTGACCAGGTTGAGTATGCAATGCTTGCAATGCAGTCCGGTCTTGGTAAGATGCAGGTGTTTGGTTCCGAGGAAACTGGTGGTGAGTCTCAGCTTCTTCTGACATCGGCAGACACGGCAGATGGTACTCTTCTGAATGCAACGAAGAACCCGCTCTTCACAAACAACCACACTGTTGTCAAGCGCAAGGGTATGACGGCTCAGCAGCTGTTTGATGCAAAGCAGTCTAACTCTTTCTGTGTGACAGATGGCGAGACCTCTCCGACATACGGTATCGACCTTGATAGCAGCGACCCTGGTAAAATCGCAAAACTTGCAGATGTCATCAATCAGGTTATCACGAACATGGAAAACTATGTTGATGACAACGGCAAGTATGTTGATATGAGCGGTGCATTCACCATTGTCGCTCCGAATGATGCTCGTCTTAAGGGTATGCTTGAGACTTGTATGTCTATGGAGTGCTTTAGGGAAACTGGTGACAACCCTGCTTATAAGAGAGCCACAGTTGAAACCACACCTTATCTTCGTGCTCTTGAGTGCTGCTACAATAAGACCACCCAGCGCGGTGTTGGTTTCTTCATTGTCAATAAGGCATATAACTCCGAGAACAATGGTCCCGAGTTTACACAGCGTGTTCCTCTTACACTTAACGTCGATGAGAAGAAGAACCCTTACGGCATCTCTTATGATGGTCGTGAGCGTTGTGACATCAACGTTGCGAGCTGGAGAGGTATTGCATATGTGTACATTGGTGCCACGGCTCCTACGTTCAACTCTACTCCGAGTGTGAACAATGCAGGTGCTGTGTCGACTGTGACTGGTTGGACTGCAATGACTGCAATCAAGCCTATCGCAACGATTGTCAAGCCTGTCTCTGTCGTTGGTACGGTTACCACCGAGACTGCAGGTGGTTGATTTCGACCATAGGTATCCTCTATAAGAAAGAGGCGGGCGGGTTCTCCCGCTTGCCTCTTTTACATCTTCTCACAGGTTTGTATAATTCTGTTCGATTCGGAATGAGAGGAAAGAAAAATCATCAGATATATGAAAAATCGGATTTCTTTGATATAATAGAGGAAAATAAAATATTCCCTCGATAGAATATTAAGGAATGAATCATAAAAGAATATTATATAAAAGAAAAGGAGAAAGGCAATGCCGTACACATGGGGTTATCTCAAAGAGAACACACTTGCAAAATTGAATATGACAGAAGAAGAGGCAAATCAGCAGAATTTTCTGTCGCGTTTTCCTTATTATGCGAATGAGGCGATGACACAGATTTGTTCTGCGATTAAACCTCATGAAGTTTTTATAACATACAATGTTTATAACAAACAAGAAAAATGGGACGAACTTCGTAAGAAGTACAATGTATATGATAACTTCCCTGAGTATACAGAGATTTTGCCGAATCGTGATGACCCTAACTACAATGATGAAGTGGCCTTCTGGGAAGAATGGGCAACATTGTATTTTGTAGATGAGCCTATTACATTTCCAGAGGACTTTGTCGCATTCAGTGATGATGTAGCAGAGATTAAAGAACCCGGGCTTGAGGTTCGTGGAGTCATTGTATGTGCGGCTAAGTGGCGAGAGGCTTACGATGAAGATTTAGACTACTATGGTTATAATCAAGTAATTTGTCATAAAGTAGCACAGTATAAAATCCCTTATAAAGCACGCTGGTTTTTCTTCACAAAAGAGCTTGATAATGACATTGTACTTCCGATTCCCGCAGATATTTGTGATGCATTGCCTTCTTATATTGCATCTCAATGCTGGAAGGTCGATGATGAAACACGTGCTGCACTTTATCGCAATGAGTTTGAAATGGCTTGTGCTCGTATCGATGATACCACATTCAAATCTCAACGTACATTCCATGTTGACGGAGGTTGGTAATGGCGACAAAAACTGTAAATCGGCAAACTTTCTCGGTTGACTATGATTTAGATAACCTTAATCAAGGCATGTTCTCTATGACAGAGTTCAAAGGTATTTGTGATAGAGAGAATGATGTTACAGTTGACCAGAGTACATTCTCAAAAGCAGAGAATGTTTACGTAAATGATAACAGTGTTCTTGCTAGCAGAGCACCTTTTAAGTTTGCTGATGGTGAGGCATATATTGTAAATGAATTGTACTTTGGTGCTTATGGTCTGCGTGTCTACAAACAAGTGAGTGGTAGCACATATACATTCACAATTGCTTGTTTTACACATGAGACATACACTAATGATACAGACAAATTTTCTACCTATCAATTTGTATATTCTGGTGCAGATGATATTACTCTTGATATTCCTAAAGTAACTGGTATACAGATTGAAGATAAGGTCTTTATCTGGTTCGCCGGACAAGGAATTATTGTATTTAATACTGCAGGTTATTATGATGAAGCGAGTGGTAAAAGTCTGCCTTTCTTTGAGGATGCTTATAAGTATTTGTATATTCCTGCTCATACTCTCGTAACGAATGGTTTTGAGAATGACCTTGAAGCTCAAAACTTTTTAACTGATGCATATATAAAAAGATATTTGTACACGACAGAAAGTTCAGTAGATTTTGAAAAATTACGCGGTAAAAGATTGTCTGTATATATGACGAATAGCGATGGTTCACGTCGTCATTTATATGATTTAGATGGTGAGTCTAATAATGCACACAATGATAAAGTTGTCGTCATCTATCCTTTTGTTGTTGTCGGAAATAGTTACAAAATTGTTGTAAGAGAAGCTTTTGGCGTTCCTGTTATATTAAAATATATTATAACTGGTAAAAATATTGTTGATGGAGAGTTTTATTCTAACACAACAAAAATACAAAACATACAAATCTCATATGGTACAAATGTATTTCATGATATAGATTTACCTAATATAACAGAAGATATAAAGTATTTATCATTAACAGATGATGGTTTATATATTTATGGACAAACCTATCATACACTTTTATGGTGTGCTATTGTTGCTGGTGATGCAGAATCTTCTCAATTAAATCATGAGTTTGTTTGGGAACAACAGTTTCTTTTATCTAAGATTCGTACAGTAGATTCTGCTGATACTACCGAAACTTGGCCGAGTGAGCCAGATAAAGATATCAAGAAAGTTATTTTTATACCTAAATTTTTAGATAGAAATAATTATGTATATTGGTATCAATACGAAGAATACCTTGGAGATAGAATTGTAGGTTATATAGTATCTGTACAAAATAGAGGTTCTACAAGTGAATATATAAAAGAGATAAATACGGTTTTCATTGACAAGTCGCATTCTGTAAATGATATACCTATTCTTGAATTAAGTTATGACCCTTATGCATCTGTTGGTGAAGATGATACTTCAAGAGAAATAAATCCTTATCGTAATTTGAATTATGTACTATTTCCTGCTAATGATATATTTGAAGGTTCTCTTATTGTTTTAACTCTATTAGACCTTTCGTCGGGAAAAGTTGAAAAAAGTCATACAGTTTTAATAGATAAAACAAATGATAAGATAGTATTTGATTCTCAGAAAGATGTTAATGTGTTAACAGAAAATATATCTGTAACAGATGGCAGTCTTTCTTTGACGACAAAAAATCCTATTGCCACAGGTAATTCTTTTATTGATAATATTGCGGTTAGATGTAATATAGATACCAGTAGTATTTCTATTATAGATAACACTATCGAATTTAATGTCATAATAGATTATTTGATGTGTTGGGAAACTCAGACAGGTGCTCTACCGATACCATTTCCTACGGATATATGGACGAGAGTAAAAAGAAGAATAGTGTATAGTGGAATGACAAAAGAGGTAAGTCAACATTCGAGTATAAATAGAAAAGCAATGTATGCTAGTGTTGCTTATATGCATATATTTAGTGAAGGAGGTGTTTTAACAAATAGTTATTTATATGTAGGTAATTTTGATGAATATACTTCTAAAAATCGTACCTTGTTGCCGAGAATGAATGATATAGCACCTGTAAATTATATTCCATATCTGATGGTAGACACTAATTTTTATATAGGTGTAGGTGACGAAATTTGGACAAATCAACTTCAATCTGGTATAATCATAGAAATTGATACTCATGAAAACGTCACATATGATGACGATGGTAACATGATTATTAACTTCAGACCTGATGTACCTGATTGTTTCTCTGCATTAGGCGATTACTATATTTCATTTGCGACAATAGAAGATGGTCAGTTTAGATTGCTTATGAGTGATACTCGGCGAGATGAAGATACAAATGATTTTCTTTTGTATCTTCCGGACACGTCTGAACAGAAGTTTTCACAGAGAATTACAAATCTTCACCCTCTTGCAGATGATACAATGGGTATCTTTACAGAAGATGAGATATGGTATATTCAAGCACTTAATCTTGATAATGAGTCTGTAACGAGATACACAAAAGCTGTTAAGAGTAAACTTCCTGTTGGGTGTAGACAAGGAAATGACGTTATCACTGCAGATAATGGTCAAGCAATTCTGTTCGCTGTTCCTCGAGGAATTGCATATCTTACACCACAAGATTTTGTATCTACAACTGATAGACAGATTAAGTATATCTCTGATGCAATACAGAATATCTATAATGAGTATTATTTTGATTCCGTGAAGAACTCAAATGCACATGAGTACAAAATCACAATTCCTTCACAGATAAAAATAATGACATATAGTTATTGGATTTGTTTCTATCGATATATGGACAATCAGATTCTGCTCATAGATACAAGGTCTAATAGCTGGTGGAAGTGGAAAACGCCATATCCGATTCTTAAGTTGAATAATAATGGAAATCTTACTGTACTCATGCAAATTGAGAAGAGTAAACATGCAGAAGATTATTCGGCATCACTCGGTGGCGTTTCTTATCTCTATTGTAATTTGTCCTATTATTTATATCAAGATGATGTGCTTGAGGATTATATCGATGGTACATATGTGATACAGACTTCTGTATATGGTGAACGTATTGAATATCAATATGCTTCACCTGTCATTGATTGGACATTTACTACACAGAAACTTCATTTCGGTGCAATCAACAATTACAAGTATATTCGTGCTATCAACATCAATACAAATGGTGAAGGTAAACTCGTTGCAAAATATACGACAAAAGCATATCGTGATTTGTATCACCCCGAGGCTTCTGTGACACGAGAGATAAAGATAAACGACCTCCGGACTTATGTGAATCGTTGTAATCTTCTTCATGTTGTTAATTTTGCTTTATCTTTGTCAAGTGAAGATGTTTTGATGGTTGAACCTTTGAGTCTTAACTCTATCAGTGTGAAATATGAAATAAAAGGACAGGTGAGATAATGGCGAATACAATTCAACATGGTGTCAATATCACAGCCAATGATGTAAAAGATTTAGTAGAAAGCGGTACAGATGCGGCTGGTCGTAAAACTTGGCAAGATTTGTATGGCAGTTCTGCTTTATCTTATCAAGCACAAAATGATGCTTTATTAAAAAGTTACGGTGATATTATTGCCGAGGCTTATAAATCATCTCTACAGCAGCAAAATGCTTTGTATGATTTTGGTTTATCGGCAAATGATACTCATGACTTACGAAATATAGCAAGACAGGATATGCTTGCTGCCTATGACACCTATTTAGGTCAGTATCAACAGGCACAACAAGAAATTGCAGAGGCCTATCAAGCACAAAAATCTACATGGGACCAAGCTCTTACCGATGAGTCTACGAATTTTGCTAATTTGTATAACTATGCAATGCAATATTACAATGATGTGCTCAAAGGTGCTACAACGACCAGACCCGGAGAGTTAACATTTACAGGTGAAGGTAAAGAAGCACAAGTTGCTGGGCGAGAGAATATTATTAGTTCTCTTGTAAATGATTATAATTTAGGTTGGATGCAAACTGCCAGTGGTGAAACAGACGAAAATGGCAATCCAATCTTGCGTGATTTGACAAAAGATGAGTTGATGTCGGTAATGTTTGATGCTGATAATAATATCACACAAACTGGTCGAAACTTCTATGACATGATACTGAATGGTAACTTCAGTAATTATATAGATGCTGATGGTAACCAAATCACTTCTTTTGATGATTGGCTTTCTAAAAATGATTCTGATTTGTACACATGGGTTCATAGTCCTGATACGTTTAATTATACTCATGCTGGTACTAAACTTGGTACGGCAAAATCTTTCCTTGGACTTGAGTCTGATGATAATGAATTTACAGATATGCAGAGTATTAGTCAATTAGAAGATTATTTGACTAATAATACATGGGATAAATATTTTGGTGATATAAGTAGTAAATCTTTCAAAGATATTGGACAAAAGATTAGTGGTACAAATAACTTGTTCAAATATGGTAATAAGAATAACAAGACAATCGGTGATGCATTAAATATCTTGAATGATTTTGACCAAGCTGTATATTTCACGGGGTCTGGTGGTCAGAAGAATTACAATGAAATGGAACAAGCACAGAGACAGCAGGTATATTATGCGGTTTCTGCAAAGCTTGATGCCGCCAGAAGTTATGCTTCAGAGATTAGTGATGAATTAACGAACACATTAAGAAATAGTGTTGATGAAAAAATCTATAAGAAATATGAGCCTGAAATAACTGCACTTTTGAATGACATCAAAAATTACTCCATCGGTTTAACAGACGAAGAATTGAGTATGTGGTTAAACAACAGTAGTTCTGTTGGTTCTGGCAGAAGTTTTCTTACATCAGCGGCTATAGATAAAGCGAATGCTGCATATGAAAAGATTAAAGCAGCAAATGCACATCTCGATAGTTTGAACATTGAACGTAGAATTTCTGCTATTATACAAAATATGCTCAATGAGAATAATAGTAAACCTGCCTCTGGTTATTGATTCTTTGATATAATAGAGGATTGAAAATATCTATCAATAAATATATCGAGGAAATATCTGAAAATCCTCTATTATATAAAAGAAAAGGAAATTTTCATATCGAAATCAAAAAGGAGAATATCAAAATGGCAACAGATGCCTTAATTCAAGCAACTGCAACTCTTCAAGCTCTTAATGAACAACGTAAGCAGAAAAAATCTGTAAAAGAGTCTACATCCGCCGACAAAAAACTTTTGTCGGTATCTCGTTATTATGGTACCTCAAACGAAATGTTGAGAGACATGTTTTCTGGTACAAAAAATTATAATGAGCAGATGTATGGAGAAGCTGCACAACGTGGTGAATTAAGTACTTATTTTGCTCTGCTCGAATTGAATAAAGATAATACATTGAGTGATGATTATTATGACCCGCTCATGTATGATTATGATACATATATGGCTGAATTGTATCGTCCGGAGGTAGATGATACAGAGAAAACTCTTGAGGAACGTTTTACTCCGGAGTTTGACCCTGCTACAAATTCTTATAAAAAAGTCAGTATAGGCAAGATGACTGATAGACAATATCTTGATTATACTATCGAAAAGAACCGTAAGTATCAGCGGCAAGATATTGAGTATCAGTTACAGGCCTATCAGAAAGAGAGCATGAGTGGCTGGGAGAAATTCTGGAATACTACCGGTCAGATTCTTGCCGAATTTCCTGTCGGTATCGGTGAAGCATTAGTAGGTCTTGTTGATATTTTTGGTGCTCTCGGATATTCTACTGTAACATCTATCGGTGAAGGTAAAAATTTCGGTGATGTTTTTGTCGATTATTATGGCAATATCGGTTTGACTTCACAATACAAAGAATCTGTACGTGCTGGTCTCGATGAATGGGAACGTAGATATGGTTGGGTAAAAGATATAAATGGTAATAATACATCTGTCGGAGGTGCATTAGCTTCTATTTCTAACTCATTCGGCATGATGATACCTTCTATTGCTATTGGTGCATTAACAGGTGGTGCCACCTTACCATTTACAAAAATTCCTGTTGCATTTACATCATTCTATGTATCTATGTTCTCCGGAAACATGTACGAGAATGCAATCAATGAAGCACTTGATAAAAATCCGTCTTGGTCTTTAATTCTCAATGCAGCTCTCAAGAGTACAAGTCAGGCGGTAATTGAATGGGGACTTGGTAAAATCCTCGGTGGCACAATCGGTAATAGTTTGTTAGGTCTCGGTTCCAGAGGTGCTTTACGTGGTACAGAACAAGTTTTGAGCAAAGGCGCAGCTGCATTGTTTGTACTCAAATCGGCTGGACAAGAAGGTCTTGAAGAATTTCTGCAAGATATGGGTGATATGTTCATCGATAGTGTCTTTGCGGAATTTCAAGATGGTTATACAAAAGGCATTGATTTACAGCAGCTCATGGATTCCTTCATCATTGGTGCTGCAAGTTCTTTATTATTGTCAGCTGGTTCTGTATCATTCCAAGAAGCTGTATCTGGCATTACAAAAGGTAACAACAAATTTGATATTTTCTATACAAAAGATGGGCAGACTCACAAAGTAAGAGGATTCTCTCGTTTACTTTGGAGAGATATGCTCAATGAGTACAGAGAAGGTATTGAACTTCTTAAAGAAGGCAAATTGTCTCAAAAGAAGGCATCTCAAGTACTTGATGGTCTCATGAGTACATATCAAGTTCTTGGACAATATTTTGATGGCATAACACCTGAACGCATAGCAAAAGCAACAGAACTTTTTAACGATTATCTCGATGATAGTTCTGAAAACAAAGACAAAATTGTAATCGATGAATTAACTGAATTTGCAAAAGAACAGTTCCCGGGAGAAGAAATCACTCCCGAGCTTCTTCGTACAATCTATGATGAAGATGTTACTTATGATGAGGCAGAGTATGCAGAAGTTGTAAATGGTGTCAAAGATAAACTTGTAACACAGTTGTCTGATGACATTGATACAGCTCTCATGACATCTAAAATTGTAGGTATCACAGAAGCTAAAACTAAAATCAAAAAAGTTATTAAAGATAATGCCGATAAGTTGGCTGAAAGTGAGACAACTCATATCACGCGTACGATTAAAAAGGGTGAGACTGTCGGTGAGACAGGCGCTCCTCTTGTACAAAAGAAAAGAGAAAAGGCAAAGAAAAAGGCAGAAGCTGCTAATGTAGAGGTCGAAAAGATTTGGCAAGCCTCTCAAGAAACGGTTGATGATTTGTCTAAAGATTATGAATGGATTTTTGGTACAGATGGTCATGTCGCTTTTGAGACCGGAGAATATTTATTTGTACCTGAAGCATGGCTTGAGAATTATAAGCCTACACAAATCAGAGAATTTCTTGTACAAGCTGATGTTATTAACACATTGACAACTGATAAAGCTTATAAACCTATTTATGAAGCGATGCTCACGTCTTATAAAAAATTCACGGGAGCAGACCTTCGGAAAGGTGATATAAGAGGTGCTGAACGCGTTGTCATTGATACATTGTTCAATGAAGCTGTATTTCAGAATTTCTTGTTAGACAATATTCATAACTTTGTCGATAAGAACGGCATCAATATTCTTTTTACACTCGCAAATGTTATAAATACTCTCGGCAAAAAGTATGCCAAAAAGTATAACAACAGAAATACACTATTAGAGAAGATTTATGACAAAATAAAAGAAACAATGAGACGTCCTATTCTTCGGGCTGTTATAAATTGGAATATGGACCCTCAGCTTTCTGGTGCGACAAGAATTTTACCTCCAACAGATATTGAATTTATCAATCAACGTAAGGCAAGAGATGTTGTGATTAAAGGTTCAGAGACATCTGCATATTATCATGTACGTGATGAAATCTTAGCAAAATATCCACAACTTCCGCAAGGAATAAAAGATATTATAGATAAAGGCACAAGACCTGATGCAACGAACACTGATAAATTACAGGCACATTTAATATTAGATTTGCTTGATAGGAAGATTTTTAATCCTGCTGTCAATGACGTACGAATCGCTAATAATTTTGTACATGCCAGAAAATTATTATTAAATCTGTATACAGCGGTCATGAAGTATGACTTAAATTCTGCCACAAAATTATTACAGACTATTATCAGCTATTCCAGTATAAATGTATTAGATTCTTATAACTTATCTACTATATTAAATGATATTGTACAAAATATAACACAAGATAAAATAACAGGTTCTACAATTGTAGCTATTGCAGATTTAATAGATGCTTATGAAACTATAGCAAGCGATTTATTAAATAGAGCAAATGCTAATCTTCGTGAATCACAACAAGAGAGTGCATTTAATATTCCTGTTAGTGCGTTTAATCTTGTAGACCCGAGCTCTATACAACATTACGCTGATATAGAAAATAAATTTGTCAATATATTTGGCATGAAACCTGATGAATTTATTTTGGATGGAGTGGATTTATCACACATAAATCCGACATTGACAGGAGCTCTAAACTTAAATGATTCTGTAGTAAGAAAAGAATTTGTACAGAGTTGGTTAGAAACAAATCTTGGCAATGGATATGTTGTATATATTACAGATTATGGTGTTGTACCTACAAAGACATTAACGGCTGAGCAATTATTTAGACCAGAAGTTTTACAAGGCAGATTAGCAGAATTTACCGTAGATAATCAAGTCATGCTTGATGATTTATTGTCTGATTATGCCAAAAAATTATTAGCGACAGCTAAAGGTAATACAGATTATGTTGTACGTATTACAGGTACACAAGGAGTAGAAGGTGGTACATGGTCGCGTGGACTTATAGAACTTGATTCTTATGATATAAATACTTTATATCATGAAGTTACACATGCTTTACAATATTCTTTTGGTTTACCGGCCGGTGGTGATGTAGGTCTTATACAAAATGATACACTTCTTGCTGAGGTATTTGAAAATCTTCGTGATGTTGTAAATTTCTGGCTTAACTATAATGGTTATCCTGTGAGCAGTAGTATATTAGAAGATAAAAGATTTACCTATAAAGATTTACAAAGATTCAGATTAGACCCTAATTATGCCAGTGACTATATTCTTGTTCAGAATACAATAGAATATATATTGTATCTTGCATTGACAGGAGAAATATGGGCACGTGCGTATACTCATAATGATACTGTGCCAAATGGTTATACATTGTCAAAAGATAGAAAGACTGTAAAATCACCTATCACAGGTAAAGTTTATAATATTGATTTTGGTCAATCTAATGTGCAATGGTCTAAATATGCAGATATACCTACAACATCTAAACCGAGTGAAACATATCAAGTCAATAGTTATGTAGAATCTTTCAAGCGAGAAATTCAAAGTCATGATGATAGATACATGAATGATGATACGACCAAAAATTATCATTCTGCATTTACTGGCAATGAACAAGATTTACTCGACGATTTACTCAATGACTCGATTGGTCTTTATGAAAGAAGTATTGTAACAATAGACCAAGTAATTAGGCATCCAGAAGATTATCTTAAAAAGTCTATACTTAAACAAATTAAAGACAAATCTGAAGGAGGTATGTTCAGATTTTTACAAATATATTTCTTCAAACTGGGTACAGGTTATAATATTGACCGTCATGCAAAATCTCATCAATATATCTTTGTCGATGACAATGCTTTTGCAGATATTGCTACTCCGACAATGCAAGATGCTATGGATAATGATGACGATTATGATTTTGTACAAACATACAAGAATAAAACAAATCATTTGTCTGATTTCATCGATAAAGCACAATTGAGAAAACTCAATATTCCTGTTGATATTCCAGTTGAAATCAGTACAAATCGTGATGTTGATAATCAAACTATTTTCAACAGTGACAATAAAAATGGTCGTATCACATTACGTGTCGATGATTTAACTACAAATGCTGAGCTTGCGATGATGATTATGCATGAGTTCAGACATGTACTTCAACATTATAATCGACTTGAGAGCGGCTTTACAAATGATTTCCGTGTAAGTTCTGAACTCAAAGCTGATATGAAACGTGAATATCCCGATTTGTTTACCGATAAAGAAATCAGAGAGCGTTTCAAAACAGATGAACGAATCATACAACAGTTCATCTATTTTCAAGTTGGTGGCGAGCAAAACGCTTATGCATTTGTACCTGACATTCTTGTAGGCAAACCTTGGTATGTTACAAATGAGGGCGGTAGAGACTTCTTATTTGCACCTTGGTATGATGGTAAAAATGGTGTCTATGAAACAAAACGTGCAAATAGAATGGCCGATGTTGAGCAAAAGCCTACTGAACAGAAATCGAAAACTGCTGATACAAAACAAAAAGGAATTGAATTTTCGCCGAATATAAAGAGTCGTAGAAAACAAGTAGAACTTCTCGTTGCAGATGCATGGATTACAGAAGGTGAAGCAGAATTTAATGAACGTCTTGATGTCATTCTCGATACAAAATATTCTAAAAAGTATAGAACAAAAGTTTTGAATGAATTACTTAATGACAGTAGAGAATCTTTACAGATGTTCTATAATTACAGATTGAGTCAAAAGAGTGATAATAGAATTGAAAATGAGCAAGACGTAGAGCACTATGTAAATGAAGAAATGGAAGTTCTTCATGAAGCTCTCAGAGATTTAGTCAAAAGAGGTAAATCATCAAAGTCTGCATATGCTAAAGTTAGAAATCTTGTAATGGGTATATTTACGCAGACCTTCACAGAAGCTTATAAAACTTATAGTGATAATGACATTCAACTTGAATATAATGCTCGAGTCAAAAAGACAAAAGAAGATGTTCGTAGAGCACTTAGCCCTGATGTGTTGCATCCCATCGAGAAAAAGGTAAAACATGTAGCCAGAAAGAAAACAGGCGAAAAAGATAAGTCTGGCAATGAAAAGACAAAACCTGTTTATTCTAAACAAGGTTGGTATTTGAATAGTAGCAGAGCTAACAAAATGATAGGTGAACAAAAATCTAATTTGTCTTATTACTATCATCGCGGACAAGCAACACAAATGCGACCTGAAATGCAAGATTTCATCGAGGCAACTACAGGTAATGAATCTAAATTACCGAAAGCGCTTGTAACTTTAATTAGAGCAGGCAGATTAACTTATGAACAACTTATCACTTGGTTTAGAAAAGTTGATACTTCTGACATAAATGATTATACATTTAGTCTTATAAATAAGCATATCTTCAAAAATGATAAAATTACAGATATACAACAGCTTGATACCATTCTTACAAGTGATATAAGATATTGGTATGCTATACCGAAAGCATTGTTAAGAGAAGGTGCCGGACTTGAATGGCTTGTTCGTGAAAATTCACTTGAAGGCTTCATGAAATTTATTGAGCAAGCACAAGATTCTTCTTTCAAAAATGTTGCTGAAGCAATTGTCAATAATATGAATTTTGACCGTTTCAATTTAAGTTTGAAAGAAGCACAGACCTATTTACGTCCTATGATTATGGAAACATTCGATGGTACATTAAGTTCTGCAATGTATGCTGCTGCCAAATATATAAGTTTCTTGTCTTATTATGCAAAAGGAAAATTTGGTATAGCAGAGCTCGATAAATCCAATCAAGGTACAAATAAAACAGCAGGTCATGGAGGTGAGAGTACTGACCAAGGTACTTTGGCAGATTTACAGAAACAAAAAAGTGGTGAAGAACAAGAATTAGATTCTGTTTTTGGCACAATTTCAAGAACAGATGCAGCGGCAGAATTGGCTATCGCGACAAAAGAAATTCAAGATAGAGAAGGCATAGCAGGTCGTCTTGCTCGTACAGAATATGAGCAATCTGATAAAGCTAAAATTATAAATGCTTTATTTTCTACCTTGCAAAATCTGAATAATTTGTCTAAATTGTCAAAAGAAGATAGACAACTTCTTGCAAAATTTCTCGGAATTACAATGAAAGGTGATGTATTTAATACTACAGCACAACCTTATTCAAAAACAGATTTGCTCAAAGTACTTAAAGCTTTCATTGAGAATCCGAGCCTGTTAAATAAAGAGGGTGCAAAGAAAGCGTTGACTGTGCTTCGTCAAAGAATTGAAATTCGGCTCATCGATACCTTTTTGCGAGAGATTGATAGAAGTACAGATAGACGTACCGTTCTCATTGATGAAGGTTTTATAGGTACAGATGAATCTCATGCTACAGAAAAAGGCATTGAAGCATCTGTCACAGATAGTCGTACAAAAGCCGAAGAATATTATGATGGCTATGTAAATACTTTCTATCGTTATATCGAAAGCAAAAGATTATCTGCTGATGAATGGAATAACTTTAAGTATCTTGTAGAGCAAATGATGTATGAAAGTTCAAAACTTAATTATCAAACAATGAGTGATGAAGAACTTACAATTCGCAATGATGCTCTTAATATGAGTGAATACGTGCCTGAATCTATTGCTACGATATATCAGCAAGAGGCTACAGATGATAAGTCGAAGAAAACATCTACTATATCTACACAAACTCGTATTAAATCTTTAGGTACACAACTCGCGAATTTAGTCACAAATAAGCAAGTCGATTTCAATTTGCTACCTAAAGAAGTACAAGATTTATTTGATGTAACAACTGTCGGTACAAAATCTAAATCAGACATTCGTATAACATTAAAAGAAAGTGCTTACAAACTGAATCCTACATTCAATACTGAACAAGCTACAGATGCTACACAAGCACGTGTGAATAGTATAAATCGTCTGAATGAAGTTAAAACATTATTACAAGACACAATTACTGCGGCTAAAAACGATGCTTATCTCAAAAATGAAGCTTCTAAAACGATTCGTAAAATACAAGAACAATCGCGTAGAAAACAAGCCAAACAAGCTCGTAAATATGCTAAATTAGAAGAAGGCTTTAGAGAAACAATTTTTGAGTATAAGAAAAAGAGTGCTCCCAAAGAAAGCACTCCTCGTCAGAAAAATCTTGCCGTAAAGACAGATGTAACTGTTAATGTAGGTAGTAAAGTAGAATTACCAGAAAAACTTGTAACTTTATTTGGCACAGGCTTTGAAGGTCTTGCTGATACAGAGGTACAATTTGCATCTAAAGATGCCGATGGTAAATTGTATGAAAAAGGTGACCCTGACTTTGAAAGCAGATTACAACATGAAGTCATATCGTGGGAGAGATTCTATGACGTGAACAGAGAAACACTCCGTGATTTGTCTCGTGATGATGTACTTGATATTGTAGATGCGATTCAGCAAGGTATCTTTGCACAAGGTGACCTTGATGCTCAACGCAAAGTTCTCGCCTTCCAAATTTTTGTATTAGGCTATATCTATGATGGTACTCGTGGTAATCAAAATGGTTGGAACTTGTCTGATGCAGAGATAGACTCTATCAGACAAACATATGAGAAACTCGCATCTGTTGCGGGTACGGGATTGAATGCTGTAAAACAGATGATTTCTACAGTTAATCCCGTCAAGACTATACAGCAGAGACTGTGGGAAGATTGGGGCATTGAACCTGAACAATCTGAACCTATATTCCAAACTATTGATAGACTCATAACAGCTCCTACACAAGACGATTATGACTACTATAGCAAAAAGCTTGCTGCTCTTCTTGGACAGGTAGAAGCTCTTATGAAAAAACATCAGCTTGAAATGGCTGCCGAAAGTCGCAAAGCTTACAAAGAAAGAATGCGTAAGACAAAGGAAAGATGGAAAGCTGATGTAGAATATTACAATTATTTGCATAAGAAATGGCAGAGAAAGAAAGATGCCGGTGAAGATGCTGGTCCTGAGCCTCAACGTCCAGAAAAACCGAGAACATTAAAAGAAGGTTTCTTACAGAGCAAATTTTATAAAGACCTTACAAATTGGCGTTATATGTCGATGCTTTCGAGTCCTGCAACATGGGCAAGAAATATCGTATCAAATGTCTTGGTTACAGGTGTAAATAAAATCTCTGATAGGTTAGGTAATCTTGTATTTGATATTGCAAAGAAAGGTTATCGTGAGGACCAATGGGATTTGTCATATCGTACAAAGGTCTCTCAAGAAGTAGATGATTATGTGAATAATCTCGTAAATTCTATCACATATGTCGTAGACATTACAGATAAAAATAATAATGTTATTCGTCAAGAAGAACGTAAATTATTTGATTTGTTATATGATGGCACATCTAAATATAGTGATAGATTGAGATTAAAAACAGGTTCAGATTTATTTAGTGCTCTTGTTACACAAGCGATTGAGTCCAAATATGCGGCGACACACAAATTTAATAATGCGGCATTAAATCGTGTCTATAATTTTGTACAAAATAGAATTAAAGATACTCGCTTCATTAAGTCTGCTGCAAATAAATACTTTAAGAAAATCTTACAACTTGAGATAGAAGCAGGTAGAATAGATATATCCAAACCTATCTCGCGTGATATTCTTGACTTGTTTGCTGAAGCCGTTATATTAGCATCACAAGACTTTATGCACAAAGAATCTGCCTTCTTCACGATAATGACAGGTCTGAAAGAAAAACATCCTAAGGCTTATGCTGCTCTGACAGTATTTGCTCCATTTGCAAATGCCAGTTTCAACTGGTTCACAGAGTTCTTAAAATTGTCGCCTTTCGGACTCGTCAGAGCGATTTACAATAGTGTACATCTTGAGGACTATATCTTTAAGATTGATAGCTTACGAGCTGAAGGCAGAGTATTGCCGAGCACAAAAGCTGTAGAATATCTGACAAGACGTGATGTCGGCAAAGGTATTCTTGGTACTATTCTTTGGGGTGTCGGTATTCTTCTTGCGGCAATAGGTGTTATTAGACTCGATGATGAAGATGACAAACAATATATTTACTTTGGTGAAAATTTCAAAATAGATATAAGTGATATATTTGGTAGTTCGTCTCTTCTTATTGGTGCAGCTCTTCTCAATGGATTCCATGATGACCAGACCTTTGAAGATGTGTTAGGTATGACAATGAATCTTCTGTTAGATGGTTTCATTGCCAAAGACTGGTGGGAACAAGGGCGTTATGCTTCAAATATGTATGAATTTATGTTGTCATACACAGAGTCCTACTTAAAGTCTTTCTGGCCACAATTCATACAGGTTTTTGTGAGAGCGACAAATAATTATAATATTCAGTATTCAAGTGGAATATATGGTGCTCTTCAGCGTTATCTGAATGCATTTGTACCTACTCAGCCAATGGGTGTAAAACGAGTTAATCCTTACACCGGCGAACTTGAAACCAAATATGCCATACCTTTCCTCGGCATCGGTGAATTGTTAAAATCTGGTATGTTCGGTATTCGTATGATTTGGACTAATGTCAGTGAAGGTGAAAAATTAGCTAAAGAATATAACGTTAATAAAGATATGATAAATCCAGAGATGACAATAAATGGTAAGAAAATATCTCTTGGTGATAAAAATCAGCTTAATCAGTATTACGGACGGCTTAATGCTGCTTCTCTGGCAGAAGTGCAAAATAAAAGCCATCTCGTCGAGATGACGGATGGCTCGTTCAAAACATTAAGATGGTCACAGATGAATGACATTCAACGTACAAATGTCATCGAGAGGATATTTACAAAGAATGCCACATATGCGAAAATTTATATGTGGACACAAGTTCAGAAACATAAGTATTATACGAACAAAGAAACTCGTAATGTACTTAAAGAACTTGGTATTACCTCGAATGTTTATCTCGGCGATAAAGGTTATGTAGAATGAGTGTTGTATGAATATGCTCAAGGTCACTTTCATCACCTAATACTGTTAGGTATTCTCCTGTTAAGGGGCATCTCAATTCGAGGTGCTCCTTATCTTTTTGTATCAATTTCATTGCACGTCTCATACCATAACATTTGTCGATTATGAAGTTACATGCTTCACGCCAATTAAAGAAGTCATATGGCGCATAATCATCGCCGATTACGAGAACTTTACCTTCAATGACACTCTGACCTCTTTTGTATGTTGGACGTGTTGGAAAAATAAATTCGTCCATGTTCATCTCCTTTTCTTTTATATAATGAGGGAAAGGAATTTATCCTTGAAGGATTTATCAAGGATATTTTCCATTTTCCTCTATTATATATAAGAAATCCTATTTCTTATATCATATCCTCTTTATCTTTGAAAATATTCATAGGAACAATTTTGCCGTCAATCATATCAAACCATGGGTCGCTTATCATTTCATAGGTCTGATTGATATACCACATGTAATCAATATCGTTCCTGAGTACCTTAATATCATATTTATCAAGGGCTTCATTGATGAGTTCACAATGAGGTGGACATCCCGGAGCTTTGTACTTCTTTGGCTCTCCGTGAACTTTCTTTGTCTTGTAAATCATACCAAGACTTTCGTTGAGAGAAGCATAACAACGATTGACTTTATGCAATACCTCATCAGGTCTACCATCATTAAACTCACGAACGATTCCAGAGAAACTACCTTTATGACAAGTTATTGCAAACTTACTAATATCTTTCTCATTTACAATAAAGTCAACAATCGGTGTGCCATGAGCAATATATTCAATCATTGCCTCACGACAGACATAAGCATCAAGTGGTCTAACATGATTGTACCCGGGCTGTTGCATATCGGTTACAAAGAAACCACCTTTTGTCTTAACACGACCATTCGCTTTACCCATGATATAATTGTTGACATCACGTTGCCAGATTTCATACTCATCTTCAAACTCAAGCGGAATATGCATTATCTGTTCCCACTGATGACCGATTTGTTGTACAAGTTCTACATATTCTTCTCGTACATAAATCAAAATACCATCTGTATTTGTCTGAATGATTTGTATATTACTCTTGCCGATTGAATTGTACAAATTATTTGCCAATGCAGTCAGAATAAGTTGACCTAATCTACAGGTTTTTGTTTGCATATACGGGTCATACAAATCGAGATATTTATTACCACTTGCACCGAATGTTGTATTCAGAATAAGTTTAATCGCTTGTGATTGTTCTTTACAAGATATATAATGCTCATATTCTTCTTTTGGAGCAGTCTCTGGATGTGTACCATATTTGTTTTCAAATGGACCGATAACAGATTTTAAGTCAAGTCGCGTTTTAATCATCTGTGCAAACTTATCAGGGTCCGGGACAGCTCTTGACAATGTTTTCCATGCCACCATGGTATTCGGATAAAAACTTCCTGCGTCAACATTGATGAGCTTCCATCCATTACCGCTTTTAACGTGCAAAAACCATTGTCCACCGCGTTTCACAGACATCGGTTTTACTGGTACAGAATGAATACCACCATTGCTGTATGATACAAGGTTGTCAAATAATACTACATCAAATTTGTCTGGTGAGAGACAAACTCTTTTAACAACTTCTGCAGGCAAAGCATATGAGATATAAGATTTTAACTCATCAGGTATCTCAATATCTTGTCTATCTTTGTCCGGAAAAGATTTTCTTACCGCTCCGAGTGCTGCCGCAGACAGTTTTGCGTTTGTCGATTTGTAACATACATCCATAGGTATGTTGAAATATTTGCCGACAAGAAGTTTAGATGCAACAAACGGCTTAAGTATAATTTGATAGAACTTCATACTTGACCAAACATCATGTTTGCAATAATAAATAATAGCGGCTTTATCTTCTTCTGTTAAATCTTCTTTATCAAATGGAACAGTCGTCTCGCGAATATCGAGTTGCATACAAGCTTCTTTTTCTTTCAAAGAACCTGTATTATCATCTATCATGTCTTGATAGACAAAATTACGATAACCTCGCTTTGAATAAGGGAATAATCGCATATGTTCATATGAATCATACTGTCGTTCTGGGTCAATCACCATATCAGACAACATTTTAAGATGTTTCGGCGAAAGCCCGAGAGCAACTCCATTCAAAATAATATTGTCATAACGTTTGTTATTATAACCAAATGCACAATATTGTTTATCAGATAATGTCATTACAAGTTTTCTGCCACCATCTGCATCATCACTTGTGAATACAAGAAAATCATCTTTCAGACTTTCCGGAACTTCTTTATCATCTTCGGGATAACGTCCTACGACACAACACCACCAATTCGGAAATACCTCAAAGTCAAAGAATTGTTCTTTTAATTTTTCGCTCATAATTTTCTTTCCTCCCATCTTTTTGTAAAGTTCATCATTGCTGTTATTACAGATTTTGTACAAACCTTATATTTATTAAGTCCTACAAAACCATCGTGTGTCGGCTCTTTCTTACAAATCTTTCGTATAAGATAATCTGTATATTCATACATTGATACAAACATCGCATGAATATGTTTATCTTTATAAAAGCCTGAAGCCGTGCCGACAAATTTCTTTCTACCGATTAACATATCATTGCCATCAATTTCACTTTTAATTGCATAATGCTCGGCAAGATATTGTTGCAGAAATTCCATTGCAGGTTGACACCACATATTCATGACGTCATCATCGACAATCAATATTCCAATATCACCGAGAGCACTTACAATTGTACCTCCGCGAACAGGTATACTTCTTTTAAGGATTAAGTTCTTATCGACAAAATCCATATTGTAACGCTCTTCGAGGAGTTCTTCTTTACCGGGAATAAACCATACGGGGTCCCATACCGCGACTCTATCACCGACAATATAACCGAATATGGTTTGATTTATCGGTTTGTTGAGATAACTCTCAAGGTCATAAACCACATTCAATAGGTTACTCTCTACTATTTTCAAAATGGTGTTTCCTCCAATTCTGCCTCTGTAGGTTTTACTCTTCTCGCGAATACTTTGTCGTTCGCTCTTCTCTTACTTTCATCTGCATATGCAACTTCTACATTATACAATGCACACATATCTTCTGTGAAGGTCAACATTGATGGTATTTTCTGATAGCCATTTCTTTGTGCCCATTCGACATAAATCTGATAATATACATTGATGTATTTACCATAAATATCACCGAGTGTGATATGGTCCTCATACAACCATTCATTGACAGAACTTTGACGACATTTGAATTTTCGCAGAAGTTCTTGTTCACTTTGAGATATACGAAATTGACCTTCTTGTAATGCAATACCTACCCAATAAACCGCTTTCCATAAGAAATACTCCATATCTCTTGCTGTGAGTTTCATGATGAACAGAGGGTCAGGTTTTTGAACTTTATTATTGAGTTCAATGATAACCATTCGACGATATAAACCAGATGTTCTATCCAAAATTCTCGGTAACTTATTACAAGAAAACATACAAGTTGCAAATGGTGTAAAGGTGATAGGTTCTTGGAAAATCTGTCTGACAGTTATTTCATTACCTGATACAAGAGATTTGAAACGACCTGTCTGCTCGAGGACTTTGCCATCAACGGCATCATCATCGATATTAACAAGTTTTGACAACAATGTCGCAAGATAATAGTCATTATCCATTTTGTCAATACCGACACGAGCTCTGTTTTCTTCACCAATCATTTTTACAATGAGGTCTTGGAATGTTGATTTACCTGTACCACCATCACCTTGAAAGATGAAGAACTTACCAAAGTAATTCTTCTTCAAAAGGCAATATCCTGCAATTTGATACAAGAATTGCTCTTTCATAATATTGACCGAGCCATCTTTATTTGCCGAGATATGTGCCATAAACTCATCAATTTTTGGCGAATGAGGCGGGTCATCTACATATCTCCATGGAATTGCTATTGTATTCTTTTCTTCTTTTGTCGGCTCTGTCAATTCACCTGTGACGACATCAAGAAGTCCATTTGCACATGCAATTCTATTCCATTGTTTATCGAGTTCGTCTGGAGATACAAGAGTCTTAACGGCAAGAAATCGCATGATTTCATCACGACCAGCTTTTGGAATATTCTGACTGATGTCATAATGGATTATACGTTCTACATCAATTTCTTTAAGAGGTTTGTAATATGACTTCTCAAATCGATAGAACTGTTTATATCCTACACAAATAATGTCATATTCTCTTACAATTTTATTTGCAACAACATTATAAATGTTCTCTTTCTCGAGTACATTTAATTTCTGTTTCCCACCTTTCTCTCGTTGATTTTCGTCAGATGACCTCGGACGAGTAACAGATGCCATCATTTCTTTCTCGTCCATAGGTGTTCTAAACAAATAAGAGTTTATCATGATGAGTGAGGTTTTAATTTCTTCATCAGATAACTTATTTGTTTGAAGAAGTTTTGTTCTCCACTTGAACAATTCTGTATTGCGACCTTCACCTTCGCCTAAACCGATAAATGTCTGTATCTGATTTTTTGCAATCATTATCGGTTTAAGCCAAAAAGGTATATCATCTAATACAAGAGGTATATCTCCCCATGCCCTATGAGGGTCATTTGTCGGCAAGATGATATAACCTTTCCTATTCGCACGATGGTCTACTGTGATGCCGAGAGAACATTTTGTAATAGCGTCTGTCTGTATAGACAAAGATTTGTCTTGAAAAATAAAATGAGTACCACGGAAAGTTCTATTATACATGTAATGTACCTTCTCATCATTGAGAATGCGTTCTACATGTGCTGCACTTTCTGGGTGGTCCTCATTATCTATATCTACACATACATATCCCTCTGGTATAATCCAACCAATTCTCCAACCTTTCTCGGCAAGAGCCGCCGCTTGTTCAAACGTGAGTGGATTTGTTCTCCATTGTGTTAATGGAGCTTTATTGTCTAAATGACTATCATATTCTTTGCCTTCCCAAAACTCTGCATCATATTTCCTAATCTGTACATAATCACAATTAGGAAACATTTCATTAAGTCTTTCAAGCATTTTGTCCATATCATACCGCCTGTGTGATGCTCATGTAAAGGTCATGGGCCTTCTGCTTTGATTGAACAGCAATCCAAATCTGTTTCTCTACAGTATTCTCATGAATAAGTACAAGAACTTTTGTTGCAACTTTCTGTCCAAGCCGCCAACAACGATGAATCATCTGTTTGTACTTTAAGAATGAGTAATCCATTGTGTAGAAGATAATTGTATGACACCATTCTTGTAAGTTGAATGATTTACAATTACCACTTTGTAATAACAAGATTTGATACTGTCCTGTCTTAAACTTATTGACATCTGTCGTTGCTGATGAACCATACTTTTTGATAAGGTCATCATAATCTGCAATGTATTGATAGACAATCAATGTTCGTTCTGTTACATATTTGTCTAACTCCTTCAGTTTAGAGTTATCATTATACCTATGAACGGTTTTGTCAGGCAGATAAATGTAACCATTACAAACTTGTTGAGCCTTACGAATGGCTATCATCTTTTCTGTCGTCGTTGCAAAATCACCAACCTCAATGATACCTTGTATTGCATTTTGATATTCTTTCGTCTTTACATAAGGAATATTGATTGTCTCAATATTAAGGTCTGGCATGTCATCATCTTCATCATAATTGACAAATAGGCAATATTCTGTCAGAAGATTGTCCCACCATTCTTTATACTTCATCTTAATCTGTACAGGTATTTGATACCTGCCATAAGAACCATAACCTGTCTCAAAATCACAATAGATTCGTGTCCATGCGGAATATGACATCCTACCTTGTCCACCGATATGAAGTGCTTGAAGTTGGCACCAAATATCTACATCTGTATTACCTCTCGGTGTACCTGTCATTCCCCAAGCATACTCTACATTTTTACACAATCTATATACAAGTTTATGTATCTTTGAATTATGAGCTTTAATGATATGACATTCATCTACAATGATTACGTCCCATTTCTTAAGTAACAAGATTTCAGACATATCACCAATTGCCGTTCTATCTGTTACAAGATATGTGTCCTTTGGCAAAATATTCTGCGGGACAATATCTACTTTCCACATTTTCTTGATGGCATCTGCCGATGAGATAATTAAGACAGAAGCCTTGCCTTGCTTCTGTCTGTTCACTTCTGTCAAAGCATCTATACAAGAATATGTTTTACCTTTTCCAGGCTCGAAGAACAAACAAGCATGTTTCTTCTCGAGCAATAGTTGAGCACCGATTTCTTGATATTGCTTACGACAATTCACATAATCTTTATATAGCATCAAATCTCTCCCTTTAACAACTTACAGATACCATCGACAAGGTCTGGGTCGTCTGTCGCATACCACATACCGCCAGCTTTCTGAATTTCTGCACCTACAATCTTCTGGGCATCAGATACTTCATTTAACTTGTTCTCTCGTTTAATTTCAAAGCCTACAAAGATGCCGATTTTGTCATCTTTGAACCAACCTTGCTCGATGAGAACCTTGAGTCGTTCTATATTTGTAGGAACGCAGGCTATTAAATCTGGGATGCCAGGTCTTGTATAAATATCTCCGTGTGTCTTAAATACAAAGCCACCGTTCTCTTTCACAAGAGCTTGACATTTTCTTTGTACTTTACTTTCAAGTTCTTTCTTCATTGCAAATATCCTCAATCATAGAATTTATTGTACCATCTCCACCATTGAGATAATTCACTAACCTCATCGCTTTTAACATTGTGTCTACCGTGAAAATTTTTACAAATGCAAAGTCTGTAAAATTACCAAGTGAATTATGTCTGGCTATATTTTCGTAATAACCTATAGAATATACAGCTCCGTGATTTTCTTGCCAATCTACTCTAAATATCCACATATTTTACCTCTCAGGATTGTTCCAATCGTCATAAGCTTTTTCAATAGTATTATCCATAACATATGCATGACAATCTTCACATCGTATCAATGTAAAAATCATAAATGTTAAATGATTCAATTCTTCTCCTATAGCTCCTTCATAAGGAAAAGTAACTATTGAAATATTCTCACTTCCACATCGAGGGCACGGTTTTAATTCCATATTAACTTACTCCATAGGCATGACAAATATGTTTTGCCTTATTCCAATCTAATTCACCATAATTATCGAACGGTACCATTATAAGAAACCTACAGTGAGAACCACTTCCGAATTCTCCGTAATAAATTCGTCCCTCATTCTCAAATAAATTTTCTATTACAAAATTTTCAAATTCATTATAGGGAGGATTTAATAATGAACCATAAATATCTCCCCAGCCATTATATACCGGACCACATGTAAATCTTCCATGCCAACCGTTCTCTTCAAAATACTTATTATTTGTTTCTGTAATGTATTTGTCTATTAAATATTGTTCTTTTGATTTCAAACCTAACGAATGAATAGAAACATATTTCTGTATATTAACTTCTTTTCCATAGATTGCTTCTATACATTGTTTTATATCAAAGAACCAATCATTTGGCATTTCATTCATTTTCTTCACCTCCAAATTACAATTTTATGGTCTCCGTCGCCGGACTTGAACCGGCATGCTTATCGCGAGAGATTTTAAGTCTCTTGTGTCTGCCTATTCCACCAGACGGAGATATGGCTGCCGAGGTGTGAGTCGAACACACGAATAACAGAGTCAAAGTCTGTTGCCTTAACCACTTGGCGACTCGGCAATATTGGTGGACCATCAAGGACTCGAACCTTGAACCAACCGGTTATGAGCCGGGAGCTCTGACCTATTGAGCTAATGGTCCATATAATGTGGAGGGTCAGTCTCCACATTGTTACAATTTAATTGGCGAAATCCTGTTCTGCTGTGCTCACATTGCCGAGAGGCTCACCATCTTCGAGCTTCTGAATGTTATTCAGACCCGCCGAGATACCTTTGTTCCCGGAGTTGTTATAAGCGAAGAAGTTAATACTTGCTCTGCCATAACAACCAGAATAAACCTCAATCGGGTCGATGATAGGATTGAGCTGTGCATCAACAATCTGCGGAGCCGTTTTGCTCGACACACTGATGATATAATGTCCTTCTGTGTAAGGCCAGATGTCCTTAAAAACTTCACCGTCCTGATTTGTATCTTTATCAGCATCTTTGAGTGTAGTCTTGAGCACGGCAGGCATCTTACCATTGAACTTTGTCTGCAGACCTTTCTGTGCCGCAGCATCAATAGCTGCCTTGATGCGATTCAGTGTTGCGACATCAGTCTTTGGAATGAGAAGCATCACCGAATATTTGGGGTCAGCACCTTCCTGGAAAGCCTTCGGCTCGAACAAATTGCAGAACGAAAACCTCACCTTACCTGTAACAACTTTCGTGTTTCCTGTTGCCTGATTTGTCATAATAACTTTTTACCTCTTTTCCTTTTATTCTTCTTCGATAGGCTGGGAGAAATCGCTTACAGCAATCTCCGTAGTTGTGACTTCCGGTCGTCTATCATCTTCCGGAGCCAACGTCAATTTCCCCATAGGTTTCTCGATGTATTCAGCAAACTCATTTGCAAATACCTTCTTCCCGACGAGCTTCTCAAGGGACGTTAAAGGTAACATCTCGCGCGGTTTTAAGATGTCATCTTCTTTGAAGCCCATGTCAAACAACTTCTGCTTGACTGCATCGGGATTCGTTATTTGCCGAATGCTTCTGCCTTCTACAAGTTTGAACCCAGGTATCTTCTTGCCTTGCATTAACTGACCTAATGCATAGGCTTGGACGTCTTTGAACCATTCAATGAACATCGGTGCAATTGTAAGCACTTCTGCCATTCTTTCAGGAGACATATTCTGAACAAGATTGTTCTCTAATGTGTCTACCTCAAACTCTCTACGAGCACTCTCAAGCTGCATATCTGCACGTTCTTTGCATTTTCCACGAAGTTTACAGAATCTACAAGCATCTTCACTCGCATGAAGTTTACCTCTACCTTGAATTGCTTCTTCTGCTCGAGGAGCTACATAATTGATTGCCCAATCAAGTAGTTCTTTCTTCTCTAAACATTCTGTGTCACTCGATTGTAATCTCGGCTGAATGATTGTCATTCTCACAAATTTTGTGTTAGGGAACAAATTCAATGCACCCATACCATACAAACGTAATTGAGGATTACCGATGGCCGTAACAGGTACGCCTTTACCGAACTTAAGGTCTACAACATGAACTACATCTTCTGTTACAATCAGAGTATCTGCTGTACCAAAACCTTGAGGTACAATATTTGAGAAGTTTACCTTAAACTCGAAGTAAATATAATATTTACCGTCTTGTCCATAAGCATCTGCAATATTACAGACATTATTCACATAATCATCTACGTAATCTTCAAACTCTTTATTGTAATACTTCTCATACTCTGGATTTTCATGCCATTCTGCAAGAGCTTGGTCATATGCCATCGGTCCGATTTTACCAAATCGATATGACAATTTTAATTCAGCCAATGCATGTGCTGCAGTACCTTCTGCTGCATACATTGAACATTCTTCTGTACCTTCTGCTTCTTCAAGTCTCGCCGATGGTGTGCATTCGAGCCATCTATGAGCTTTTGAAGCAGATAGAATCGCATGGTCTCTTTCTGACATTAGATGTCCTCCCAACCTTTAATTTTCTTCTTTGTCATAATATACCATTTCAAACGTCTTATGGCTTTTGCTTCGATTTGGCGGATACGTTCTCTCGTTACATTGAACATATCACCAACTTCTTGTAGTGTTTTTCTTCTTCCGGTCTCTAATCCATACAGCTCTATGATAACTCTTTCTTCTCTGGGTTTAAGACAAGCATGCACTGCATCTAACAAGAATGCATTTCTATCACGTTCTTCTATAATGTCTTGAGGAGAAGGAGTCTCATCTACAATGAAATCACCCATTTCTGATTCAGAACCTTCATCACCTACAGGTGTTGACAATGAAGTTACATTTGTCATTTCTATAATTTTCTGAATTTCTCGTATCTCATCAGCTGTATATTTCTTTTTCATCCAATAATGAGTTGCCACAGGCACCTCCTTAATTGCCCTGTCTTATACTTTTATTCAAGTCCTCTTCTAAATCCATTTGCTCAATCATGGTAATGATTGCATAATTTGCCAAATCTCCCAAGGTGTCATACAAAGATTCATTTACCAAAGGAGCTTCATCTCTTTGCATAAGCTCATACATGGTTTCAATACGATTGAGTTTATCTCTCATACGTACAATCATACTCACAAGACCATATTTACGATATGTGTCTTTTGTAGACTGTCCATAGTCATGGTGCTTACAAGCATAAATTTCTTTCATTTTATCCGTGATTTGTGCAAACTTTTCGATTTCTTGTTTGATTGTCATCATATTTTAAGTTCCTCCAATTCAAATTTTCTTCCACAAGACTTTTTACCTTCTTGACAACCATATTTTGTACAACACATAGGCAACATTCCCTTTACCCATTGTTCACCTGCCACATCTTTAATCTTGTTATAGATTAACTTCATGACGTACTGTGTTTCTTCTGAATTACGATGACACAATCTCGTCTGCATCACATACTGCCAGTCGTCAAGATTGCCACTGATGATGAGTGATTTTCTCAATCCTTGCGGTAAAATATATGATGCAACATCTTTATCGATACCATCTTCAATCATTTCAGCATATCGAGCAAGAATAAAATCGTACATATTTGCCAGTCTTGTGACAATCTTTTCGTCATTTGTTGGAAACACACAATTCTTTGCACCATGCTCTGTATATGCAGAATATTGTGTTGAAGTAGACAAGAATGTCAATCTCTTCGCATGTGTACGAAGCTGTGATACACATTTCGTAGACAATCCATTGATTGCAACTGTAATATAATTCATACGTCGCAAAGTTGTATGTGGAGTTGTCATGAAATAATCACTTGGTACTTCATCTTTAAGGGCATCTTCATGCAAGTCTACAATTTGATTTATATGATAAATCTCATGTCCTCTTTGTGTCAGCTTTGCGAGAAATTTTGGCATATTATAAAAGTTACCTGATAGAACTTCAACCTCAATGTTTACCATCAGTTCACCTCATCATTCTGTGGCTTTACCGTCGTCTCAAGTGGTCTGTACTGTGGGTCCATGAAATATTTTTTCACAAGGTCATCAAATTCTTTCTTGTTCTTGATACAACCATCTTGAATAAGAAGTCGAATCATAACCATTGTGTCAAATGCCATCTCTGCAACCGTCATTCCGGGGTACAAATACATCTGATACCCACCTGTTTCTGGCATATATAAGATGCCCATTTGAAGAATTTTTCCGTCAATACTTATCTTTTCATTCTGTGACATACTGCAATCTCATCTCCTCATATTATATTATATCCATTTTTCCGAAAATTATTCTATTTGATTTTCTGATAGAGATTTTCTTTTTCTTATATATAATAGAGAGGATTTCTATTTCCTTTCGATAAATCTATAAGGGAATTTTTCTATCCCTCTATTATATATAAGAATTAGAATTTCTCAATATTCGCTCGTTTCGTCTTTATCTTTACGAACAGAGATGAGTCGCGGGAAGCGCAGTGAATATACATTCGTGCCGATATACTCTCTGTTCTGTGTCAACTCATGAAATCCGACTTGTACAATCTTGCCGACGATTTCATGTGTACGTGCCCACTGCTCACGTTGTGCATCGGACAGACCTGTCCCTACCTCACAGATGACTTCTTTGCCATCTTCGGTTCTGATGTAGCACTTGAGTGCACCAATCTGACCTTCATATTTTCCCGTGCCATAGGCAATTCCTGTAACTCTCATGTCCATGGTCTTGACCTGTTTATACTTGAGCAGTGCATCAGAACGTTTATGCTCATATCCACGATTGTAGACATTCAGCATAATTCCCTCACCACCGTATTGTACAATACGGTCAAGAAGTCTGTCAATGATGTCAACATCAGTGCCAATGTACAACAGAGGAATGATACGCACTTCATCAGTTTCTTTTTCTTGTTCTACCCACTCGAGTCTGTCTCTGCGGTCAATATACTTGAGGTCAGAAATGATGTCAAATACATTATAGATTAGTCCGGATTTCGGTCCTTTTCTATTGATGAGACCAGATGTTTTGTTGAACAGTAACTGTGCATCTTCTGTCGAGACAAGCGGTTCATCTCCACCTCTTAACACATTATAAGTTCTTCTTGCCGACAATTTGCTTTGTTCAACTGACATGACCTCACCGTCATAAATGAACTCTGTCGGCATACCTGTCATATCAAAGTTTACCTTCATCGGCTTTCCAGAGCGAGATGTGAAGTTCCACTTCTCTCCGTCCCATACTGCAATACAACGATTACCGTCGAGTTTCTCTGTAACCGCCATATCCTGGTGAAGAATACCCATCGGCTCATACTTCTTTGCCAGCATCGGTGTGGTTTTTGCCTTTGACAATAGAGATTTGCCAATGCCGAGACGGAGCGTACGATTTACAATAGGTTCGATGAAACATCCGAAATCGCCAAGATTGAACTCTGCAAGAGCTATTCTCTGTTCTGTATGGTCGGGAAGTTTTGTCAACGGTTCAATGAGGTCTTTGATTGTATTATAGTGATTTAACACATAGACCGTTTGAGGCTCATTCGGCTTTGGTACAAATGTAAAGCCGATGGGATGTCTATTGTCGAGGACCTCGAGGATATACTTCCAATCTTCGTGTACAGAAAGGTCTTTATCTTTGAGCTCGTTCTTAATGATAAACTCTTTCTCATTACGAGACGAGGTACTCTGTAGCAAGTCGAACAGGTTATCAAAGAATTTTACACGTTCATTTAAGTTCATTCTACCACCTCAATACCATATGCTGTGCATACTTTCAGATACTCATCAAATGTGAGTTCTTGTCTGATTGCTGGATGGATTGTATCAGTAAAGAATGAGATAGGCGTTCTACAATTCTGCCACATCTCATCATCTTTTTTCAGAGCTTCTTCATACTTTTCTTTCCATACAGTACGGTCGCATGAAATGCCTTCATCGGTAGCTTGTCTCTGAATTACTACACATTCTTTGAAACGTTCCCACAAATCTTTGATATTATTTCTTGTTACTTTTACCGTTTTCATCTTTATCATTACCTCCATACAAAATTTTCATAAATATATACACAAGGAATACAATTAGAGCAATTCCTGAACATATCATGAACAAAATTGCTCCGAATATTTCTCCACATAATATACAAATTGTAGAGAATATCGCGAAGATGACACAAAATGTCAGAGACCATATAATTACCATTTCATTCTTTTGCTTTTAACTCCTTTAACTTTCTGTTAATTTGTTTGATTGCAACCTTCTTTACTGTATAGTCAGTGATAAGAAACTGCAGAGATTCACCATCACTGAATTTAACAATGACATATTTATCATCTGTCTTAAAAGTGATGATATGTCTGACCTCATCATGCAGACCATCTACAATTGCTTTATAGAGGGTATACATACGAAACTGTTTTCTCGGCTCATCTGCTTTCATTTGTTTTCTCCTTTTTAATACATTCCGGTCCATAACCTAATGTGAGTGATTTTGCCGATTTAAGCGGTGTGCCACATCTCGCACAAAATCGTGATATCTGGAATACATACTTATTAGGCAACAGACCATGATTTTTCAACCACCAGATAAATTGCATGAACAGTGTCCATATAATTTTATCTGTACATGCCGTCACATCTTTTGTCACGACGAGCCGCTCTGGTATGACCCAGCCAATCTGAATCCATGTTGGTGTGGTCTCATCTTTTGTGTATACTGTCCACCATTCACCTTTGACGTTATGATTACGTACAGTATAAATAATGTCATTTACTGCGAACACTGCATGACCTGCAAAAATATACTGTCTAATCTTGTCAGTGTCCCACGAACGGGTCATATCCACAGTGTGGACAATAATCGTATTCTTCTGTGTCATAATACTCTCCGCAATTATCACATCTTTTTGATTGGTCACATTTCACATCACATGTGTCACAATTATGGTTGCACTCTACATACTCTTCTCGTATCGGTGCACCCCAATACTCATTCGTTTCTGTACGCACTATCCGCATATTTCTCTACTATCCTCCAGCCACATAATTACATCAATTATATCTCTAAAGTTTTCTGCCTCGATTGTAGTCTTAAATGCGACAAATGTCGGTTCGTCCATATCGTTGATGTGTCTGGCAAGTGAAGAATAAAATCCTTGACTTGTCGTAAGTCTGTCGATTGTATCTACAAAGATACGAGTGGACTCATTGCCTTGCGTCCTCAATCTCTCGATGTTCGTAATCATACAATATGCTCCTTTGTCAGATGACTCTCCGGGATATACAAGATACTACCTGCAAGCTTACCTCCGAGCAGCTGCACCATCGGTATCTTACCTTTATATGCCAGCACCATGCACAAAGTATTCTTGCCGATAGAAGTTTCTTCACGATTGTATCGTGCAAATGTTCCTGCTTTCAACATTTCTCTAATGCTCCTTCTACATAAAATCTCGTTCCAGACAAATACGACTTATCTGTTTGCAGATTACGTACATATCTGTATGGTTTGTCTAACTCTACAATCACCACACCAGACATATTATCTTTGTAACCTACAACTGTACCCATTTGACCTATGAACATAGGCACATCATCTACAATTTTTACTCTATCTCCTATGGAGAACTGCTCAGCTGTTACTTTCATCATTATCCTCTGCGAGCATTGCTTTGTACATGAAGATAAAGTCCTTCACATCTTTCAAATATGCATCTTGTGTCTCATAGCCCGGGACAGGTATGCTACACGCCACAGTGAGTTCTTTCATCACATGTGAGAGAGCTGCAATCTTTCTCGACATCACAGATGCTGTCATAGGTGTATCTTTCAATGCGAGGAACTCTTCTTCAGAGAAGATGTCAATCTCTTTGCCGAAGGCGACAAGTCGTGCAATACTGCAGCGCTTGCTCTTTGCACCATACTGGTTGTACAAAGATATATAATAAGGATTTGTCACCGTGATTGTACGTTGTGTGTACTTCTCTCCCTCTGTCGGTGGAAGTGACTCCAGCTCATATCGCTCGAGCATCATATCTACAAACTTCGACCATGCTGCAGGCGACCGCAGATATTGTTTATAGTACTCTGCTACCTCTTTTGTCATACTGATTGTGACCTGAATTGCATCTGTCATTACAATTTACTCCTTTTATTTTTCTTTGTACTGTACACGTACTCTACCGCAATCTTCTCTTGCAAAGATGTGAGCGAGTGGTCGTCGAACGGGAGAGCTACAAACTCTCTCAACAAGACTCGCAAGAGAGCTGCCATTACTCCCTTCTTTGCATCCGGGACCAGCATCGACAGTCTCTGCTCTACAGCAAGTCGTGTCTCATCATCAAGGTAGAATGCATAAAGCTGCATCTTCTGACCTTTCTGGTTTGTCGCTACAGGTGTTGCCATTTTATTCATCCCCCTTATTTTTGCGTGCATTTGGTCTGGGAATATTGTATGGAGCAAACTTCGCTCGCATTTTTGATAACACTTTGCTCGATGCTGGTGTTAAGGTCTTGCTCTCTAACTGTACAAGTATCATATCGAATGAGAGCTGCGACATAGTCTTAAGCATCTCTTCCTTGATGAGCTCGAACAAGAAGTGATTATACTCATCTTCCTCAAATCTTGTAATCACATCATTGCTATCTGGCACAATATCTGCCAATGTGGCAGCACCCTCTTCACATATAGGTGCATCAAGCGATTTACAATCTTGAAAATGTTTCTGCTTTCTGATAGATTTGTTAAGATTATTTATAAACGACCTTTTAATTATGTACTTGTGCAGATAAAATCCTTTGTTATATAAATAAGTAATTGTATAACCCAAGATACCATATAAATCATCTTTTTCTGGGTACAGCTTCTTGTAGACAGGATAGGCCTCTTCTACAAGTTGACACATCATCGGCCGATATTGTACAATCCACTTCGCCAGCGGAGCGTTGATATAGTGGGTCTCATCTGGTGCCGATAGGCACATCTCCAGGAATTTACTGATGTTCGGTCCACTAAGCGAATAAGTATTATTCTCATCTGTTGTGTTGAGCTTGATGAGCTTCTTCTTCGGCTCATACACAGCACTGAAAATAAAAATGTCATCAAGTCCATGTGATGTTTCTTCTTGCAATTCCTGGAGCAGGTCTTGCAGAGTTTCATCAGGCTTGATGACGAGTAAATAACTATACATTTCTTAATCCTCCTCGGCTAATATTTTATCATGTGCTGCCGACGCACTGTATGGAGCTTGTGATAGGAGTTGAACCTACAACCTATTGATTACAAATCAATTGCTCTGCCGATTGAGCTACACAAGCATGTACCCCGCGTTGTTATGGTCCTCGCGGGTGAGCTGACCTATATCAAAGGAGGTAGTTTTTGCCCCATAGATGTTCATGCACATTTCTGGGACATATAAGGGCCGACACGGATGGACATGACCTATGGCTGTAGGTACAATTGATTTGTGTCGGCCCGGGGTGAGCATAGATTAGTCTGCGTTCATGGTAGGCACTTCTGCCTGTGTGGCCTTCGCCGCGGCAAGAGCTGCCTTCAGCTTCTCCATGCGCTTTGCTGTGCTCTCAATCTTCTGCTCAAGAGTCTGAGGCTTACGGGGAGCACGGGGTGCCTTCGGTGCATTCGCCTTACGCTCTGCACATGCGGTGATGATTTCTCTGTACATTGCCTCATCAGCCGGGTCAAGTGCGATGTAATCTACAATTGTCTTTGCCATAATACTCTCGGTTAATTATATGTGTGTCTACCTCACACAGATGTTTTAACCTTCAACCTCCTCATCAAATTTCTCTGCCTCGAGCTTCTTGAGCTTTGCCTCGAGTGCTGCAATCTTGCGCTGCAGCTTCTCTTCCTCGGTGAGAGGTGCTGCCTTTGTCGCTGCACGCTCAGCCTCTCTGCGCTCCATAGCTCTGGCGATGATGCCGTCGTACGTTTCTTTCTCTTCTGCCGTCATGAAAGGCACCGCCCATCTGTCAGGCTGTGCAGTTCCCATCACGCGCGGACCAGTGGTCTTGTCCTCAACCATATATGTCATTGCACCATCTTCGTCCTTTGCATTCGCATTGAACTCGTTGTGTGCAATATACTTGCGGTTCGCACTGTTCGGCCCCAGCACAATGTGCCATTTGTTCTTGCTCTTCTCGAACCAGTTCTTCACGGACACAGGTTCACCGGAGTCAACTTCGGTCGCTACAAAGATAGGCAGACCTGCTTCGTCGGTTCCGGTCTTGACGATTTTGACCATTTGTTAGGTATCTCCTTTTCCTGATTTTTTATTTATATAATATGATAGAGAGAAGGGGAAGAAAAAAGAGGGTAGATACAATTTTTCTCTCTTTCTCTCATATTATATTATATCCATATTTTAAGATTTTAAGAACTCATAATTTTCTACTTCCGGACCTGTAACAGTCCAGCCGTAGATATACAAAAGATATACAATAGTCTTGTACGGCAAGTTCTGCAATATTGCATAATATGCAATATTATACAAGAAATCTTTGGGATAGCCGCCCTCGGGAGACGTGACTTTCGACGATAATCGCTCTGCATACTCAATACGTGACATGAGAAGCATATCGCCGTCCTGGTCTGCTATTATTTTTCGAAGTGTGTCGATAAGTTCATACAGATACTTATCGGTGATGGTGATGGTGTTCATATTATTTACTCCTTTACTGTCCAAGTTTTAGTACAGCCATAATCTGTAATTATATGACCAAATTCATTTGGCAATACGGCATCCATTAACATATCACCCCAATCGTCATAGTACACAGGCGCACCATCACAATGAATGGCCCAATCTGGGATTGGCTCTGATGGTGTACAAGTTTCTTTGAATGCTTGTAGTGAGAACTTATAGCCGATATAACGCTTTGTGTTTACTTTTATCATTTTATTACTCTCCTTTGATTTATTTATACAATTTTACTTCATATAGATTGTTCTCTTGCCGACAAATACAATAGATTGGCTGTTGTGTCTTTGACAACTTGATATAGGTTCGCGGAAGTGGAATAGGTGCCCCCGGGAAGATAGTCCGGATTTGTTCTTCGGTAATATCAGTATATACCTCATGTGGTATTGCTTTAATTTTCACGGTTTTCAGACCTCCATTTTCTATATGAGTCTATAACGATGTCTGCTTGGTCATAAAGTTCAAGTACTCTATACAATGTAATTAGAGCACCATAGTGTCGAGAGATGCGACATTTGTCATGAGGTGCATTTTCAAGTACATGCTGTAGTACTTCGTGCAAGTCCTGGATAGTTTGTGTGATTTTCTGTTCAGACCACATTGAATTTACCTCCGATTATATGAAAAATTTTCCTTTATCTTTCATTTTCATGATATCTCTTAGAGATAGAAATTAAATTTTTAAGGGGGAGGGAAAGAAAGATAAAGGAAAATATGTGTATAATATATTATTATATAATATATTATTATTATTTTATCTTATACAAAACTATAGAAAGATAAATTTCATTTTCTTTTATCTTTCATTTTCCTTTATCTTTCTTTCCCTCCCCCTTGATTTTTTTATTTTTCCTCTATAGAATATCATGAAAATGAAAGATAAAAGAAGAAATTTTCAGTATATTTGTACTTTTTGGTCTCAAATATTCAGGTCAGAGCGATATGTAGACTTATTTCGCTCTTTGTAGTCCCGGAATGTCTGTTCAAGCTCTTCTACATTGCCATATCGATGAACTGTAGCGAGTGCAAACAGACCGTCTTTCAGACCCTCGTAGTCCAAATTCTTGTAGAACTCGTCCATGAGATAGTCGAGAAAGTCTTGGGTGACATCTTCGAGTGTGTATTCAGTATCCATTATTCACCTCCATTGCCTAAATTCTGCAGATGATAGTCAGCAGTCGTCTGTTTGATGAGGTTCATGATAGACTTACCAAATCGGTGGGCAGGGACCACTCGACGTAGACATATATTGTCATCATCGTTAAAATAGACGAAGATTTCAACATAAGTATACTTATGTTGTGTAGTATACATATATTTTAGGCCATAAAACTTCTCTGGTGAGTCGATGATGAGCTGAATAGGCTCATCATCATTGCTCATCGAGATGTGTTTATAAGTAATTCTGATTTCCATTTCTTACCTCCTTAACCTTGTGTCCAGTACTGATAGGCTTCAACCACGATTTCACCTGTGATTTGAGAGGGACCGATTTGCAGATAGGTGATTTCGAGTTCACGACAGTTCGCATGCATCTGTTCGATGTCTTTCACCATCTGAAAAAGTCTCTTGTATTCCGGATATCGATTGAAACCGATAGAAAACTCAGTTACACCCTGAATTTTCACGATGAGTTCAGCGACCAGAGACCGTCTGCACATACTATTCAGTTGTTCTTGAAACATAAGTTACCTCCATTGACCTTTAAGATTTTGATTAGGTCGATAGAGAGTTTTCACTCTCTATTTCGTCCCATTTCAGGGTACTCATCAGGACCTTTGAGCGAGGAGCTCCTCGAGCTTCTTCTTCGTTTCTTCGAGTTCTTTCCTCAGCTCATCTTCTTTCGAGAGCGGTTTCCGGGACATACCGAGTTCTTTCAGTCTTTCGATGGTTTTCTCGGCGGTCTCTAATTCTTTTGTCTCTTCGGGAGTCAATCTTGACCTCCAATTTGTAGACCCGAGAGTCCTCGGTCCGGTGGTTTTGGTCTCAAATTGTAGTTCTTCACCAATAAACTTCTTTTCTCGGATATATTCTCGTCCCGTCGGGTTGTCTTTCGGGAGTTTGATATACCATTCACCGGTCTTTTTCTCATACCATCGGGTACAAGGGAATTGAGACCCGGACTCCGGAATACATACGTATTCACCATTCAGTTTGATAATTTTGTTCATAAGTTACCTCCATAATTTGATTTTTTTTTTTTTTTTTTTTTGTAGTTATCGACCACTCATCATATATCATCGAGGTCCGGAAAAAGAAAGTGAGATTAAATCTCACCTTTCTTTCGTTCTATTCTTTTATCGATGGTCTTTTTTGCTCGAATTTCTCTCATTTCTGAATGATATTCTCTGAATTTCATTTCAAAAGTTGTGAATATCGTTCGATTTTCGTCGGTGACTTCCAATTTATTGAGATATTTTCTCAAAATTTCTTTGAGTTTCTGATAATATTTTTCGTCATATTTCAGTGATAAATTGAAAATCTGACAAAAAATGAAATCACTTTCATTTCTCAAATGTTTGAAATTATAATCATCTTTGATTATTTCTTTCAAAATCAATCGAGAATAACAACTAATGAAAATTTGACTCAATTTTTTGAAAGAATTATCAAAATTCTTTTCAGACATTCTTTTCAATAATGAGAATATCAGACAATCAAAATCGAATTTTTTCGTCTTGATTTCATCATATTCTTCATAAGAATGTGATTTCTTATCAAAATAGAGACCTTCTCTTCCGGTTTGATTTTCTAATTTGAAAATCGGTTTCATAGAAATTACCTCTTTGATATATTATTTCTATCTATCAAATATTAGATATATCATTTCTTCAATTTGATATATTTTAGATTTAATATTTGATAGAGAGATTTTCTCTATTTTCTATTAAATTTTTATCAGATTTCATCTGACATTATAAGAAGAATTTGAACTATATTAGAAATCAGGAAATCCCCGGAGGTCAAAAGAGGGAGAGATAGATTTTCACTTCTACACTACTAAAATTTTTGAACTATATTATTGTTAATCTTCTAAACTATTAGAAGTCGATATTTTCGCTTCTACATTACTAAAATTTTTGAACTATATTATTGTTAAGAAGATAAACTATTGGAAGTCAATCTACAGATTTCTACACCACCAAAATTTTTGAACTATATTATTGTTAAGAAGATAACGTCTTATACACGTATACACGCGCACGCGATATATAATGATAACGCGTGCACGAAAACATAAAATAAAGTGTCTAAAAATCGTTGAATATGGATAGAATATAATAATAGGAGAAAAGATTATGCCTAAAGAACTTACAAATAAACAGATAAGAGAGCAACGCGAATTTGAGACTCTCTTCAAAAACCCGAAACATGCCCGTGCAATGTGGTCCCAGCAAGTTGTCGACCGCTGGGCTAAACCTGCAATGGAGCCGATTCCAATCTACGATGCCAAAGGCGTATTAACAGAAGAATCACAACTCCAAATAGGTATATGGAATCAGCTTAAAAAAGAGCTCGAAGAGCAAGGTATTGACCGTTTACCGACAGACGGAGAGATGATGGAGGCAACTCAAGCATATTTGTCACGTACAAGCACAGCTGCTTATGTTGCACGTCGTGATAGCATGGGTGCAAAACCTGTCGATGAGTCAAAACAGACTGTCACGAATGCCAATCCCCTCGAGAACCTTACTGACGAAGAGCTCGAAGTTATGCAGAAAGCATTGGAGGACTTACATGCAAGTAAAAGCGACCCCGATGAAGAAGGTGTTGATAACAAAAAACTTGTATTCACAGAGTGAAAAATCCCGTACTTTGTCCGAACAACTTGTTGTACAACACGGTGTCCCTGATGTAAAATCCACAAAGATAAAAGTAGACGAAAGGAATCAAGGTTATGCCCGCAGATAATAATTTTTCAGGTGTACAAGGTGAAATATTTCGTCGTAAACTCATACGAGATTATCCTTCATTTGTACAATTTGCAAATGAAGGATTTTGTATGACCAAATTTCATCATTATGTTACACACAAAATACAAGAATTCCTCGAGGCAAAGACCGAGAATGCGTTTGATATACTTCTTTTGTCCGTGCCGCCTCGTCATGGCAAAGGAGCAGCAAAAGATACTCTTGTCTGGACACCTGACGGGTGGCGTCGTCATGGCGATTTAAGAGTAGGAGATGCTGTGTACTCACAGAGTGGAGAGATAGAGATAGTGACACAAGTGCATCCAGACTATTGTCTTGATGAATATGAGGTCACTTTCTCGACGGGTGAGAAGGTGCGTGTCTCTCCTCAGCATCTGTGGCCTGTTATCTATACGGATAGGTCTAAAAAGCCTGTTCAACAAGTATCTATGCTTGTTGAAACACAAGATATTTTTAATCGTAATAGATATTTGTTAGAGCGTGCTCCGAGAATTGCTGTAAATTCAGAGTGTGATGGCATTGAGCAGACCCTCTTAATACCGCCATACATATTAGGGCTCTGGCTCGGTGATGGCTATTCACATACAGGTGCCATTTGCGGTCTGATAGATGACCTTCGAGAATATAATTGTGGTGATATTTATGTAGTGCCTAATCGGCGAGACTTCGGTCTTGTACGACCAAAAGAACTGTCGATGTATAATCTCCGCCGATATAATCTTGTACAAAATAAACATATTCCTATCGAGTATTTAACATCACCTGCCGATATTCGTAGAGAGCTATTGATGGGTCTGTTAGATATAGATGGTAATATCTCTAAATGTAATTGTACATGTGAGATTTGTGTAAAAGATAAAACGTTGGCTGATGATATTTATTTGTTGGTACGTTCGCTTGGCTACAAAGCACAGTTCCATGAACGAGTAACACATAATCAGAATAAAGATTTTGAGGGGAAAGCTTACAGAATAATCTGGCGACCTTATGATGGCGACATCTTATTTAAGTTAAAACGTAAACAAGACATATTAGATACCTATATAGGTGCACCTACAAATCATGCGAGTGAGTATTTTTATATTCGGTCGGTTAAAAAGGTCCGCGAGAATGTAATAGGTAATTGTATTTCGGTCTCTGGTGATGGTACATATCTTATAACAGAAAATTTGATACCTACGCACAATTCATTTATGGTGACGGAGACTCTCCCAGCATGGTACCTCGGCAATAACCCACGCGGTGAGGTCATTATTTGTAGTTATCAGTCGACCTTCGCCGAAGGATTCAGTCGCATTTGTAGAGATAAGTTTAATCGACTTGCTCCCACCATTTGGCACGAAAATCCTGATAAGAATCTGCAACGAGCAGAGCTTTGGGCGACCGAGCAAGGTGGACGTTGCCGTGCAGCAGGTCTTGATGCAGGTATCACTGGCTTTGGTGCAAACATATTCATCATCGACGACCCTATCAAGAACGCGGCAGAGGCCAGCTCTGAGACGATTGTCAAGAAAATACTTGCTGAGATGGGTCCGTCCGTACAGTCACGTATTTACCCGCATGGCAAGTTAATTGTCATACAGACACGATGGGTTGAGAACGATGTGGTCGGCTTCATAAAAGATAACTGGTCAGACTTCATCTGGGCTGACATTAACTTTCCTTGTGAGTATGATGAAGAAGCGGCGAAGGAAGGTCCATGTCCGCTCGGTCGGCACCTTGGTGACTCTCTCATGGGTCCGCATCTCGGTGACCCGCCTCTGCCTGACAAGATTGCGAACGATAATAATTGGCTCCGCTCGAAGAAGATGGTCGTCTTGGCGGCTGAGGGGCAGCGTGTGTGGAACTCCTTGTACCAAGGGCGTCCCACGGGTGCTACAGGCAACACATTTGATGAGACGTGGTTCAAAACTTTTTCGAGAGATGACTTTGTGCTTGAGAAGGATAGAGCAAGATTGTCGTCGAAGGAGATTGCATCACGTAAGAAGTTTGAGTACGTGCAGTTATCAGTCGACGCGACATTTAAGGGCGGCGAGGAGAACGACTTTGTCGCTATCGGCCTGAGGGGTCTGTACAGAGGTGATGTGTATTTGTACGACCAGTGGAACAAACGTTGGTCGTTCACACAGACGTTACAGAAGATACAAGAGCTGTGTGAAGAATATCCAGAGATAGATGAGCTTGTCATCGAGGACAAGGCGAACGGGCCTGCCATCGGTGATGCTCTACGCTATTCGGAGCACGTGC